>OBLU010003119.1_pt1 | contig 15052 bp, 14 predicted proteins | sample 1518681 | NCBI WGS metagenome assembly OBLU01 (sample SAMEA3539304, study PRJEB22396) | soil metagenome | biome: tundra; feature: field; material: soil | place: USA | collected 2010-05 | depth 0.15 m
GGCGTGCTGTGCGTCAAGCGTTCAAATGAACCCACACCATTGGCAGGAGAGCCCAGGAATGCAACCTTGCATTGGCGCTTGGGTTAGACCGTGTGGGTTCTGCTCTGTGGGCCGACGTCAACAATCGACTGGCGCATTGCCAATTGGAAGACACTTGAGGTGGGCTACTAAAGGAAACGAAGGCTTATGGCTGAGGAGTGCAATCGCCAGCCTGAGCTTCGAACCTGGCGTGTACAACCCGGCCGGATCAGCCTGCGTTCAAGACGTTCGTCACGTCGTGGATGAACAGGTTGAATGTGAGCCCATTCACATTGACTGGCGGTGAATCGATCCAGATGCCGTCCGCATTGTCCGAGATGAAGTTGCCAGCAATTGTCATCTGCACGGCCGCAACTCCGGAGTAGACAGAGATACCGGTCGTCGCCGAGTCCATTAGTCCGGAAACCCCATCCTCGGGGTCGCCATCAACGTTGTTCGTTCCAATGCGATTGCCAATGATCTGGTTGCCGTTCACGTCCTCGCCGCCAGGCAAGTGAGCATGGATCGTCACGCCGGCGAGTCCATTTCCCGAAAGCGAGTTGCCCTCGACGAGGTTGTCGTAGGCACCTGTGCCCGGACCTGATCCGAAGATGCCAACCCCGGCTCCGCTGCCGCTCTCTATCCCAGGCGCGGGGAAGTAGGCAACGGTTCCGTTGTTGTCAGCGACATTGTCGATGATCTTGTTGTCGTAAACACCACCGAGCGTCGGATTGCGACCGGTCACCTGCATCGTGGTCGGGTCGTACGTCACGGCGTTGGGGTTGTGCGAGGGCAATGTGATGCCGCATTCGGTGGCGTTGTTGCTCACGTTGTTGAACGAGACCACATTGTCGAAGTTCGGACCGTAGTCATCGGTGAGAAGGACGCCGTCGGCGTTCCCACTGACCTGGTTACCGGTGATTGTCGAATGCGATACGACGTTGAAGTGGATGCCACCGCCGCAGTCACCGCCATACACGCAAGTCGATGTTGAGCCTCCGGGGCCAGAGAAGCCAGCATTGTCGTTCACGACATTGTTGTCGGCGATCGTTTCGTTGCTCAGCACGAAGCCTTCGCTCGCGATTTGAGCTACGGAGGGGTCGGACGGGGCGTCGATGCCGACGAGGATGCCCTCACCGATGGCGCTGGTAATGGTGAAGCCCTGGATCGTCACGTTCGGACTGACAACCTGAATCCCGTTGTTGAGGCCTGCCGCGTCGATGGTCGCATTCTGTCCGGTGAGTGTCAGCGACTCGCCAACAACGACATCCTCGTTATAGGTGCCGGGGCACACATCGACCGTTGCGCCCGGATCGGCAGCCGCCACCGCTGCACCGATCGTCTGATACTGCGCATTACCGCAGCCTTCGCGCTGGCTCCTACCATTGCCGTGTGACCAGGGCGAGTGCCCTTGCTGGTTAGAGACATAAATGACCTGAGCACCGTGGCCGGAGTTGTCCGCACCGGGACCGTAGCCGCCGGCATCGGCAGCGGCGGACCCGGTGCCGACGAGCATGGCTGCGCCGGTGAGTGTAAGTGAACCTACGATCGCAAAAATGGTCGTACGCGCCTGGAATCGCACCGCATCCCCCTCGTCCTGTCGGCTGGTCATACTCCGCCGAAGTTTCAGGGCGAGACTAATCGTCAGCGGTCCCGATCGCAAATAGGACGATCAACGTTGACTGGCCAGAGCCGATCATCCGCGAAACAGCTCTGGCAATAGGAGCGACAGACCAGCCCAGGCAGAGGGGTTCGGGGGCACTCAGTCCCCGAGGGCGAACAGCGGCTACCGAAGAGCCATTCGTGCCGGGAGCTTTCGCGAGCGACTCCGGGGGACCTCACGGCCACCTCGGTGTCTCACCGACGCTCGGCCTCGGGTCCGGGGTGCGTGCTCTGATGCTCCTATTTTTGTCAAGCCGCCTTTTTCTGCGCTAACACCTTTTCCACCTCGGAATCATTCAGACGTGCTTACGAATATCTGTCAGCCCACCTCGTTTGGGACGGTTAAGCAGACCTCGACACCTCTTGTGGGTCACCCCGCTTTGCTGCGTCCTCGGTAGCAATTAGATGACGAGCGGCTCGTGCCTCGTCAACTCGCGATACCGGCGTCGTCTGAGGAGCTCGGTGCAGCGACTCGGGATCATCAATCGCTCGCTGGGCAATTCGTTCAACGGCTTCGGCCAGCGATTCCAAGGTTTGGAGGCTCTCGGTTTCTGTAGGTTCGAACATCAGCGCTTCTTCGACGATTAGCGGAAAGTAGACCGTCGGGGAATGGAAGCCTTCTTCAAGCAGGGCCTTGGCCACGTCGAGCCCACGTACGCCGTACTTAACTTTGAGCGGCACGGCGGTAAGCACGCACTCGTGCATGCACACGCGGTCGTAGGCCGCGGGAAGGGTGTCACGAAGTCGGTGCCGCAACCAGTTGGCGTTTAGTACGGCGTGCTGCGCGACCCGGGTCAGCCCGTCGCCGCCGTGCACGTCGATGTAGGCCAGCGCCCGCGCTAGGACCATCGAGTTTCCGTGCCAGCCGTGCACGCGTCCAATCGACTTGACGGGCTTCACCCAGTCGTAGGCGCCCTTACCCATTCGCGTGGCCCTGGGACCGGGAAGAAACTCGACCAGTCGCTCCGACACGGCGACCGGTCCGGCACCGGGCCCTCCCCCACCGTGGGGCGTGGCGAAGGTCTTATGCAAGTTCATGTGCACGATGTCAAAACCCATGTCGCCCGGACGAACAATGCCGAGAATTGCGTTGAGGTTGGCGCCGTCGTAGTACAGCAGGCCTCCGACGTCGTGCACGGCCGTGGCGATCTCGGTGATCTCTTCTTCAAAGAGACCAACGGTATTGGGGTTGGTGAGCATGATGCCGGCCACGTCGGGACCGAGCGCCGCTTTCAGTGCATCGAGGTCCACCAGCCCGCGATCGTTCGAAGGGATAGTCGTTACTTGGTAGCCGCCCAACGTCACCGAGGCCGGGTTGGTGCCGTGGGCCGAATCGGGGATCAATATCCGCTTACGGGGATCCCCGTTGGCGCGGTGGTACGCGCGCATCAACAACAGACCGGTCAGCTCACCGGCCGCGCCGGCGGCCGGCTGCAGGGTCGCCGCGCTCATGCCGGTGATGGCGCAGAGTCTCTCTTCCAGGGTAACCAGCAACTCCAGCCAGCCCTGGGTCAGTTCGGCCGGCGCCCCGGGGTGTACCGAGTTGAGACCGGGGTCGGCTGCCACGGCGTCGCAAAATTTGGGGTTGTACTTCATGGTGCACGAGCCCAAGGGATAGGCCCCGAGGTCAACCGAGAACTGGCGGTGCGACAGGCGGGTGAAGTGTGCGACCAGGTCACGTTCGGAGACCTCGGCCAGCGGCACCACCTCGGAGTTGAGGTGGTCCGATCCGAACAACTCGTTGAGCGGCGTCGCGGGGATGCCCGTGGTGCGCAACTGGTAGGCCGAGCGGCCCGGCACCGACATCTCGAAGATGGTCGGCTCCACCTCGTGGCCCAGCAGCGGCGCCGACGCCGCGCGACCTCCGGGATGGGCCTTGTTCGCCATCAGTTAAGCGCCTTGGCCAGTGTCTTGGCGTAGAGCTCAATGTCGGACCGGGTGCGCCGTTCGGTTGCGGTGACGAGAATGACGTGGTCGGTCTCGCCCGGGGCGTCGAAAGCACCGTCGCTGTTGAGTGCCTCGATCGAAAGTCCCCCGAGAATGCCGCTGTCGGCCATGCGTGAGAGAACCTTGGACGCCTTCTTGGGCACTCGGTAGGCGAACTCGCGAAAGAAGGGCTGCGTGGACACCGGTTCCACGCCCTTGATCTTGGTGACTTCGTCGAAGAGAAAATGTGCGCCTTGCGCGCAGCGCGTCGCCACTTCGCGCAGACCATTCGTGCCGAGCCAACCAAGCTGGATGGCGGCGGTGACGGCCATCAGGGTCTGATTGGTGCACACGTTGGACGTGGCCTTTTCCCGGCGAATGTCCTGCTCACGGGCTCGCAGGGTGGTCACGAAGGCGCGACGATCGTTCGAATCAATGGTCTGTCCCACGATTCGTCCCGGAAGTCGGCGAATGAGTTCATTGGTGCACGCAAAAAGACCGAGGTAGGGACCGCCGTAGGCCAGCGGCGTGCCAAAGGCCTGGCCTTCACCCACAAAGACGTCGGCTCCCCACTGACCGGCCGTTTTGAGCACCCCGGCGGCCACCGGATCGGCGCCCAGGACCAGCAACGCGTCATTGGTCTGCGCCAATCGTTTGGCTTCGCTCATGTCTTCCATGATGCCCAGATAGTTGGGATAGGAAGCCACGATGGCCGCGGCTCCGGAGCAGTCGACGCTGGCCCAGTCGGTGACCCCGTCTTTGAGGGGTGCTTCCACCACGACGTGGCCAGTTCCCCTCGCGAAGGTCCGCACCACGGCGCGCCAATGGGGATGCACGCCGGCCGAGATCACCATCTTTTGTCGGCCCGTGGCGCCAGAGGACATATTGAGCGCTTCGACCATGGCGGTCGCCGCGTCGTAGAGCGAGGCGTTGGCTACGGGCAGTCCGCTCAGACGAGAGACCAACGTCTGGTATTCGAAGATGGCTTGCAGCACCCCTTGAGCCACTTCAGGCTGGTAGGGCGTGTAGGCCGTCACGAATTCCGACCGTCCGCTCAACATCTTGACGACCGCGGGTACTTCGTGGTCGTAGGCACCAGCACCGGCGAAGCACAACATCTCGCTGGCCTGAGCTCGATTGGCGTCGGTGTAGCGCGTGAAAGCTGCCGCCACGTCGGGCTCGCTCATGCCGTCCGGCAGGCCGAGGCCCCGGGAGAGTCGTACCGCCGAGGGAATATGAGCGAAGAGGTGTTCGAGCGAGTCCATGCCGAGAAAGCCCAGCATCTCGTCGACTTCCTCGGGCGTGTGCGGCAGATAGTCGGCCACGTCACTTCACCTTTCGCACGAAGGGCAACGTCGTGATACGGCCCGCGATTTCGCGACCGCGAAGCGCCACCGTGACCGCCGTGCCGTCGTCACGCTCACCGGTGAGCAGTCCCAAGCCAATGCCCCGCTGAAGGACCGGCGAAAAGTTCCCGGAGGTCAATACTCCCACCGACGAACCATCAATAAAGACCTCGCCGCCGTCGCGCAGTGGTTGACGGCCCTCCGCCATGACGCCCGCCAGTTGCCTGCTCGGACCGCGTTTCCGTTCCCCTTCCACCTTGCTCCGTCCCCGAAAGGTTTCCTTGTCCCAGCCGAGCACCCAGCCCAACCGCGCTTCCAGGGTGGTCGAGGAAAGACTCAGTTCGTGACCGTAGAGGGGCAGCGCCGCTTCGAGGCGCAGCGTGTCGCGGGCGCCCAGCCCGGCCGGAGTGATGTCGGCCGCCACCAAGGCGGTCAACAGTTGCTCGGCGACCTCGTTGGGAGCGGCAATCTCGAGACCGGCTTCGCCGGTATAACCGGTGCCCGCCACCCGCACCTCGACGCCCTGGTAGTCGAATCTGGTCACCCGAAATCGTTCCACCTGCGCGAAACGTTCGTCGACGGAAGCAACTTTGGCCCGGGCGTTTGGTCCCTGCACCGCCAGTACGCAGCGCGACGAAGTTACGTCCACGCCGGGCAACGCCGAGGTCACGCCCGAAGTATTGGAAGCATTGGGCATGACGTCGAATTCGCTTTCGCTCAACCACCAGACAATGATGTCGTCCACCACGAAGCCGTCGTCGTTGAGCAAGTGGGTGTACTGCGCGCGGCCCGGAGCAATCTTTTGAAGATCGTTGGTCAAGGTAGATTGCAGCGCGTCGAACATGGTGGGTCCGTCGCAGCGCACGGTACCCAGGTGACTGACGTCAAAAACCACGGCGTCGTGGCGACAGGCCAGGTGTTCGCTAACGGTGCCCGACGCGTACTGCAAGGGCATTTCCCAACCGCCAAAGGGCACGATTTTCGCTCCCAGTTCGACGTGAGCGTCGAACAAAAAAGGGCGCCGATCACTCATGCGTTCACTCTAGGCGGCGGGCACAACGGCGTGAATTCCGTGACGCAGGATCAGCTCATTGAAGTCGCGCTGATAGACCACGACGAGATCGACCTCGGGATAGAGTTCCCGGAACTGACGAATCTTCTGATTCTTTTTCGACACCGAGCGCTGATCGAGCACGGTGATCTCGATGAAAAGATGACGATCGGGCAGAAAGAAGTCCGGCCGAAATCCACGAATCGGCTGACCGTCGCCATTCCAGGCCAGCGGGAACTCGATGGGCTCGTAGACCCACTCGAGACCGTAGAGACTCAGCAGGTTCGCGAAGACCCGTTCGCTGGGGTGAGCAAACTGCGCGTTCTCGGAGACTACAAAACTGGGGTGCCGACGGCGAGACTCCTCGCTCGGTGCCTGGTTGGTCACGCCGTACGAGTCCCCTTCTCCGACGTAACGATCTGAAATTGGCGAATCATGGTCGTAAGTTCGGCGACCACGCCAGCCAACGGAACAATATTGAAAACACCCTGACCGCCTCGCAACAGGTCCACCAAGTCGCCATCGCTCTTGGCGAGTACCGATCCGGAGTCGCTCATTACCAGACTACTGGAGGCGAGATCGGCGCCCAGGGCATTGCGCAGACACTCCACCGCTTGGCGGGTACGCGCCAACGAGAGTCCGGAGTTGAGCAGCGATTTGATGACCTTCACTTCCAATACGTCGCCGTAACTGTAGGTTCGCTTGGAGCCGCTGCCGGTAGCCGGAGTGATTGACGGCGTCACCAAACTTGTCCGCGCCCAGTAGTCCAACTGACGGTACGTCACGCCGGTGAGGCGACATACCGTCGGGCCACTAAATCCAGTAGATAGAGAATCAGTCATTCGAAGTCACTCCCGACCGAGGCTTGTCCAGATCACCGCGATGTACTACACGAGTGTAGTTTCGCCAAGGTCTAATCAACAAATAAATCTGGACGACCGAGCGACGAGGAGGACGCCTCGGCGTGAAGTCGGGGCGGAATACGGCCTGCACGGTAAGCCAGGTAGCCGGCCCGCACCGCGTCGCGGATCGCTTCGGCCATCATCACCGGGTCCAGGGCCCTGTTTATGGCCGACGCCGCCAAGACTCCGTCACAGCCCAGCTCCATGGCGAGGGCCGCGTCCGACGCCGTGCCCACGCCCGCGTCCAGCAGCACGGGCACGCTGATCCGCTCGGCGATCATCGAGATGGCGTGGGGATTGCGAATACCCAGTCCCGAACCAATGGGCGATCCGAGCGGCATCACCGCGACGCAGCCGAGTTGCTCGAGGCGCTGAGCGACGATGAGATCATCGGAGGTATAGGCCCACACTTCAAATCCCTTTCGCACTAACTGCTCGGCGGCGACCAGGGTTTCGGAGGTATCGGGCAGCAACGTGACGTCGTCACCGATGACTTCGAGCTTGACGGCGTTGGTGGAAAACGCTTCGCGCGCCAGTTCGGCCACCTTGACCGCTTCGACGGCGCTGTAACAGCCCGCCGTGTTAGGCAGGAGCGAAAACTGTCGACGCTCCAAGAGATCGTAGATAGATCCCTCGACGTTGGGGTCCACTCGACGCAGCGCCACCGTCGCGATGGTGGCCTCGCTCACCACCAGTGAAGCGTCGAGAATGTCCATGGAACGGAAGCCGCCCGTGCCCATGACGAGGCGCGAGGGTGAACATATTGAACCGATGCGAAAGATCTCTGGCACAAAAGTAAGCGTACTAACCAATTAGGCCGCGTCATTAAGGTTGAATCAGTGCAACCCATTACCGCTCTCACCATCGCCGGGTCGGACTCCGGCGGTGGCGCCGGCCTCCAGGCCGACCTGCGCACCTTCAGCGCCTTCGAAGTGCACGGCACCTGCGCCGTCACCGCCGTTACCGCTCAGAACACCCTGGCCGTAAACGCGATGCTGGCCCTGGACCCCGAACTGGTGGCCGCGCAAGTTGAAGCCGTGGTGGGCGACTTCGCGGTCATGGCCGTCAAGACCGGCATGCTGGCCCAGCCGAGCACCGTGCTACGCGTCGCGGAATTGGCGCGGAGTGGCCTACTGCCCCGCTTGGTGGTCGATCCCGTCCTGGTCTCGACCACCGGATCAATCTTGATGCAAGACGGCGGAGCCGAGGCCTACCGTGATGCCCTGCTGGCCTACGCGCACATCGTCACCCCCAACCTTCGCGAGGCGGCGGTGCTGTGCGGCGTCGACGTACGCGACGTCACGAACCTGGAGGACATGGTGGACCTCGCCCACACGCTGCTGGCCTTAGGACCGGCCTACGTCTTGGTCAAGGGCGGCCACTACGCCCAGTCCTCGTTGGGTGACCAACGTGCGCCGGACGTGTTGGTCGGCGAAGGGGAGGTCACGGTCTTTGACGCCGCGCGTATCAACACCCTCAATGATCACGGCACCGGTTGCTCACTTTCAGCGGCGATATGCGCCGGACTTGGTCTCGGTCGCTCCCTTCCCGACGCGACGCGCGACGCAAAATCCTTCGTGCTTTCGGCCCTCCGCGGCGCCGCTTCGTGGCACTTGGGCCAGGGACGAGGACCGATTGACCACCTAGGCTGGAACCCGTGAGCGACCGCCCCAAGCCGCCCTTAACCACCACCACCAGCATTTGGCCGGCCGCCTTCGTGTTGATTCTGGCCGTGGTGGTGCTGGCCAGTTTCATGATCATCAACCTGATTTCCGACCAGGGAGTGTCCACCACCACGACTACCGTGCCCCAGATCGTGGGAGGACTCGCGACTGAATCCTCCCACGTCATTCTGCAAAACTGCCAGCAGCCCGACAACCCGCCCGCCAACATCGCCGACGCTCTGCTGGTACCAAAAACCACCCGGTCCACCGGCCCCGCCCAGTTACCCAACGAGGGGGCCGGCGACTTCGACTGCTTTCGCCCGCTCGTTACCCAGGCCAGTCCGGCGGCCTTGCTCAACTACTACACCACCCAATTGGAAACTCGCGGCTGGAGCCTCTTCTCCAAGGGCGCGAGCAACGGGTCGCCCCAATCGCTTTTCCAAAAGGCCGGCTCGGACAGTTTCTACTGGGTGGTGGGCATCACGGTGCACTCCTCGACCAAGTCGTCGTGCCGCTGGACCTTCACCATCTACCAGAATTCCGGTGCGGTCTAGACCAGGGCGAGTGTCTTGACTTCCTTGTCCTGACAGACCCACGACCACAGCGCAAAATTAAGAGGGTAGATCACGTAGCCAATGCGCGTCGCCGAGGCCACGCAGATGAGTACCAGCATGGCCGCGCTCAGCACGCCCAGCAACTGTGACAACGTCAACGGCCAGTGGCGCCTAAAGTACTTGGCCACGAAGTAGCCGCCCAGCACGAAGGCCACCGGCGCGAGGATGTGCTTGAAGGGATGCCACCACGTGGCGAGAATGTGACCGGGCAGCGCACTGGCGGCCGGCGAGACGACGCCGGCCAGACCCAAGGGAAAGGCGAAGACGTTCGATATGAATGCTGCCGGCGCGTGCAGGACGAACGGCGTAACGGTGACCACGACGATCACCGCAATGATCAGGCCCACTTTTTTCCACGCCGGACGGCCGTCACGTTCGCGGGCGACCAAGAGCGCGCCCGCAGCCATGGGCCACGCCGTCAACTTCATCGCGGCGGCGAGACCGAAACTGACCCCCGCCAGATAGTTCGATCGCCGCTGTAGAGCGACCACCCCCAATAACAGCAAGGCCAGGATGGGCATGTCGTCGCCGCCGGTGGAAAGGAACAGCGCCCCGGTGGGAAGCGCCATCAGCACTTGGGCTATTCGAACCTTTTTTTCTCTAGAGGCCCGAAGCAGCCCCAAGGCCAGGGCGCTCGCCAGTAGGGTCATGAGCGACATCACGATGCGCGGATCGGTCAGTCCTTTTCCTTTGTGGGTGAGCGCGCTCGGCATCCCGAAGACACTCATGAGCGGGAAGTAAGGGAAAAACGATTCGTAGGCCGGCAGGCCGGGAATTTCGTTCACCAAATGTCCGTCGTGCATGTAGGTGCGGTACGGGTCCTTCCCCTTGCTGACGTTGGTCGCCGAACGCACAATGACCCCCACTTCCGGTTGCGCGTGGCGCCAGTGAGCCTCCAGTCCCAAGGGGATGACCACCGTGCCGAGCATTACCAGCGCCAGTAGCGTGACGCGCGCGCTGATGATGCGACGTACGTTACGACGGCTCAGCAACCAGGCGACGAGGGCCACGAGTAGGTAGGGAGCGAAAGATAGGTAGCCCCATTGCCACTGGGCCGCCTGGTCGGAACGCCAGCCCAGCACCAAGGCAAACACCGCCGAAAGGCCGTAGAGGAGGGCGTCGCTACTGAGGCCATTTAGCGCCGTCCACCAGTTCACCAAGGAAGTGCGCACGTGAGAGAGCCGCGCCAACATGGCTCTCAGTGTAGTTAGCGATTCCTCAGAAAACCGCGGATTTACTGGTCGAAACCCTGAGTGACCCTTACTCGTCTAAGGGTATTCGCCGGCTCGGGTCCTGCGTGACGGGCGGCCAACGCGACTGTATGAAGTGGTGAATAATGGTCACGCTCGTTTTCGTCCGTTCCTTCAGTACCGCGTGGGAAGTACCGGGAACAATCGCCAATTCCGCACCCGGTATGGACTCGTACAGCGAGCAGATGTGGTCCAGCTCGATTGGTTCATCGTCGCTCGCCATCACCAGCACCGGGACCGTAATCGTCTTAAGGTCGTCGGTGGTCAACGTGGGTTCGCTCCTTTGAAGACGAATGGTCTTTTCGACCACGGTGCGGGCGTGCTCGGCGCCGTCGGGCGAAAGCGCGCCGTAGGACTGCGCCCACTGGTCGAAGTCGGGGCCCTCGAGCGGGAAGTCCTCCATGGGCCGCAGGCCGCTGAAGTGATAGTTGGCTCCGATCGCCACCACCCGTCGCAGCAGGTCCGGTCGGCGCATGGCGACCAGTAGGGCCACCACGGCCCCGTCGCTATGGCCGACCAGATGGGCCGGTCTCGCCAGGTACTCCAGAAAGGCAATCGTTTCGTCGGCCATGGTGTCGTAGTGAAAAAGCTCGGGCGTATCGGCCGTTCGCCCGTGACCCCGTCGGTCAAAGGCGGCGATTCGGTAGTTCTTGGAAAGTCCCGGTCCAATCGAGCGCAGCATGCTCGCGCTACTGCTCATTCCGCCGTGCAAGAAGACCACCGTCGGAGCACTCTTCTTGGCGACCTGGGCCCAAGTGGGATGGCCGTGGAGCGTGAGTATCGCCATGGGGCCATGGTATTAGCCCGCACCACCGCCGCGGTCCTAAACTCGAGCGGTGCGGGCATTTTTGGTGAGTGAACTCGACGGCCAGTTCACGGGCGCCGAAAGCGACGTGGAGCCTCGGCCCACCGATCCCGACGACCTATTGATCAAGGTGGACTTCAGCGGCGTTAACTACAAAGACGCCCTGGTCGCCGTGGCCCAGAGTCGTGTTCGCCGAGTGGCGAGCCTTACCGGCGGAGTCGACGCGGCCGGCGTGATCGCTTTGTCCTCCGACGGCGCCCTGCCCGTGGGGACGAGAGTGGTCGTGCACGGCGGCGATCTCGGGACCGCCCGCGACGGAGGCTTCGCCGAGTACCTGTACGCCCCGTCGCGAATCATCAACATGCTGCCCGATTCAATCAGCACTCGAGAGGCCATGATCATTGGCACGGCCGGTTTCAGTGCCATGGCCAGTGTGCTGGCCCTCGAAGCCCACGGCTTGACGCACGACGGTGAGGTGCTGGTCACCGGGGCGACCGGGGGCGTGGGATCGCTCGCGGTGACCTTTCTCGCAGCCAAGGGCTACTCCCCCGTCGCCTCGACGGGCTCGGTCGGCGAATCGTCGTGGCTCCAAGCACGTGGCGCCACTCGCATCATTGGCCGCTACGACATCAGTGACCGTCCCGAGCGCGTCCTGGGTAGCGAACGTTGGGCGGGAGCCGTGGACTGCATTGGCGGCGACACCCTGCACCAGATACTTCGGTCCCTCCGCTACGGCGGCGCGGTGGCGGCCAGCGGTCTGGTCGCCGGCACTGATCTCGCGACCACCATCTACCCTTTCATTACGCGTGCGGTGAGCCTGTTGGGCATCGACACCGTGGAGGCCACCAGTCAAACGCGGACGCGGGTGTGGTCGGCCCTCGGGGACGTCGCGTCGTCGGTTGATTTCTCCCCACTCGTGGACCGCGTCGTTACGTTGAACCAACTGTCCGACGCGCTGGATGTCATCAGAAAGGGCGAAACCCAGGGCCGAATTCTGGTGAATCCAACCCCGGGCTGAACCGCCTTGGTTCGTTACTCGTCAGCGACGATGGATCCGACCCGGTCACCAATGCCGGGGTCTCGCGACACCAGCGCGAAGGCATAGACGATGGCGATGACGATCACTCCCAACGCCATGTAGGGATACCAACTGTACGGAGCGGCTTGGCCGGGCTTGGACAGGTAGTAGATGGGGATCAGGATGGTGAGCACTCCCACGATCGGCAAGACGCCGTGACGAACGGTGTTGAAGCGTTCGGGGTGGTGCTTCTTGTAGTAGAAGGGCAGCGCCAGATTGCTCAGTCCGTAGACGACCAACAGCAGGATCGTACCGAAGGTGGACGACTCGTCGAACATAGTCAGGGCGTTCATTGAACCGGACGTCGCGTGGCCACCGAAGATGTGGCCGAGTCCCCATACGCCAATGATCAAGAGCCCGCAACCTAGGAAGACAAACAGCGCATTCACCGGCGTGCGTCGCTTCGCGTCTACCTTGCCCATGAACTTGGGCAGCAGTCCTTCACGGCCGGCATTGAAGATAAGGCGGGCCTGTGAGTTGGTGCCGGCAATGAGTGCCCCGAGTGTCGAGGTCATTCCCGCGAGGAAGGCAAAGAACAACACCACCACGGTAATCTCGCCGGCCACGGTCAGAAACGGCACCGGGGCAGCGCTGAGCGTGCCGACATTGTCCTTAAAGCCAACCACGGTCGAGTAGGCGAAGAGCACGTAGGCGACCAGCATGATGGCAATCGAAGTGAAGACGGCCTTGGGAACGTTCTTGCGCGGGTCCTTCGTCTCTTCGGCCAGCGCGGCGGAGTTTTCCCAACCGATGAATAGATAGATGGCCAAAGGAAAGCCGGCGGCCAAACCTTTGAATCCGTTGGTGATGTTGTGAGGCTCAAAGGGCTTGAAGTTGATGTAGCTGTGGAACTTAATGAGCGTCACAATGCTGACCACCATAAGGATCGTCATCTCGAAGGCGAAGAAAAGGCCGGCGATCCTGGTCGAGATGGAGATCCCTCGCACCATCATCATGGCAGCCAGCGCCAAGAAGATCAGCGTCCATACTATCCACGGAATCTTTTCCAAGCCGCTCACGTTGTAATGCTGCAGGATCATCTGAAAGAAGCCGCCGACGATGGCAATCACCGAGGCCATGGCGGCGATGTAGCCCACGCCCACCAGGATGGCGGTGGTCACCCCGGTGCGACCACCGAAGGTCTTGCCGATGAAGGAGATGAAGCCACCCGTTGAGGGCAAGACCTTGGTGAACTCCGAGAGCGTGTTACCGAGGAACAAGATGGCGATGCCGGCCGCGACGATGGTGAGCGGTGAAGCGAGACCGGCGGTATAGGCGAGGTAACCAAAGCCGAAGTAGAAACTCATGGCCGGACCGATGTTGGCCATGGTCGCCGCGGCGATATCGATTAGTCCCAGCGCGCCTTGGCGAAGCCGCTCGTGTTCGCCCATGGCCACCGGCGTCTTGGCGCCCAATGACTGCGACGTGAATCCTTCGCTCATTCTTCCCCCCAGTTTTTTAAACCAGCTCGCGACTACTTCGCGCCACTGGTGGTGACTTTAGAGCAACTTGGAAGCAAATGACGGATTTTTGTTCTCGACCAAATAACTAGGAAGGTTCTTCGTCGTCGCCTTCGTTGTCCGACAACGAAGCGGTCAGACAACGAAGGCGACGTAGTCCTTAGTAAAACGGACTGACCCAGATGGTGCCCCGATTGCACGGTTGAATCGGAAAGGAAGGCGTCACGATGGCCGACGAACCGCCGGTGGCGATCCGCACGCCGACGGTGCGCGCCGAGGCACAGGCCGCGCTCGTGGTGGGTACGTCAGAGTAGGCCAACGAGAACGTCGTCGTTGAATGCGGTGCCAGCGTCAACAGGGTCGGCGCTTGATTGGCCTTGGCCGTGGGGAACTGAATGGGGGCATTGCTAGGACTCTCGTCAATTACCGTCGAAGCCAGGAGCGCACCATCGGTGTCCTGGAGCGTGAGTAGCGGCCAGCCCTTCAAGGTGCACGATCCCGTGGTGGCCTTGGTGAGCGTGACGCTGGCGCTCACCGTGCCGGCCGCCCCTTCGCCTTCGTTAAAGACCCCGGTGAAGTCACTGCCCTCGCAGGTCGAACCTACGACCTTGGCAACGGTGGTGCTGGTGGTGGACGTCGTACTGGTGCTGGTGGTCGTCGTAGTGGTGGTATTCGAATCAACGGCGTGGCGACTGAGCGTAAAGATCAACACGATGGCGGCGAAGATTCCGAGCGACTTAAGTGCTCGACTCACTGATTGAAGTCTTCGGGTCGAATGGTCTCGAGAAAGTCCCGCAATTCGGCCACCAACTCGGCTTCATTGGGGACGTCGGCCTCGACGTGTTCGTCGGCCTCTTCTTCATCCTCATCGTCCACGATGCTCAGGACCCGACCCTGGCTGGCCATCAATTCGTCGTTGACCAAAATCGGCGCTCCGATGCGCAGCGCCAACGCCACGGCGTCACTCGGGCGGGCGCTCACGCTGATCTCCTCGCGCTCGCGCAGCAGTCGTAGGTTCGCGTAAAACACGTTGTCGATTAGATCGGTGATCTCGACGGCAAAGAGTTGCGCGCCGAGCGAACCAATCACGTTGCCCAAGAGATCGTGCGACATGGGTCGCGGCGTCTCCACGTTGCCGAGCGCGTAGGCAATAGCCGTTGCTTCGGGGGCGCCGATGAAAATTGGCAATACCCGTTCGCCGCCCACTTCTTCAAGCAAGAGCAGCGGCGTCGACGTGCCCACGTCAACTCGCACTGCTCGAAGAACGACTTCTATC
>OBLU010003120.1_pt1 | contig 15050 bp, 10 predicted proteins | sample 1518681 | NCBI WGS metagenome assembly OBLU01 (sample SAMEA3539304, study PRJEB22396) | soil metagenome | biome: tundra; feature: field; material: soil | place: USA | collected 2010-05 | depth 0.15 m
TTCCTCGACAGGTACTCCCCACCCGTGGCCGCGCTGGCGCGCGATTGCCTCGCAAAGATGCGCGCGCGATTGCCAGGCGCCGTGCAGTTGGTGTATGACAACTACAACGCGCTGGTGATCGGGTTTGGCCCCTCCGAGCGGGCCTCCGAAGCCATCTTCTCCATCGTGCTCTACCCGCGATGGGTCACCTTATTCTTCCTGCGGGGCGCCGGACTGCCGGACCCGCGGCACCTCCTGAAGGGCAGCGGAAAGGTAGTGCGCCATATCGTGCTGGCATCGGCGGCGGACCTGGACCTGCCTCCGATCCAAAACCTCATGGCCAAGGCCTTGCAGCGCGCCGAAGCAGGCATCGACCCCGGCGCGACGGGCAGACTCGTCATCCGGTCGATCTCCGCCAAACAGCGCCCCCGGCGGCCGTCATAATACCCGGATCTTTTTGCGGCGGAACTCGTATCCTGTATCTATGAGAGCCATTCGGAGTGCCATTCTGGGCGTCGCCGCGTCTGCTGTGCTTTTGGCCCAGACCGCGCCTGTGCGGCCCGAATTCGAGGTCGCGTCCATCAAGCCGTCGGCCACCGTACCGCTCGCCGAAAAGGTCCATGTCGGCGTCCAGATTGACGGCGCGCAGGTGCATTGCACTTACCTCTCCCTCAAGGACTACATCCGCATCGCGTACCAGATGAAGGAGTATCAGATTACCGGACCGGAATGGCTGGCGTCGCAGCGCTTCGATATCCACGCCAAGCTGCCGGAAGGCGGCCGCGGGCAGTTCCGGGACATGCTGCAAAACCTGCTGGCCGATCGGTTTGCTGTCAAAATGCACCGCGATTCGAAGGAGTTTCCGGTCTTCGGCGTGGTCGTCGGCAAGGGCGGGCTCAAGATGAAAGAGTCGCTGCTCGACCCGGAAACCGGGTCCGGGGTCAACGTCGCCGCCGAGGGCAGCGCGCGGGGCACCACCGTCAACTTCGGAAGAGGCGCCTACTTCAGCCTCGCCGACAACAAGTTCGAGGCCAGAAAGCTCACCATGGCGCAACTGGCCGATTCGCTGGGGCGCTTCATCGAGCGTCCGGTGGTGGACATGACGGAGCTCAAGGGAACCTACGACCTCACGCTCGAATTCACCCCGGAGGAATACCGCGTGCTGCTCATCCGGACCGCCCTTTCGGCGGGCGTGAACCTGCCCCCCGAGGTGATGAGGCTTCTGGAAGGCGCTTCGGACGAGTCGCTCTTCAAGGGTTTGCAGGCACTGGGGCTCAAGCTGGAATCGCGCAAGGCGCCGCTGGAAGTACTGGTGATCGATTCGGCGTCGAAGACTCCGACTGAGAATTAGCTCACGGCAGGATCCCGAATGCAATGATGTTCGGTCCCGCCGCCACCGCCACAAACTGCTTGCCGTCGAACTGGTAAGTCATCGGCGACGCCTTCCACGTCTGGCTGGTCTGGAAACTCCACAGCGGTTTGCCGGTCACCGCATCGGCCGCCATCAGCGCCCCGCCTTCTTCGCCGAAGATCACCAGGCCCGTGGCCGTCGAGAGAGTACCGCCCCAGGATTCGGCCGGTCCCGGCTGCGGCAGGGTCCAGGCGATCTTGCCCGTCTTGATGTCGATGGCTTTCAGAATCCTCTGCGGCTTCTCGCCATCCGGCCGGCGCTGCGACCCGCCCAGGTATTCCTTGCCGGCCTGCCACGGTCCCGGATCGCGCTTCGTATAAACGCTGCACTTCTCGAATGTCTGCACGTAATACAGGCCGGTGGCTGGATTGTAGGAAGGCGAGAACCAGTTGGTGGCGCCATCCTGCGAGGGGCACACCTTAGTCCCCGCGGCGCTTGGCTCCTGATTGGGCAACTTCACCGGACGCCCGTCGGCGCCGATGCCGCTGGCCCAGGTAAGGTTCGTGACGAACGGTTTGGCCAGCAGCAGTTTGCCATCGGTGCGGTCGAACACATAGAAGAACCCGTTGCGGTTGGCCTGGATCAGCAACTGGCGCTTCCGTCCTTCCCAGGCCGTATCCAACACCACGGGAGTTTCGGTGGCATCCCAATCCCACAGGTCGTGCGGCGTCGTCTGGTAGTACCACTTCAGCTTGCCCGTTTTAGCGTCGAGGGCCAGGATGCAGTCGGAATACAGGTTATCGCCCAGACGGTCGTCGCCGTTGTATTCCGCGCTCGGATTGCCGGTGGGCCAGTACACCGTGTCCAACTGCGCGTCATAGGTGCCGGTGAACCAGGTGGGCGCGCCGGGGTGTTCAATGCCTTTGCCCTGCCAGGTCTCCGCCGCCGTCTCGCCGGGATTGGGCACCGTCCAGAATCGCCAGACTTCCTTTCCGCTAGCCTGATCGAAAGCCGCCAGGAACCCGCGCGACCCGTGCTCGCCGCCGCCCGTGCCCGCTACCACCAGGTTGCCCACGGCGAGCGGCGCGGAGGTGGAGAAATAGCTCAAGTGCCAGTCCGCCATCTCCGTGTCCCACAGCAATTCGCCGGTGAACCGGTTCAACGCGATCAGGTGAGCGTGGTCGGTGGACATGAAGACGCGGTCGCCCGATGTGGCCACGCCGCGATTGGTGCCGCCCACGGCGGCCGACGGCATGCCGGGGGTCGGCGGCCGCTTGTAATGCCAGATCTGTCTTCCCGTGCCGGCATCCAGCGCGTAACATTCGTTGGCCACGGAGACGTACATGATGCCGCCCACCACGACCGGCGTCACCTGCAGGCGCGCCGCGTTGGGCAGGGTGAAGACCCACTTGGGTCCCAATCGCGCCACGTTGGCCTTGGTGATCTGCGCTAGCGTGGTGTAGCGGTTGCCACCGGGCTCGCCGTTGTAGCCGGGCCAGTCGGTGCTCGAAGTGACTTCGCGAAAGCGGTCGCCCGCTCGCCGCAACAGGTGCACCCGGTTATCGGCTGTCAGCAATTGCAGATCGTCGAAACCCTGATTGAGAACCTCTCCCTCCAGCGTCTTGCCGTCCGTGGTCACCACTTTCTCGCGCGCTACTTCGCGGCGCAACTCGCGCGGCTGCAAAGTGCGCAGAAAACGGGTCAACGGTTCCATCTCGGCCTCGCTGACCTGGATCGGGGGCATTCCCTGCCCCGGCAATCCGGCACGAATCAGCGCGACCAGTTGCTCATTCGTGTGCGCCGCCAGCCGGTCGCGAATCGGCGGACCCAGTTCCCCGCCGTTGCCGTCCGCCCCGTGGCAGCGCGCGCACCGGCCCTCGAATACCAGACGCCCGGGGTCGGCATCCTGCGCCACCAGAATCGAGGTCAGCAAGAGTGCGGCGAAGACAAGGCTGGAGAGGCGCATCCGACCATCCTACCGCAGGTGGCGCAGGCCTTCGTCTTTCATGGCCTGCGGTAGGTGCGCTACTTCACTGTGACCGTGCTGCCAGCAGCGGAATATAGGACCTCATGCGCACTATCAATAACACACCGCTTCCCCGTTGACTGTTCATCTCAATGAGTATATATATTAGTTGATACTGAGCCAATGCAACCGCACTCAAGGGCAGAATCGTTCCTCCCGCTCAAACCAAACTGGTTCCACGTTCTGCTCTCCCTCACCGGCCAGGAGCAGCACGGCTACGGCATCATGCAAGAGGTGCTGGAGCGCACCGGCGGCAAAGTGCGCCTCTGGCCCGCCACCCTCTACGGGACGCTCAAGCGCCTTATCGACGAGGACCTGATTGCGGAATCTGGCCAGCGCCCCGCGCCCGAGGAAGACGACGCGCGGCGCCGCTACTACTGCCTGACACCCCTGGGCCGCCGCGTCCTGGCAGCCGAGAGCGAGCGGCTCGAAGACCTGGTCCGCCTGATCCGCGCCAAGCGCCGCGTCGCGCGGGAGTCGGCGTCATGAACCGTCCGGCCGACTTCAGCCTGCGTCTCTACCGGCAACTGGCGCGCGCCTTCCCCGACGAATTCAGGAATGCTTACGGCGACGAAATGGTGCAGGTGACGGAAGACTCCATCGAGGACATCCGGCGGCATCACGGCCTGCCCGGTCTGGCGCGCCTGCTGCTGGACCTCGCCGTCCGCGTCCCGGCGGAGCACCTCGCCGAATTGTGGCAGGACGTCCGCTACGGCGTGCGCATGCTCGCCGCCTCCCCCGGCTTCACGCTGGTGGCGCTCACCTCGCTCAGTCTCGGCATCTGCGCGGCTACGGCTTCGTTCAGCAAGCTCAACGCTACGGTGTTCCGTAACCTGCCGCATGTGACCCATCCCGAGGCCCTGGTGGCGCTCGAAACCCCGGTGTCGTATCCGGACTATCAACAATACCGCCAACACCGCGACCTGTTTTCCGCCTCGCTAGCCTATGTCGCCCCCGTGCCCTTCGGCGTCACGCTGGGCGGCCAGACGAAACGAGTCTTTGGGCAGTTGGTCACCCCCGGATATTTCTCCGCTCTCGGAGTTCCCACCGTGCTCGGCCGCGCTTTCGACGAAACCCGGCCGCCCGGCGGCGTCCCGGAAGCGGTGGTCAGCTACCGCTTTTGGCAGACCCACCTGGCCGGCGATCCGGGGGCCATCGGCAGCACTCTGCGCATCAATGGCCACGCGTGCACCGTGATCGGGGTTGCCGCGCCGGATTTCCTGGGCGCGTCGCCCATGATCTACCCCGCCGATCTGTGGATGCCGGTCAGCGTGGACCCCGCCGTCGCGCCCGAACTCAGCGGCAACGCGCTCGATCGCCGCAGCCTGAAGATGTTCCACATCGTGGGCCATTTGCAGCCGGGAATCGCCACGGCGCGCGTCGAATCCGAACTCGATGCCGTCGCCCGCCAGTTGGAGCAGGAGTATTCCGACGCGCAGCGCAATCGCCCCGGCCAGCGCGTCCGAGTCCTCCCCGGCGGAAGAGTCGTGCCCGTTCGGCCGGAGGACCTGCCCAGGCTCACCGCGTTTCCCCTGGTACTGGTTGGCCTCATCCTGTTGCTGGCGTGCTCCAACGTGGCCAACATGATGCTGGCGCGCGCCAGCGCGCGTCGCAGGGAGATCGCCGTCCGCCTCGCCCTCGGCGCCAGCCGCGCGCGCCTGGTCCGCCAACTGCTCACCGAGAGCATGCTGATCGCCGCCGCATCCGGAGTGCTCGGCTTGACCCTGACCCTCTGCGTTTTGCGCTGGAGCGCGCTGATCAAGATGCCGCTCCCCATTCCGATCAACCTCGAGATTACCCCGGACGCCCGCGTACTTTGGTTTACCCTGATCCTCACCGTGCTTACCGGTCTTGCCTTTGGCCTGGTGCCCGCTTTGCAGGCCACACGGCAGGATCTGACCCCGGCGCTGAAAGAGGGCGGCGCCGCCAAACTCCGCCGCTACCGGGGCTTGAGTCTGCGCAACGGCCTGGTGCTGGCCCAGATCTCCGCCTCGCTGATGCTCTTGCTGCTCACCGGCTTCATGGTGATCGGATTCCATCGCACCAGCGGAATTGAACCCGGCTTCAATCCCCAAAACCTCTACCTCATCTCGCTCGATCCCATGCGCGAGGGCTACTCCGGCGAGCAATCCGCGGCTTTCTTCCAAAAGCTCGCCGACCGCGTCAAGCTCCTGCCCCAGGTCGCCTCATCCACCCTCACCGCCACCGTGCCGATGTCGATCATGGGCAACGGCAACGTGACGTATTCCACAACCGCGATTGACACTGCAAGTTCGCGCGTCATCCACAACGCCCGCCAGAACGTCGTCGGCAGGGACTACTTCGAGACTCTCGGCATTCCGGTTCTTCTGGGCCGCGCCTTCCGCAAGGAAGATGAGGCGGACGGAGCCACGGCCATCATGGTGAGCGAAAAACTGTGGCGCGAGTGCTGGCAGCGCGAGAACCCGCTGGGGCGTCGCATTGAGATCTCCAGCGACGACGCCCCGGGCTCCGCATTGGACGCCCTGGCGATTCTCGATCCGCGCCTGCGCAACGCCGCCACCGCCCGCCAGGTCTTCGAAGTGGTCGGCGTGGTCAAGGATCTGAAGGCGGCTTTCGAGATGGGCGAGTCACCGCCGGCCATCTATTTTCCCCTGCGCCCCGCCGATTATAAGCAGCCTTCGCTCGCCGGCATCACCCTGATGCTGCGTGCCGCCCCCGGGGTGGACGCCATTGCGGCGGTGCGCCGCGAGATCTCCGCCATGGACGCGTCACTGGCGCCGTTCCATGCTCAAAGCATGCCCGACCAAATCGAGGACTTGATGTTCCTGGTGCGCATGGGGCTGTGGATCTACGGCTTCCTCGGCGCGTTTGGCTTGATCCTCGCCTCGGTCGGGCTGGCCGGTGTGACGGCCTATTCGGTGGCACGGCGCGGGCGGGAGATCGGTATCCGCATCGCCCTGGGCGCCACCAGCCGGGACGTGCTCGGCCTGGTCATGCGCGAGGGCGCCGCGCTGGTGGCACTGGGCACCGTCATTGGACTGGCGGGCGCGTGGGCCGCGGCCAAGGTAGTGTCGGCCATGGTTTCCGTGGTGGCTTCGGCCACCTCGGCCAGCGCGTCGGACCCGCTGCTATTGGTCGGAGCGCCGCTGTCGCTGGCCGCCCTGGCGCTAGTCGCCTGCTATCTGCCGGCCCGGAAATCCATGAGCATCCACCCGGCCACCGCCCTGCGCCAGGAATAGCCGCTTCGGTAGCACCCCACCCGGCCAGCAGCTACAATGAACTATCGCCCCTCCGATGCCGCTCGCCAGCAAATTAGCCTTTCAATTTGAAAGACGCCTCCAGTTCAAGGGCATCAGTCTCTTTCACGCCCGCGCCGTGCGCATTACCGATGCCAACCAGGCCCACCTGTTCGGCGACGTGCAAGGCACCAGCCGCTACCCGGTCCGCCTGACGCACGAAAACGGCCGTCTCCTGGTGTATTGCGCCTGCCCGTATTTCGAAGAGTTTGGCCGCTGCAAGCATCTTTGGGCGACCGTCCTCGAAGCCGACCGGCGCGGCGTATTGGGCGAAGCGGTGCGCGATGGCGCACTGCGGCTCGTCCGCGACGCGGACCCTGACGGCGAGCGCGAACTGGACCGCTGGGAATTTCACCCGCCGGCGCCCCCGCCGCCGAAAACTCCACCCTGGGAGGAGTATCTGACCGATATCCGCCAGAGCCTGGACGCCAAAAAGCTCAAGGCGCCGGCCTGGCCGCGGGAGTTCGAGATCCTCTACGTGGTGGACCCCAGCGCCTCCAAGATCGCCGGCGCGATTGTTCTCGAAATGCTTTCGCGCTCGCGGAAAAAGAACGGCGATTGGACCGTCAACAAAGAATTCCGCATCGCTCCAGCCCAAGTGGGCTCCCTGCCCGACGCGGTGGATGCCGACGCCATCGCCTCCATCCTGGGCGGGCAGGAATACTACGTCTACACTTATTCAGGGAGTAGCGGAATGGCGTCACGCAAGGCCGTTCCACCCACCCTGGCGCTGCGCCTGATTCCCATGATCGCCGCTGCCGGCCGCTTGTATACCCGCAAAACCGGTTCCGCGGCCTTGCATCCCCTCGCCTGGGAGGCGGGCGAGCCCTGGAAACTCTGGCTGGACGTGCGCCAGGACGACCGCGACCAATGGAAAATCACCGGCTCGCTGCGCCGCGGCGAGGAGCGCATGTTGTTGACCGAGCCGTCGCTGATTGTGGAAGGCGGTTTCCTGGTGGCCAACGGCAAAATCGCCCGGCTCGACGATGGCGGCGCCTTCCCCTGGATCACCCGCCTCATCGCCCTGCACCAGATCCCGTTCCCCGACCGCGAACGCGATCAAGTCATGTCCAAACTGCTGGACCTCAACGTGCTCCCTCCCCTGGATGTCGACGAGGCCCTCCAGTTCGAGGAACGCCGCGCGCTGCCTCGCCTCGGGCTGCGTGTCACCCAGCAGCGCGACACCTGGGGCGAGGAGTACTTTCAAGCCGTCCTGCTGCTCGACTACGGGCGCGGCTGGACCGAGTCCGCGTCCGCCGGCCGCGGGCTCTGGTTCCCCGAGGAACGCGTCTACCTGGTCCGCGATACCGAAACGGAAAGCGCCGCGCGCGACAAACTCAAGGAACTCGGCCTGCGCCCCACTACCGACGCCGGCACCGCGTTTCGCCTTGGTCTCAAATCCCTGCCCAAAGTTGTCCGGGAATTGATTCATGCCGGCTGGCACGTGGAGGCCGAAGGCAAGGCGTTCCGCCGCCCGGGCGCCACCAAGGTGGACGTGCGCAGCGGCATCGACTGGTTCGAACTCCACGGCGAGGTGGACTACGACGGGCAGACGGCGAGCCTGCCTCAATTGCTGGCGGCCGTGCGGCGCGGCGACACCATGGTGAAGCTGGGGGATGGCACCTACGGCCTGTTGCCCGAAGAGTGGCTGGAGCGCTTTGCGCCGCTGGCCGGCCTGGGCTCCAAGGACGAGGACCACCTGCGCTTCCGGCGCAATCAGGCGAGCCTGCTGGATGCGCTGCTGGCGGCCCAGCCCGAGGTCTGCGTCGATGAGATGTTCCAGCGCGTCCGCGAACGCATGCGCGCCTTCACCGGCGTCAAGACGGCGGCCCAACCGCCCGGCTTCGTCGGACAACTGCGCGATTACCAGTGCGAAGGCCTCGGCTGGATGGAGTTCCTCCGCGAGTTCGGTTTCGGTGGCTGCCTGGCGGACGATATGGGCGTGGGCAAAACGGCGCAGGTGCTGGCCGTTCTGGAATCGCGTCGCACCCTGGGGCGCGGACCCTCCCTGGTGGTGGCGCCCAAATCCCTCATGTTCAACTGGCGCGCCGAGTCGCAGCGCTTCACCCCGCAATTGCGCGTCCTGGAGCATACCGGTCTGGCGCGCGACACCGCCTTGATTGCGCAGCACGATCTCATCCTCACCACTTACGGCACCCTCCTCCGCGATGCCGCCCAACTGGCGCAAATCGACTTCGATTACGTGGTGCTCGATGAAGCCCAGGCCGTCAAGAACTCCGCTACCGCTTCCGCCAAAGCCGTGCGCCTGCTGCGCGGCGCCCATCGCCTGGCACTTAGCGGCACCCCGGTGGAGAACCATCTGGGCGAGTTGTGGAGCCTTTTCGAGTTCCTCAACCCCGGCATGCTCGGCGAGGCCAGAGTGCTCAACATGGCCGGAGGCCTGGCGCGCAACCCCGGCGAGGACGCCCGCCGCATCCTCGCCCACGCCCTCCGCCCCTTCATCTTGCGGCGCACCAAACAGCAGGTGGCGCGTGAATTGCCCGAGAAGACCGAGCAAACTATCTTCTGCGAACTGGAAGGCCCGCAGCGCAAGCAGTATAACGAGTTGCGCAAGCACTACCGGGAGACGCTGCTGGCGCGCGTCGAATCCCAGGGTATGGGCAAATCCAAAATGCACGTGCTGGAAGCCCTCTTGCGCCTGCGCCAGGCCGCCTGCCATCCGGGACTCCTCGACATCAAGCGCTCCCAGGATCCCAGCGCCAAACTCGACGTGCTGATGGATCAGTTGGAGGAATTGCGGCAGGAGGGGCACAAGGCGCTGGTATTCTCCCAATTCACCAGTCTGCTGGCCATCGTGCGGTCCCGCCTGGATGACGCCGGCACCCGCTACGAATACCTGGACGGCGCCACGCGCAATCGCGAGGCCCACGTGGACGCCTTTCAGAACGATCCGGAGTGTGGCCTGTTCCTCATCAGCCTGAAGGCAGGCGGACTGGGGCTCAACCTGACCGCGGCCGAGTACGTTTTCCTGCTCGATCCCTGGTGGAACCCGGCGGTGGAGGCCCAGGCGGTGGACCGTGCCCACCGCATCGGGCAGACCCGCCCGGTGTTCGCCTACCGCCTGATTGCGCGCGACACCGTCGAGGAGAAGGTGCTCGAGCTACAGCAAACCAAGCGCGAACTGGCCGACGCCATCCTCGGCGAAGACAACAGTCTCATCCGCGATCTCAAGCGGGAAGACCTGGAACTCCTCCTGTCATAAGTACGACAGGCCTCCTGGCCTGTCTATCCGAGCGAAGCTCGGACTTCCGTGAATTCACGGTCTGTTCCCGCTTTTCCTACTCGCTATACTAATATCGAATGCGTGTATTATTGACTCTTCTGCCGGCGCTTGCCCTGGCACAGACACCCCCCGCCACGACTCCGGCGGCTGGCACCACACCCACCACCACCACGGCCCCGGCGACACCCACCACGCCAGCCAAGAAGGCAACGACACCCACTAAGAAATCTCCGGCGGCGGCCACTACAACCGCCAAGTCTCCGGCGGCGGCCAAGTCTCCGGCAGGCACGGCGACTCCCAAACCCGCCACCGCCGGCCGTGGAGCAGCATCCGTCAAGCCGGCCCCAAAGCCGGTTGCGCCCCCCCCGCCGGCCCCCCTCGTCACCGACGACGATAAAACGATCTACGCCATCGGCCTCTCCATCGGCCAATCGCTCTCCATGTTCAACCTGACCCCGCCCGAAGTCGAGATTCTGAAGCGCGCGCTTTCCGATTCCGTTGCCGGCAAGCCCGAAGTGGAATTGAGCCAGTGGGGACCCAAGATCCAACCCCTGGCCACGTCCCGCGCCGCAGCCGTGGCCGAGAAACAAAAGGCGGCCTCCGCAGCCTACCTGTCCATGGCCGCCACCCAACCGGGCTCCGTCAAAACCGCCTCCGGACTCGTCTATACCGAAATCACCGTAGGCACCGGCGAATCACCTAAAGCCACCGACACGGTGAAAGTCCACTACCGCGGCACCCTGGTCAACGGCACCGAGTTCGACAGCTCCTACAAGCGCAATGAGCCCACTCAGTTCCCGCTCAACGGCGTCATCAAGTGCTGGACCGAAGGTGTGCAGCGCATGAAAGTGGGCGGCAAATCGCGCCTGGCCTGCCCCTCCGACATCGCCTACGGCGACGCGGGGCACCCTCCCACAATTCCGGGCGGATCGGCGCTCATCTTCGAAATCGAGTTGCTGGAAATCGTCGCGCCCAAATAGCCGGCCGCGCGCCATGAGACGCCTGTCGCTGGTGATCGCCGCCGTCTTCGCCTGCGCCGCTCCTGGGCCGCGCGCGGACGGCTGGCGCATTGTGGGACCCGGCGGCGGGGGCTCCCTCTTCCACCCCACCGTCAGCCCCCACGACAGCCGCACCGCGCTCGTCGCCTGCGACATGACAGGCGCCTACCTCACACGAGATGGGGGCGCCTCCTGGCGTATCGTCAACCTTGGCGACGCCGTGCAATTCTTCCTCTTCGACCCCACGAACGCGCGCGTGATCTACGCCAAGGCCCTCGGCGTTTTCCGCAGCGCCGATGGCGGCGAGACCTGGACGCGCTTCTTCCCGCGCGACGTCCGCAAAATCACCATGGGCGACGACCACGCCTCGGGCCGCATCGTCGCCTCCGCCCAGCCCAGCGCAGAAGTCACCGCCATGGCGATCGACCCCGCCGACTCGCGCTCGCTCTACCTCGCCCTCGGCTCCGCGCTCTGGACTTCCTCTGACGCCGGCGTGGCCTGGCGGAAAGCGGCCGATCTGCCCGGAGCGGCGCGCCGCATCTGGATCGACCAGCGGTCCCGCACGGAAGACCGGACCCTCTACGTCGCCGGGCCCGACTCGCTTTACGTCCGCCGCCAGGGCCGGTGGCGATCTGTCCCGCTTCCAGGAAGTGTCACCCAGATCTCCGGCGCGCCCCCCGTGTTCTATGCCACCGCCCTCGGTAAGATTCACGTTTCCACCGATTCCGGCCTCTTCTGGCGCGACTCTCCCCTTCCCGGGTTTCAGGGTCAGGCCACCGCCATCGCCGCCAGCCAGGAGCATCCCGAGATCGCCTACGTCTCTTACAGCGGACTGCGCGCGCCCGTGCGCGCCACCTGGGGCGTGGCCAAAACCACCGATTCAGGCCAACACTGGGAGCCCGTCTACGACCACGTCAGCGATTCCTGGCTCTCCGAACGCTTCGGCGCCGCATGGGCCGGCAACCCCATCGGCCTCGGTGTCGCGCCCCACGACCCCTCCATCGTCTACGCCACCGATTCGGGCCGCGTCATGCGCACTGCCGACGGCGGCAGGACGTGGAACTCCGCCTACTCCCTCCGCACACCGGATGGCAACTGGACCACCAACGGGATCGACGTCACCACCTGCTATGGCGTCCACTTCGACCCCTTCGACGCGCGCCACATCTTCATTTCTTACACCGATATCGGCCTCTGGGCGAGCGATACCGCGGGCGCCAGTTGGTATAGCGCCACGCGCGCCGGCGTGCCCGGCCAGTGGCAGAACACCACCTACTGGATGGAGTTCGACCCCGCCGTGCGCGGCCGGATGTGGGCCGCCATGAGCGGCACCCACGATCTGCCGCGTGCCAAGATGTGGCGTAGCGCTTCGCCCGATTCCTACACCGGAGGGGTAGTGCGCTCCGACGATGGCGGGCGCTCCTGGCGCGTGCAGAATAACGGCATGCCGCAGACCGCCGCCACCCACATTCTGCGCGACCCCGCGGGCGCGCTCTACGTCACCGGCTTCGGCCGCGGCGTCTTCAAGTCGACGGACGGCGGCGAACACTGGGCGCTCCACAATGCCGGCATCTCTGGCGAGCGGCCCTTCGCCTGGCGCATCGTGCGCGATTCGCAGGGTTGGTTGTACCTCATCGTGGCGCGTCGCAGCGATGATGGCGCCTTCGGCAATGCTGGCGATGGCGCCCTCTACCGCTCCACCGACGGCGCGGAGCATTGGTTGCGCGTGCCGCTGCCCGCCGGGTTGAACGGGCCTAATGGTCTCGCCGTTGACCCGCATAATCCGGCGCGCCTTTATCTCGCCGCCTGGGGCCGCAGTACGCCGGAAGGCGCCGCCGATGGCGGCATCTACCTGTCTACCGATCGCGGCGCAACGTGGCGCAGTGTGCTCGACCAGGACCGGCACATCTATGACGTCACCGTCGATCCCAAGGATGTCCGCGTGCTCTACGCTACCGGTTTCGAATCCGCCGCCTGGCGTAGCGCCGATCGCGGCCTCACCTGGAAGCCCATCCCGGGCTTCGATTTCAAATGGGGCCACCGCGTGATTGCGGACCCGCAAGATCGCGGCATGATCTACATCACCACCTTCGGCGGCAGCGTCTGGCACGGTCCGGCCCGGTGACGCGCTACGGCCGATCTCCGCTACGCGCCTCGGCCTCCGCCAGCCACCCGCGCCGCAGTTGTTCCTGCGGCACGTTCGAGAGGTACGGCTTGATGTCGAGAATCGGCGTTCCCTCGAGCATGTCGATACCACGGACGCGTAGCGCCGGGCCCTCCCGGCTGAGCAGTTCGACCACCGTCAACCCGATCGGATTCGGACGCCGCGGCGACCGGGTTGCGAACACGCCGTGTGGCCGATCGTCGGTCGGCGGCGTTCCGACGAGGTCGCATCCTGCCGCCCGATCGAATGCCCAAATGACGAAGAGATGAGAGAAACCCTCGATATCGGTGAGCCCGGGTTCGAACTCCGCCAGTATCTCCAGAACCCCCTCCGCCGGGTGCTGCGCGCCTAATCCCTTCGGAATCTCCCGAACATCCTTGTACGGGCTTCTGACATAACCGATCGGCTGCATGGACAACATGGCTCACTCATCTCCTACTCCAGAAAGAACTCGCCTTCAGCGACAATCTCCGCCGGACCTGTAAGGAAAACGTCGCCGTCGAAGCGGAGATCAATGGGGCCCGCCGGCGTCAGTACGCGCACCGGAGAACTCACCCATCCGCGCGCCACCGCCATCGCGGCGGCGCCCGTCGACCCGGTACCGCTACTCATCGTCTCCCCCGCCCCGCGTTCCCAGAAGCATACCTCGATGGTGTGCTCGTCCACAGCCTTCACGAACGACACGTTGGTGCGGTTGGCGAAATGCGCGTGACGTTCGATTTCGGCGCCCAGCGCGCGCCAGTCGAAATCGAAGTGTTCCACCGGCATGGCGCATTGCGGATTGCCCACCCACAGCAGCGTGACGTCGCGTGGGCCGCCCGCCAGTTCCAGCGGGAAGCTCGCGGCGGTGACTTCCGGCCGGCCCATGTTCATTTCAAATTCGAATTCGAGCGCCCGCCGTTTCAGCAAACGCAGGCTCTTCACGCCGGCGCCCGTGCGCACACGCACCACACCTGCCGCGTACCCCGCGCGAATCAGGAACGCCGCCGCGCATCGCGTGCCATTGCCCGACATCTCAGCCAGGCTGCCGTCCGAGTTATAGAGCTGAATCGTGCCTTCGGCATCGGCGTCGCTCGCCCGGTCCACCAGCATCCACCCGTCGGCGCCGATCCCGGTGTGGCGGTCGCAGATGGCCCGCGCCAGCGCGGCGTGATCGCTTGTCGCCGGGTCGGGCGCATGCTCGCGCCACGTGAACAGAAAATCGTTCCTGGCGCCGTGCGCCTTGGTGAACGGAAGCTTCACTTGGGAAGGCGCTCTACTTCCACCGCCGTCCCGTAGGACAGCACTTCCGTGACACCCTGCATAATCTCCGTGGCATCGTAGCGCATACCGATCACGGCGTTGGCCCCCAGCGCTTCGGCGTGCTGCAGCATCAGATCGAAAGCGTCGTTCCGCGTCTGTTCGCAGAGTTTGCTGAACAGCGAGATGTTACCGCCCACCATGGTCTGCAAACTTGCGCCGATCGTGCCCACGATGGAGCGCGAGCGCACTACGATCCCCCGGACGACGCCGAAGTTGCGCTTCACCCTGTAACCAGGCAGTTCCAATGCCGTCGTAACGAATTCATGCGGTAGCATGTGCTCTCCTTGGTGGGGCAGGCGCTTTCGCCTGCCAACTTCCTCTACCTGCGATAGATCTCGATCACCGGAGCATCTTTTACCACGATGCTCTTTTCCAAAGAATATACAATTCCGGCCCGCGCCGCCCGGTTGACGGCGGTCTGCGCCGCCGCGCCCCCCATGGTAACCACCCACGGCTCGTGCAGAAAGAGTTCGGGCCTGCTCACGGCGGCATCGAAAGGCAGCCCGTTGTCAGGCGTAAAAGTCTCCCGCAAAGGGATCGCGAGCGTGCGATACACTCCCGTGAGATCGCCGAATCCGGTGAGGATGCCGGAACCCCGAACGTAGCGCGGGCGAAGGTAATCGGCGGTCTGCCGGGTCCACTCGCGGCGCGCCACCGAATTGACGCGCGATTCTTCCCAGGTGACCCAGTTCGCCGGTTGAGGATGCG
>OBLU010003123.1_pt1 | contig 15044 bp, 15 predicted proteins | sample 1518681 | NCBI WGS metagenome assembly OBLU01 (sample SAMEA3539304, study PRJEB22396) | soil metagenome | biome: tundra; feature: field; material: soil | place: USA | collected 2010-05 | depth 0.15 m
GCAGCGCCGGACGGTCTCTTGTCTGGCGGTGGGCCGAGGTCAATGCGTGGCTCAGGCCGCTGGGTCTTGACGATCACGCCATCAGGCCGACGCGCGAGGAATCCGCGTTTCTTGATGTCGAGCTGATTCAGTGGAACCACGCCCACCGGGGGGAGCTGGGTTTCCAGAGTGGTGAGGAGGCCAGTCGCCGGCCGGCTGCGCCGCAGGCATCTAGCCAGGCGCCTGGCGGCCAGCTGTCGTCCGGCCGGCTGCTTCACTCCCCGGAGACGCACAGGAACCTCGTCGCCCGCATTCCCGCCGTCACTGGGCGAGACCTCCGCGAGTGGTTCGCCCGGATCGAGTCTGCACCGGCATTCCTTCGCGCCGAGGGGCTCGCCGGCTGGCTGTCCGATGAGCACGGTCTGTCGCCCGGGTATGCGTCTGCCATCGTGCACGAATACGCTCTCCGTGAGCAATCCGCCCTCCCGCCCCGCCAGCGCAGCGGTCCGGGCACCACAGAGCAGACCACGCAGAAGCGTCCTTAGCCAGGCTGAAATGTCGTTCAGCCGACGTACGGTGGCGTCCATGAGTGCTAAACGCCGTAACCGTAACCCGAAGAAGAACCCGGCTGCCAGGCGCCGGCGCGGCCGTGACCTGCCCGGTTTACCGCGGGCCCGGTTCGGGCTGGAGGACATGGGCCGGCTCCTGCTGAACGCACCGGCCGATGTGCTTCCCTTGCTGGCGCTGCCCGCGGTCTGGTTATGGAATTTGGCTGAGGACGGTCACGCGGCAGCGCACTGCGTCGATTGCTGCGTGACGGTGCGGTACGCCCTGGCCGAGTATGGGCTTGCTTCGGAGATCCAGGCGGTCGGGGTGGGCATCGCGGCGGCTGGGGTCGAGCCGCAGCTGCACGGTGGTGGTGACGGCCTGCGCCCTCATTACAACGAGGACGGCACGTTCAACGGGCACACGATCCTGGTGGTCCCGGCCGCGGGCCGGCTCCTCGACCCGACTATTCAGCAGTTCGCCGAGGTCCCGCGGACGGTGAAGGCGGCGCTGCCGGTGATGGGCCCGCTACCGGTCGCGGGCGGCCTTGGCACGAAGCCGTTCGGCGTCGACCGCACGGATCATTTCGTGCTGTATGTGCCGCTGCCCGCCCCCTACCGCGACGCCTGGCACAGCCGGGTCCTCGACCAGCGGGCGGATGATTACCGGGAAGCGGGCGCGAACCTCGCCGCCAACGCGTTCGACATTATGAGAGGGGAAGGATTCCGCGACCGGACAGCCCAGTCGCCCTACCCGCGGCTGCGGGCACTGCTCGCCGCGCTGGACGGCACGACAGCTGTCGCCGACCCGCGCGGGTACCGGTTCGCTGACCCTGGTAGCGGAAGGGAACTCCGCCTCGCCGACATTCCCTGAACCTGACACTGGCACTGGCCAGCGTTGCGGAGGTGTCGTGCTGCGCCTGGCCGGGATTACGACCGGGGCCAGGCGGCGAATCGTTCCCGGAGCGTGGCGACATTCCATGGGCCGAGCCTGAGGGAGGCGAACCAGCTGTCTTCTACCTGGTCCAGCCGGCGGGCGGCGCCGGCGGAGTCCTGGTCTGCCAGGCCCGGATCCAGCCGTTTGGCGAAGCCGATCAGCTGGTCAACGCGGTAGCGTTCCAGGAGGCCGCGTCCCGGAAGTCGCGCCGACTGCGCGCGGCTTCTCTGAACTAATATCCTGAAGCCGCACCCGTCGCGGGATGCAGGGACACGCGGGGTGCTGATCGTGACGCTATCGGCCAGGATCGCGGCGTGGCGCGGCGCCGCCAGAGGGGTATCGCCTGGGTCGGGCGTACCGGCCGGAACGCACCGGGATATCTGACGGCGCCGGGTCACGGGCAGCGGGTACCTGTGATGGGTCACGCGGCCAGGCGCTCAGGCGCTCACGTATCAGGGCAATGTCGTCCGCAGTCAGCCCGAGCCGGACGAACCGGTCATCGGGGGTGGCATCCAGGTTCTGGCCCGCCTCGGCAAACTCTTCGGCGAGCAGGGAGGGCTGGACACGCTGAGCGAAACCGATCAGGTCGTCAACGCTCCAGCGGCCCAGCGCCATGGCCATATCAAAGGCATCCCGTGGCTCTATCCTCGTGCAGAAGGCGTGGCACTTGAGGCCAACCGCGTCCTCGACGTGCAGCACGGGAACCGCATCGATGATGACAGGAGCCCGGGACCTCGGGAAGCAGGACATCTGCAGGACCATCTGCTCGCCGCTGGGCGCTGTGATCAGCCACTCCCCCAGGCCCGTACCGAGATCCTCCACATCCCACTCAGGGAATTCCTCGGCCAGCTCAGCCAGGTTGTCACGCCGTTCCACATGCAGGCCCTCGGCGCGCAGTGCTGCCTCTACAACGTCGGCGGCCGCCTCCACGCCGTCCTCCCGAGGGCTGAATACGTCAAGATCTTCTGTCAGGCGGTCGACGATGCCGTGCTCGATCAGCGCCGTCCCGCCGGCGACGGCGAATCCGTATTTGGCGGCCACCGGCAAGACGATGTGCGCTACCTCGCGGGCGAACGGATTGACTGGCACGGGATCAAGCGGCGCTGGCAGCCGGGCCCGGGATGACCGCGCCACCCTCCCGGCCGGCCTTCGCGCCGGCCCGCAGTTGCGGGTGCTTGTCTTCCCACGCCAGCCGGACGCCTTCGGGCAGCCGCAGCCGGATCTCTGGCCATACGCTGACCAGGAGGTCTGCGTTCAGATAGACCATAAGGTCGTCCGGCCGCGCAGCCTCGCGCAGCACAGTCTCATACAGCCATGCGCGCTGGTCAGCATTACCGAGGTCGAAGCTGCGGTCACGGCCGGACCAGAACAGCCACACCGGCAGCTCAACCGTGCCGGTACTCGGGCCGCTCAGCAGCTCGAGCCGCGGGGCGACGAGCGCGCTGCGCCCGGGCCGGGCCTGGTGCCGGCGCCGGGTCGGGGCTGGCTGCGTGGTTGCCATGTGACTAGGATAGCCCCTGCTCCTGGTATGCGAAAGCATGTTCTAAGCGATGGGGCGGTAACCCACTCTGCTGGATCGGGCCTGCGCGGCGTCCGCGCCAGTGTTTAGAAGGATACGATCAGGTCCGGGCACGCGGCCCGGGTGGCCGCTGAGTCGGCCGTTGTCATGCTCCGAGCGTGCCACGAGGGGCCGGCAAGAGGTCAGGCGGCGCCCTCTTCCCCGGGTGGCTGGCCTGCCTGGCGGTGTGCGGGGCTGGTGCGGGGTTCCTCGCCGGGCGAGGCGCTAATCGGTCCGGCGGCTTCGGCTGGCAGTTCCCGGCAGTGCGGGATTGCCCGCGGTGAACGTGCCCGGGCCCGTCTGGCAGGCCCAGCGTCGCGGGCTGGCCCGTTGGTCAGCCCTGCTGATCGTCGCTGGCGGGCCGTGAGAGCCGGCCGAGTTCCGCGCGGAGCTGATCACGTTCGGCTTCGGCCGTGCGGGCGCGTTCCTCGGCTTGGGCACGGGCCTGGTGCGGGGTGAGTTTCCCGCACCGCTGCAGAACGAACGCGTAGCGTGCGGGATCACCGGCGAGGCCGAACCCCATCTCGATCTCGGCGTAGTTGGGCGCGCCGGCGTCGGTGAGGATGGTGCGCGCGGCGGTGGCCCAGGCCGCGACGAGTTCCCGGGCGGGCTCGAGTTCGATGTGCATGCCGTCGCGGAAGCCGATGGACTTGAGGCGTGCCGTGCTGGCGATCTCGGTGGCCATCCGGTTGACCGCTTCCTCGCCGCATACCGCGAGGACCGCGTCGGCGATCGGGGTGGCGGCGTGGGGGTCGCCGGTGATGGCGGTGACGGCGTCGATGGCGGCGAGCCGTACCTGGGGCCAGTCGCGGGGGTCTGCGGGGGTGACGGTCATGGGGTCACTGCCGGGGGGAATTCGGCGGTCATGATGGAGGCGATCACGTCGGATTTCGACCAGGTGCCGATGGGGTGGGCGCTGGCGCCGTAGCGGGCGAGCCGCCCTTCCGGTGTGCGTACTCCCCCGCGGTACATAGCGATGAGCCGTGCCTTGGTCAGCTTGTCCAGCTCGGCGCGGCGGCTGTCCTTCGACTTCACGATGATGAGCTCGGCGGCCTGGCAGGGCACACTGTGCCCGCCGTCCAGCGCGATGATGACGGTGGCGCGGGGCCCCGATCCGTGCACGGCCGTGACGGTGCCCGGCCCGGTCCGCTGCCCGGTCGCCGAGAGCGTCTGGTCGCAGTCGGGCCGGACCTGGACCTGCTCGCCGGGTACGGGCACCCGGCCGGCAGGTTCGCCGGTCCCGGGCGCTACTGCCATGGTTTGCGGGGTTGCTGGTCGTGGGGTCACTGTCGGGGTTCGCCTCCGTGTGTGTGGGGGTGCCTCGGGAACCGAGTCTAGGAGATGAGCTAATTAGGCGCAATAGACGTGATTACCAGGCCGGTGGCGCCGTCTGGTCGCTGCGGTAGCCTCACAACGTACGTGGATCGCCTCGGCTGTCACCCGGTGCGGCTGAGCCTAAGCGGGCTGTATCAGCAGGTCAGGCATAATCCAAAACCTAGGATGAGGGCTAGGGAAACAGCTAGGAATAGACGTAGCGGTTGCCCCAATGTGCTGTCTCACTCGATCTGCTTGGGTGTCTCATCCGACTTGGCCGGTTTCACCGTTCACCGAGCAGGTCAGCTGAAACACGGCCGTTGCGAGTCCGTTCGTCTCGTCCGATCTGCTCGGTGAGCGCATGCAGACGTGGATCACGTCCCTGGATCCGGAGAGGAGCGCCCAGTGGTGGGTGACCGGCCCGTGCCCGAGGACCTCCGGATGTCGGTCTGGTCGCTGCGGCGATACAGAGCGCTGCGGTTCGCCGTCAACGGCGAGCCGGCACGCAAGGGCCGCAGCGGCTCCCGCGCGGCCATTAGCTTTCAGCGGCAGGTGATGGACCAGATGGACGCCTGGCGACGGTTCCCTATGACCGGACCCGTCGCCCTGGACCTTTATTTCCGTTCCGTTCTCAAGGGGCCGCCCGCCATCCATAACGCGGCCAAGCACGCCCTCGATGCCCTCGGGCCAGCCCTAGAAGGAAACGCTCGCCCGCGCCGGCGGCACGTCCTCTATCGCGATGACAGGCAGGTCAAGTTCCTCTACGTCGATCTGGACCAGGGCTGGGCCCGAGAGGCCCCGGCCAGGCCAACCGGGACCGGCATTGTTTACGTCACTGCCCGGCGAGCACGCGACGTCGCCGCGGACATGCGTGCCGCCTTACTCGTTGGCCAGGAGGACGATGATGACGACCATGACACCGACTGCCCCTTCGTCGTGCCCGAGCTGCCCGACGAACCCGACATAGGCTGGCCAGGCGTTCCTCCCGCGAACGTCACCGACTTTCATCGGTGGCTCGATGACGACATCCGGTTCCGACACATAGCCGACCTGCAGAAAGCCATACTGGCGGGCACAGACGCAATGCTGGCCTCAGGGCTAACAGACTGCCTCCGCCCAACGAACAACATAGGCGCGGACGAGCAGATCGCCGCTATTCTCGCCGACGCCCAGGCCGAGAGCCGGGAGCTGCTCCTGTCCAGCCCGCTGACGCTCCCCTTGCCAAGCCTCCCCCGCGCCACGGGAGAAACGGCCGCGTTCGGCCGACAGATTCGTGCGCAGATCGAGGAGTTTCGGAGCCGCTGGCCTCTGTTCCAGTCTCTGCTCGTGCCGGTCACTATAACCTTCCTTGTCACGCCACCTGCCCAGGGCAAAGACCTCGACAACATCGCGCTGACAGCTCTCCCGATCGCCCACGACGTTCTGCAGCCGCACATATCCCCACACTTGCTCGCACCCCGCATCCCAGGTCGCGACCCGCGTCCCGAGCACCAGCAGAGATTGGACCGGCTGCGGTCGGTGAACGCCCGCAGCGTGATGGCCTTCCAGGCCATCGAGTTGCCTCGCCCCCCAGCCGATCCGCCTGAGGGATCACTGCGCGCTGCGCTCGGCCTGCACCAGCACGACAGCTGGTGGGAGCGTGCCTCGGACTACCTCAAGGAGAAGATCGAGCAAGCCGATCAACGTGGCGAACTGGGCAGCGACCTGTGGGACGAGGTGTTCAGTTCCTGGTGACGCTGGAGCAGAGAACCGGTAGCTCCCTGTTGAGTCCACCGGGTTCGTTGTCCGGTGACAACGAACGTTCCTCAATGAAGATTGCGCGGCCTTGTGGCCTCGGGATTTGCCGCCCGCCGTCCAGTCGGCGGCGATGACCGCGTGCCATCGAAGATTCCTCAGCGCAGGCCAGCGGCCTGGATCAAGCAATCTGCGTTGTCATCGGACACGGGTGGCAGACACCTGCCTCACTGAATCTGGTCCGTCGGCCAATATGGCCGCAGGCGCCAGGTTTTGCGCGCGGAACTGAACGTGGCCGCGCTCGCTGTGCGTTTCCGCCGCCACGCTGGTGCGCACTGGCGGCGGATCGGCAGGGAGCCGTATTCGGGCGTAAAGGCCCTTGCCTAATCCGGCGAGCAGGCGATCACCGCTGTGGCGACCGGGCGGTCTCCCCGTCATGTGCCTATGGGCTGGCGCTGACCGCATCCCTTTTGCGCGGGGTCTGCCAGCGTCGCCGAGGACAGGCGGAGGTGGCCCGCGGGGTGAGTGCCCATGGCTTTCGGTCGGGTGGGCTTCTCGCCGTCACGTGAGGGTCATTCAGCCGAGATCTGTCCAGGCCCATCGCTTGGCGGGGCGGCCATCGGCGTCCCAGCCGAAGGGGAACGGGTCTCCCCGGCCTTCTAGTCGGCGGAAGAGCTGAAATTGGCCTGCCGCTGGCAGGCGCTCGATCAGTTCGTCGGCCTGCGCCCGGGCCCCCGCCCTGCGCAGCGCGCCCAGCAGGCTGTCCGCTCCTGCCGGGTGGTCGAGGGTGGCGTGGGTGGCAGGGTCGCGGTTCAGCAGCGCGGTGACCTGGCCGGTGGCCCCTGCCTCGCGCAGCGCGCCCAGCAGGCTGGCCACGGCTCCGGGGTCGTCGAGGGTGGCGTGAGCTGCGGCCCAATCAGCTGGGCGCTGATCACCGGGATGCTGGGTGTGCAGCAACCGAACGAGGCGCGCCCCCGCGCCGGGATAGCCGCGGGCGCTGGCCTGCTTGTACAGGCGGGCCGCGTCACGATACAGGCCGCGGTCCTCGGCAGCCCTGCCGAGTGTCTCTAGATCGGCTGGGACAGCGTAGCTGGCGGCGGCCGCCCAGAAGGACGCCGACGGGATCAGCCCGCGGCGGACACGCCGGCCGTGCTGGTCGAGATAGTCAGTCAGCTGCCAGGCCGGCCCCTCGCCGGGGCTGGCCGGGGCACCGGGGACGGGGCGGAGGCGGATGAGTGTCAGTGGCCCGCAGACCCCCTTAGCGGGCTTGGCCGTGTAGCGCAGTCCCTGCTCCAACCAGTCGCCGGGCAGCAGATCCCAGTCAGTGTCGGTCAGGTACCCGGGCGTGGCCGCTTCCAGCAGGGCCTGGGGCAGAGCCGGGCGCATGCCCAGCCGGCGGGCATCCATCGCGGCGTCGATCAGCGCCCGGGCGGCCGGGGCTGCTTTGTGGTAGCGGGCCAGCAGCTCGGGCGCCCCGGCCAGGTACTGGATCACTTGCCCGTCCCGGCTCCCGGCGGCCGCCTGGGCCAGCCTAGAATCCCCGGCCCCTTCCAGCCCTCGCAGCTGCTCGCGGGTGAACGCGGCGGGCACCGTTATGTCGTGGCCGTCCAGCAGTTCACGGGCCTGGGCGTGCGGCTCCGCGCCCCCCAGCGGACGAGCGGTCAGCTCAACCCAGAACTCCGGCCATAGCGTGGCCAGCACCAGCACCGGGCCCCGGGCCCGGTCACGCAGCAACTCCCGCAACCAGGCCGCCACCCGCTCGCCCGCGGCGTAACCGGTGGTGCTGAGGTAGCGCTGGGCCTCGTTCAGCCACACCACCGTCTGCGGCCCGACACCGGGCAACTGGGCCAGCGCCGCCTGCGGTTCGATCGGATGCCACAGCCGCCACCCCGGCTCCAGGCCGCGCAGCAATTCCAGCGCCTGCCAGCACGCCCGCGTCTTGCCAGTCGACGACCCGCCCACCAGGACCGCGATCCCGCCCGCACCCGCGGCAGCCTCTGTCACTATCTCCGCCAGGGCGGCGTCATGCTCGCGCGGCACATAGACCGGCAGCACGGGCAGCCCAGGCTGCCGGACGTCGGGCTCGACGGGGCGGTGCACCTCCAGATCGAACGGGTCGGTCACCTCCGCCAGTGGCCACCCCACCGGCCCCGCAGCGCTGCCCGCTGGGGCCAGCGCGTCCCGCACCTCATCTAGCAGCTGAGCGAGCATGCCTTCGATCCGCTGTCCCTGTAGGTGGGTCAGGTCATGATTGAGCTGGCCGGCCAGCGGAGTCAGCGGCTCGCCGCTGGACCCGCGGACCACGATCTCCCGCACCAGGTGGCCGGTCAGCTTTGCCGCCACCACGGTGGCAGGCACCCCCAGCAGGTCAGCCGGAGACTCTCCGGTGCCGGTCAGGCTGGCATCATCCAAGACAGCTATCTGCCTGGCGATCCCCGCCTGCAATGCCTCTAGTACCGTCGTATGCCCTGCCAGCGGCGCACCAGGCGCCGGGTCGCCGAACACCTGGTTGATCACCATCGCCAGATGGTCAGCTCGCGCACCATCGTCCGGCCGCAACTCGCTCGCAGTGAGCTGGACCGCCTTAGTAGCGGCCGACCGCAGGGCTCGTTCCTGCTCGCTCCCAAAGACGAGCGTGATCAGCCTCTTGCGGCCCGCATCGGCCAGCAGCCCGATCAGCCACGCCGCGAGAGTATCGGCTACAAACACACCAGTAGTCTGCCTGCAGCGAGGGCTCCAGACATCGGCCCGCCGCAGGCGCAGGGAAGCCTGGCACCCAAGTGGCCCGGAGGCCCGCCTTCGGATGGGGGTCGTGCACCGCAGCGCGCCGAGCGTCGGCGCAACTTTTCTGGGCTGTGCCCCCCGAGCCCAGCTTCTCCCGGGAACTCACTCCCCCGGCTGCTCATCGGCGGCACCACCGATAGTTCGTCGATCTCCGGGCCATCATGGCTGGTTGAGCCGGCGAAGATGTGACTCTGTCACGTGAGCAAAGCGACACCATTTGATGCACTCACCACCCCTGGGACGATTGATGACTTCATGGCATTCCCTCCTCGCGTGCACCCAGGCCGACGTCACGATCGGCAGGATCGCGGCTCTCGCCGCCGAGACGGGGACTGAGCCCTTGACTGTGGAGTTCAAGGAGAAAGCGGGTCCTAGGATCGCCGAGTGCGTCGCCTCCATGGCCAACGCCCATGGAGGCCTGATCTTCGTGGGTGCATTAGCGCTGCGACCTCGGCGGAAATCCAGCAGGCGCCTAGGCAGGAAAGAGCAAGCCGCTGGCCTTCTGGGATGGCATCACGGGGACAGCCGCTGGCCGGGACGCCCGGCGCTGTGGTCATCGATCCGAGTCAAAGTGCCGCCCGCACCGTGCGCTGCCGCCGGTCGATCGAGGCGATCTTCCGCACCCTCAGGGGCCAGCTCGCCCTCGAAGCCCACGGCGGCTGTACCCTCGCGGGGGTCTATGCCGGGGTCGCCGCCCCGCCTTCTCGACCTGGCTGCGGCGATCTGGCATAACTGGCGCGTTGCGCACCGGTCCAGCGTTCCCTCACCGCGCTTGACCACTGAAGATCAATGGGACTTCAGTCTTTTAGCCGGACGGGCCTGCGGCGTTGGGGGGCCAGCTAACGCAGTGCGGGAGCGTGTTCCTCACTGACAGTCGCTCTGACCAGTTGCGATGGTCGTATGTGCAGGCTGTGGGTGGAGTCCGTGGCACTGCGGGGGGCGGATCGCGGGTGACTGCTATACCCATGGGCAGGTGCATGGAACCCTACCGGCCAAAACACCGGCGCCCCGACCAGTCCCGCCAAAGATCACCAATAGGCTCCGCCGCCGCCACGTTGCTCCTGATCGTGTCACTTGCAGCGAATGGCATCCAGCTCGCCCAGGAGTTGGCTGGGCAGCAGACCGTTGTGATTGTCCGCGATGTTTCTGGGCGGACTCCCCGGATCTGCGACCATCGAAATGCACATAGGACGCCTGGCATAGATGGCGGGCAGGGACCGCGGCCCCGCCCGGACATGCGAGCGCCCAACCGTACAAGCGCCTCAAGGACACCCTTCTCCAGCTCCCCAACGCCGAGATAGGGCTGGGCCCGCGCTGACGCCGCCAGGGCCGGTTACACCGGCCCGATGTGGCTGGTCCCGTCTGCTGAGCCGGACGGGACAGGGCTGGAGCGCTCCCCGTGAAAGGACCGGTCCCCAGTTGACGGGCTTGGGGCGGAACCAGTGGCGGCGAGGTCGCCGCCTGGCCCGGACTGCGCGTGACTCAGCGAACGCCGCCTGGCCGGTGAGATCGTGTGTGCCGTTGTGGCTGCCATGCAGGGCGGTCTGGCCTGGCGGCGGGAGTGGCGATGACAAATTTCCGGAATCTTCCGGCGGTCCCGCACAACCTTCTGCCGCCGCCGGGACCTGTTAGCGCGGCGTGACCGCCTGGAACCGGGCGGCGCTGAGGCAGGAAGGGGGGCGGCGGATGGCTTTGTGGCCCGGCATTACGGGGATAACCCGCTGCTGTGATGGCCTGTGGCGGGTCTGGATGGCCCGGATCAACGGGCGGACGGCGATCGAGCTTGAGCGTGAGCGGAACCGGGCGACCGCCGCGGCGATCGGGCTGCTGCCCCCCGGCGCCGAGCTGCTGGAATCCGAGACCGGTGGCCGGCTGCGCGTGATCCGGATGCCTGGGCCTGCAGCTCCGCCGATGATCGTGATCCACGACTCGCCGTCCAGGCCAGGGGAGCTCCATCGATGAGCGTGGACGACGACTACGACGACGAAGTCACCGCGTTCTACCGGAAGTACTTAGGGAAAGTGCAGGGCTATCTGATCAACATGGGCACCGACCATGGCCTGGCCGAAGAGATCGCTGACGACGCTTTCCTGGGCGCACGCCGCTACTGGGCTCATGTCCGGTCCCTCGACCGGCCTGAGGCGTACATCTTCAAGATCGCGAAGAATGAGCGCGGCAAACGGCAGCGGAGGTTCGACAGCCATGCGGCAGATCTGCGGCCGGAACCACCTGAGCCGCGGCAGCATGATGCTGGGGACCTGGCCGAGGGCGTGGCTGACCGCACTGTCGTGCGGGAGGCTCTTCAGCGGCTGCCGCCCAGGTTGCGGGAGGTGATCGCGTTGCGTGATGTCGAGGACCTGGCCCTGGACACGACCGCCGAGATCATGGGAATCAGTGCTGGTGCGGTGAAGCGCTACGCGTTCGAAGGGCGGCAGAGGCTCCGCGTCTTGCTGCCGGAGTTCGGCGGCGCCGGGGAGGAGGGGATTGACCGATGATCGTGTATGACGAGACGCTGACCCGCGACCTGGCGATGCTTGGCGGCGGTGGACTTGGTGATGCTGAGCTGGACCGCCGTGTGACCAGGTTCCAGGGTGCCCTGGACGAACTGCGCGGAGATCCCGCCGAAGCTGCCCGGATCGACGCGATGGCGATCGACGCTGAGCGGGACCAGACGGGCACCGATTCCTACGCCAAGTGCACCCACGTGAGCGGGCGGGACATCACGGTGAACATCACGCAGGCCGGTGGGGACGCCGAATCGGGGCAAGGTGAGATCGCCGCGGAGCTGGCGGCCGTGAACCGGGAAAGGCTGAGGCTGGAGGCGCTCATGGAGAGCGTTAAGCCCCGGCCGCGGGGGCTTTGGCCGGCCTTCGGCGTCATCCTCGTCGTCGCGCTGGCGGCCGCGACTGTGGCCTCGATATTCCACGCGTCTGCGGCCGCCGCTGCCTATGGCACCGTCATCCTCGCGGCGGCGACGGCCGCCACCGCGCTGCTGTCGTCCCTTATGGCGTGGACGTCTGTCCGGGAGCTGAACCGGGCTGGGCGTGCCCGGGAGGCGCTGGAGCTGATGGCTGGCGCCGGTTCGCCGGGAATCGCTGGAAGGAGAAGGGCCCAGGGACCCGGGCCGGGAGAGGCTGGCCACGCGCAGGCGCACGGTGAGCATCCGGACCTGGAGGTGCTGTGGCGGATACTCGACGACTTTCGTGCCTCGGCGGGAGCTGAGCTGGACGGTCCGCGGGTGAGTTTCCGCGAAGCTGCTGGCCCGTTTGGCGGTCTGCAGCACCGGGCCCACCCGGGGAGTCACTCGCCGCCGGCCGGGCGGTGGGGCCCCTGAGATACTCGTGGCGAGGCGGCGAGGTCCAATATTCTGCTGCCGCGAGTCTCTGCGGAGGCGCGGGGCTCAGCGTCGAGTCCCGGACTGTCGTGGTGCGGAGATCACCCGGCTGGCTTGGTGGCCAGCGTGGATCCGGCCGCGGCCTCCCGGGGCTTTGCGGTGGTGTGCTTGCGTGAGCCCTGGCCGGGGCGGCTGGCCTTCCAGTCGTTCACGGTGGACCGGAGCCACCAGGGGGTCCGGCGGTCGTAGTGCCCATCCGGTTTGGGGGCCTGTTTCCTGGCCACGTAGGACGACCAGGTGGACAGCTTGACCCCGGCGAGCTCGGCGGCCGCGGAGGACCGGAGTTTGTCGTCGCCGGAGGTCATAGCGGCAGGTCCTCCTGGGTCGGGCTGACGGGCGCCGCAGCAAGGCTCGGACAGGCCGTGCAGCAGGACGAGCGGTGTGCGCGGCGCTGGGGTGAGCTTCAACCTTACAGGACTAAGCTTGTAAGGGTCAATGGTGCCGGTGCGTTCAGCCTCCGCCCGGCCCAGGCGGCGCGGGACGCGGCGGGAGGTAGTCGGTGAGGCCCGCGTGGTAGCGGATGAAAGCCCTGATCAGCCTTTCGGGCCGGAAAGGCGGGTCGTGCCGGGCGGCGGCGCTGGTGAACATCTCCCAGAGGGAGTCGGAGACATGGACGCGGCGTGGGGGCTGGCTGCCCGGCTCCGCCCCGAGGGCCTGCAGGGCGGCCGCGTACACCTGGGCGCGCCACTGGCTGACCTGGGAGGCGCGGAGCCGTTCGCGGCGCAGCAGGGCGGTCTTGCCGGGCCGGTCGAGCGTGTCGTATTCGGCCAGGATGCCGATCTTGTACCGGGCTGGGAAGTGGCGCGGTGCGGCGCGCTGGGCGGGTGCGGTCCTGGCCGCTGCTGGCCTGCGGGCGCGGGCGGCCGGGTTACCGGGGCTGGCTGCTTGCTGGCTCACCATGAGGGTCATCCTGCCGTTATGCGGCGGACGCCGCAGGCCCGGGCTGCGCCTGAGGTGCGGAGAGGACGACGGGGCTGGCGGCGGTGCGTGCGTCGCACAGCGTGCCGCGGAACGCCTGCTCGGCGATGCTGGCCTGCTCGGCGAGATCCGTGATCTCCGCAGTGGCGAGGTCGTCCGCGGCCGTGCGGGCGAGCAGGTCGAGGAAGCTGTCGTTGAGGCCGGTCAGGGCCAGGGCCTGCTGCCAGTTGCGGTAGGCGGCGTCGGCGGCGTGGACCCGGTACGCGTAGCACTCGAGTGTCTCGACCCGCGCGGTGACGGCCGCCTGGACCTGGCGGAGGATGTCTTGCTGGGGGCGGGCCACGGCGTCAACGGCGGGTGCCGTCGTGGCGGCGGGTACGCAGAGGCGGCCGTGTTCTGCGCGCAGCCTGGAGGTGTCCCTGAGGAGGCGGGCGATGTCCCATTCGTGGGCGGCGAGGACGGTGACGTTGGCGGCGTCGTCGAGCTGGCCTGACTTGTGGACCTCGGATGCCAGGACGAAGGTGATGGCTTCTTGCGCGCGGCGCAGGAGCTGCTGCGATGGCTGGTCGAGGTCGGCCGCGTCGATGAAACGGTCCCGGTGCCGGCACCGCGCCCGGGCGGTGGCCGCGGCGGCGGCTGCCTGGGCGAGTGGGCGGTGAGCGATGAGGGCCACGCCGGCGATGAGCATGATCAGGGTGGCGAGGCCGGTGGCGTTCCTGGGAACGCTGCTGATGGCGGCCAGGTAGACGACGAAGGCGAGCAGCAGGCCGGTGCGGTGACGGCCAGGGCGCGCGCGGCGGGCAGTCAGGTGGCGCCGGGCCTGGCTGGGCAGCGCGGGGTCGAAGGCGGCCGCTGCGTCTGCCGTGCGTTCAGATGTCATCGCTCGTGGTCCCTGTGTCCGGGGAGCGGGCCCGCGGATGCGGCGCTCACCCGACAGTAGAAGATGAGCATGTTAGATGCAATAGGCCGAACATGCGGGCTCGGGTGGCGGCCTGGACAGCGGCGGCCTTCGAGCCCCCTCCCCCGGCCCCGCTGGCCTGTGGCATGAATGAGTAGCAGCGGCTCTGCCCGGGTATCAGGTGGTGTAGCCGGGCAGGGAACGTTCCCAATGCCTGGGCAGGGAAGGGAATCCGGCGGTGGCACCACCCTACGGCTCGCCGCGGCCCGCAGGTCCTCCCCCGCGGCCCGCCGGTCCCCCGCGTGGGCCTGTGCGGTTCCTGCGGCAGGCATGCGCCGGCATCGTCGTGTTCGTGCTGGTCGGCATGTTCACAGGTCACGGCAGCGTTCAGGTTTTCGCCGAGGGCGCGTTCGCCGTCGGCCTCGGGTGGGCGGTCCTGTGTGCCGTAGCCGGGCTGCTTACTCGCGTGCCGTGGCGCGAGGTGGTCGGGGTCGCGGCGATCGCGATGTTCGTGAGCAGTCTCATTGAGGATGCCCACGTGCTCCCGCGGCGCTGGCGGTAAGGCGTGTTCGGGATCAGGTCTCTTGGTTGTCCTGTGTGCTGTGTGCCGCCCTTTTGAGGGGCGGGAGGAACGCGTCGAGCGCGGCGTCGAGGAACGCGGACACTGAGCGTGCCCCGGCTTGCTTTTGCAGGCGCTTGATCTCGGCGATCTCCCCGTAGGTGGGGCGGTAGTTGATCTGGCTGGCGAGCCTGGCCTCGCTGCTGACCCGGCGGCCGGGAACTGGGGCGCCGAAGTGTCGGCCGGGCGCGGGCTGTGGCATGCGGCTGGCGACGACCTCGGCGTAGCGGCCCGCGGCCGCGTCGAGGGCGCGGAAGACGACCTCGGCGTTGGATGGGGCGGGCCCGTTGCGTGCTTCGCGCTTCTGGTAACGGCGGAACCGCTCGGCGACGTTCGCGTCGACGCTGATGGTGGCCTGGCGGAT
>OBLU010003124.1_pt1 | contig 15041 bp, 14 predicted proteins | sample 1518681 | NCBI WGS metagenome assembly OBLU01 (sample SAMEA3539304, study PRJEB22396) | soil metagenome | biome: tundra; feature: field; material: soil | place: USA | collected 2010-05 | depth 0.15 m
GATAGCTCTCCGCCAGCGCTGGGTGAGACGGCGGGGCTCGTTGCCTGAGCCGAGAGCGCTACCGCACCAATTTGCAGAGCGCCTTCTCCGCGGAGGTCGAGCAGGGTGACTGGCGCTTGTGGTGCTGCCAGAATTGCGAACTGGTTGAGACAGATCGGGACCTCGGGGGCGCGTTCGGGGAAGGCTTCCGCCAGAGCGCACCCCAGATCCCATGCGAGGTAGTTCACCCCACGGCCATCGGCCTGGTCGCGCGGCCGTTGGTGCCGATCTCGGATGTGAGGATCGAATCGATTCACCGGTCCCCATGAGCGGGCCCGCAACGGTGGTCGAGATGGATGAAGGTGGAAGATCCGAACGAACTAGTCTTCGGGCTCCCAGGTCCACAGGTGCTCCGAGAGCGGAGCCGGTAACGGCCGCGTTGGTGGTCGAAGCATCGTTACCACGCAGCGGACGCGATGGAGTCAACCACGTCCAAAACTCGACCGGGCCCTCCACGTCGGACGAGCTCCTGAGCCGGCGAGCGACCTGCGAGGTCAGCCGACGGCTTGTTCGCCCAGACAGACAGGCTCAGAGGTGTCCCCGGCCACGAAGCAATGAGTCGGTCGAGGGCCGGCAGCGTGCTGTCATCGCCGAACTGCCACACGGGAAACCGCCATTCCCGCCCACGGCGAAGTCCGATCAGCTTGCCGGCCTTGAGACGGTCGGATACCGCTTGTGGACTGACGCCGAGTCGTGCGGCCGCGTCCTCCCGCGTGAGGGCGCCGGCAAGAGCGCTATCAAGCGCTGCGGCGCGCATACGGTCGCCCGCGGTTTGCGCGGCGGAGATCTCTGTTGAGGATGGCGGCGGCCCCCAACTAGGAGGCATCTCGTTGCGCTGGTCATCTCGCTCGCGTCTGTCGTCCCCAACAACAAGCTCAAGTGCTTCGTGCAAGACCCGAATCGTGTCCGGCTGATGCAGGCCGGCAAGCTCGTCGGCCAGTTCGCGAACCGTGATCCCGGGCCGCCGCCGCACAATCTCAAGGACATCCTCAAGGACTCGACATGTGGCCTTCGGGGCGGCTGCCTTCATGTCACCAGTCTACGCAGGCTACGCAAGTTTCGCAAGATACGCGGGACGAGACGCAACCATGTTCCATCTGGGGAGGGTGAGGAGCGGCCGCGCGATCACGTCCAGTTGGCGGTGGACGGTGGCTAGCCGGATGATCGACGTGCGCGCTGTGAGATCAAGGGCCACTCGGGTGTGCCCGATCTCAGGAGCATGCCAAATTGCCTGCTCACCTCGCTTCTGCGCCCACTGCTCGGCATGCGCGGCCGACGCCTCGCTGGCGCCACCTTGACGCTGCTCGCCGCCGGGCTCTTCACTGCGGTTCCGGGCGCGAGCGCCAGCACCCGTTACTACGCCCATGCCGCCCAGAGTTGCGCCAACGCCAGCACGCCGGCCGTCGGCGCGTCGCCGCAGTCAATGCGCAATTCGGTCGTGTGCCTGATCAACGATCAGCGCCTGGCTCGTCATCTTCCCGCCCTGCACGAGCAGAGCCGCCTGGACCGTTCCGCTCAAGGCTGGACTAATCACATGGTCGCGCGCGGACAGTTCAGCCACGGCTCTGACTTCAGCGCCCGGATCACGGCCACGGGTTTCATCTGGTCGAGTGTCGGAGAGAACATCGCATCGGGCTTTGCGACTCCGCTGGAGGTCGTCAACGCCTGGATGGCGAGCACCGGCCACTGCCAGAACATTCTGAGCCCCTCCTACGCCGACGTCGGCACCGGGGTCAGCCGCCGCGCGGTTCGCGGATCGGCGAGCGGACCCGCGACCTGGACGCAGGACTTCGGCCTGCCGATGGGCCAGCACGCTCCGTCGGACAACTCCAGCCCGGCAAACGGCTGTCCCTACTCGGCTTGATCCGTAGCAAGCTGGTGTGGGTACGCTCGTGAAGATGCCGCGGCGACGGCGGCCTGGCTACGAAGAACCGGCGCGATAGCCACGCCAAAGGCAGTCCTGAAACGCGATTGCGCCCAAGAGCGACTTTCTCACTCAGTCTGTCGCTGTGGCGAGGTGCGATTCGATCCAGAGTGTCGCTCTGATCGACACCCCCGGCAGTCTCGACGACGTGCCTGCTCTTGAGGAGGACCACGATGGTCGCGACAGGCCGCCGAGGCTGCCGCTTCGCGGCGGAGGAGCAGTGGGTTCGCCAGCTCCGACCGCGCATTACGGGCTCGGGAGCGCAAGGTCGCTGCGTCTGACGCGCATCCGATGAGCGATCGGCAAGCGGACGCCGTGAGAATTGTCGGCGACCTCGCAGCCGACGTCATGAGGCCCCGACGTCCGCGGGATGATCCTCTGGACGGAGAGGTCGTGAGATCCTTTAGCCTGGGCAAAACGATCTCGGCAGGTGCGAACGGTTGACGCAGCGCACCAGTTGCACCGCCGCGGTCGGCATCATCCCCAGGGCTCGCGTCCTCGCCAGAATTTCCAGGCTGGTACGTCAGCGGCCACCGCGGTGAGATACCCCTGCTCGTAGTCCTCAAGCGGGGCGAAGTCGATGTCAGAGACGTTCATCTGGGCATCCGCCCCGCACCATCGCCCGCCCAGGACACGCGCATATAGCCGCCGGCGACCTCGCGGGTCTTCTCGACGAGCTGCTTGTACTTGACGGCGACCTCGGCGCACCGCTCGATCGTCATCAGAGCCTCGTACGTGGCCAGATCGCGCTGAATCTCTCGGCAGTGCCTCTGAGATCCGCACACGTTCCTCGCGCCACCAGGCCTCTTTGAGGAGATGGACGCGCGCGTGGATGATCAGCTGGAGCCGTCCGTCCTGATGCACCCAGCGCCGCTCTGGCGGATCTTTGGGATGCCAGATGCACAGCCGACCGCCGCCGTAGCGGTGCGGAGAATCGGTCGGTCCGTCGGCGATGACATCCTGCACGATCGGCGTAAAGGTGTTGTAGAGCCTGATCGTCACATTGCGGGTCTCCTACTCGGGGACCGCCACAATCACGTGGTTGGCCGGAGTAATCGTCGCTCTTGCAGTAGCCGCGGGCGGCGCTCGCGGCCGCGGGAGCCGCGCCCAGGAGGGTCGCGCTCGCCGCGATCGTGAGCATCAGACATCGTCGGACGAGCCGTTTCGTGCCGCAAACGCCAGCCGAGCGCTACGGGACAGAGAAGAACAACTCAGAAGAACGACTTGTTGTAGTGCCAGACCCGCCCGCCGTCCTTGGAGTAGTACGCCCCAGGCGCCCCCGTGAAGGCGAACAGCTCGCGATTGCTGTCCACGACTGCGCCTACGACGCCTCCCAGGAACGCGCGATACCAGTGCTTGCCGCCATCGGCGCTCACGTCGACCGAGTTGGCGCCCGCCGGCCCCCCGTACGCGAAGTACGTCGCCGGGCTGCCCGCGCCGACCTGCGTAACGACGTCCGGCCCGTTAGCCGCCGGGACGTGGAGTTCGGGCCCGTCGATTCGCCATGTCTTGCCGCCGTTGACAGTGTCGACGGGGTAGCTCACGCCGTTAAGCGACTGACCGGTGTTTAGCGCTACGCCGTCCTTGCCGTTGACGAACACCCGGACGCCGAGCTTCGAGGAGCTCACGATCTTGCCCGGCTGCAGGAACGTCGGGGCGGGAGAGGGCGGAATCTGTGTCGCCGTCACCGTCGCCGGCGGCGAGGACGCCGCCACGGCCGCTGCGGAGCGGTGGGAGGCTGATGAGACGCCCACGACGATCGCGCTCGACGCCAGCGCCACCAGGGCCGCTGCCGCGGGCTTGAGGAGCTTGTGGCTGCTGCCCGGGGGCGAGATGAGAGTCCGGAAAACCATGGTTCGCTTCCTTCCAGCTGTGTGTGCGGTGTGAGTGATGAACTGACCGGCCTGACCAGACAATGGCGCGCCAACGGCCTCGCCTCATCCGTAGTCGCGCCGCAAGCAACGAAGCGAAACCTACGGACAACAGGACACTCGGATTGATCCCGGCACAGCCCACAGCAGCGGTCTGAACGACAACGTCCTAGCTGAAGACGACTCCGGTGCCGGTCAGGGCACTCGGCGGTAGCGCCCAAAGGCATCTCACCGAGCGATCGACAACGGCACGCTCCGCGCGTCAGATCACCGGTGCAGGCTGGCGGCCGGGGCCGTCTCAATACAAGAAGGACCACCGCACGCACTCCTGCCGGGTATCCGCCGAAGCGTTTCGCGAGACCGGGCGCCTCGGTTCGACGCCGCCGTCAGGTCCAGGTCAGCTCACTACCACACCCCCTCGGCGAATCCTGGCCGCGCGAATGCGGGATCCGGGTAGCTGTAAAAGCCCTTCCCGCTCTTTACGCCCAGTTCCCCGCGCTCGACATAGCCCTTTAGGAAGTTCGCGTTGCGGCGCAACTGCCGGTCAAGGGAGAGTTGTCGTGCCCAGTAATCCGAGATCTTCCAGGCGGTATCAAGGCCGACCGCATCCAGAGCACCAAACGGTCCGTACGGCGACTTGGTCACGTGCATCCAGGCTCGGTCGATGTCCTCGATCGACGCCACATCCTGCTCGGCCATAGTGATTGCCTCACGGTTCAGCGCCGTATACATGGCGTTAAAGACATAGCCGTTGTGCTCTCGGCGCAGCACGATCGGGACTTGACCAATGCGCCGCGCGAACTCCCGCACGAGCTCTGTCACCTCCGGCGCCGTCCCCTTATGCGCCATCACATCGGCAAGATTGTTGACCCACACCGGCAGGTGAAAGTGCAGCGCAATCACGCGATCCGGCCGCCCCGTCGCCTTGGCGAACTGCGAGGGCAACAAGGTCGAAGTATTAGTCGCGAAAATCGTCCTCGGCGGGCAGAGCGCGTCGAACTCGGCCAGCACCCGGCCCTTCAGCTTCGGATCCTCGAGAACCGACTCGCTGATCAGATCAGCGTCCGCCGCGGCCACGGACCGTTCGGTCGTCATCGAAATCCTCGCCCACGCCGAATCACGCACCTCAGCCGTAATGACCCCGCCCGCGACCAGCCCCTCCGCGTAGGCCTCGATGCGCCCCCGCGCAGACTCAAGCGCCGCCGGCGCAATGTCATAGAGCACAACATCAAAGCCGTGCCCCGCGCACTGAAACCCGATCTGCTGACCCATCGTCCCAGACCCGACGATCACCACACGACGCACTTCATCTATCTGCACTGCAGGTTCCCCCCGTCACACTCCACACGATGCACCACCGCGCTCGCTCATCGCACCAGTACGAGACGCCCATGCAGTCAGCGCCCATTCGTCGGGCACCGGCGGCGACGCGTCTCAGCACCCAAGGCTAGCCGCATGACCGCCGGCACCGGTACGCGCGCGCTCCGGTAACGTCCGAGCCGTTGCCAGACCCCGTCCACGGAGTCGCTCCGCGGACGTCAACGACTAGGAGGGGCCGTGGTTCGCAGAATATTCGTGCTCGGGGCCGTGCTGGCCGTCGCGATTGCGGCCGGCGCGTTGGCAGCATCGTCGGGCCTGTACTCGGGCAAAACCAGCCAGAAGCTGAAGATCACCGTGAAGGTCAGCAAGGGAAAGGTCGTCAAGGTCGACTACGTCGCCAAGTACGGCTCCTGCGGAGAGTTCACCGGCGTCGACAACGTGCAGATTCAGATCAAGAGCAACAAATTCAGCGCGACCGTGCATCCGAACTCGGAGACAGTCGACAAGCTCAGCGGCAGCTTCAAGGGTAAGAACGTCAGGGGGACGCTCAGCTCCTTGGTGACGACGGGCGGAATCCAGCCGAGCATGTGTAGGAGCGGGAAGCTGACGTTCAGCGCCAAGCTCTGACGTGATCGCGGCGGCCCGACCGCAGACCGTCAGGCTTCGGCGGGGCGAAGGTCTCGGTCGGGAACGTCTCAGCGAACGAGCGCGGGCTGTCATTTGTTGTCGAGTCGGCGGCGCCGATGCCCTGACCGTGGACATCGAGGATGTCCGTAGCGGCCGAAGCGACGTGCGCCCGGGTCTCTCGGCGTCAGTCAGGCCGCGCGCCGGTGGGCGCGACCGCGTTGTCGCTCTCGCTTGGCGCTTAGAAGCCTCTGGTCGGCCGCGTACAGCAAAGCCAGTGCGGTGACGCCGTCGCCCGGAAAGACGGCGATCCCCAGGCTGGCCCGGATGCTCTCGACACCAGCAGTGACGTCGCCGACAGCTTGCGCGATCCGCATCGCGAGGCGATGCATCCCCGGCTCATCGGTCTCCGGAGCCAGCACGCAGAATTCATCCCCGCCGATCCTGCCGACCGTGTCCTGGGCGCGCATCGAGCGCTTCAGTGCCGTTGCGACGTCGCGAAGCAGATCGTCGCCGGCCGCATGGCCGAAGCGGTCATTTACGACCTTGAACGCGTCAAGATCAAGCATCACGAGTGCGAAACTTCGCCGCGCGCGGGTGTGACGCGCGATCTCGTATTCAGCACGCGCGAGCAGCGACCTTCGGTTTGCGATGCCCGTCAGCGGATCGCTGAGCGCGAAGTCACCCAGCTCATCGCGCTCACGCTCCAGTCGCTCGCGCACAGCGACCAGCACAATCACGCTCGCCGTCGGAACCAGCAGCGCAAGCAATGGCGAGGGCAACGGGCGACCGTGCATCCAGACCACGGATGGCGTGGCGGCCGAGGCGACGACCGTCGCAGCACTCAGCGCGGCACCGAGACGAGTTCGACACGACGCGCAAGCCAGCAGGACGGCCGGGAGACATAGCCAGAAGGCGTCCCCACCGCCGGCGAGGACCACCGTTCCCGCCGTGGTCAGAGAGATCCCCGCCACACGTCCGGAAACAAGGCGAGAGCCCGGGGCACGGTGACCCAGTTTCCGCAGGCTCGCAACGCGAACAGGATCGTGACCGCCGCTTCGCACAGACAAAGTGTCCCCGCCATCGCGGACGCCCAGCACTCTGCCGATCAGCGCACACCGTCAGGACCCGGCGGCCGACGTCTCAGTCGGGAGCCACGGCCGCGCGCTCCACACGTCCGATCAGGGCGTCCGGGTCCGGCGCCCAAGGGCGTCTCAGCGGGGAACCGTCAGCGGACGGTGGCTAGATCCGCCTCAGGCGAGTCGAGCCGGAGTCTCATCGGAAGCGATAGCGGCTCCGCTCGGACTGCGCCGCGAGCGTTCCGCCCTGTCTGTCAAACTACATCGACAGACAGGGGAGCGCGGTGATTCTCGGTAGAGACCAGAGCAGAAGCCGCTGGAGAGGGTTCGCTGGCGCTCGATCATGGCGGACACCAATGGACGAAGCGCAATAGCTACCGAGGAGGCGACATGGCTGAGCCTCATGACAACGCCGAGGTCGCGGCAGCGATCCGCGAGCTCGCGAAACAAGTCGACGCGCTGGGCAGCGCGGTTATATCGGCCAGTGAGAGGATCGCCAGAGCGATCAACGAGGGGATCAACGTTCAGGTTGGCCGACAGCCGGGTCCCTGACGGGAACACTGCCTTCACCCCCTACCCCTTCGCCGGACCTTTCGGTTGGCGAACATCCATAATCAGGACCCAGGTCCGTTCGGTCGACCATCCACCACCGCACGTTCCGAGCATCCGTTAAGGCGATACGGGCCGACAGCCGGGGCCGTCTCAGCAGGGGAACCACAACGGCGACACTCCATGTAACGACGCGGCCGCACCAGCCGATGGAAGGCTCAACGGATCGTGCGTAACTCAAAAGTGCAGCTGCGCGCGCCGACGCCCGGCGATTCGCGACCGCATGGGCAGCGGTGGGGGTAGAGCGCTAGCCCATCGGGCCGCGGTCCGGACGTGACGGCCATGACCTCGGGCCGGGGCTGTCGCTCCATGCCGTCATGTGGGCGGGGAGCCAACCCTGATCAGTCAACTCGCTGAGCGTTCAGCGCCCGCACTTCGTCCGTCGCCGCGACGAGCGACAGACGTAGGCGCTCCACCAGCTCGTCGGCAGTGGCGTCATCGATGACCAGCGGCGGCGCGATCAGCAGCCAGTCGCCGAAGCGTCCCGCGTTTTGACGCCGGGAGTACAGAAGCAGCCCGTAATCGAGGGCATGGCGGCGAACGACGGCGGCGGGATCCGCGGTCTCCGAGAAGCCCGCGTTGGTCTCCCGGTCGGAGACCAGCTCCAGGGCCTGAAGCAACCCACGACCGCGGAGGTCGCCGACCAGCGGTGACTCCTCGGCGATCTGCTCCAGGCCGCGCCGAATCCGGTCTCCGAGCTGCCCGGCACGTTCGAGCAGCCCCCGCTCGACGACCTCGTCCAGCACCGCGGCTCCGGCGGCACAGGCGATCGGACCGGCGTCGTAAGAATGCGAGACGGTGAAGCCCGGTCCCGCCGCCACCTCTTCGACAAGCGTCGCCGACGTGAGAAACGCTCCCAGCGGCGCGTAGCCGGCGGCCAGGCCCTTGGCGAGCACGACCACATCCGGTGTCGCCTGAGGGTCGTGGTGGGCGGCGAGAAAGCGTCCGGTGCGGAACGCCGTGACGATCTCGTCGAACACCAGGTGGATGCCGTGCCGGGAGCAGATATCGCGAGCCCGTCTGGCAAACGACGGGTCCGGCACGTTCGCGCCAGAGGCCTGACCGCCGATCGGCTCCATCACGAGCGCCAGGACGCGCTCGGGCCCACAGTCCGCGATGGCGGCCTCGAAGGCGGCGATGCTGGCGGTCGCCGCGGCCTGCGGGCTCTGTGCCCTGAACGTAAGGGGTGCCGGGATCTTCTTGGAGGGAACGGAGAGCGGACCCCACAGGGCAGGAGCAGCGATGTCCCCGTTGAGGGCGATCGTCTGGAGCGTGGCGCCGTGGTAACCGGGCAGCAGCGACACCACCTGGCTGCGTTGGGGATGGCCGGCGGCGACGGCATGGGCCCGGAGGAACTTGAGGGTCATCTCGACGGCCTCCGAGCCTCCGGAGGTGAGATGAGCCCGCTCAAAGCCCTCGCCGGCCAGCGTCGCCAGACGCCGGGTCAGCTCCGCATTGGACCGATGGCGGGTGGTTCGAGAGTACGTGTAGGACAACTGCCTGCCCTGGGCGAGCATCGCCGCAAGGACCCGCTCGTTTCCCTGGCCGAGGTTGGCGAGAAACGGTCCCGAGCATGCGTCGAGCAGGCGCCTCCCCCGGTCGTCGACGAGGTGGACGCCGTCCCCGGCGACGATCGTCGGGAGCCCGCCGACCTCGGCTCGGCTGAAGAACACGTCCTGCGTTCCCCCCAGCGACGGGTATGAGATCAAGCGAGCTTTGCCCCCGGGTCGGAGTCGAGTCGCTCGATGGTAGCCGCGGGCCAGATGGAGGTTCTTCCCGCCTCCCGGCGTCTAGGGCGCGGCGAGATGCCCGACCATCACCGACATGCGTTTGTCGTCCAACTCAGCAGCCACGGTGCGCTGGGAAGACTCCCGCAATCGTGACAAGCAGGAGCGCCACGATCGCCGCCTGACCATGTCGGAAACTCTGAAGGCTGGCCGCGGCTGACGCAGCGCTCGCTAACCGGGGCCGAACCGGCGCTCGCGACGGGTGACTAGGCGCTACGGCGCTCGTCCGCCGGCACGACGCGGGCGGACGAGCCGTGGAGTTTTCTACTTGACGATCCGGATCGTGCGCTCCATTCCGAGTTGGGTGTGCTCACGCCCGTCCTGGGTGCCCATGAAGCACGCGATCACGTAGATCCCTGGCGGAGTTGTGATCATCTCCTGCTGCATCTGCCCAGGTGACAGGCCACGTCGAACGTCGGGAAGGCAGTCTGCGAACTGGCGAGCTTCGCCGCCTGGTTGTCCTTGCCGGCCAGTAGTAGCGCCGTGACCTTGTTCGCCGTTTTGGCGTTCCTAACGCCTATTCCGACAATCATGTGCACGAGGAAGCCGCTGTTCTCAAACCGGACAAGCTCGCCGTCGTGCAGCGTGCTGGGGCCCGTGAAGGTGTATCGGCCGGATGACGGCGCTGCCCGAGCGGCTGGTCACTGATCGGAGGGGTGCTTGCACGCTGGCGGTGGCAGGCCGACGGAGAAGTTCGCCGGCTTCTGTGGGCAGCTGACGGTCGCCTGGCGGATCCTTGACCCGGTGCGCGGCAGATGTGTCGGGTGGTTCTGGATGGAGCAGGCGCACGCCGACCAGCTGCTCGTGGTCATAGACGCGCTCGATGACGTATCCGTTCAGCTCGAGCTCGCAGACGACGGCGGCTGGGAGGGCAATCCCGCCGGCGTGCAGCTCGGCAAAAGCGACGGGCTGGCCGCCGGCCTCGCGCAGTCGGTCCAGCAGCCGCTGTTGCTAGGCGTCAGCAAGCGTCATCGACGGATTGTCGCCCTCCAGCGGGGATTGTTGGAGGCCGCGAGCGTTTCGGAGCCGCGCTACCCGCGCCCGCGCCCGCGGACGAGCCCGAAGCAAACTCTTGAGGTGTGGTTCACATAAGGCCCCGCGATAGGAGTAGAGTCGAATACAGGCTGGCCCTGCGGCCAGGATTCTCGGTCCAAGCCCGGATGCCACCAACGGCGCGATCTGCGCCGCGAGGCGTGAGGCGAGGGTTACTGGTTTTGACTGCGGGGCCGATGCCGTACTTCTAGGGGACGCTACTCCACCGGCCCGGTGGTCTCGTTCAATCTGACTAAACGCGCGGGGGTTCTAGCCCTCTTCCTTCCGCGTACCTGAAGCGATCACACGACTAGGAAGGTTCGGCGAAACGGCTGGTGAAGCGCGATGATGGAAGCGTGGAAGGCCCTAAGAACGAGAGCGAGCGTTACCGGGAGATCATCCGCAACGCCAAAAGGGTTCGTGAGCGCGCTGCCGAATCGCTAAGACGGACCCGCGCGTCGCGCAAGAGGCAAGCAGACCTTGGGGAACAGGCTGACGCCGCTCAAAGGCAGCGAAGGTTTCGGCGGCAGGATTGATTGTGCCGCGGCGGCACAGACCGCGCCCTCGCAAGCGCATGAGAGCTTTGGCGAGGCTCGTGAGATCAGCGCGCAGCCCGACTCGATTCAGACCACGCACGCGCAGCGGCAGCCGTCGGCCTGTACTTGATTACATCTCGGGATAGCATTCCTCAAAGTACGGTCGACGTAGCTTATGTGCGCACGCAGTCGTCACTCGGGTCGCGCGAAAGCGTGGCCTCCGCCAGGCGTCGATGCTAGATCTCGAGGTCCCCGCACTGTGAAGAGAAGCCGTTGTCTCGTATTCAGCAGGTCATAGACACACTCGAGGCTGAGCGCGCTGAAGTCCAGAAGCATCTGGCTTCCTCGAGCAAGTGCTGAGTCACTTCGCAGATGACGTCGTCTTCACCTCGCCCGTCGCTGCGCAATTGCTCGACCAAAGTGACGGCGTCATACGTGGGAAGGCAGGTCTGCGTGAATACTGGCGAGAAGGACTTAGATCGGGTGTGAGCGATGGCTGTTGATCGTCTCGCGCGCCGTTCCAGAACCTCAGGCTCGGCTCGTGATACCAGCGGCGGGTGACGCCGAGCAGCTGCATCCCGATCCTCCGGCAGACCGCGACCGACCGATGGTTATCCAGGGGTCTCGGTCAATTGTGCGGCGGCGGGCAAGCTGCGTCGCAGACGAACTCGGCCTCCGGCGAGGAGGGATCAGGCCGCGTCCTCGACCGCGGACGAGTTCGAGCACCTCTTGAGGTCCGCGCACACAAACACCCGCGACGGGAGTACAATCGCAAATGAGCTGGCCCTGCGGCCAGGATTCTCACCCCAAGCCCGGGTGTCACCGACGGCGCAACCTGCGCCACGAGGCGCGGAGCGTTGGGTTACTGGTTCTCGCTGCGGGGCCCGGCGTCGTTCGTCTAACGGTGTTATCCGACCGGCCCGGTCGACGCGTCTCATTCTGATTGCCCGCACGGGGTTCTAGCCCGCCTTTCTTGCTGCGCAAGCCCGCCGTTCCTATCAAGGAGCCCAAGATGTCGATTGTCGAGTCAACCACTTATGAGGCGCCGGGGGCGCCGGGCAGCCCGGTGGAGCTCAGGGAGCGCTACGAGAATTTCATTGGTGGCGAGTGGATCGCTCCGTCGACCGGCGAGTATCGGGAGAATCTGACTCCGTCGACGGGCGAGCCGTTCTGTGAGGTCGCTTACTCCGGGGCGCGGGACATTGAGTTGGCGCTCGACGCGGCCCACGCGGCCAAGGATGCTTGGGCGGCTCGATCGCCGGCCGAGCGTGCGGGTGTTCTGAACGCCGTCGCGGATGCGATCGAGGAGAACCTTGAGATGCTCGCGGTGGCCGAGAGCTATGAGAACGGCAAGCCGGTGCGTGAGACGCTGGCGGCCGATATTCCGCTGGCGATCGACCATTTCCGTTACTTCGCTGGTGCGGTGCGTGCCGAGGAGGGGCGGATCTCCGAGATCGATCAGCAGACCTACGCGTATCATTTCCACGAGCCGCTGGGTGTGGTCGGGCAGATCATCCCGTTTAACTTTCCGCTGCTGATGGCGGCCTGGAAGATCGCTCCGGCGCTGGCCGCCGGTAACTGTACGGTGCTCAAGCCCGCCAGCCCCACGCCGTGGTCGATCCTCAAGCTGTGCGAGGTGATCGCCGAGATTCTCCCCGGAGGGGTGCTGAACGTCGTCAACGGTCCGGGGGCGGAGATCGGTAAGGCGCTGGCGTCTAACAAGCGGATCGCTAAGGTGGCGTTCACCGGCGAGACGGTGACCGGCCGGCTGATCATGAGCTACGCGGCGCAGAACCTGATTCCGTCCACGACCGAGCTGGGCGGCAAGTCGCCGAACATCTTCTTTGAGGATGTGATGGCGGCCGACGATGCGTTCCTGGATAAGGCGATCGAGGGCTTGATCCTGTACGCGTTTAACAAGGGTGAGGTCTGTACCTGCCCGTCGCGCGCGTTGATTCATGAGTCGATCTACGACGAGTTCATGGAGCGCTGCTTGGAGCGGATCCGGGCGATCCGGCAGGGCGACCCGCTTGACCGTGAGACGATGATCGGCCCGCAGGTCTCCGCGGCGCAGCTGGAGAAGATCGAGGGCTACGTCAAGATTGGTCGCGACGAGGGTGCCGAGCTGCTGATCGGTGGACAGCGTCCAGAGCTCGAGGAACGGCTGACCGGCGGCTATTACTTCGAGCCCACGGTACTGAAGGGCCACAACCAGATGCGGGTCTTCCAGGAGGAGATCTTCGGGCCGGTGCTGGCCGTCACGACGTTCCGTGACGAGCACGAGGCGCTGGAGATCGCCAACGACACGCTGTACGGGCTCGGGGCCGGTGTCTGGACGCGCGATGGGAGTCGGGCGTTCCGGATGGGCCGGGCGATCAAGGCCGGCCGGGTGTGGACCAACTGTTATCACCAGTACCCGGCGCACGCCGCGTTCGGTGGCTACAAGAGCTCCGGCGTCGGTCGTGAGAACCATCGGATGATGCTGGAGCACTACTCGCAGACCAAGTGCCTGCTGGTCAGCTATGACCCCAACCCGATGGGGTTCTTCTAGGAAGATGGACTTGCCCACCGTTTCGGTTGACGTGACCCCGGCGGCCCTCGAGGTGATTCATCGCCTCGAGGCCGCCCACGGGCCGCTCACGTTCTTCCAGTCTGGGGGCTGCTGCGACGGCACCTCGGCGATCTGCCTCAAGGACGGCGAACTGCCGCCGTCGCCCAATGACGTTCGACTCGGCGAGATCGGTGGCGCGCCGTTCTACATCGACTCAGACCAGTACCGGCGCTGGGGCGAACCTCGGTTCTTGATCGACGTCGCGCCCGGCGCCGCCGAGGGCTTCTCGCTCGAGGGCCTGGAAGGCGTGCATTTCATCTCCCGCACACCGTGACCTGACACGCCGTGACCGTGGGGCGCAGCCTCTGGGGCTTGATCACGTCCTGACCGAATCGGTCGGGACGTGATTCGCCTCGGGACGTGATTCGCCTCGGGACGTGATCCGCCTCAGCGATCGTCATATGCGCTCAGCTGAGCGGCCACCAGAGGGCTCACGTAGCGCACGCCGCGGGCCGCGCAGTGAACTGCCTCGGGCAGATCGGCGTCGGCCAGTTCCTTGCGCACGAATCCGATCGCGTCCGAGTCCAGGGCCTTGCGCGCCAGCAACGGGCTGTCCTGCATCGTGAGCACGACGATCTCGGTGGCAGGTACCTGCGTGCGCAGCCACCGGAGCGAATCGAGGCCCGGTTCTCCGAGCATGCCGAGGTCGAGCACCAGTACCCGCGGCTGCCGGTCAATTACGTACCCGACGCCGGTCTCCAAGTCGCCCGCTTCGGCGATCACCTCGATGTTGGGTTCGCCTTCCAGCCGCCGCCGGAGCGTGCGACGAATCGCCGCGTTATCGTCGGCCAGCACCACGCGGATCTTTTCGACGCTAACGCCGCCGTCGGACGGGCATTCGTCCGCCCGGGCGGAATGCGGCTGAACCGTCATGGCTCAAATCTAGGACAGCCAAGGTCCGCCCGCTACCGGGCAACGCCGCCAAAGTCACGGGGACGAAGCACTACTACGCAGCGGACCCACCCGGATGCCCGTAATCAGGGATCATTGGCGACGTCACGCGTATGAAGCCGCAATCTCCCCGCCCGATGATCGAGTTGCCGGACTTGCCTTGGCCTCCTCAGGCGCTACCTTTGCGCCGGCTGGCGTCGCCACGGATACGGAGTCAATGATGGACCCAGCCACGCTCGGAATCCTGACCGTAGCTCGCAGCGTCCTGGACGACCTCGATCTCGAGGTGGTTCTTGAACATGTGCTCGCCTCGGCCCGGGACCTGACTGGCGCAAGGTTTGCGGCGCTCGGGGTACTGAGCGACAGCCGAACGGAGCTCGCGCGGTTCCTCTCGCTGGGGATCGACGACGCCACGCGACGGATCATCGGGCCGCTGCCGACCGGCCGCGGCGTGCTGGGTGAGCTGATCAGAAATCCGGCGCCGTTACGAATCGCCGACGTCGGCGGCCATCCGCACTCCTACGGCTTCCCGGCCGGACACCCGCCGATGAGGTCGTTTCTCGGGGTTCCGATCGTGGTGGCCGGACAGCCCTACGGCAACCTCTACCTGACCGAGAAGCAGGGCGCGGACGAGTTCGATGAGGAAGACGAGCAGGCGGCGACGCTGTTCGCGCAGTTCGCCGGCGTCGCGATCGACCACGCGCGCCGTTACACGGGC
>OBLU010003127.1_pt1 | contig 15026 bp, 13 predicted proteins | sample 1518681 | NCBI WGS metagenome assembly OBLU01 (sample SAMEA3539304, study PRJEB22396) | soil metagenome | biome: tundra; feature: field; material: soil | place: USA | collected 2010-05 | depth 0.15 m
TGGTGCTGAACGAGGTGACCAAGGACATGAGCGACAGTTATCACTACTACTACGGATACTATGGGAAGTATTATAAGTATTACACTGGATCCAATGATGGTTGAATCAACCGGCGATATCCATCCGTGAATTGAGGTTCCGCATGAAGAATCTTATTCTTTGCGGTGGCATAGGCACCCGGCTTCTTGAAGAAACGGGGCGCGCTTGTTGCTTCTGGGAGAATACAACATGGAGGGATGCGTGAACGGGCGGTACTCCTGTTCAACCCACTTCCCCTCTTATGAAACGTGGCCTTGACTTTCGAGCGATTTTCCGCGCCCATGGATGCTTCCACTGAGCGAGGTCTGGCCAAAGAGCGGGTCCGTCGTGTCGCCCTTACGTCCGAAACGACGTTCACAGGCCAGGGGCGCCCAGATTACCACTGGTCTTATCTCGGTGCCCCTCACGTCGCACTATCTTGGTGCTGAACGGTACGGCTTGCGAATGATGATCAGCTCGGCCACGGCGATGATTACGGGGGTTCGCCCGCGGGTTTGGGTTGTCGGGTGTTCGTGTTTTGGGGCGGCCTTTTGGGTCGCTCCGTGCTGCAGCGCATACGGCCCGTCCCGAAAGGCGTCCTCGCGGGTCAGTTTACCCGGGCAAGCTTAAACGAAGCCACCAATCTACTGGAACTCCCGCGCGGAGTTCCCCTCCGGATGCACTCCGCTCTGCGCGGTCTCTGTTTGCGGCCGGGTTGTTGCCGCCAGGTCGAGGGACGCGCGACGCCAAGCTGTGGGCGGTGGATTCTGCCTTCGGCCTTGTCGCTACCTGGTGCCCCGGTGTTACCGCGGGCCCGTCTCTCACCTCGTTCGTTTTGAACAGTTTCTTTCGAATCGGCCCTAGTACCGAATACCGTCGTAATCTCCACCTATGCTAATCCAAACACTGGCGGTCGCGGCTGCGTTGTCTTCAGTCTCCCTATGTCAGCTAACACGCGCCGAACCGCAAACGGGAGCCATGCCCCCAGTAGGGTTCTCAGAACTACATTGCAGCGGCGATGGCGTTACAGATGACACACCATGTCTACAGGCGGCCGTAAACGCAGCCAAAAATGGAGAGCTAAGAGTGCCTGTGCCCGCAGCGTGCTATCGCATCACAAAAAGGATTTCTATAGCAGCTCCGATACGCATCGAGGCAAATGGAAGCAAGCTTTGCATGGACATCCCATTGGCCGATGATAGTACGGCCGGACGACTCTTTGATATTTCGTCCTCCCAGGTTACCATCAACGGATTGTGTATCGATGGCTCTCTCGGGGCCGCCGGCGCCCTAACAGGCGGAGCCAGATATGCGTTCTTTGCTGCTGGCACGAAGGCACACCATATCACTAACATACACCTCGGTCACAACACAGTTACACATCTTACTCAAAGTGATGAAAAGCGTCCCGCCTCCAAAAAGGTCTGCTTTGGAGTATATCTTCAGTACGTGGATGATTCAGATGTCACGGAGAGCGAGATAGACACGGTAAGTGGGACTGCAGTACATTTCGTATCTACTAGGCGCGTGAGCATTGAGCGGAACAAAATCACATCACCGGGCTGGGGTGGCATCGTTGCATACGGGGGCAACCACGAATTCGATATCGGATTCAATCGTGTGACCGGGTCGGTAGCATCACCGACGATGCGAATCCTGGCCGCGCAAAACGGCGATCCCACAAGCCTGACCTTCGAAACGCCCCATGGGCTGAAGAGTGGCGATAAAATTGTGATATACGGCGGACGGGAAAAATGGCAGCAGCTCAACTTCACTTCTTCATCTCCAAACGTGCAAGTCACAGTGCTTGACTCGACGAACATAACGGTACCTGTTGACAGCACCGCATTCGGACCGGTAGCCGGGCGCTTGCATGCAATTCCTACGTCAGCTACGACGCGGTACTGGGCCGGCTCGTATGATGTGCCAAGCAACGAGGCCGTCACGGACGGTCCGAACGAAGATGCGTCGATACATGACAATTATGCATCCGGCTTTCACATGTACGGGGCGGTGTATCGCGTAGGATCCGTGAAACACCTTGTCATAAACAATAATGTTGCTGAGCACATCGAGTCGGGTACAGGGCAAGTCACGATGGTCGCCGTCTCTGCTCGTTGCGCGGAGTTGGACTGCTCCACCAGGGGCCTACGTGATATCACAATCGAGAAAAATCGATTTGTGGCAGCCGATCGTTACCAAATGTGCATCTATATAATGAACAAGATTCCTCACAATGGGACAGATTTACCGGCGGCAACCGGCATAACGATAGATGACAACAAATGTGTATCATCCCAGGACAGGCATTGGTGCTTTGCGAACGCAATCGTCGTCAACGGAAAGGACGGCGGGATCAGGAATGCTCACGTGCGAGGGAATCAAGTTCAGGGTGATGACACTCTACCAGGCGCTATCGTTGGAGGCGTTATTTCAATCATCGCGGACGCTGGCGCCAGTGCTTCGAGTATATCCGTTGTGAACAACAGTGTGAGCGTCTGCCCGGAAGCAAGTTCGACGGCCCATTCGATCGGCATCGAAGCCGGGCCATACTCAACCGAAACGACCATTGACAACAACACAATATCCGGATTTGAAACCGCGATAGCTGTCGACAGGCGCGCCGTAAGGGCCAGTATCGGCCGCAACCGTTACTCGAACGTAAGGCGCGAAATCAAAAGGTAGTTTCTGAAGCTGCGGTAAGAAAATACGCTGCTGCGAATCGTTGCCGCCTGGCGATGCCTTGCTATTGGGAAGGAACGGTTGCCCAGACTGGCCGTGCGTTGCGGCGTCAAGCGTCGTGTCAGTCATCAGGGTTTACTGCTGATAATGCGCCACGAAAGCCAACACTGTCTCCGAACTAGTGTAACCGGCTAATGCCAAATATAAGCCGCAGGTGCCAAATTTCATCGTGCTGAACACAATTGAACTCCTAGCTGCCGTATGTATTGCAGTGGTTTCGCTTCTGGTGTACCGGTCCTGGGTCGCCGGCAAAAGCTTAATGGTCACCGCAGCGACTGGCTTCGTGATCATACAGACAATGTACGTGCTCGGTACAGTACTTTCCATAGACTGGAATATAGATGAAGATTTCATCTGGCTTCAGGCTCAAGTAGCAAGCCTCGCTTTGTTCACAATCGGCGGATTGGCGGCAAATCACCTGACGCACTTCAATGCTAAGAAAGAAATCCGTGCATTCCGCCTTCGGCCGGTCCTTTACGACCTGGACGGGACTTGGCACCTATTTGTCCTCGTACTAGTCGGTACGGCGAGCATAGCCGCGGGCATCGTGTATGCACTAGCCGTCGGGTACAACGTTTTCACCTATAGCCTGACACAGTTCTTGTCGACGCAGACAGTCAGCCAGGCGACGTATGGGACTATGCGAACCACGATTTCTACGGAACGTTATGTGGCGGCTGGGTACTCCGCACAATTCTTCGGAATACTACTTCCGATAGTGATGTACCTTCTCTGGTTCCGATGGTGGCAGACTCGGCGCCTGGTAAATCTGATTATTCTGCCTGTGGTTGGGGCGTTGGAGCTGTATTTCCTGACCATAACGGGCGGGCGCAGTTGGCTGTTGTATGCAACCGGAGGCTTTGTAGCGTTGGTGTTTTTCGGTCCGTTCCCCAAGGTCGGCCGGCGAATGCGTCTTTGGGGCGCCGGAGTGATGATCACGGCGGTGCTCTTCTATGGCGCTTCAACTGTGCTGATGGGACGAGCGACGAGTAAGTCGAACAGAGACAGTCTTGCCCAAGGCGTCGTAATGGAGTTCTATAATCGGGTAGTGGGATGGCAGGCAGAAGGACAGACGCAGCTTATGCGGTATTTCATTTCCATTCCCCCTGTATGGGGTGGTGAATGGTTGGAGGGATTGGAGAGCGTACTGCCTCAATTTCGAAAAGCGCACGGGTTTGGCAGCCGACTGCATGCGATGCTCTACAAAGGCAACAACTCCGGGTCGCTGGGCCTCACGTTTGCTGGTTCTGCGATCTACAATTGGGGTATAGCCGGAATGTTACTGCTCAGCGGTGTTCTGGGCTGGCTTCTGCAGCGGCTAACCATCTGGTATGTCAGGGGGACCCGCCGCCTAAGCCGTGTCGTCGTGATCTTCAGCGCTGGGTGCTCTTTGGCGAGATTTCGGGATCCCTTCAGCTTGCTCCTCGAGGGCTTTCTGACTGCAATGCTTTGTTACTGGCTGCTTGCGGTAGGTGAAAAGAAAGGTTCAGGGACGCCAGTGCGCGGCACTGTTGGCAAAGGCATGTACCTGGCGAAGCAATCGACCACGTTCGTATCGGGGCGGGCATATACTGGGCATGTCGGCTTATAAAGATAATTCAGCCCGAAGAGGCACCGTTTGTCCAACGAGTTATATGGAATTGGAACATACGGAGGAGACTAGCAACGGAGATCGAAGGCGGTTGCTCTTTCTCGCGGAATCGATTGCGATGCGCGCCCCCGCGCGAGTGCTCGACTTCGGCTGCGGCACGGGATTGATAACTCGGCGCTTGGCGAAGTGCTGTCCCAGCGTTCAGTTTGTCGGTTACGACCCTGATAGTGCCACAATTGTTAAGGCCACGCACGATAACAGGCAGTCTAACGTTTCCTTTCAGCAGTCGTTGCGGGATGTTCGTAATTCGAAGTTTGACGCCGTTATCGCATCGGAAGTTCTTGAACACGTCGACGCGCCTGAGGAGATGCTGGGAATAATCCGAGAGCTATTAGAGGCCGGTGGCTTTCTTTATGTGACGACTCCAAACGGGTTTGGCGCATTTGAGGCAGCCAACGTTCTGGAGGCGAGCCTGGCGCTCAGTGGCGTGGATGCTGTTTTTAACGGATTTCGGCACCAGCATAGCGAGGATGAGGAGGAAACTCTCGCCAACAGTCCGCACGTTAGCTTTTTTGCTCATGGCAAGTTGCATCGGCTGTTTGCGGCGTGTGGATTTGAGTGCTTGCGCGAGCGTAACCGAACCCTTGTATGCGGATTTGGATTTCACAGGCTGTTATGCACACGACGGCTGCGAGAACTGAACGTTGGAGTTGCCGATCGCGTCTGGCCGGTGCTGGCGAGCGGATGGATGTTCGAGTTACGCAAAGCGGCTTCGCCTGCAACGGCCGTGAAATATGAGAGGGCAATGCACGAGCGATGGCGTCGTGCGATTCTTCAGAGAAGGAGCTGCATCAGGAATGGGCACGAACGGCACTCGGTGTAGCGATCCGATCAATAGTACCAAATCGGTAATGCTCGTAGGGTCGGTGGATGAAGAACACAACCGGCTGATGAAATTGTGCGAGGCGTATAAGTCAGCAGGCTGGCGCGTAACAGTCCTGGGGATGGATCGATATAAAAAGAGGCAGAAGCGGTACACCAAGGATGAGATTGAGTTCGAGTATTTGGTCCGCGGGTACGGCGAGTCGAACTGGACTCTATTGATCGGATACTCGGTCTGGGTGGCGTGTGTGGTCCTGCGGTTGCTGCGCGCGCGTGTCGATCTGGTGCACGTGTTTGAGATGGAGAGCGGTTTGGCGGTGGCTATAACAGCGGCGCTACGCAAGCTAGTGTATATATACGATGTGCAAGACAATTACGAGTTGAGGCATAAGTGGCCTCTCCCGGTGCTTGCGCTTATCCGCGTCATCGACCATCACGTCGTGCAAAGGGCTGCCTGGCTGATTGTTCCAGATACCAGCAGGTTGACCGGAGTGTTCTCGGATTTTCGGGACAAGGCGGTAATCATACCAAATTGCCCGCCGGATGACGGTTGCAACGGCCCGCGCGAACCATCTCTGGTTGAGTCGGTTCGCGTTCTGGCCATGGGGCACTTGGCGGAAAGGCGCGGAATTCGACTGTTGCTGCAGGCCGCGCAGGAGCTTCCCGGCGTGAAGATCCTGGTGGCGGGCAGTTTTCCCAGGCCCGAACTGGAGCGAGAAACTCGTGCCTGTCCGTCCGTCGAGTATCTCGGATGGGTTAACTGGAAGGAGGCGATTGGCTTAGGCCGCCGCGTCGACGTCATCTTCACCTTCTATGATCCGCAATATACCGTGAACCGCCTGGCAAACGCACAGAAGTGGTACGACGCCATGATGAGCAGCACCCCCGTACTGGTGAACCGGGAAGTCCTGGCTTCGAAGTGGTTGGAGGCGGCCGGGGTGGCGTACGTGTGTGAATATTCAACAGCCGGCATTGTCTCGGCGTTGCAGGAGATTAAGCGAAATAAAACGGAGGCGCGACTGCGCGGAGAACGCGCCCGGCGGATGTTTGAGAGCGAGTTCAATTGGGACAACATGAGCAAGAGACTGCTTAGTGCGGCAGAGAAAGCGGCCTTTGGAGCGGCCGGTGCGCAGTAATTAAAATAACGGTAGGCCTTTTGGAAGGGGTTAAGCAATCGCAATGACTGACAAACTCAGAGGTGACGTGTTAGTAACCGGCGGCGCGGGCGCCATAGGCTCGAGGCTAGTTGGCCGGCTGCTGTCCGAAGACGTATACGTTACAATTATAGACGATCTGTCGTCCGGTTACGCCTGGCTCGTGCCGAACGACCCACGTGTGACTCTGGTGGTCGAAGACGTGTGCCGGCTGGGGGAGGCCCGCCTGAAGTGCGCACGTCCCACGGTTTTTCATTTGGCGGCGTTCTTTGCAAATCAAAATAGCGTCGATCACCCCGCTGACGACCTTCACACAAATGGATTAGGCACTTTATCGGCATTGCTCTGGAGCCAGCAGCGCGACGCGCGCCGTTTGGTATATGCGTCCGCCGGCTGCTCCATCGCCGGGCACGACGTGACCGGCCCAATCAGGGAAGAGATGCCAGTAAGTCTCCACCTGAGCACGCCATATCAAATAACCAAGGCGTTGGGAGAGTTTTACTGCAACTACTTTGAGCCGGCCGTCGAAACAGTCAGATGCAGATTCTTCAATTCGTTCGGTCCCGGAGAAGTTCCCGGTCCTTACCGGAATGTCATCCCGAAGTTTATATGGTGCGCCATCAAACATCTCCCCCTTACGATCACGGGCACCGGAGAAGAGACCAGAGACTTCATTTATGTAGATGATCTGGTCAGCGGTCTGTTTGCGTCGGCTGTGGCGCCGGGCGTCTCCGGCGAGGCATTTAACCTCGGGACGGGCAAAGAAACAAGAATCATCGATTTGGCTGAAATGATTATTCGACTCTGCAATTCTCGGAGCCGCGTCGAATTCGCGGCCAGGCGACCTTGGGACAAGAGCGTTACCCGGCAGGCATGCGTGGATAAGGCGGCGAAACGGTTGAATTTTCAGCCGCGGACGGGAGTTGAGGAAGGGTTGGCGGCAACCGTTGAGTGGTTCTACCAAAACATGCCTAAGATCGAGGCCGCCGTGCCCGCGAGGATGGTGGCATGAAAGTCCTTGTTACTGGTGGCGCCGGGTTTATCGGTTCGCATGTGGTCGACCGTTTGGCGGAACGAGGGGATGATCTACATGTAATCGATAGCTTGGATGCCGGCGCGCATCAGAGGCTGCCAGGCTATCTTCGCCGGGATGTCAGATATCGCGTCGCCGATCTCCGGCATTGGCTACCGGATGAAAGCTTCAACGACGTGGAAGCGGTTATTCATCTGGCGGCGCTTGGAGGAGTCGGAAGAGCCGGAAAAGAGCCGGCAAACGTAATCGGCGCCAATGTGATGGGAACCGCGCGGCTCGTCCAATTCTGTCGCGCATGGCCGCTACTCAAGAGATTCGTGTTAATTAGCAGTTTCAGTGTCTATGGATCGAACTACACGTTTCAATGTGTGAAGTGCGGCGCCCGCACCGCCGCCACACGGGATCCGGAAGACTTGGCGGCTGGACGCTTTGAAGTCGTATGCGGTGCGTGCGGCGGAGAGTGTTCTGTGCTGCCCATTGGGGTGGACGCGCGTCCCGACCCGTTGGAGACGTACGGGGCTTCCAAGTATATGCAGGAATTATGCCTGCGTGGATTTCAGGGCTGCCCGGTGACCATTCTCCGCCTGTCCTCCGTCTACGGGGATCGGCTGAGACTCGACGACGGTGAGGCGACGATTATCGCGAAGTTGGCGGGCTGGATTAGGGCTGGAGAACGGCCAGTGCTTTTTGAAGACGGGGCCCAGCTACGTGATTGGGTCTTTGTTCAAGATGTTGTCGACACGATTGAGAAGGCCCTCGATCGCCAGGACGCTCCGAACTTGCTTAATGTCTGTTCCGGAGTAGGGACTTCGCTCGTCGAGGCCTGCGCGACTGTCGGCGAGGTCTACGGAAAAGCGTGCGCACCGCGCGTGGTTGGCGGATTTCGACCGGGCGACATGCGCCATTGTCTGGGCGACGCCGGCCCGCTATCCCGATTCCTGGGCCGCCCTCCGGTGACTTTTCAGGACGCGGCCGGGCTGGCGTTTTCACCTGACCAGAAACGTCTTAAGACGCTGTCTACCGCAGGCGACTGACACCGCGACTACCGTCCGATCCCCTCAGAATGAAACAGAAAAGAAATCGGCCTTACCCGGATTTCGTGATTGCCGGCGCACCGAAGTGTGGCACGACTGCCCTTTATCAATATCTAATCACGCATCCGGGCGTATATCTCTCGAAGGTGAAAGAGCCCTGCTATTTCGCGACTGATCTACCGGGGCTTAGGCAGATACGAGATGAACGTCACTACGGAGCGCTCTTCGCCGACGCCGACGACAGCGTTCAAACTGGCGAGGCATCGGTGTGGTACCTGTACTCGAAAGACGCAGTTCGGAATATCCGAAGCGTCAACCCCGATACGAAATTCATCGTGATGCTCAGGAATCCGGTGGACATGGCGCACGCTCTGCATATGGAGCAACTGCGGATTCGAAACGAAACAGTAGACGATTTTGCCAAGGCTTGGGCGCTGCAGAACGAGCGAAAGCTCGGCCGAAGTCTTCCGCGGCTGTGCCGTCAGCCCGAGCTGCTGCGGTACCAGGAGATTTGTGCTTTGGGGTCGCAAGTCGCCCGCTTGCGAGAGAGTGCCGATCCACGCCGGGTTCACATCGTCGTTTTCGACGACTTTGTCAAGAAAACGCAGGAGTCCTATCAGGCAGTCCTGAACTTCCTCGAGTTACCGGACGATAACCGCACCATTTTCCCGCGAGTCAACCCCAGTACGCGCATCAGGAGTCAGGCTGTCGCGGACTTCTTCGCAAGTCCGCCAGCGCCGCTTCGTTATCTCCGCTCGGCGCTCAGATCGGTAGGTGTTCGCCCGGGTAACGTGATCCACAGGCTGAATCAACGCATAACCGCCCGCGAGCCCGTCCCTGCCGAAGTCCGGACTGCTATAAGCCGAAGCTACACCGACGAAATCATGCTTCTGGAGCGCCTGCTGCAGAGACCCCTCATAGCTTGGCATGCATCATAACCGCTTGCAACACCGTAACGGTACTTTATGAACGCTCTTCCCGCAAGCATCTGGCAGGTCAGAGCAATGTTCAAGGAGGTCCGCAAGCGGCAGTCCAGTTTCGCCGTCGGCGGCGCCGTTACGGTTGTTCTCAACGCCTCAGCGGTCCTGGCTCTCGGCATAGCGTCAATTCTCGTGGCTCGCTATCTGGGGCCGCAACAAGCCGGCATGTTTGTTTGGTTCGATGCCAGCTCCAAGATCGTTGCAATTCTAGCCGACGTCTGCGGTGTCAGCTATTCGACCGTCTACCTTCTCGCCAGCGCCCGGCGGGAGACTGAGGTATCGGTGATCAGGAGCACCACGCTTATTTACGGCCTGATAATGGGCGCAGTCGTAACGCTGCCAATGCTCATCGTGCCCCAGCTTACGCGGCTGGTGTTACCAAACTTCGGCCGGGAGTGGCTCGTGCCCATGCTGTTGAATACGGTGGCCCTCTCGACCATCGCACAATTGCGGGGGCTGTGCTTGGGTGAGAGCCGCTTTATCCGTCTGGGATCGATAACACTCCTGATGGCCGCGTTGTTCAGCGGCCCCCTGTGCTGTCTATTAGCCTTAAAAGTTGTCAAGCATGGTGTTGGCGTTGCCTGGTTAGGAGTCGGTACCAATTGCCTGTGTGCGATATTGTTCAGCGCGCTGCTGATATCCGAGGGATTGGGCCGGCCGCGAGCCCGCTACATACTTGAGTGTATGCCGATCGGATGGCGGGCGTATGCCATCACTGCGTCAAGCTATGTGAACCAGCGCGTCGATCTGTACATGGTACAAACGATGATTGGCGCCAGCGGACTTGGGATCTACAGTGTTGTTGTATCGATGATGACGCTTCTGACCCAGGTGCCAGCGATGTTGGGCCAAGTGCTGCTGCCGCTGGCTGCGAAAGGCCGCGACCCGCGTTCCGATACCATCCGATGTCTGAAGCGGGCGGCCATCGTCGGAGCGATGATCGTCGTTGTCGCGCTGCCTGTAGCCTTTGGCGGAAAATTCTTTGTAGGTATGCTGTTTGGACCGCGGTTCGTTGCCGCCATCCCGTTGCTGAAGCTCGCCATTCCGGCGATTGGGTTTCTTTCGGTGCTTCTGATGGTGAATCAACATCTCGCTGGCACGGGGTATCCGTTCTCGCAACTATTATCGATCCTGGTATCGATCGCCGTGAACATTGGCGCTAACGCCTGGCTCCTGCGTACTCTCGGGCTCGCCGGGGCGCCCATCGCAGTTGCATGTGCGCATGGAACCCGTCTCGTCATGAACACGGCCTACATGCTCAGGAAATCCCGGCAGGCATGAGGTCGCTTCCTTCACCGCAAACTGCGGGACGTCAGAAACACCGCTCAAGAAAGGATTGCAACTATGTGCGGCATTCTCGCGATTAAGGGAACGAATCCTCCATTTCATCATGTCCTGATGAGGAGCTTACGCAAACGGGGGCCGGACGCCCTGGGGTTTTGGACGGACGGACATCTAAACTTAGCGCATACCCGATTGTCGATTATAGGCCTGGATGAGTCGGGTACGCAGCCGATCGAAGACGACCGCCATGTTATAGCGTACAACGGCGAGATTTACAATTTCATGGAGATCAAGGAGCGCCTGCGTCAGGCTGGTGAACATCTCCATACGTCGTGCGATACGGAAGTCCTCCTGCGAGCCTGGAGCCGCTGGGGGCCGGAAATTCTTACCAAGCTGACGGGTTTTTGGGCCTTCGTAATTTATGACAAACACGCGCATACTCTGACGCTGGTGCGCGATCAACTCGGAATCAAGCCGCTGTACTACTGGCACACCGAGCAATTCACGTGCGTTGCGTCCCTGCTGCGCACGGTGTTGGAAGTAGTCAGGCAGACACCGGAGCTGGACTACGAGGCGATGTCCGAATATGTGCGGTATCAGTTTACGTTCGGGGACAAGACGTTTTGCAAACACATCAAGAAAGTCTTGCCCGGCCACTACATCGAGATCGATCTGAACACGAATACCCTCGTGGATCGTTGCTACGAAGATATTCTGGCTCCGCCCGACCAGGGGACCCGCGAGCTATCCGAGGATATTATCCGGGAGACGAAGGATTTGATCGTGCAGTGTTGCCAGGAGTCGACAATCAGCGACACAGCATACACCACCTTCTGCAGCGGCGGCATGGATTCGAGTTTTATTACTAGCATAACTCGGCCCGAAGTCGCATATCACTGCAATTATTCCGATCCGGACTGCAATGAGACCTTTTACGCGAGAGAAGTCGTCGCCAGTTTGCCCACGCGTTTAATGGTGGTGAACGCACAGGAATCGTTCGACCTGATCGGGCGGCTCAACAACCTCATCGAGGATTTCGATGAGCCGACAATTGGCTCTGTAATTCTGCCTCTGGACGATCTACTGACGCAAGTGAAGAGGCGGTACAAGGTAATCCTGACGGGGACTGGCGGAGACGAGCTGTTTGCCGGGTATGTCCGCTATCAACTGACTCTTGGCAAATGCTTCCAGGATTCCTATCGCGCGCTATACGAGCGAATGAAGACTGTCGAGGATGCGGGTACCAGATTCGAAATGACGCATGCCAAAGGCGATACGAAACTTTATGCGTTTTATGACCGGCAGGTGGAAGGCACGTTTCGCGGGCACTTCGATTCGTGTCGGAATGGCAGCGGCAACGACCTCCATGCGATGCTTACGTTCGATCGGCGGTACTTTTTGGCCGGTCTTCTGAACATTGACGATAAGCTGTGCGGCCGGCACTCGCTAGAGAGCCGCCCTAGCTTTCTGCATCAGAGTCTCGTACGGCACGTCTTGCGGATCAAGCCGGAGGACCTGATAAGAAACGATCAACTCAAGTTTCTTTTGAAAAGAGCGGCCGAAACAGTTTTGCCGGCGTCCATTGTTCGACGCACGGACAAGATGGGGTTCACTACGCCGATAGGAACGTTCATAAATGACTCGGCCGATGTGGTCCGCGAACAGATTACGGGATCGAAATTCAGGTCATTTTACAATTTAAAGCCAATTCGCTTTACCGCTGAGACAAAGTTCTCACGCGAGGTATTCGGACTGTTGATGCTGGATCTGTGGCTCAACCGTTATGCGTGCCCAGGCGTCGCAAGGGCTGCGGCAAGCTAGAACAGTGCGTGTTCCTTTTCTTATGCAGTGGTTTGATCCGGAGCCTGGCGCTATCCGCGGGTTGCTCCCATGCCAAAATACTTTAATTGCGATGAGGTTAGAGCGTTAACCGGCTGCCCGAATTACCGCGGGGCGAACTCTACTCGGGCTGCAGCATGAAGTTGCGGAATCGGAAAACGCTCGATGCTACATGTGGCTGGGTCAGGCGTGGAATCCGGCATGCTTCAGGCAAGCTACTGCGTCGTACGGCACACTCCAAGATCTCTGCATTGCTTCACATCATCTACAATGGGAGGGACGAAGAGGTGTTCCGGGCCGCTGCCCCGAGACCTGGGAGTGGCGGAATCGCAGAGGACCGGTGAGACTATTGACTTGGTATATGCGGGAAACTGCGGAGCATTTCCAAGGAGGTGAGTAGTTTGGCAACCAAAGAAGAAGTGAAAGCTCACTGGGAGCGAGAGGTCTGCGGCAGCCGTTGGGGTGACGCAGTCGAGGCGGATCGCCGGCGCTTTTTCAGCCAGATCGATGAGTCACGGTATGTAGAAGATTACATGTTGCCGGGATTCGCGGACTTCGCTAGCGCGGCCAGCAAACGTATGCTCGAGGTGGGTTTAGGAACCGGTGCGGATTTCGTTCGCTGGGTGCGGGCGGGCGCGGATGCCTATGGGCGAGATCTGACTGACGCATCCGTGGCACTGGTCAAAGAGCGCCTGTCGTTGGAAGGCCGGACGGCGAACGTGGCCGTCGGCGACGCTGAGCAATTGGATTTCCCCGATAACTATTTTGACATTTATTACTCGTGGGGCGTCTTGCATCACACGCCGCATGCTGCGCGGGCGTTTCAGGAAGCTTATCGGGTCCTAAAGCCAGGTGGCACCCTGAAGGTTATGCTTTACCACTACCCGAGCGTCGGATCCTTTAACGTATGGCTGATTCATGGGCCGTTGCGTTTACGGTTCACCTCTCCCAGGGAGTGCGTAGCGCAGCATGTTGAAAGCCCGGGAACCAGTGTTTATACTATCGGGCAGGCCCGCGAGATGGTGGGACAGATCTTTCGAGCCCATCCTTTGGACATTCACACGTATCTGGGGTCCGGCGACCTTTTTACGCAAGTGCGCTCGGAAAAGTATCAGGGTGGCTTGTGGGACTTTGCACAGAAGGTGTATCCACGATGGTTTGTCAAAACACTGTTGGGCCATCGTTTTGGGACGGTGATGACGATCAGGACCACAAAATAGATTTCGGCTCGACACTCATGGACAACTCAAAGCAAACTCGTGGTATTCAGGCGGCGGTCGTTGCCGGTGGTACATTTGCCGTCTGATGATCGGGTGGCCATGACAAATAACGAATTCAGGTTCCTGCTCCGGTGCGCGTCCTTTGGGCACTCTCCGGAATCCATCCTCTGGAGACAGGATAAGATGGTCAAAACTCCGGCCGGCGCTTCCATCCATAAGTCGGCACATATCATCCGCGAGCAGATCGTCAATTCGCGCTTCCGCGAAGTACGCACTTCACGGCGGAGGCGAAGTTTCTCGCGCGAGGTCTTCGGTTTCTTGATGCTGGATCTGTGGCTTAACCGCTATGCATGCCCAGGCGCCGCGAAAGCGGCACGCTAAACCGTGCGCGTCCTTTTTATCACGCAGTGGTTTGATCCGGAGCCTGGCGCAATCCGCGGGTTGCCCCTTGCCAAATACCTCGCCCAAATGGGCGATGAGGTTGAAGTGTTAACCGGCTACCCGAACTACCCCGGGGGCAAACTCTACCCGGGCTACAGGATGAAGTTGTGGAGTCGGGAAACGCTCGATGCTACTCAAGTGCTCCGGGTGCCACTGTACCCGAGCCATGACTCCTCTGCTGTTGGGCGGCTAACCAATTATGGGAGTTACGCCTTGTCCGCCGCCACGCTGGGGCTAGTGTTGGCGCGCCCTGCGGACGTAGCCTTCGTATATCACCCTCCGGCCACGGTCGGGCTGCCGTCGCTGCTGATGAAGCATTTGCGCCGCCTGCCGTTCGTTTATCACATCGCAGACATGTGGCCGGAGTCAGTCGTGGAATCAGGCATGCTTCGGGGGAAGCTACTGCGTCGTGCGGCACACTCCATGATCTCTGCATGGTGCGGACTGCTCTACCGGCAGGCTAGCGCCATCTCAGTCCTGTCGCCAGGTTTTAAGCGCTTGTTGGAGGACCGCGGTGTCCCGGGTGACAAGGTTCACGTCATCTACAACTGGACCGACGAGGACGTGTTCCGGCCGCTGCCCCGAGACCAGCAATTGGCTGAATCGCTGGGGATCGGTGAGACTTTTAACTTGGTATATGCGGGCAATTTGGGAACATTTCAAGGTATCGACGTTGCCATCCGGGCCGGAGCATTGCTTACGGATGTCCGTTCCTTCCGCTTGGTGATTGTAGGGACCGGGCAGAAAGAGGCCGAACTGAAGGCCTTGGCGGCGCAGTTGTCGTGCTCCAACGTTGTCTTTGTTGGCC
>OBLU010003129.1_pt1 | contig 15021 bp, 12 predicted proteins | sample 1518681 | NCBI WGS metagenome assembly OBLU01 (sample SAMEA3539304, study PRJEB22396) | soil metagenome | biome: tundra; feature: field; material: soil | place: USA | collected 2010-05 | depth 0.15 m
GTATGCGCGCGCTGGAGCGCGATCTCAGCCAGCTCAAGCAACGCGTGGACCGCAAAAGCGAGGAGTTCGCCGGCATGCTGGAACAACTCATCGAAGATGCCGGAGAGATCTCATGACCTGGCGCATGGTGCTGCCGGCGCTGGCCGGGGTGGCGCTCTTTGCCGCCACCGCCTATCAGACCGAAATCGCCCAGTGGCGCCGCCAGCGGGAAGAGGGCTTGAAACGCGATGGCGGATGGCTCTCCGTGGCCGGCCTGTTCTGGCTGCATGAAGGCGCCAACACCTTCGGCCAAGACCCGGGAAACGAGATTGTGCTGCCCGATGGTGCGGCCCATGCCGGTGTATTCGAACTGCACAACGGCAAAGTCATGGTGAAGATGGAGGGCGCCACTCGCGAACTGTGGCCCGATTCGCTCGATGTTGCCAAGGTGGGCCGGCTTAGCCTGTTCGTCATCCAACGATCGGACAAATTCGGCATTCGCCTGAAGGATCCGGACAGCCAATACCGCCGCGAATTCAAAGGCATCGAAACCTACCCGGCGCAGGAAGAGTACAAGGTGACCGCGAAATGGGTGGCGGCGCCGGAGAAGATTCCGATTCTCAATGTCATCGGCCAGACCGAGTCCATGGACAGCCCGGGCTATGCGGCATTTGGCCTGCGCGGCCAGGAGTATCGCCTTCGCCCTTATCTGGAAACGCCCGACGCCAAAGAGCTTTTCTATGTCTTCCGCGACCAGACCAGCGCCAAAGAGACCTACGGCGCGGGGCGTTTTCTGTACTCAGCCATGCCGGTAGACGGCCGCGTTGTGCTCGATTTCAACAAGGCCTACAACCCACCTTGTGCATTCACGCCCTACGCCACCTGCCCGCTGCCGCCGCCGGAGAACCGCTTGGCGGTGCGCATCGAGGCCGGCGAAAAGAAGTACGGGCACTAGCGTAGGACAGGCCTCCCGGCCTGTCCCCGGAGTTTGGCCATTTCCAGGCGGCCTGGCAAGCGAAGCTCGCCCTGGACTAGCCTGTCTCCGTGTCACCGGCGTCTCTGAGGCTAACGGGACAGGCCAGGAGGCCTGTCCTACTGCGTCAGGTGAGTCTGCAGATTGCGCAGCGACTCGCCGATCGCCCCCAGGCCGATAGCCCCAACCGGCGGATCGCCGATCTTGTCCAACATCTGTTGGTGAACGCGGATGAACAGGGACGTGATCTCCTTGTCGCGCCATCCGCGGTCGGTCTCTTCCTGTAGGATTTCCAGGGCGCGGGCGCTGGAATAGGCCTGCTTATAAGGCCGCGGATGGGTCAGCGCGTCGTAGATATCCACCACTTGCAGGACGCGCGCCAGCAAGGGGATTTCGGTTCGACGTAAACCGTCGGGATATCCCGTTCCGTCCCATCGTTCATGGTGATTGCGGATCAACGGCAGTACCCCGCGCAGCGGTTTCAGCGGACCGCAGATCTCTTCTCCGCGCACCGGATGGGCGCGCATGATTTCCCACTCTTCCCCAGTCAGTTTGCCCGGTTTGAAAAGCACGGAATCGGGGATGCCCACTTTGCCGATGTCGTGCAGGTGGCCTCCTACATAAAGCAAGAGGAGGCTCGCACTGTCCAACCCCATGGCCACCCCAAGGGCCACACCCGAGAATGCCAGACGCTCGCTGTGACCCGCCGTATGGTGGTCCCTTTGTGCCACCAACCGGGCAAGGGCGTACAGGACACCCTCCATTTCGCCGAACGGCAGGGCGCTCACCAGCGGAGCGTCCGGCCTTGCCACGTCAGTTAAGTCCGGATGGATTGGGCGATCGCAGACCGCAGCGGGTCCGCCAACGGTGCGCGCCTGTAAGTGCGAAGCCGATTTCTCTCCGTTTCGGTTCATTTTGCTAGCTTTTATATCGGCAGCGTTTCTGAAAACAACACCCCTATAGGGCGAAATTTTGGCGGACTTAACGTCTCACCACCGTGAGCGCCCGCCACGCCGAGTTGCCGGCCGCGTCGTAGGCACGCACCGTAATCGCATTGGTTCCAACCAGCAGTGGAATGTTCGCCGACCAGGACACCGTCCCCGCCGCCACCCCCGCGTCACCCGTCGAGTTGGTCCATTTGACCGCCGTCACCGCCACGTTGTCGCTGGCCGCCCCGCTGACCGCGATGGCCCAAGCGGTTGTCGAGATGATGGTGAATCCCGGCGCCAGGATTTGTAGCCACGGCGCGGTGGTGTCTGGCGCAGTCGGTGGCGCCGGCGTGGGTGCTGGAGTTGGAGTCGGCGCCGGCGTGGGTGCTGGAGTCGGAGTCGGCGCCGGAGTTGGAGGTGGAGGCGGAGTGGGGGCCGGATTCGTCGGCGGCGTTGGCGTGGCCGCTACGTTGCTTCCGTAAAGCGCGCGAATCCCGGCAATATCGTCGTCGGTCAGCCCCGTCGCCTGTTTGTAGTAGGGATACATCACCGCTCCCGGGCGGTCGGAGTGCCCCAACCCGAGCGCATGTCCGGCCTCATGCAGCGCCACCGAGTAGAGGTCCACATTGGCCCCGCTGCTCCACGGCTCATCGGCATCCAGGTGCAAATCGCCGGCGATCGGCTCGGGGTTCGGCGGAGCGGGATAAAAGGTATGCGCCAGCACCCCGCCCGGACCGTCGAATGGGTAGCCGTCGCCATGCGCACCACTGGCGAACAGGATGTCCAGCGTCCGGTCGGCCCCCTGCTCCTCACCCGGCGAGAGGGTGAAATTGGCGTACCGGGTCCACTCCCGCAGCGCCCGTTCGATTTCGGATTGGGCCGTGGCCGCATCCATTTTCGCGGTCAGGGAGCGGATGAAATAGTGCAGCGCCACGTTGCCGCCGGCATCCTTCGGCCAGCCGCTGCTCACCAGCACGTACTCCCCCACCGGGCCGGCCACGGTAGCCGCTCCGGCGCAACCCGCCAGCGGAATCCCTGCCGCCAGTTCGGGCGATGCGGGCATGATGTAGGCGACGTCGTCGCACTCCGCCAGCGCGCCAAGGGCGCTGTACGCTCCTGAAACCACCAACTGCCCCGGAAGCAGTCCGGCGTTTTCCAGCACCTCGAAGCCGCGCGCGCTCGTTTCCTGGCGCGCTCGCGCCATATCCACGTCCGGATAGAACACCACCAGCAGCGCTCCCGTAACCTGGTCCGCCAGCAGGGGGCTGATCTTGCTGGACGCCTCCAGTGCGTCCGCCGAAAGCACTGCCAGCCCTTCCAGATCGGGCGTCGCCGGGGAGGCGACCATTAGCGCCGCATCCGGCACATATTGCAGCACCCGCATGCCGCGCCGCTCCAGTTCCCGAAGCATCTCCGGACCTGGTTCCGTGGGGAATCGCAGCAGGAAGTGCGTGCCGCGCCCGTGCGGGGGCAACATCCTCGCAGGCCGGGCGCCCGCCGCTCCCACTTTCAGACGAACCACAGGCTGCGCCCAGACGCACGAAACCATCAGGAAGACAGCCACTGGAACGGCCTTGGAGAATGTCATGGATTCAACTCTGATTACCCTCTTCGGCTCGCTGGTGATCGATTCCCCGTCCAGACGGCAAATTCTTGCCGTTAGGTGAGAATTTCTTGCCGCTTCCCCCACTTCCTGAGACAGACTAGGATGAAGCACTGTGCATGTGTCCTGGCGCTCGCCGTCTGCTCCCCCCAGGCGTGGGGAGCCGATGACGCGCGTGTAACGTATCAAGTCGAGACCGTGGCCGGCAGTTCGCGCATCGGCGACGGCGGGCCGGCACTGGCGGCCCAATTCTCCAACATCCAGGGAATCGCCATCGATCGCCTGGGCAATCTCTACCTCTCCGACACCGATAATCACCGTGTCCGTAAGGTGTCCGGCGGCGCCGTCACGACCATCGCCGGCACCGGCGTCGCCGGTTTCAGCGGCGATGGCAAAAGCGCCCTGAACGCGCAGCTCAATTTCCCCTATGGGCTGGCTGTCGATTCCGCCGGTAACGTCTACGTGGCCGATCTCGGCAATCAGCGCGTGCGCCGCATCGGCCCCGACGGTATCATCACCACCGTTGCCGGCACCGGCCGAAAGGCCTCCTCTCCCGATGGGGCCGCTCCCACCGATACGTCCCTGCTCTCGCCGCGCAACGTCGCCGCCGATGCCGCGGGCAACCTGTACATCGCTGAGTTCGAAGGCCACCGCGTGCGCAAGTTGACGCCCGGCGGGAAGCTTTCGACCGTCGCCGGCACCGGGGTCGCCGGGTGGAGCGGCGACGGCGGGCCCGCTTCCGCCGCCCAGATCAACTATCCGGCCGGCATGGCGTTCGATCGCGCGGGAGCGCTATATTTCGCCGATTCGGGCAACAACGCGGTTCGCAAAGTGTACGCCGACGGCGCCATCGGCACGGTCCTCGGCCGCAACGCGGGCACAGCCTTGTACACCCCGCTGGCGGTCGCCATGGACCCTGCCGGAACCCTCTACGCCGCCGACTCCACCTTCGTGGTGCGCGCCTTCACCACCGGCGGCAAGTGGCTCGACTACGCCGGCACCGGCGTCCCCGGTTTCTCCGGCGACGGCGGCAGCGCTGCCAGTGCCGCGCTCAATTCGGTGAACGACCTGGCCACCGAACTCAACGGCAACCTCTTCATCGCCGATGGGATGCGATTGCGCCGCGTGGACCCTTCGGGCAACATCGTCACCGTAGCGGGCGATGGCTACGTGCATTCCGTCGGCGATGGCGGCCCCGCCACCGCGGCGCAACTCTACCAGCCGTCGGCGCTGACCCTGGATTCCGCCGGCAACCTGTTCATCGCCGACAGCGGTACCGAGCGGGTCCGCCAGGTGACGCGGGACGGCGCCATAACGACCCTGGCCGGCACCGGAGTCGCGGCGCGGGGAGCCGCCGACGGGAGCCCCGCCGGCACCGTCGCGCTCAACACACCTATGGGCGTCGCCATGGATTCCTCCGGTGACGTACTATTGGCGGACACCTACAATCACCGCGTCCTGCTGGTTACCCCGGCGCGCGCCATCCGCGCGGTAGCGGGCACCGGGACGAGTGGCGCCAGCCCCGAAGGCACCCCTCTGCTGGTGGCGCAATTGCGCGGGCCGCGCGCCGTTTGCGTGGACCGCAGCGGCAATCTGTACGGCACTCTATACATAGTGGACACCAGCAACCACCGCGTCCTGCGCTTGTCTCCCGGCGGAACGCTGCAAACGGCGGCCGGCAACGGTTCGCCGGGCAACGCCGGCGATGAGGGCGCGGCGCGCCTCGCCCAGTTGGACACCCCCAGCGCCTGCGCCACCGATTCCGCCGGCAACCTGTTCATCGCCGACACCGCCAACCACGCTATTCGTAAGGTGAACCCGGCCGGGGTGATTTCCACCGTGGCCGGCGCGGGCATCGCCGGCTCGTCCGGCGACGAAGGCGCGGCCACCGCCGCCCGGCTGGCTTCGCCCCGCGGCGTCGTGGCGGACGATATGGGGGACATCTTCATCGCCGACACCGGCAACCATCGCATTCGCCAGGTGACGCCGGATGGCGTGATCCACAGCATCGCGGGCAGCGGCGCGCCAGGCTTCTCCGGAGATGGCGGTCCCGCCGCCGGCGCGCTGCTCAACGGCCCGCAAGGGCTGTTCCTGGACGGCGCGGGCGACCTCTACTTCGCCGATACCGGCAACAACCGTATACGCCGCCTGGTGCCGGACCCGGTGGCGCCTGCCCCGGTGATCCAGCCGGCTGCCATCACCGTGGTGAACGCCATCAGCCTGAGCGCGGGTGCGGTGGCGCCGGGAGAGATCGCCGCCATCTTCGGCGTGGGTCTCGGACCGGACTCGGGAGCCACCGGCGCCTTGGACGCGCAGGGCGTGCTCCCCGGCACGCTCGACGGCGTCGAGGTGCGCTTCGACGGCACGCCCGCGCCCGTCTTTTACGCGCAAAGCGGGCAGGTCAACGTGCAGGTGCCGTACGCGGTCGCCGGCAGCGATTCGGTGAGCGTGGAAGTGCGCTATCAGGGGAAAGTGGCGGGTGCGGCGAGTGTGCCGGTAGCGCCCTCCGCGCCCGCCATGCTGGCCCTGGCCAGTAATGCCGACGGCTCGCCCAATGCGGAATCCGCGCCCGCGGCGCGATCCAGCTGGATGACCTTCTATGCCACCGGCGAAGGCCTCACCGACGGAGCGAATCTCGCGGGAATACCGGCGCAGGCGCCCTACCCGCATCCTCTGCTGCCCATCGCTTTGACCATTGCGGGCGTGGATGCCGAAATCCTTTTTGCCGGCAGCGCCCCGGACATGATTGGAGTGTTGCAAATCGACGCACGCGTCCCTGGGGGGTTCGTGGGCCCGGGCGAAGCCGCGGTCGCTCTCACCGTAGGGACCGTGACCGCGCCGCCGGTCACCATCTGGCTGAGGTAATCGGTGGCATAAGGCTCCGCCTTGTGCCTGGATTTTGGACATTTCCAGGCTGCTTGCGGAACATAGGTGGGGCAGGCTTCAACTTGCCAGGCGAGCGAAGCTCGCCCTATCCGGGCTCAGCCCGACAAATCACGTGAGCGCCCCCCGGAAGCGTTCGGCAATCTCCATGGCCGGCCGCCGCGTCCAGGTCTCATTCACCTGGATGTGGAACCAGTCGCCGGCCGGATTACTTGCGCTGATGCCTGCGTTGTCGAGGCGATGCTGGTACACGGGCGCGTTGACGCCGAATACGCGCAGCCGGAAGATGTTCGTGCCATTGGGAATGCGTTCCAGCCCGAAATTCGAGTCCTTGCCTAACGTCGCGATCACGCGTTCGGCCGAATCCCTGGCGGCGCGAAAGCGCGCCTCGAACCCGTCGAGGTAATGCAGGGCGACAGCGGCGAAGGGCCAGACCTGGGGCAGTCCGCCGCCGAACATGCGCCGCGTATGATAGAGGCCCGCGAGCAGCGCTTTGGGGCCGGCCAGCACCGCCCCGCTGGCCGCATTGAAGTACTTGTACATGGAGATGTAGACGGTGTCGCAAAGCGCGGCGTACTCTCTAACGGGACGCGCCGCATAGGCGCTTTCCAGAAACAGGCGCGCGCCATCCAGATGCAGCCCGACGTTGTGCGCGCGCGCCCAGGCGGCGACTTTCTTCATCTCCTCGAAGTCAAAACGCTCTCCCTGACGCCGCCGCACGGGGGTTTCGATTTGGATGGCCCCGATGGGAGTGTCCACGCGTCCCAGCGAGGCGTCGTAGGCGGCGCGTTCCACCTCTTCCAGCGTGAAGGTGGCGCGTCCGGGCGCCAGTGGAACCAGATGCAGGCCGCTCAGCGTTTGGGCGCAATCGCCGCAATCGTTAAAGAGGTGACTTTCCGCCTGCACCAGGACCCGGCGCCGGTTGCCGGCCAGCAGGCGGACAGCCAGATGGTTCGCCAGCGTGCCGGTGGGCAGCCAGACGGCGGCTTCCTTGCCGAGCAGCGCGGCCACGCGGTTCTCCAACTGCTCCACCACGCCGCCGCGCGAGTAGTCGTCCACCGCCAGGTTGCCGGCGTTCGCCAGGGTGGCGAGCAACTGCGCGTACTCCCCGGGCGTGTGCGGAATGCCGTCGCCGAAGGCGTACACCCGCGGTTCAGGTTCGGCGGGTGCCAGTGGGTAGGCCGCCGCCAGCGGAGCGGCCAGAAAGATCCTGCGTTGCATAATGAGAGCCATCATACCAGCCCGGCTTAAGGGCGTAGTTCCGCTCGCTTCCCAGGGAACGGGTAGTGGGCGGTTTATGACAACAAACCGCGCAGCACGGTGTCCCAGGGTTTGCGATAAGGGCGTTCGAGCATGGCGGCGGCCTCGCGGTCGTCCAGGATTTCCTCTTTCACGGGATCCCATCTGAGCTTGCGGCCGAGGCGCAGAGAGAGGTTCGCCAGATGGCAGGCGGTGGTGGTCTGATGGCCGCCTTCCACGTCGGCGATGGGGCGTTGGCGGCTCTTCACGCAATCCAGGAAATTGCGCGCGTGAAGGTCGAACTGCTGGGCGCTCGAGCCCGCCTCCTTGATGGCTTCCGCCCACGGCTCCGGCTTGACGCTGGTCCGTTCGGGGCCGCCGGCGGGTTGGCCCTGGAAGACCGGGATGGCGTTGGCGGGGTTGGATTTCATGTCGGGGAAGACTTCGAAGCCGGCGCGCGAGATGGTCATGCTGCCCTTGGGGCCGAAGAATTCCAGACCGGTTCCGGCGCGGCGGCCGGCGCTGGCTTCGCGGAAGGAATAGGCGGTGGTGAAGCCCGGGTACTCGAAGAGCGCGTCCTGCGTGTCGGGCGTTTCGCCGATATCCTGCACCGCAAAGCGGCCGCCGCTGGAGGAAACGGCGGACGGTCCACTGACGCCCATCACCCATTGCATGATGTCGATCTCGTGCGCGCCGAGGTTGGTCATCTGGCCGCCCGAGTAGTCCCAGAACCAGCGGAAATGGTAGATGCCGCGCCGCGGGTTGTAGGCGCGCGCCGGCGCGGGGCCGAGCCACATATCGTAATCGAAATCGCGCGGCGCGGCGCTATCGGCAGGCGAACCGAAGCCCGGCATGATATTGCGGTAGCTGGCCGCGCGGATGCTCATGATCTTGCCGATGTAGCCCGCTTGCAGCAACTGGCGCGCGCGCTGGTAGTGCAGGCCCGAGCGCTGCTGCGTGCCCACCTGCACCACGCGGTCGTGGCGGCGCGCGACGGAGGTCATCCAGCGGCCCTCCTTGACAAACACGGTGAGCGGCTTTTCGACGTAGACGTCCTTGCCCGCGGCGCAGGCCATCATAGTCATCAGTGCGTGCCAGTGGTCGGGGGTCGAGACCACAATGGCCTGAAGGTCCTTGTTGTCCAGCATGCGGCGGAAATCGGAATACGGTTTTGCCAGGCCGCCACAGGCCGCCACGCCCTGTTCCAGCCGCGGCTGGTAGACGTCGCACAGGGCGGCCAGATCGGCGTCCTTCTGATTCTTGAAATCGAAGACGTGCTGGGCGCCGATCAGGCCGTAGCCGATGAAGCCCACCTGGACGCGGTCATTGGCGCCGAGGATGCGGCGATACGACAGCGCGCCGAGGGCGGCGGCGCCGAGCGCGGCGCGGCGCGTGGGATGTGACGGGTTCACGTTCTTGCTCCCCTTTTTGAGGTTGGATGCTGATGTCATGCCAGTATACATCGTGGCGCAGGCAGGGGTTTTCCATCCAGCGTGACCAGCGGACTGGTGCTCCTTGAGCGGATATCCCGATTCTGCTATCCTCAATAGGTTGAATTCATAACAACATAGCTTTCCCGGCGTGCTGCCGGGCCTACCTTGAGAGGTTCACATGTCAGGCCATTCCAAATGGGCGACGATTAAGCATAAAAAGGCGGCCACGGACGCCAAGCGCGGGAAGAGTTTCACGCGCATTATCAAAGAGATCACCATCGCCGCCCGTAACGGCGGCGATCCCGATGGCAACCCGCGTTTGCGGACCGCCATCCTGGCGGCCAAGGCGGTTTCCATGCCCGCCGACAACATCAAGAAAGCCGTCATGCGGGGCACGGGCGAATTGGAAGGCGGCATGATCGAAGAGGTCATGTTCGAGGGCTACGGCCCCGGCGGCGCAGCCGTTCTGGTGAATGTCGCCACCGACAACCGCAACCGCACCGTCAGCGACATCCGCCACGCGTTCTCCAAGAACGGTGGAAACATGGGTGAGCAGGGCAGTGTCGCGTGGATGTTCGAGCGGCGCAGCCAGATCTTCGTCCCGGGCAACAAGGCCACCGAAGACCAGTTGATGGACATCATTCTGGATGCCGGGGCCGACGATCTGCGCAACCTGGGCGACCAGTGGGAGATCCTCTCCGATCCGGCGAGTCACGAGAGCGTGCTCAAGGTGCTGGACACCAACCACATTCCCCACGAGGATGCGACCATTGCCTGGGTTCCCAAGAACCTGATCAAGCTGGAGGGCAAGAGCGCCAGCGGCATGCTGCGCTTGCAGGACGCGCTGGAAGATCACGACGACGTGCAGAGCGTCTACTCCAACTTCGATATCGACGAGAAGGAGTTGGAGGCGCTGTCGCAGTAAGGTGCGCGTCCTGGGCATCGATTGCGGCTCGCAGCGCACCGGTTACGGCGTAATCGACAGCGACGGGGCGGAACACCGGATGGTGGTGGCTGGGGTGATTTCGACCAGCCCGAAGTGGCCATTTGAAAAGCGGTTACTGGAGATCGCCACCGGTCTGCGGAGTCTGATTCGGGAGCATGCTCCCGAATTTGGAGCGGTGGAGGAAGTGTTCCACGCGGCCAACGCCAAAACGGCGTTGAAACTGGCGCACGTTCGAGGGGTCGCCCTGCTGGCCATCGCGGAGGCAGGGGTGGGTTTTGCGGAGTACTCTCCGCTGGAAGTTAAAATGAGTGTGGTGGGGTATGGCCGGGCGGAAAAAAGTCAGGTCCAGGTAATGGTGCGGTCTTTGCTGCATCTGCCCGAGGCTATCGCCAGTGAAGACGCGGCCGACGCGCTGGCCATCGCCATCTGCCATGCCACGCACGAAGCCACCAGCCGCAGGCTGGCATAGCGGGTGAGTATGAAGTGGTCGTTGATTCTGTTGTTCGCGGGCTCGCTGGTGGCGCAGGATGCGCAGCGATTCTTCTATTCCAAGTCCTTTCCGGGAAGCACTCCCGCCTACGTGCAGGTGACTCTTGGGAAGGATGGCGAGGCAGTGTACCGCGAAGCGCCGGATGACGACCTGCCGCTGGTCTTCAAACTCACCGGTGCCGAGACCGCCGAGGTGTACGCGCTGGTGGAGAAACTGGATTACTTTAAGCGCCCCGTTGAATCCGGACTGAAAGTGGCGTTCATGGGCACCAAGACTTTCCGTCTCGAAAAGGGTGCCGAAAAGAGCGAAGTGCAGTTCAATTATTCCGAGGATGCGAACGCCAGGCTGCTTTGGGATTGGTGCGAGCGGATGGCCGAATCCGCCGAGCACCGCATCGCTTTGGACCGTGCCGCCAAATACGACAAGCTGGGCCTGGTGAAGGCGCTCGACCTGCTCGGTTCCGCTATCGAGCGCAAGAGGGTGGTCGGCCTGGAGCAGTACCTGCCCACCCTGGATCGCATTATCAAGAACGAAAGCTATATGCACACGGCGCGCGCGCGAGCCTCGGAGATCGCCGAGTTCATTCGCGCCGGCGCGCCGCCGGCGCAGTAGCCAGCCACCAACCCCTTCAAACTATCGCGCCGCGGGTGGTTCCTGGTCGGTAGGAATTCCGGCGACATGACGGAAGAACGCCACACTCCGGTTGACCCAGGATGCCTCATGCCCGATGGTCAGGCTGCTCGCGTTCTTGCCCGTGCGCGCCATGCCGTAATACCGCCAGACGCTTTCCGACTCGCGCTCCAGGTAATAAATCGACTGCATCTCGCCCGGGTGAAAGAGCGGAAGAATCAGATATCTCATCAGCGTGACGTTGGCCACGTCGAACACCAGGCGGTCCGGGGTTGCCTCGGCGATGTGCAGCCGGAAAATGGCTTTGCCGGATAGGTTGTCCGCCTGCTGGAAATAGAGTACGCTGCCCGGCGTCAGTTCCTCCAGCGTGAAGTCATTGCGCCGCTGATTGCCCTGAGCGTTGGTTACCGCGTAGGCGTCGGGGATCAATGTCTGCCACTGTTTGTGCGTGGTGGACCAATACCGCATGCCCACCAGTGAGGAAATCGCGCCGCTCTGGCGCAGCAGACTCTCCATTCCCGCGGCGTGGTAGAACCGCGCTGCCGTGGTGACCAACGTCGAAAATCCCTCTCCCGTCCAACCGGTACACGCGGGCGGACGCCAGCGCTCGCCCAGTTCGTCCGTGCTCCAGAACTTCACCGCGGGTGAATCGGCCAGGCTGGGATGGGGCGGAATGGAGTCCACGCCGCAGGGCGGCTGCGGTCCGGACTGTGCATGCAAGTACGCGTGGCAACACAGAATCGCCAGACAGCCAATCGACAAGGAGCGCACCTCCCGATGATAGCGGCAATCGTCGCGCGCGTCTGTGCGGACCGTCCCATTTACGATAGGCCGGCGCATGAAGGAGGGTCGAGACGAGTCTCCACCCGGCAGGCAAAAGTGTCTGCGCCACGGAACTACTGCTTCTCGCGAACCTGCACGTAGCGCGCTGTCTTGGGGTTCTGCTTGTTCCATTGCGGGGCCTGCGCGCTGTTGGCCATCTCCAGGACGCCGAGCGCCACCGTCACATCCACCTTGGCCAGATTGTCGTAGTCCAGCTTCTGCCATTCGTCGCCGGGCTGGTGATAATCGGGAAAAACGTAGCTGACGGAGAGGGTGGTGGACGGGATGCCGGCGTCGGCGAAAGTGGCGTTGTCGCTGCGGCCGAAGAAGGAATCGCTGTTCTTCTCGTGCTTGATCACCTGCACGCCGGTGAGGGCGCCCGCCTTGGCGAAGGTGGCGGCGATGTCGGTGTAATCGAAGCCGGTGAGGTTGAACTGCGAGACTTTAGGACCTTCAATGTCATCGGTGCGGCCCAGTTGTTCCAGGTTGATGTCGGCGACGGTTTGGGCGATGGGGAAGATGGGGTGGTTGGTATACCACCGGGCGCCCAGTCCGCCGACCTCCTCGCCGAAGACGGTCACGAAGACGATGGTGCGTTTCGGTTTTTCCTGGAGCTCCGTCAGGGCACCGGCGACGGCGATCACGCTGGCGGTGCCCGAGGCATCGTCGTTGGCGCCGTTGTAAATGCCGTCGCCCTGCGCGTTGGGCCGCACGCCCAGATGATCGTAGTGGCCCGTGACGATCACATAGGTGTCCTTCAATTGCGGGTCGGCGCCCCGCAGCACGCCCGCCACGTTGCGCAGTTTCACGGACGTCACCATGGGCGCGGCGACGTGCGCCGATACGGTGGCTTCGATGGGGCCCGGTTTGGCGGCGGCAACCGCATCGTGAATCGCCTTGTCCCACACGCTGAGGATGGGCACTTTGGGCGCGGGCGCGGTGGCGTCGCGCAATGGCACGCGGGCGTTGGGATTGGCCTGTTGCGCGGCAGAGCGCACCATCACCAGCATGGCGGGCTCCAGTTTCGCGGCTAGTGCCAGGATGCGGCGCTGCGCCTGAAACCCTGCCATGCCCCCTCCGCCGGTACCGCCGGCATCGGGCATTTCCACCAGCAAGACCCTTCCGCGCACCTGCTCCGCGGTGAGGGCATCGAGCGTGGCGGTGTCGCTCAGCTTGATCTTGAAGGCGGCGGCGCGATTGAGGTCGCTGGCCACGGCCTCCTGAATGGCCACGGTGCCCTCGCCGGCTTTGGTGGCATCCAGCGTGAACGCGAGGCCCTCCGGATTCGGCTTCACGGATTGGTAGCTGGCGTTCTGGAAATAGCCTTCGTCGCCCGCCGGTTCCAGACCGGCGCGGCGGAACTGCGCGGCAATGTACTCAGCTGCCAGGTCTAATCCGCGCGAGGGCGTGGCGCGGCCTTCGAGCGCGTCGGACGCCAGAAAGGAAACGTCGGCCTTGAGATCGTTGGGGCGCACGCGCGCGGCGATGCGCTGGACGAGCGGAGCCTGGGCCTGGGCAGCGAGCGTACAGGCGGCGGCGAAAGAGGCGAGCAGGAGTTTTGCGGGAAGCACGAACCTATGATAACTGCCTGAGCCTACTTCTTCAGATTGATGACGCCGCGGCAGGTCTCGGCGCCGCAGCGGCACGGCACCTGTTCGATGTCCTTGTCGAAGCGGTAGTCCACTGTCAGTTCCTCGCCGCGGCGAATGGTGCGCCTGCTCATGTAGAGGATGTGGCCTTTGAAGTTCATGGAGCGGAGATTGGGGTCGCAGCTGTGGTTGATGATTTCGGCGCCGCTGCCGCCGAAGGCGCCGTCCAGCGTCCAGTAATCGTCCAGCGTGAAGAGGTAGGTGACCGGTCCGTCGCCGCGCCGCTTGGTCTCGCGGCGGCTGATTCTCTCGCCGGTATATTCGATGACCTTGCGCCGCGCGGGGATAGGTTCCTCGGCGTAGACGCCGCACCGGTGGATTCTGGACTCGCGGATGGAGAGTCTGAACTGGGCGTACCGTGGATCGATCGCCGGTTTCTTGATGAGGGCGGTTCCCATGATCTGTGGTCTCTCAGATTGTAGCGAAGGCGAGTCGCCGCGCGTGAGAGTGCGCGCCCTCCAGGCGCATAAGAAAATCCAATCCGATCCATAGAAAGTTCTATCTTCAATGCCCTCGCCCAGGGAGGGACAATATTGGAAACTGTCTCAACTTTTAGGACTGGTCCCACGATGAACCTCCTGACAAGAATTGGCGTGCTGGCGCTGCTCGCCGCTCCGGCCGCGGTGTGCGCGCAAGCCGCGCCCGATATCAACGCCAGACTGGCGGCCATGGAAGCCGCCACCAAATCCGCGCAAAGCGCGGGCGATAACGCCTGGATGCTGGTCTCCTCAGCCCTCGTGCTGATGATGACGGCTCCGGGGCTGGCACTGTTCTATGGTGGCCTGGTGCGCCGCAAGAACGTGCTCGGAACCATGATGCACAGCTTCATTCTGATGGCCGTAGTGACGGTGATCTGGGCGGTGGCGGGCTACAGCCTGGCCTTCGGCGGATCTTCGCCTTACTTCGGCAATTTCCAGTTCGCATTCCTGAACGGCGTGGGCACCGCACCCAACGCGGATTACGCAGGCACCATCCCGCACGCCACCTTTATGGTGTACCAGTTGATGTTCGCCATCATCACGCCCGCGCTGATTTCCGGGGCCTTCGCCGAACGCATGAAGTTCAGCGCCATGCTGCTCTTCACCGTCCTGTGGACCCTGGTGGTCTACTTCCCGATGGCGCACATGGTGTGGGGCAAGGGCGGGCTGCTCAACGCGTTTTCCGGCGGCAGAATCCCTTGTTTCGATTTCGCCGGCGGCACGGTGGTGCACATCACCAGCGGCGTATCGGCGCTGGTTTGCGCCATCTATCTGGGCAAGCGCATCGGATTTCCGAGCAACGCCATGAAGCCGCACAACCTGGTAATCAGCACGATTGGCGCCGCCATGTTGTGGGTGGGCTGGTTCGGCTTCAACGCCGGCAGCGCGCTGGCCGCCAACGGTCTGGCCAGCAGCGCGTTCGTAGCCACCCACTTCGGGGCCGCGGCCGCCACGCTGGCGTGGATG
>OBLU010003131.1_pt1 | contig 15013 bp, 14 predicted proteins | sample 1518681 | NCBI WGS metagenome assembly OBLU01 (sample SAMEA3539304, study PRJEB22396) | soil metagenome | biome: tundra; feature: field; material: soil | place: USA | collected 2010-05 | depth 0.15 m
TCGGGACAGTGAAGAGTCTCGTCTCGGACTGCACTTAACCGAGCGTTATCGACCGACGCGTTTCGCGGTGTGAGCACCCGGGCCAGCAACAGGGCCGACGCTGACCTTCTTCGAGTTCCTCTTGGGTCTGGCGGATGCGGCGTTCCCGGGTCACCTTCTGTTTGGCGTCCTCCACCCAGCAGATGAACTCGTTGCGAGCCAGCGGCGTGATGTCCTTCCACGCATCGAGTGCCGTGGTATTGGTGACCAACGCCTCACGAAGATCTCCCGGAAGTCTGTGCACCACTCCCCCTGGCACTCGCACGCCCATGGGGCGACAGTAGCTTCGGTGAAGGTCTTCAATGAAATGACCTTCTCATATCCGCCCATCGGACCACGGTGTAAATTTCGACTTTGCGGGTAATCACGCCACTCAAAGGATCCCTAATGTCAGAACCAGAGCCCCAGTCAGCGATTTTCGCCTTCGCCAACGAGATCGTGGATCAACTCGCGGAGAGCAATCCGATCTTCGCGACCGAAGCCGGCATTCCGGGCTACGACCACTTGTTACCGGACTACTCGGTGGCGAAACAACGACGCGATCAAGAACAGACGGTTCGAGACCTGCAACATCTGGAAACGCTCGACGCACACAGCGACGTCGATCGAATCGCCGCGGCCGTGATCCGTGAACGACTCTCCGTCCAACTCGCTCTCTACGAAGCCGACGAGGAGCGACGAACGTTCTCCGTTCTCAACTCTCCCGTGTCGTCCATTCGTCAGGTGTTCGAACTCATGCCGCTGACGAGCACGGAGAACGCACACAACGTTGCCCGGCGACTCAAGAACGTACGCGTGTCGCTCGAGACGTGGCGTGGCGCACTTTTGATCACCGCAGCCGAGCACGAGTTGCCCGCTACGCGCCACGTGCTGGGTGTCGCTGATCAGGCCGACACGTGTGCCGGGGGTGCCTTCAGCGAATTCGCCGAGCGCGCCGCGGCGGCGACTGGCGTCGATGCCGAATCATCGGGACTTCGAGCCGCCGCCAAGGACGCCGAGTCCGCCTACTCCGAACTCGCGGCGTGGATGCGAAGTGAACTCGCGCCGAAGGCCTCAACGAAGGAGGCGTGCGGTGAAGAGCGCTACCAACGCTGGTCCGCGTATTGGTCCGGAGCCACGCTCGACCTGCACGAGCTCTACGAGTGGGGCTACCAGGACCTACGCCGAATCAACACGCGCATGTGGGAGATCGCGAACGAACTCCTTCCGGGCGCCAAGAGCTTGGTCGAAGTGGCCGACTTGCTCGACAACGACCCAGCGCGAGCCATCGACGGCACCGACGCACTGCTCACGATGTTGAAGGCCTTCACTGCCCGTACCGCCGATGAACTCGATGGCGTGCACTTCGACATCGACGATCGCATCCGGTTCTGCGACGCCCGCCTCGCTCCAGAAGGATCAGCCGCGGCGCCGTATTACATCAACCCCAGTGAAGACCTCAGTCGTCCCGGCACCACGTGGTTCCCGACGATGGGTAAGACGAAGTTCTCGTGGTGGCGCAATGCGTCGACGTGGTACCACGAGTCGATTCCGGGCCATCACCTCCAGATCGGCACGGCGCTGCTGTCGTCGGATCGTCAAAGCCGATTCCATCGTCTCGTTGGCAACACATCTGGCTACGCCGAGGGCTGGGCGCTCTACGCCGAACGACTCATGGACGAACTGGGCTACTTCTCGGACCTCGGTGACGAGCTCGGCTACCTCGCCAATCAAGCGCTTCGCGCCGCGCGCATCGTCGTCGACGTCGGTCTTCACCTCGAACTCGACGCCCCGTCGGACATGGGCGTGTTGGGCGACCTCGGTGACTGCTCGAACAAACGCTGGACCGCCGAGATGGCGGTGGCGCTCCTTGAGCAGTGGGCGATCCAGGACCACGCGATGTCGGTCTCCGAAGTGGACCGTTACCTCGGACTTCCGGCCCAGGCCATCTCCTACAAGGTCGGAGAGCGAACGTGGCTCGAGTCACGCGAAGCGGCGAAGCAGCGCTTGGGAGAGAAATTCTCGTTGAAGGCGTTTCACGCTCACGCGCTGGTGCTCGGTCCGTTGGGCTTGGACAATTTCTCAGCGGAAATGGCCCTCTGGGATGGCGGCCTCTAAAGATTGCTCTCGTAACACTCATTCGCAAACCTGTCACACGACGAGTGCGTTACCGTCTTTAGTGAACAAAGGACGCGACAATGGCAAACGATCGATCCACTCTCACGAGCAGTGAACGAGAGAAGGCCTCGGTCTTCCATTCGTGGTCGGCGCAGGCCAGCATCAATCCCTTGATGGTGAAAAGTGCTGAGGGTGTCTACGTCACGAGCGAGGACGGCACGACGTACCTCGACTTATCGTCCCAACTGGTCAACACCAACATCGGTCACCAGCACCCCGCGGTCGTACGCGCTATTCAAGAGCAGGCGGGCACGTTGGCGACGATCGCGCCCCAGCACGGCTACGTCTCGCGCTACCGCGCCGCCGAGCTCATCTTGGACCGCTCGTTCGAGGGCGCCGCCAAGGTCTTCTTCACCAACGGCGGGACCGAGGCGATGGAACACGCCGTGCGCATGGCCAAACTCTTCACGGGGCGGCACAAGGTGATGTCGGCCTACCGCAGTTACCACGGCGCGACCGCGACGTCGATCAACCTGACCGGGGACCCGCGTCGCTGGCCGAATGAGATCGGCTCGTCCGGGGTCGTGCACTTCTTCGGTCCGTTCCTCTACCGAACGGTGTTCCACGCGACCACCGAAGCCGAAGAGTGCCAGCGCGCCCTTCAGAACCTCGAAGAGATGATCCGTTTCGAGGGACCGACGTCGATTGCCGCGATCGTGCTCGAGACGATTCCCGGCACGGCGGGCATCATGGTGCCGCCCGAGGGTTTCTTGGCCGGCGTGCGCGCGATCTGTGATCGCTATGGCATCGTCTACATCGCCGACGAAGTCATGTGCGGTTTCGGCCGTACCGGCTCGTGGTTCGCGTTCCAACAGCACGACGTGAAACCCGACCTCGTGACCTTCGCCAAGGGCGTCAACTCCGGGTACGTGCCGCTCGGCGGCGTCATCTTGAACGAGGCCATCAGCGCGTCGTTCAATGAGCGCGTCTACCCCGGAGGCCTCACGTACTCAGGTCACCCCCTCGCCTGCGCCGCGGCGGTCGCGACCATCGAAACGATGCAGAACGAAGGGATCCTCGCGAACGCGCAGCGCATCGGCGACGAGGTCCTGCGTCCCGGACTCGAAGCACTCGCGGCGAAGCACCGCGTCATCGGCGAGGTGCGTGGGCTCGGCGTCTTCTTCGCCCTCGACCTCGTGACGGACCGCGCGACGAGAGAACCTCTCGCCCCCTACGGCTCCAGCTCACCCGCGATGAACGACATCGTCGCGGCGAGCAAAAACGAAGGACTGCTCATCTTCACGAACTTCAACCGGATCCACGTCGTGCCGCCGTGCACCATCACGGAAGAAGAAGCCCGCGACGGACTCGCTCGCTTGGACCGCGCTCTCAGCGCTGCCGACCACTACTACGTGGGCGAGTGACGAACGAAGAGAAGCGAATCGCGTCCGCTGCGCTGTTGCGCGAGTTCGGACACGAATTCGTCGGACGTGAACTGAGCGACGACCAGCTCGACGAACTGAGTAGGGAACTGCTCGCCCTGCTCGACGCGATTCACGACGCCCCTATTCGCGTGCGAGAGTTCTCGCGCGACCGACTCGAGGAGTTCACGCTCACGATTCCGACGATTGACGAGATCGGACAGCGCCAACTGTTCTCCGACTCGATCGTTGCCGGTGCCGCCAATCCGATGGGACTCGCCGCGCAACTGTGGCGCGACGGCGACGTCGCGTGCATGCGCGTCACGTTGGGCAAGGCCTTCGAGGGCGCACCCGGGCGCGCGCACGGTGGCGTCGTGGCGGCCCTCTTCGACGAAGTCATGGGCCTCTTGAACGTGATCCACGGTGCGATGGCCTTCACGGCGCAGTTGGACATCACCTATCTCGCACCGACGCCCGTCGGAGAGCCGATCGTCGCTCGAGCGTGGCTGACGCGCCGCGACGACCGAAAGCGCTACGTGGAGGCGACGCTGCACGCGGATGACGTCCTGGTTGCGAGTGCCAAAGCGCTCTTCATCGCCATTGACCGCGCGACGTTCCTCGAGCAGTTGCTGATCACCGAGGACTGATCGTGGCGCTCTCCCTTCGCCACCAGTTCGGCTCGAGCAAGGTTCCGCTCCGGATCACGCCGACGTTCTGGTGCCTGAAGATCCTCACGACGGCGATGGGCGAAGCGACGTCGGACTTCTTCGTCAATCGCTTCGATCCCCGGATCGCCGTCGTGTGTTCCGCGGTCGTCTTCGCCGTCGTGCTCTGGTGGCAATTGCGTTCGCCCACGTACAACACCGTCCTCTACTGGTTGGCCGTCGTGATGGTGAGCGTCTTCGGCACCATGTGCGCGGACGTCGTGCACGTGGAGTTCGGCGTTCCCTACGCGGTGTCGGGAATCGCGTTCGCCCTCGTGCTCGCCGTCACCTTCTGGCTGTGGTTTCGAAAGGAAGGCACCCTGTCAATCCACAGCATCGTGTCGACGCGCCGCGAGTTGTTCTACTGGCTCACGGTCACCGTCACCTTCGCCCTCGGCACCGCGGTCGGCGACTTCACGGCCTTCGTGGCGAAACTCGGCTTCTTCAGCTCCGGTCTCCTCTTCACCGGACTGATCATCCTGCCGGCGATCGGATTTTGGCTCGGCCGCATGGATTCGGTCCTGATGTTCTGGATCGCCTACGTGCTCACGCGACCCCTCGGCGCCTCCTACGCCGACTGGATGGGCAAGCCCACGTTGGTTGGCGGGCTCGGTTGGGGTGCGGGGAACGTCGCGCTTTCGCTCTCGAGCATCATCGTCGTGGCGGTCGGCGTGCTGGCGCTGGTCGAAGCGCGTCAAGATCGCGCACTTCATCCGTAATATGGTCCAATGCCAGCCATCTCCGTAGAAAATCCACTCGAACTCGCCAAGGCCGTCAAGCCCGAGACGACCGATCGTCCCCGTCGCGTGACGTCGATCACCACGGCGCCACGCGGAATCGAAGGCGAGGGCTTCCCGGTCCGTCGCGCCTTCGCCGGAATCGACATCGCCGACCTCGACCCGTTCGTCCATATGGACCAGATGGGCGAGGTCGACTACGGGCCGGGCGAACCCAAGGGCACGCCCTGGCACCCGCACCGCGGTTTTGAGACCGTGACGTACATGATCGACGGTACGTTCTTGCACCAGGACTCGATCGGCGGCGGCGGCGTCATTCAAAACGGCGCCACGCAGTGGATGACCGCCGGATCGGGCATCTTGCACATCGAGCGTCCGCCGGACGCCCTGATCGACTCGGGCGGACTGTTCCACGGCATTCAGCTCTGGGTCAATCTTCCGGCGAAGCTCAAGATGACCAACCCGCGTTACCAGGACATCGAGGCTGAGTCGGTATCACTGTTGACCAACGAGAACGGTGACGCCATCATTCGCGTCATCGCCGGCTCCCTCGGCGGCATCGACGGGCCCGGTTCGACCCACACGCCCATCGCGATCTCGCACGTGTCGCTGTTGCCCGGCGCACAGCTCTCGTTGCCCTGGAACCCCGCGTACAACGCGCTGACCTACGTGCTCGCGGGACAGGGCACCGTCGGAGTCGACCGCAGCGCGATCGCCGAAGGTCAGATGGCGGTCCACGTCGACGGCGACTACCTCGTGCTCTCGGCTGATGAGTCCCAGGACTCGCGCACCCAGGCCTTCGAAGTGCTGATCCTCGGCGGCGAACCGATTCGCGAACCCGTGGCGACCTACGGACCCTTCGTGATGAACACCCGCGCCGAACTACAGCAGGCCTTCGAGGACTACGAGGCCGGTCGACTCGGTCAGATCCCGGCGGACCACATCTAACCCGTCGTCGAGCGGTGCACGAGGAACGTGCCCGTCGAACGACTGATCAACTTGCCCTCATCACTCGAGATCGTCGCCTCGGCGTAGGCGATCTGACGGGCTAGTCGCACGACGTCACCGCGCACGACGTAGTGAACGTCGAGCAGGGCCGGTCGCATCAACTCGGTCGTCATCTCGATCGTCGCTTCGGTGCGGTCACGCCCTATGAGCGCGGCGTTGATACAAAAGTTCATCGCGGCGTCCAAGATCACCGAATGCACACCAGCTTGGACCGCACCGTGGGGGTTGCACGCCAGCTGCGTCGGGGTGAACGAGCCACTCACCCACCCGAGGTCTTCCCCGTCGACGCCGTAGCGCTCGAAGTTCGCACCGATGGCGCTGATGATGGCCATTCCGCCGTCGCCGAGCCAACGATCCATGCTCTTTCGTTCACTCACGCCTGCGACGCTAGCCGCGCCCGCCAGTAGGATTCGCGCGGTGGGTAGAGCCCACAGTTGATGAAAGGTTCGACAATGCCGACAGCCGTAATCGTGGACGCGGTGCGCACCCCGGGGGGCAAGCGCAACGGAAAACTGAAGAACTGGCACCCCGTGGACCTCGCCTCCGAAGCCTTGAAGGCCATTGCGAGCCGCAACAACCTGGACCCCGCGTTGGTCGACGACGTCATCATGGGCTGCGTGTCTCAGGTCGGCGAACAGGCGTTCAACGTTGGTCGCAGCGCGGTCTTGGCGGCCGGGTGGCCCGAGTCGGTGCCGGCCACGACGATCGACCGCCAGTGCGGCTCGTCCCAGCAGGCGTTGCACTTCGCCGCCCAGGGCGTCATGTCCGGCGCCTACGACGTCGTCGTCGCCGCCGGCGTCGAAGTGATGTCGCGCGTGACGATGGGGTCATCCATCGGCAAGGATTCCGGTTGGCCCTTCGGCCCGCGCGTCACCGCGCGTTACGAGCCGGTCGGCGGACTGAAGAATCAGGGCATCGGCGCCGAGATGATCGCCGACCAGTGGGACGTGTCGCGTGAGGACCTCGACGCCTTCTCGGCCGAGAGCCACCGACGGGCCGCCCAGGCAACAGCCGAGGGTCGTTTCGAGCGCGAGATCGTGCCGGTCCACGTCCGTGACGACGAGGGCCACGACACCGACGAACTCATGAGTACCGACGAAGGCATCCGGCCCGACTCCTCGGTCGCCACGCTCGCCAACCTGAAGCCCGCGTTCAAAGAGGACGGCAAAGTGACGGCGGGAAACTCCTCCCAGATCACCGACGGCGCCTCAGCCGTGCTGATCATGAGCGAGGAGAAGGCCAAGGAGCTCGGCTACACGCCGCGCGCCAAGTTCCACTCCTTCGCTCTCGCCGGCGTCGACCCCGTCACGATGCTCACCGGTCCGATCCCGGCGACCAAGAAGGTGCTCGAACGAGCTGGGCTGACGATGGACGACATCGACCTGATCGAGATCAACGAGGCCTTCGCGTCGGTCGTGCTGGCCTGGCAGAAGGAACTCAACGTCGACATGGCCAAGGTCAACGTGAACGGCGGGGCGATCGCGCTGGGTCACCCGCTCGGCGCGTCGGGCGCGAAGCTGTGCGCGACCTTGCTCAACGAGCTCGAGCGGACCGGTGGCCGCTACGGACTCCTCACGATGTGTGAGGGTGGCGGACTGGCCAACGCGACGATCATCGAGCGCCTGGGCTAGAGCCCGAGCGCGTTACTTGTATCTCGTCGCGAGGTAGAACCCCGCGAACATCACGACGAGTCCGCTGATGAGGTACCACGACGACACCGAGCCCGGCAGGACCGCCAGGTAGTTCAAGACGATGATCAACATGCCGACGCCGAGCGCGGCCACGATCAACCATCCGTACCAACGGGGACTGTGGTCCTCGCCGACTGGACGGCGCGCGGTGATCTTGCCACGAGCCTCAGGCGCGACGTAACGACCAACGCTCTTTCGGCTACCTGGTTTCGATGTCGACTTCGCCATGGGGCTCAATGCTAGTGAACCTGACCGTTACGTCGTCGTCGTACTCGGGGTCAGGGTCGTGGTCGTCGTCTCGGTGGAGGCTTCGCAGACCGAAATCGTGATTGTCGAGTTATAGGGCACGTAACTGCTGGGGGCGAGACTCTGGTCCGACACCGTATTCACTTGACTCGGCGAACATAGGGACGGATCCGTCGGGCTGACCGCTACAGAGAGGTGCGCGTCTTTCAGAGTCTGGGTGGCCTGATCTTGCACCTCGCCGATCACGCTCGGCACTCGCACCTTGCAGTACCCCGTGGAAGTGGTGAGCGTGATTTGGTCGCCGGAGTTGACCAGGGCGCCAGACGCGGGATTGGAACTTATGACCAATCCGATCCCCTCGGTGTTGGAGCAGGCCTTCGCCTGGGTGGGTCCCAAGTTGAGGCTGGACTCCCCGAGTATGGCCGAGGCTTGGTTAGGCGTGTCGCCCGCGAGCGGCGGAACCTGGAATTGGGCATTCGGTGAGAGCACGAAGATCGTGATGGTGTCGCCTTGATGTGCCTTGGTGCCGGCCGCCGGGATCTGGGACAACACGACATTCGGATTCGCGGTGCTCACTCCCGGGGGCGCCGTCGTGAGGGTCTTCACGTTCACGGTCAAGCGATACGGACTATTTGTGAGCTCACTGGTCGCACTCGCCAAGGGCATATTCTTGACGTTCGGTATCGTGATCGGCGCGGCTTGAACCCCCAGGCTCAACGTCAGAATCACGTGCTGTCCCTTTTTCAAGTTCGTTCCGGCCTTGGGATCGGTGGAAATGACTTTGCCCACCGCCACGCTCGAATGCGTTTGGATGACTTTCTTGAGGGGGATTCCCTCAGTCGCCATCTTCGACAACGCCGCGGTCTCGGTCTGGCCCACGAGATTGGGCATCACCACGGTTGGCGTGCTCTTCTGCGCGAGAAAGTACGCGAGACCGCCGACCGCGAGTAACAGCAACACGACGACCACGATGACGCCCGCGCTTCCCGAGCGTCGTCGGCGAACGTCCGTGCGCGGGCCGGTCATGATTGGCACGGCTTGGGTTCGTTCACCCGGAGCGACCTTGGCCACTGCGCGGGTGGCGTCGGCGCCGAAGAAGGCGACGTCGCGTTGCGCCGCGCGAACGGGCTGACCTTCGCTGAAGCGCATGAGGTCCGAGCGAAGGTCCTCGGCCGACTGGTAACGCCGATCAGGGGACTTCGCGAGCGCCTCCATCACGATGGCTTGGAGGTCAGCGGGGATCGTGGAATTGAACTCCGACGGCGGCGGCACCGTGCCGTGCACGTGTTGACTGGAGACCGCGACGGGCGTGTCACCGATGAACGGCGGTCGCCCAGCGAGCATCTCGTAGAGGACGACGCCGAGTGAGTAGATGTCGCTTCGCCCGTCGACGGGCGCGCCCTCGGCTTGTTCGGGCGAGAAGTACGTCGCGGTTCCCATGACCGAACCCTCTTCGGCGAGTTGGTCCTCGACGGACATGGCCTGGGCGATGCCGAAGTCCGTCACCTTCACCTGGCCGTCACTCGCGATCAAGATGTTGCCCGGCTTCACGTCACGGTGAACAACGCCGTTGCGATGCGCGTACCCGAGAGCGGCAGCAACTTGGGCCATGAGACTCGCTGAGTGCGACGCGGTCAGCGTTCGACCGCCGCGCAACATGTCGGCCAGTGACGTTCCGTCAACTAACTCCATGACGATGAAGTAGGTGCCGTTGTCCTCGCCCCAGTCGAAGACCGGCACGATGTTCGGGTGCGAGAGGTTCGCGGCTGCTTGGGCCTCACGGCGGAAGCCTTCGACGAACGACGGGTCGGCGCTCAATTCGGGATACAACGTCTTGATGGCCACGGGGCGGTTAAGCAGCACGTCCTGGGCTCGGTACACGATGGCCATGCCACCGCGCGCGATGAGGTGCGTTACCTGATAGCGACCTGAATACAATCGAGGGTCATCTACAGGCTCCATATGGCGCCTAGCCTACGCTCTCGGGATTCAAGAGACTTCTCATCTACTTCGCACACGTGCCCGGCACGCCCGAAGCGGGCTTGCCTGATTGCATCGAGAAGAATCCTTCGACGAGACACTTCACGATCGGTCCCGCCACGGTCGCACCAAAGTTCTGCGTTGGTTGGAAGGGCACCACGACGGCGATGGCGATCGTTGGATCGGTCGCCGGCGCGAAGGCGATCAACCAGTCGTCAGTGTTCTTCTTGACGTTGCCGGTCTGTGCGGTGCCGGTCTTGGCGGCGACGTCGAACTGGGCCGGGAAACCAACTCCCGAGGCGGTGCCGCCTGTCACAACCTTTTCCATCAACGGAACGATCACCGCGGCTTGGGCGGCGGTCAACGGCGTCTTCCACACCGAGTCCTTGTAACGCTTGAGGATCTTCCCGTCCGGTGCCGTGATGAAACTCATCAGGTGGGGGGTCATCATGACGCCTCCATTGCCGACGGCCGCAGCCACGAGCGCGTCCTGCAGGGCGCTGGCCCGCACGTTCTCTTGGCCGATCGACGAATAGGCCAGACCGGGGATGTTGTTAGCGAAGGACGCCGCCGTCGGAAAATAACTCGCCACTGCTCCGGGCAGGTCGATTGGAGGGACTGAGTCGTAACCGAAGGAAGTGGCCGCCTTGAACATGTAGTCCGCGCCAAGGTCGATCCCGAGCAGGGCATACCCGGGGTCGCACGACGGCGGCAGCATCTCAGCGACGTCGCCACCACACTGTGAGCCGCCACTGTTGCAGAGAAGCAGATTCGAATTCGGCAGGGTGGTGCACGCACCACCGTTGCGGTTCGGGGTGAACGGCTTCGTCAGGTCTGCCGGTTTGCTGACGGCCGCCGCCGCGGTCGTGATGACCTTGAACGTTGAGCCGGGTGGGAACGTGTCATGCACCGCTAAGAGTCCAAGAGGCTGGAAGCCGTTGCTGTCGAATTTTCTCACGAGGTCCCACGCGGCTTTGGCGACGTTGGAGTTCGGCGACGTAAGTGGAACGGGGTTGTAGTTCGGATTGGAGTACATGACGAGCACGGCGCCGGTCTTCGGGTCGATCGCCACGGCGGCGCCTTCGATTCCCTTCAAGGCTGTTCGGGCGACTTGCTGAAGTGCTGGCTGAATTGTCAACGTCACGGAATCGGCGGCGCTCGTCGGCGCCAGCAACTGCTCGAAGCTCTGCGGTGGCTGAGGATGGGCGGCAAGGAAACTGTTGTACTCATATTCGAGCCCCCACAAGCCGTAGTAGGGCGAGGAGAAGCCGACGACGCCCGAAGTGAGCGAGCCATCGGGATAGACGCGACGGAACGGGTAGTACGGGCTGTTCTGTTTCTCGGAGTACGCGAGCACCGTCCCGTTGGCCGCCAGAATCTCGCCGCGCGGGAAGTTGCCCGACGGATTCAGATTGCGGGGATTGTTCGGACTCGCGTTCAGCGATGGCGCTCGGAAGAACTGTATGTTCGCCGATTGCGCGACGATCACGGCGAAGAGCACGAGGAGGATCGTGGCCAGGATGCGGAGACGTCGCGACACCGATCAACCCTTCTTCAACGTTGTGGTCGTAGTGGACGTCGCCGTGGTCGTCGACGCGCCACAACTAGTTGCCTGAGTACAAAGGTACGTCGCATAATTGAGCGCTGCGGCTTCCGTCGGCTCGGCGATCGTCTGGTTCAACTGGATCCGGTCCGTGGAGCGCAGATCGCTGACGTGATAGTTCGTGTCGAAGACCTTGATCGGTTTGAACCAGAGGATGCCGCTCGGCTGGCCCTGGAAGACCGCCACGGTGCCAGCGTCATTGCCCAAATAGTAGGTCGAATAGGCGTACCAGTGGACGACGAAGTACGCGCCTACGAAGACACCCGCGAAGAGAAGAAGCGCGGCCGGAGTGCGCCACGTCAGTCGGTGACGCCTGCGACGTTTCGGCGTGGTCGGCGTGGTCGCCCGAGCGCCCGGCGGCGTGATCGACGAAATAGTGCGCTTGATCGGCGTCGAAGCTTCCGAGACCTCGTCGAACTCCAAGAGCACGGCCGTGATGTTGTCGCGACCACCGGCCTCCTTGGCCGCTTCCACCAACTGAAGCACCGCCTCTTCGAGTGTGAACGGTGCGCTCGAAAGTCGCGCCAGAGTGTCACTGTCGAGTTCGTTCGAGAGTCCGTCACTGCAGAGCAAGAGCCGATCACCGGCGAGCGCGTGCACCGACATCACGTCGACCGCGATCGCTTCTTCGACGCCGACACCTCGAGTGAGTTGATGACGCCGAGGATGCACCGCCGCCTCTTCCGGCGTGAGCCGACCCATACGTACCCACTCTTCGGCGACGCTGTGATCGTCGGTCAACTGTCGAAGCGCGCCGTCGCGTAGTTGATAGGCCCGCGAGTCACCGACGTGACAGAGGGTCGGCGACGTGACGCCCTCATCGTCGACCGTAAGGCCGAGCGCGATCACCGTCGTTCCCATGCCGAAATGATTGGGATTGTCGCGCGCGTCATTGAGCACGGTGATGTTGGCGGCGTTGATGGCGTTGTAGAGACCCTCCACAGTCCGGTTCTCGACGAATCCGGCATGGAGCATCTCGATCGTCATCTCGGAGGCGACTTCACCGGCCGCGTGGCCGCCCATTCCATCGGCGACGATCGCCAACGAATCGTCGACGTAGACCGCGTCCTGATTCGATTGACGTACCAGTCCAGTGTCGGTCGCCTCGGCGTGACGCCAATGCGTCAACGAACCACCTCGAACAGAACGCCTCCCACTTGCACGATGTCACCTCGTTCGAGGTGCACGCGCCCGTCGACGAGCTCTTGATTCACGAATGTACCGTTGGTCGAACCGAGATCCTCGATCGAAAGGTCGCCATCGTCGTTCGTGAGACGCGCGTGTCGCGACGAGAGATACGTATCGGACAGAGCGAGATCGCAGTCGGCACTGCGCCCAATCGTCACCGCCACGTCGACGTCAATGCGCTCGCCTTCGCGATCGGTCGGTTCAACGAACTTGAGCGCGAGGGTTTCCGTACGTCGGCGGCGCGGGCGCTTCTCGTAATCGATTGGCCGCGCCTGTATCGCGGCGACGCGAGTGATCCGCAAGAAGAAGAGCACGGCGACCACCATGACGAGCACTTGGAGCGGCCGAACGATCGCCGCGTAATTCGACGTCCCGGCCACAAAACTCAAGCGAGCTCGATCCGAAAGTGAATCGTGCTGATCGTGACGTCGTCGCGCGGTGACAGCGACACGGCGGTGATCCGGTGACCGTTCACGTACGTCCCGTTGGTCGATTGGAGGTCGCGCACCGCGACTCCTTCGCTCGTGCGCCACACTTCGGCGTGTTGTCGCGACACGTTGGAGTCGTTTATGACGACCTCGACGTCGGGACTTCGCCCGATGACCAGGGGACGTTCGCCCACGTTGAAGGACCGCCCGTCACTCAAAATCAGTCGAGGCTGACTCTCGCCACCGAGGAACTCGGTCTTCACTTCAAGGTTCCCAGGCTTGATGTCGTCGTCGATGAAGACCTCGACCTTCACCGGGCCCACGAAGCTGAAGCCCTCGCTCACGGCGTGCTGACGAACCGTCTCTTCGAGTTCGCTGACGAGCGCCTTTTGGAACCCGTCAAATCGCGCCGCGTCGACCGGTCCGAGCCAGACTCGGATCTGATTCGGCGAGATGGGTCCGTGGCTCGAGAGTCGGCGCGTGAGGTCCACTTCGCGAACGATGCGCGTGCCAATCTCAATCGGCTGCAGCGTGCTCTTGAAAGTACGTGAGAACGTCTTTTCAAAGATCCGCTCAAGACGATTTTCTACGCTCTTAAGGACCATACCAATCTCAACTGTAGCGAAGGTGTCTGCGTACGACGCAGTCGCGTTACACCTTGCTTGTACCGTCCATCACGTGGACCAGTCCTACCGAATGCGAGCCGTGCTGGTACCGCTCGATCCAACGCCGGCCCAAGAGCAGCTACTTCGCAGCTACTGCGGAGCCGCGCGCTTCGCCTACAACTGGACTGTGGCCATGGCTAAGGCGAATCTGGACACGCGGGCCGAGGAATGCCGGGCGGGAATCGACGGGGCCGACCTCACGAAGTCACTTTCCTGGTCGACGTGGTCGATGACCCCACTTTGGAACTCCGTGAAAGACGAAGTCGCCCCATGGCATCACGACGTCACGCAGCACGCCTTTCGCAGTGGGGTCACCAATGCCTCGATCGCACTGAAGAACTACTACGAGTCCAAGAATAGTGTGCGCCGCGGCGGCACAGTGGGGTTCCCAAGGTTCAAGAATCGCCACTCGAAGCAGTCGTTCACGTTCATCGAATTGAAGGAGCCCGGTAGTTGGCTCTCCGAGGATTCCCGGCACGTTCGGCTCATTCTTCCTCGCTTCGCGACCGACCCCCGAATCACGCGGCGGCGCAAACAGCTCCAATGGCTGCACACGACCGAGTCGCTGCGTCGACTCAAGAAAAAAGTCACATCCGGAGAGTGGACAATCCAGGCGATGACGATCTCGTTTACCGGCGGACGTTGGAAGGCCTCGTTTTCGGTGCGCCAGTTGGTCATACCGACCCCAAGCGGCATACGACTGCGCGGCCTACTGGTGGGCGTCGATCTTGGCGTGAAACACCTTGCCACTTTGACGGTGCCGATTGCTGGTGTCAGTGACGAACACGGCCACGTCAAGAATCCGCGGCACCTCGAGGCCGAGCTCGATCGCCTCGTCAAGCTTGATCGTCAACTGTCGCGCTCTGTGAAGGGTTCGAATAACTATGCGAAGCTCCGCCTGCGCCACCAACGTCTTCACGGACGAATCACGCGGACGAGAGGCCTCAACTTGCACCGGCTCTCGACGACATTGGCCGGAAGTTTCGAGATCGTCGCGCTCGAAGACCTAAACCCCGCGAGCATGGTAAAGAGACCGAAGAAAAACACCGCGAAGGCGTTGTCACGTTCGATCCTTGACGCCAGTTTCTACGAGTTACGACGCCAGCTCACCTATAAGACGCAAGACCGCGGACACCGCGTCGTCGTGGTTGATCGGTTCTACCCCTCTTCGAAGAAGTGCTCTCACTGTGGCGAGACGAAAGCCAA
>OBLU010003132.1_pt1 | contig 15008 bp, 9 predicted proteins | sample 1518681 | NCBI WGS metagenome assembly OBLU01 (sample SAMEA3539304, study PRJEB22396) | soil metagenome | biome: tundra; feature: field; material: soil | place: USA | collected 2010-05 | depth 0.15 m
GACGACCGGCCCGAGTTTGGGTCCGGCCGCTACCGCGTGCAGCCGGATACCGTCGTTCTCAAAGAAAAGTTCTTCGTACTCGAAATTAATCAACATAGGAACGGTCCAGACGGAATAGTCGTTGCCTTAAATTGGCGCTTGCTACCGCTTGCGGACGGATGGCGGGCTACTCTTCCACAATCCGATTAAGGGGCTGCGGCCAGATGGCAGTAATCGCCAGGGTCATTTGCCTGCCCTTGGAACGGCGCGGCGGCTAGTTTCAAGTGCCGATTTTTCCTTGCGCGTCGTAGCGCTGGCGTGCGTAGTTACAGGACGCTTTGGCCGCTCGTCCACGTGCAGTTGGAAAATGTCCGGTCGCGCATAATGGCCTACCACATCGAGATCATACTTGCCGCGGATGATCTGCCCGCGATCAATCTCGGCGGTCAGGATCACCTCGTCTTCCGTGTTAGGCCCCGCGAGAAAATTGCCGAACGGATCGACGATGCAGCTGCCACCGCGCGTAACCACCGCTTCGGGATCTGTGCCATAAACTGAATCGTAATCATCCGGAAAATCACGCCGCCGGTTGAACTGGTTGCAGGAGAGTACGAAGCACCGTCCCTCCACGGCGATGTGCCGCATTGACGCGGTCCAGGAGTCTCGGCAGTCGGCGGTGGGCGCACAATAAATCGCGACGCCCTTCGCGTACATCGCCGCTCTCATCAAAGGCAGGTAGTTCTCCCAGCAGATCACTGCACCTACCTTCCCCAGGGGAGTGTCGAACACCGGAATCGTGGATCCGTCGCCGAAGCCCCATACCAGACGTTCCGATCCAGTTGGCATGATCTTCCGGTGCTTGCCCAGAAAGCTGCCGTTGGGAGCAAAGAACAACACCGTACAGTACAGAGTGCCGCCGTCCCGTTCGACGACACCGATGACAAGATAAATGTTGTTGCTTCGCGCGGTCCGGCCAAGCTCCTCAACCGCTGGACCGGGTACATCTACGCTGCTCTTCCAGTATCTGTGGAAGTCTTCGCGGCCTTTCTCCGACCGCGAACCAACCACCGCGCCGAAGTCGAGTCCCCGAGGATAGGCGGAGATAAACGCCTCGGGGAAGAGCACCAACTGCGCACCCTGACGGGCTGCCTCGCGCGCAAGTGCCTGCACTTTCTCCAGGGTGCGCTTACGGTTGAAAACAACGGGTGCTGCTTGGACGACAGCCACCTTGACGCGCTGCGTGCCTGATGCCGCTTCGTTTTCTTGGCGGCCTGCTCGCTTCATAGTTCAAGGGAAACCGAGACGCGGGCCTTTGGTTCCAGGCAATATACACCACTCCAGGTCTTGCTGGTGCTCGAGTTTCCGGAGATGTCTATCGCGTTTGCCGCCGATTGCGGTCGGATGACGGGCAACCCTGAAGTTGGAACATGGCCTAGAACACCTGAAACGGTGTTCTGGCCGCGTCCGAATCGGGTGTGCCAGAATCCCCGGTTCCAGCCGCTTCCGGCAGTATTGAAAACACGCAGCTTAGTATCGCTAAATTTGTGGTCTGATGCTGTGCCGAAATCTACAGTTTCAGGTACACAACCGAACGTTTTCCCGTCCGACTCTTATCGAAAGGTAGGTCAGATCGTACAGAGCTCTACTGTGTCAATCTATCCCAATTCGGTTTGTTGGGTCACGTGGACGGACTGTCGGTCCAATAAGGGATACGGCGCCAAGCGGGCTCTGAGATTGAATTTTGTGCCACATGTGGACCGCAATGCGGGCACTACGAGGATGATCATGATCATTGGGTTACAAACCCAACGATCCCTTCCTGACGGGCCAGGCGCTCGCATGATTTCTGATGAGTCGCTCGCCGGCTTGGACGACTGACTATGAATCAGTCGAAAACTCCGGTTTTGCTTGGCTTTTCGGCAATTCGGTGTGCCAACTGTGTGCCAGATTCTGGAGACACAACTGCGCCGGCCATCCTTACGCAACCTTCTACGACAGGCTTTCATGCTGATGGTGTGGTCGTAAAGCCGCTTTCCGATACGTCGTTGTGCTTCAAAACATGCGTGATCCTGAGAGCCGACAACACCTCCCGGCTCGTAGAGGAATATGTCCGCATGTTCCTCCGCAGATATTCATCCCAGCGGCTGCCACCAAAGCATGTGAAATTGTCGCCGTCCGCCCAAGCCTTGGGCTGGAAAACGCCAATCCCTCATCGGCGGCCTTGAAGCACTGCATCGCCGGAACCGATAATTCGCCATGTTTGAGACACTACCGCAAGACGATTCTGGCCCTCTTCATTCGGGATGCCACTCCTAGTGAGAAAGTGCCTGGGAGCGGCTGCGGTCGTCATTCAGGGCCCTCGATTTTGGTGGGTAGGGTGAAAGCAAAACGTGCGCCCCGCGGAGAGTTGTCGGCAGCCCATAGGCGCCCACCATGCGATTCAACGATAGAGCGGCTGATCCGTAGTCCCATGCCGGTGCCGTGAGGTTTGGTTGTAAAGAACGCATTGAAGATCTGGTCCGCCCGCTGCGAAGGAAGCCCTATGCCGGTATCGCTGACGGACACCTGAAGTTGCTCGTTTTCCGCCCGCTGAGACGTGATGGCTATCTCGCGTGTTCCGTCTACGTCCTTCATCGCATCGATGCTGTTAATGATCAGGTTCATGGTGACCTGCTGCAGTTGCACGCGATCTCCCATGATCAGGGGAAGATCTTCCGACAGTTCTGTGCGCATTGAGATGGAGTATCGGGCTGCCTCGCTGCGCAAGAGCCCGATCATCCCTCGAATAATCTCGTTTACATCAACCAACTCTCGTTGCGAAACTTCCTTCTTGAAGAGCGAGCGGATTCGGCTCATGATCTCGGCGGCTCGGGCTGCATCCTTGACTACTCTTGAGGCAGCCGCACGTGCCTCTTCCAGATCAGGTTGATCGCGCGCAAGCCAGCGCAAGCAAGTATTGGCGTCGGTAGCGGCGGCGGCAATCGGTTGATTGACTTCGTGCGCCAGGGAGGCCGTCAGCTCTCCCATGGTGGTCACCCTGTTTATGTGGGCGAGATCCGCCTGGGCCTCACGCAATCGTTCGCGCTCTTCACGCGCCAGCTTGCGTTCAATGGCAATGCCGGCGAGGTGGGTGGCCAATTCCAGGGCGCGGGTCTCGGATTGGTTCGGACTGCGCGGTTCGCGGTAATACATGGCAAACGAGCCCAGCGCTTTGCCCGAATGCGTCAGGATGGGAGTGGACCAGCAGGCGCGAAGCCCATACCGTTCAGCCAGGGCTCGATACGGCTCCCAGAGCGGATCCTGGAGGATGTCGGTGACGACAACAGGCTCTCTGCGGTACATGGCGGTGCCGCATGATCCTGCCTTCGGTCCGATGCAAATGCCATCAATGGCTTTGCTGTAGGGCCCGGGAAGGCTGGGGGCAGCGCCATGCCGCGCGTGCTGCCCGTCCTCATCGAGGAGCAGAACAGAGCAAAGCAAGCCCGCAAATTGGGCTTCCACAACGCGTACCAGCTTCTCCAGTATTTCCTCCAGCGGAGCATCGCGCGCTATCATCTCCAAAATATGGCTCTCTCCGTCACGCAGCGCTTCTGCCTGCTTGCGTTCGGTGATGTCCATCATGGTGCACACGAATTGCACCACATCCCCGGATGCGTTCAAAACAGGATGGCCGACGGTGTGAGTGTATTTGACGGTGCCGTCCGGAAGAAGAATTCGGTGTTCCACTTCGTAATCCGACTTTTCACTGATTGCCCGATCTTTTGCCTCTCCCACTTTGGCTCGATCCTCCGGATGCATCCGCGGTAGCCGGTCTTTCCAAGCCGACAGGCCCTGTTCTGGATCAAAGCCGTATATGCGATACCATTCCTCGGAGAGATACAAGGCGTCTCCTTCTGGTACCCGCCAGGCCCCACTCCCCGTATGCGAGAGCCTCTGCGCTTCTGCCAGATAACTCTCGCTCCGCCGCAATGCTTCCTCCGCCAGCTTTCGTTCGGTGACGTCGCGGACGGCACCGGAGACAAGCGTGCCCTCTTCCGTCTCGAGCGGACTGAGACTGATTTCCACGGGAAACTCCGTTCCGTCTTTCCGCCGTCCGTACAGCTGCAGGCCTTCACCCATCGGCCGCACCCGAGGCTGGGCGAAGAACTCCTTGCGGTGTTCGGGATGTCGGCCCCTAAATCGTTCCGGCACCAAAATCTCAACCTCTCGCCCCAGGAGGTCGTCCCGCTGATACCCAAACAGCTTCTCGACTTGCGCATTGACCAACACGATCTTGCCCTGCCGATTCATGACGATCACTGCATCCGGAGCGGATTCCAGAAGCCCGCGGAATTTCTGCTCGGCTTGCTTGCGCTCGGTGACGTCCATCACCGCTCCAACAAATTCGATGCCGTCCGACTCGCTCAGGGCATGAGCCACAACGTGGACGTGCTTGACGGAGCCGTCCGTCATCAGCAAGCGATATTCATGTTCAAAATTTCCCCCATCCTGCGTCGCCCGCTCGATTGTCTGTTGCACGAGAGCTGCGTCTTCCGGATAAACCCGCTGGAGGACCAGTTCCGCGGTTGGTGTCGTGGTGCGGTCGTATTGGAAGATTCGGAAGGTTTCCTCTGACCAGATGATCTCGCCGGTGGAGGGTTTCCAGCCGAAACTGCCGGTATGGCTCAGGCGCTGCGCCTCAGCCAGGTAAGTCTCACTCTGGCGGAGAGCCTCAGCGGCCCGTTTACGTTCGGCCTTTTGTGTGGCTTCACGCAGCGCACGCTGCACCGACGGCACAAGCCTCGATAAGCTCGTCTTCAGTACGTAATCTGTTGCGCCAAGTTTGAGCGCTTCAATCGCCACCTCTTCGCCCAGCGTACCGGAAACAAAGATGAACGGCACGTCCGGGCAGACTTGTATGGCAAGCTTCAACGCTGAAATGCCGTCGAACGACGGAAGGCTGTAATCCGCCAGAATCAGGTCGACTCCGGCTTGCTTAAGGAGATCCAGCATTGAGGCCTGAGTGTCGACCCGTGTTATTTCGCAGACTATGCCTTCTGTCTCAAACAGATCCTGAATCAGCCCCGTGTCCTTAGGATCATCTTCGACCGATAAAATCCGCAATGGGTGCCGCATGCTCATTCCTCACGAGACTCACTTCCTTACGCTTCCCGGCGGCGGCTCATTGATGACTGCCCAGAACACGCCCAGTTCCTTAATGGCATTCACAAACTCATGAAAGTCAACTGGCTTTACCACGTACGCGTTCACGCCGAGTTTGTAGCTCGCCACCATGTCCTTTTCTTCCTTCGAGGAGGTCAGCACAACTACAGGAATCATTCTCAGCTCCCCATCGGACTTAATTTGCTTCAACACCTCCAACCCATCGACCTTCGGCAGTTTCAGATCCAGCAGCATGACTGCAGGGTTACCGCCGGAGCGCGTCTTGTATTCCCCACGACAATACAAGTAATCGAGGGCTTGTTCGCCATCGCCAGTAACAATGACCTCATTGGCGAGGTTATATTCCTCCAGCGCTGTTAGCGTAAGCTCCACGTCTTTCGGGTCGTCTTCAACCATCAAAATGCGACCTAGCTTGTTGTTTGTTGTGTCCATAGTTGTCCTTGTGTTTTTGGCGCTGAAAAATAAAACGTCGCGCCTCCATTAACGGCGCCCTCCGCCCAGACCTTCCCTCCGTGACGATGAATGATGCGCTGAACCGTCGCCAGTCCAATGCCCGTGCCTTCAAATGCATCAGACGGGTGCAGGCGTTGAAACACGCCAAACAGTTTATTTACGTACTTCATATCAAAGCCCACTCCATTGTCCCTGACGAATACTACCAAGTCATCTTTGTCTCCGTTGGCGCATCCGATCTCGATCTCGGCGTGTGCCCGCGTGCGCGTGAATTTAATCGCGTTGGAAATGAGATTCACCAGTACAAGCCTTACCATCGAACGGTCTCCATAGAAATCGGGCAGCGCGCCGATTTTCCAGACAATGTTGCGTCCCTCTGTGTCTTGCCGAACTTCGGCGAGAGCTTCTCTTACTAGCTGCTCCAGGCTTACCATCGTCTTCTGCGTTTCAGACCGCCCGATTCTCGAAAAAGCCAGGAGATCGTCAATCAGATTGCCCATACGCTTGGCCGACTCCAGCATCATCAAGATGTAGTGGTTACTCTTTTGATCCAATCCGGAAGATTCCTTTTTTTGAAGCAGCTCAGTATAGCCAGCCATATGGCGAAGGGGCGCACGCAGGTCATGCGAGACGGAATAGGCAAACGCTTCCAGTTCCTTGTTGATGGATTCGAGCTCCGTGGAGCGCTTTGCGAGTTCCCGATTGAGACTCTCAATTTCTTGCTCCCGACGCTTGCGCTCTGTGATGTCATTGTTGGTGTCCAGGATGGCAACGGCTCGCCCCTGCTCGTCACGCCGCAACGACCACCGGCTCGCCACGACCACATGGGTTCCGTCTGCTCTCGTCTTCTTGAGTTCACCCTCCCAACGGTCGGTCCGCAATAATTCCGCACGGATGTCATCGATTGGTACCGGGAAAACAGTTTGCAGGAGTTGTTGAGAATTCTTTCCTATAGCGTCTTCGGCCGTCCATCCGTACAACTCTTGCGCGCCACGATTCCAGTACGTAATGACATCGCTCATATCACGGACGAAAATGGTGTCATGTGTGAGATTGAGCAGGCTGGCCTGCTGGGTTCGTTCCTGCACTTCGATTTCGAGCTTGTCGCGAGCTTGAAGAAGGTCTGCCTCGACGCGGCGCCGAACGGTGGCGAACCAGGTGAGAAGTGAAGCAAACAGTATGAAGACAGTATAGTACGGGAGCTCAGACCTTGTAACGTAGAAGCTGTAGCGGGGCTCGGTAAAGAAGTAGTCGAAGGCTGAACTTGAGAGTACAACGGCAAGAATCGCAGGCCCGCTCCCTGCGTACCAGACGGTCACGGTAATGGCAAAGAGGAAAAGCGGCACTTCCACGTTGCGGAAACCGTAGCGTTGCGCCAGAAGCGCCAAGCCCAGGGCAATGGCGAAGGATGCGACTGCGAGACCGTAGCGCATGACGGGGGAGTGGGCAAACTGCGATTGGAGTTTCGGCCGGGACATGGTTCGCCTCACATCAAAGTCTTATAACATGTATCCTGCCTGCCCGCGCCTGGAAGCCCTCAGAACGAATACTTCAACGAAAACTGAATCAACCGCGGCGTCCCCACCACCGAAGTGATCGGCGCGGAACCAACCGCCGGCAATCCTGGCTCTGGCGCAGCAACCAGCGCCGAAGGTGGATTGGCGAACGACGGGTGATTGAACAAGTTGAAGAAGTCCGTGCGGAAGCGCAGATTCTGTCCTTCCGAAATCTTGAAGACCTTCTCCAGGGTAAAGTCCACATTCTTTTGCGGGGGCCCGATAATGCAGTTGCGCGGCGTGTTCCCGTACACAGTGGCGTCGCTGTTTCCTCCGGTGGAAAGCGAAGCGAATGGATCCGAAGTATACGCTGCTGGGTTCACCCAGTTAGCCAGCCGTGAGGGAATGCTGCCCGAACTGGGCGCATTTCCGCAACCGAACCCTGGGCTGAAGGTGGCGGTAGATGAGGGACTCGCCAGGTTATAGGCGGTCCCGCCCGCCGGATCATAGACGGTGAAGGGCGCGCCCGACTGCAGAATGATGAAACCGCCCGTTTCCCAGCCACCCAGCACGCCTTTCACTAACTTCGAGCTCCCGGCTAGGGTTGGTAATTCATAGACGGCGCTGGTAACAAAGCGTTGGCGGCGATCGAAATCCGAAAGTCCTCGCGAGGCACGGGCGTTGAGCTGATCGTTGACGCGAGTGATGAATGCCACCGAAGTGGTCGAGACGTCGTCAATCGATTTGGCATAGGTGTAGGCGCCTTGGAAATACAACCCGCGCGAGAAGTGGTGGCCCAGGGTGGCTTGCAAAGCGTTGTAGTGAGAGTGGGAGTTGGCAGGGAAATGCTCAAAATTCACAGAATTAATTCCCAGATAAGGCGCACGCGCCGGGGAGTTCTCGACGGTCGAATCCATGATGGTGCAGGACCCAGGCCCGCCCCCACAGGCATAAGGGATGGTCACAGGATGCTGGGTGGTCGCCAGCGTGGCCTGGTCGTCATCGATGGTCGAGCGCAGGCGCAAGCCTTTGGTCCCAACGTAGGCGATCTCCGCAAACCAGTCCCGGCCAATCTGGCGTTCAATGCTGAAGTTCCACTGCTGGGTTGTGCCTACGACCCAGTGCAGGGGAACAGCGGCTTCGAACAGGCTTTGAACCGTCCCAGAAAAACCGGGAGAGCATTGTTGGAGCAGGGGGAAGGCGCAGGGACTGAAGCCTGTAAAAAAGGACGGTACTGGAACGAAGGGCTGCGTGGGCGCTGCTCCGAGAGGCGGAATGGAAAACGGGCCGTTGGCTGCAAAAAGGTTGGCTAGACTGCCTGCTCCTGGCAGGAAGCCAACCTTAAACGAAAAAATTGGAGGAGCAATAGCGAGGTTATCTACAGCACCCAGGTCTTCGCGTACGGCGTAAATGCCATAACCGCCGCGAATCGAGCTGGTGTGATGGCCTCCTACATCGTAAGCAAAGCCGAGGCGTGGCTCCCAGACCGTGGCGTATTCGTTTTTGAGGCCGGCCTGATTCAACGTCCCGGTGATGCCACTCAGATTAAACTTGTTCACGCACTTGGGATAAACGAACGGCTGTCCTGTTGTAGCGGCAAGAAGAGGATTGGTGTTGCCAGTATGGCAAAGCAGGTCGTAAGGAGCGCCGATAAATTCATTTCGGAAGCCCAGGTTCAAGGTTAAGGTCTTGCTGGCGCGCCAGTCGTCCTGAACGAACCAGGCGCGGCTGGGGACGCGGTAGTCGTGGTCGCCGAGACCACCGCCAGCCATAGCGAGCAGGGGTGAGCCCGAAAGAAAGCTTTGGAAATCTGTTGCGGGAGTTGCCGGAGGGGCCGGTATGAAGAACACGTAACCATTGTCGCCAGTAGGCAAGCTCCGGCGCATCGCCACCCGGTCGATCTCGCTGCCAAGACGTAACTGGTGCGCCCCGCGGGTCCAGCTTACGGTGTCGAGCCAAACAAAATTATCCGAGAGCGCCGACTGCAGTTGCGTTGTATAGGGGCCGAATTCGAAGGTGCTAAAGTGCAAACGATACATGTTTGGGTCGCCCGCTTGGCCATTGACGCCGGTCGCAGTAGGCAGATTGATGCCGACTTGCGTCCCCGTGACCGGTGCCCTGTTGTCCAGCCGATCGCTGATGATGTTGATCCCAAACCGGAATTCGTTGACCAGCGTGTTGCTGAAGATATGAGTCTCCGTAATGCTGACAAAGCGGCTGTGCAAAGGAATATCTAAAGGGAAATTTAGGTTGTTCACGCCGGGCTGCCCGCCGGTTTGGATCCCAAAATTATCGGCCCCGAAGGGCTCGAAGGTGTCGGAATCGGACCAGAAGAAGCGCTCGAACAGATGGTCCCTGCCGTTGCGGAACTCTCTATCCCAGTTGCCGGTGAATTGATCATCAGTGAATTTCCCCGGCTTCGTGACCACAAACGGAACCGCAGTGCCGCAGGCGGTGGTGGAGGCGACGTTCGTGGGCAGAGGGAACAGGTATCCGCCGGCCCCCGCGCCGAACTGGTTACTCTTGACGTGCAAAATATTGAAGGCCACTGGATCGATCGCCGCGCCGCCGTTGCAATCCGTCGCCATCAGGCTCGCGGATTGCCGGTCCTGGATGGGAACGTACGGAATGCTGGGCGAGTTGATGAACGTTCCTGGTGAGGCGCCGCTGCGTTGACGGGTGCCCTGATAGTTCACATAGAAGTAGCCCAGTTTTGCCTTGGGACCCACCGGACCACCCAAATCGCCGCCAAAAATATTCTGCTGAATCACGACTCTTTTTAGGAAATAATCGGTGGCATCGAGGGAGGTGTTCCGGAAATACTCCCAAAGATCACCGTGGAGACTTGACGTTCCGCTTTTCAGGGTTGCGTTGATGTTCCCTCCGCCATTGCGCCCCTGCGAAGCGTCATACAAACTCGTGCTTACCTTGAATTCCTGGATTGAGTCTGGATTCGGGAGCGGAGTGTAGGTCAACTCGCCGAACGCGTAGTCGGCCACTGAAATTCCGTCGATCAGATAGTTGTTGTTGTCCTCGCGCCCGCCGTTTACGTGGATGTAGACCGCGCCCCGACCTAACTGCGACGCATTGTTCAAGTCTGAAGACGCGCCCGCCGACAGCGTTAGCAACTGTTGAAAGTTCCGTGTGGCCAGAGGCAACTGAGTAATAGTGGCGGAACCGAGCGACTCTCCCGTGGTTGCATCGGTGGTGTTCACGTTTTCGACTTGCGACTGGACCTCGACTACTTCCTTCACCGCAGTTACTTTCATCGTCGCGGTCATGCGCGTCGTTTCCGTGATGCGAACCACAATTCCAGAAAAGCGGGTTACTGGGAAACCGGAGGCGGTCACTTCGACGGTGTACGTGCCAACCGGCAAGAGCGTGGCTGTGAACAGTCCGGAGGAGTCAGACATAACCTTGCGCACGACTTCAGCTGTGGCCTGGCTCTCAAGACTGACCTTAGCGTTTGGGATTACAGCTCCAGTCGCGTCTTGAACCTCGCCACTAATGGCTCCTGTGGCCCCGCCCTGGGCCCATGCGGCGCCGGCCAGACAAAACATGAGGGCAAGAATCGCCAACATGCGGTTGCGCAACATACTCTTCACCTTGATCAACAAATCGAAGGACGAAAGCAATGAGACCGCAACCGCAGGATACGCTTAAGGGATTTATCTTGCGACTCTATGGTTTCTTCATCGGAGGCAGGTATTTCTTTTCGATGGAAGCCACGACAACGTAATTTGGATCCACCATCTCGTTGAGATGGATCTTACCCACTTGCGACAGCAGTTCGTAGGCGTCGAATTCCGACAAGCCATAGTCTTTGTGGATCCAGTGCACCAATTCCGTGAAAGCAATGCGCAGCGCATCGTCCAGCGGACGATACGCACCAACCGTCATAATGGCATCGTCATTTTCAAACTGCGGCCAACTGATGGTCCGGCCTTTCATCACAGTGAGCTGCACTCGCGCCTTGAGCGGCACCTCGATCGCGGAGCCCGCAATCTCGCCATCACCCATGGCGGCGTGGCCGTCCCCGATATACAACAAGCCGCCTTTCACGTTCACCGGAAAATACACGGTATTGCCCACGCTGGCTTCGGGAGAATCCATATTGCCGCCGAATTCTGCAGGTACCACCGAGCTGCGCGCCTCACCCCCGGCCGGTGCGACCCCAATGCAGCCGAAAAAAGGATGCAAAGGAATCTTTACCGAGAAATCAGAATCAAGGGCTTTGAACGTGGCCGCGTTTGACGCATGATCAATGTGATAGAACCAGATCTTCTCAGGCAGCGGTGGATGCAGCATCGGCGTATAGTTGGTTTCGTTCAGCGCCCCAAATCCGTATGAGAACGCGCCCACGCCGGTGTCGCCGTCCACCTGCAGGTCAAGAATCTTCACCGCCAGCGTGTCGCCTGGCTCCGCGCCCTCCACATAAAACGGCCCCGCCAGCGGATTGTCGCCCTTCACCATGCTGAGCGTGTCCCCAGGTTTCTTAAGCACGTTGCCAAAGCAGTCCAGCGTATTGGTGTCGAGAATATCGCCGGAGTGCAGCCGCGCCACGGGCTCCGCCGTCGCAAAGAGGTACTTCACGTTGTCAATGGTGGTCGTGTAGCGAACGACGTTTTGCGCCAGCGCCGAACCAGCGAGTAATGCGAGAGCAAGAAGACGAGCGATCACAGGACCCCCTGATGGGCTGCCGATTTTTCGGAGCAACGAGAAATCCCTTCTCACTTATGGGGCGCCAAGTCTAACACAAGACGTCACTTCTTGAAATCGCTCTGACGTAGGCAACCTTACACCACCACCGCAGGATCGCCTGCCACCCGAGGGCCCAAAATCTCTCCATTCCAACTCGTATAAAACCTTAAAAACGACCATCATTTCACGGGCTCAAATTTTTGGACTCTGCGGCCCCAATCGGTCTCGGCTACATAGAGATTGCCTTTGGAATCGACTGCCAGAGTGTGGCCGTGGGTAAATTCACCTATCTGGTGACCAGGACGCCCGAAGCTTGAGAGCACTTCTCCGCTAGCATGGTCGAGAATTTTGACCTGCTCATCGCCTCCGTCGTCCACGTACATGTATTTCTGCTCCCGGTCGGGAGAAAAGCCGATCCACCATGTTGTGCCCCAATTATCGGGAAGGCTGTTGCCTCTCTTGATCCAGATGTTATTTTTGAAGTTCCCCATCTTATCGAAGACTTGGATCCGGTCGGCCTGCCGGTCACAGACGTAGACTAGACCGTCGTTGGCGATGATTACACAATGCACGACCTGCATGAATGCACCACCCACCCCAGCATCGGCCTCTTCTTTTGTCCCCTGGTGCCCCCACTGACGAAGGAATTTCCCGGATCGATCGAAAACAACTATCCGGCTATTGCCGTAACCGTCAGCTACGTAGACGTCGCCGTTAGCGGGATCAACCGCTATGTCGGAAGGCATGTAGAACTGCGTGTGACTCGAGTTCAGTGCGCGACCCTTGAGAGTGCCGTCGGAAGTATCGACAACGCCTCTTTCCCCGATCTGCATCAGTAGTTTTCCGTCGTGACTGTATTTCTGGATGATTCCATCGCCATTGCCTGCAGTCCAAAAATTGTTCTCATAGTCAATGGTGCAGCCGTGGGTGACATTTGGAACGACTTTCCAGTCGCCAAAGCTATTCACCACATTGCCGTCGGGATCGAATTCAATGTAGGGTGGCGCCTGCTGTGCAACTTCCGTTTCCTTGTCCGTCATGTCATTACGATTGACGATGAAGACGTGATCCTGTGCGTCCACGCATACACCGCTGACTTGTCCGATTACCCATTTTTCTGGCAACGGCTTTGGCCAGTTAGGATCGACAACGAACTTCGCACCGCCGCCTTGCGCCTGCGCCCGGCAGACTATTCCCAAGGCTGCCACCAGGCCTATGCGAAGCCAAATCTTAGCGAAACGCCCTATTTCTTTCTTCATTTTGCCTCTCATTTCTCAACATCATTTGCGTGCGATGGCCGCGACCTCGATGTGAGCACCCAAGGACAACTTGGCGACCTGCACGGTCGTTCGAGAGGGCAGGGGATTCTTGAAGTACCCCTTGTAGATGGTGTTCACTTCCTGGAACTGCGACAAATCGACGAGATAGATCTGAACCGAAGCGACATCGGAGTAGTTCATGTGCGCATCGTTCAAAACGCGCCCGACATTTTCCAAGGAGTTTCTGACCTCTTGGCCGAAATCGGATGGCAATGCATAGGTTTTCGGGTCCGTTCCCTGCAGACCAGAGACGTACAGAGTGTCCGCAGCCAGGATTCCCGGACTGTAGGGCGTGCCAGCGGGGACCAGTTCCGCGCCGATCGGAGTGTTGCCGGACTTCGTCGACGCAGAAAAGAGCACCACTGAAGCTGCAAGCAAGCAGCCAATCAATCTTTCCATCGGAGTATCCCCCTCTTCCTCGTTCGTAGAATCCCGTGTTCCCGGACCTTCCCATTACGGTTCGTTGGTGTTCTCGTTTGCGTACGCCTGCGCGAGTGCTCGGATCTCCGATTCGGTGAGCACGCCAGCGATCGTTCGCATCGGCATGTCCATGTCGTTGGCGCGCGTACCCTGAGCAAATGCTTGCAACTGCTGTTCGATGTACAGTTCGTTTTGTTTCGCTAGGGCTGGCGTGCCGACCCGATAGCCGCCGGGGCCGTGACAAGAAGCGCATGCCGCGATGCCGCGTTTCGGGTCACCAGCATAAATGAGCCTTTGCACAGGATCGCGGTTGCGATAACTGCTGTGCGGACGCGGCGTCCGTTCGCCACGGTTTTCCGGCAACCCAGGCAGCGATGCAAAGTACGCGGACACGTCCGCGTACTGTTGTGGCGTGAGCGATTGCGCAATCGCGGACATCGGACCCGACAGGCGAGTTCCAGAGCGAAAATCGTCGAGTTGTTTGTACAGCACGAGCGAGTCGAGCCCTGCCAGACTGGGAATCCAAGGTTGGGTGGTTAATCCCTTTTCACCGTGGCATGCCGTGCAATTCGTTGCGATAAACTCTCCGCTCTTCCGGTCACCGGTAGTCGCTTGCCGAATGGTGGTTTCCGTCCATGCAATATAGGTTGGAACCTTGAGCGGAGGTTGGATGGTGTTGAAGGCCTTGCCATGAATATGAAAGCCGAGAGCGTGATACACCGCATCTTTCGTGGAAAACGGTACACGACTCTCTTGGTACCGCGGCAAGAGCAAGAATCCCAATCCGAACGCAACTACAACCGTTGCCGAAACAACGGCGATCACGATAAAACCCCATGGATTGTGCAGACGAGATGATCCGTCCCAGCTCATCTCGTGATCTCCCGGGTCAAGGAATACGCGGGCGCATCTTGATTGTGGAGGAAAAAGAATTGGCCGATGGGATACCCGTAAGCGATGAGCACGAGCGCCAGCAGGATCACGTTCCAGAGTCCGAACCCATTGAGGAGCGAGGGTACTGTGGCTGGAGGATTCACCGACAACGCGTAGCGCATGGGAGGCATGGATTCGGCCACGGGAGCGAAGCTCGACCGAACCAGGACGTAAAAGAACAGGAGAACGGCGCTGAGCACGATGCAACCACCGATCACTGACAAGATGACGAGGAACGCTGTCTTCGCAGCAACCGGATCCGAGTAGTCGAAGATCGCGTAGCGTCGAGGCTGGCCCATCAGACCCGCGATGTGCCAAGGTACCGTCGTGATAAGAATGCCCCAAAACCAAAGCCATAACTGAATGTCCGCAAGACGCTTTGAGACCAGCGGGCGCCCGGTTAATCGGGGCCAGAGTTCGTAGGCGATCGCGAAGTACACGATGACTACGGCCCCTCCAAAAATAAGGTGGAAGTGGGCGGTAACCCAAGAGGTGTTATGGATCATCGCGTTCATGGCGTAACTCATGTTGATCAGTCCGCCGA
>OBLU010003133.1_pt1 | contig 15008 bp, 10 predicted proteins | sample 1518681 | NCBI WGS metagenome assembly OBLU01 (sample SAMEA3539304, study PRJEB22396) | soil metagenome | biome: tundra; feature: field; material: soil | place: USA | collected 2010-05 | depth 0.15 m
GGAAGTCCCTCATCTTTTATGCGTACGACCTGGCGGACCCGCGGAAACTGGAAGCCAAAGTGTCGTTTTACGTGTGGGGTGAACGGCTGGGTGCCGAAAAGCCTATCAGAAGCTTGGGCGTCTTCCACAACGATGACGCGAGCGACGGACGATGGGTGCTGACGTTCGACGACCCTCAGATCTTGGCGCAGATCAATTCGGTTTTCGTGACCGTTGAGTCCGCTAAGAAGTCGATTAAGGAACCCGGAGGCAAGAGAATCTTGTTTGCGTTCCTGGGGGACAAGCCCAATCACCCGTGAATCGAATTCCATCTCCTGTCAGACTCGGTGTGCAGCTTCCTATAGAAGATGGATGCATTTCGCATCAACTGGTGGACTGAAAATCTGTCGCCGGTCATCGCTCGCGGGTAGGTTTGAAGATGACCCGTAATACTCTCGAATTTTTCGCGTAATTTCCATGGGCGCCGGTGGGCCAGACAAAGAATGGGGGAATTTTGAAACCCGAATTTCGGACGTGATAATTCAAGACATTGACACCCTCGATGTCTGGAACATCCCAGGAAAGCAAGTCGTCCGGGTCGCTCCAGGCCACGATCTGGGGCCCGGGAGACAAAGAAGGGCGGTGCTGCAGGAAAGCTTGCCTCATTAACAGCCAATGCTTGATGGAAACCGGCTTCGCGGTCTCGGGCGGCGTGCTGGCTGGCGGGTTCGTGGGTGGTTGGGTCGGAGCCGAGACCCGGGCAAGCTCTAAGAGTTCCACTTGGTTTGCGAGGAAGTAGAAGCCGGCGGTGTGCGCGGAAAAATAATCCACCGCATTTGTCTCTGCCGGAGAGATCGCGAATTCCGCAAGTCCAGGGATTTGTGGACCGAGCCAGTCCGAATCAAGGGCGGCGAGCGAAAGATAACTACCGAGGCTGTGCGTAATGAAGTAGAACTCAGGGCCGGCATCTTCCGGCTTCGCTGCCTTCGAATCGATACCCGCGGCTTCCAAGGACTTCACCAAAAGTTGGCGGATTCCGGCCGTCAAAATCTCCTGTACTGGCCCGAGAGCCATGACCGCATCGCCAAAACCCCAGTCCATCAGGTCGTTTTTCAGCGAGCGGTTGGCGAGTGTCGCATGGCGGGAGATATGGCCGAGTTCCGTTGCTTCGGCAGGCTCAATCCACCGATAGGCCAAATAGCGTCCCGGGTGATCAGTATCCGATTGGTTGCCCTTTGGAACCGCACAAATGTCCAACTGATCCTTAGACGGGCCAGTCAGCGCAGAGTCGCTAGGGATGAGCCATTTGCATTTCAGTGGATAGGCAATAGGCCACCAGTTGAGTTCGTCCAGCATGATCGGCGTATGACCGTTGCCGGCAAGCTCATAGCGGTCAATAAATGGCGCTGAGGCGTTCCAATCCTCGGTGGTTTTCCAAATCCGGGCCTGCATGTATGCGAGCTCCGGTGGAGCGTGATTTAGCGCAAACGGGCCGCTGTCGGCATAGACACGCCCCAAGCTGGTCACCGTACATTCGCCAAGATATTTGCAAATACCCTGACGCAGGAGCGACGAGTCGCCCGCTCCCACCTGTTTGATGCCATGCATGTAAAGGATGTGGATGGGTGTCCTGCCTTTGACGGCCATCTCCTTGGCGCCGATGGTTTCCGACATCAAATGAGGATTACCGGCGTGGTCCGCGCTCTTGATCACATCGCCGATGGACTGCATTCGAGCGGGCGGGTGCCCTCCAGAGGCACTTTGCGACCACATCTGAGATGAAGCAAGGAGGAAAATTGCGACGGCGGTCGTGATCCTATTATTTTGAGGGTGTCTCACGCTCGGCACTCCAAGTCGAGATGGGGAGGTGGCGAAACTGTTTGGCATCTTCGGCTGCATCACTCAAGAAAATAGTCGATGTAGGTATCCGTTGCGCGTATGCCTGCCTTGTTGGCTTTATCGCTGAGGCGCTCGTTCACGTCAGAGATGACCACCCTCTCGGCCGTCTTTTCCTTCAGGGCTTTGAGCAGCGCAGGCGCCGGCATCTCCCAACCCTTCGTGCCCTGGTTCTTGGCCGTCGCTTCGTCGAGAGGAATAAACGCGACGAGATCATCGCGATTCATGAGTTCCAGCCCTCCCTTCTTCAAGGTGGCATTGTGACTGCAATGGTGGCCGACTTTGTAAAAGACGGTGCGCCCAAGCAGTTCGAGAGCAGGCATCGGTTTTGCGCGCCCCGGAACGTCGAACCGCACGCGCTCCCACGATTGCCAGTTGCCCACCTGGGCATCACCGACGAACAGCAGCACTTCACCCTTTTTCACGAACTCGAATGCCAGCACAAGACTGGTGTTGTTGGTGTCGTTGTCGAGATCGAGCGCTAATTCACCGAAAGCTGCGACCCAGTCGTCTTCAATCTGCCGCCAAGACTGATTAGGATCGTCGTAAGTCTTGGAGACAAAGTCCTCAATGATGGCGAAGTAGGGGCTTGGGCCCGGCTGACCGAATTGATTCGGAGAACTGCGCGGAATCCTGTGCTCGTCGGAGAATGGGAAATACCGCTCGCCATCTCCTGCCGTGGCTCCGGTAAGGGTGGCGACCGCCGCACCTAGCGCATCCATACCAGCATCCCCAATTGCCGCCAGGTGGTAAATCAGGTCCTGGCTCTTCATTTCCGCAGTCGCCTGGCTGGTCTTCAGTAGAATAGGGTCTTCGGGCGGGCCGAGTACATATACGCGGACCCCTTTAACGCCATCCAGTTCCAAAGGGTCGCAGCCAGGTTTCAGATACTCGATATTCTCAGCTGCTTTGCCCCGAAGCTTCAGATACTCGAGTGCCTCTGCAATTCTTCCAGCGCCGGTTGAGTCCTCGTCTTCGCTGAATCCAAGCACTTGTGCCACACCCTGCAAGGCTGGCGCTGCTGCTAAAGGACTTTTCAGGGCGGCCTGCAGCTTGGCGATGGCTTTCTTTCTAGCTTGTTTGATTGCTCTGATCTCTGGCTTGTTAAGATTCTCAGTCCAGCCCAACCACACGCCGCCGATGTCGAAGTCGTTGTTGAACACATCGCGGGCCTGGTTAAATCCCGAGAGGTGATCCTTGTGTTCGTGAGTCGCCACGACAAGATCCAGCTTTGCCTTGCCTCCGCCGTTTTCTGCTCGCACGGTGTCCCGAATATGTTCGACGATGCTTGTCATGAACTGCTTGTCCCGGCCCAAGGCGCCGCAGTCAATGAGCATGTGGAATGGGTGGTTGCCCTCACGCGGAAATGTGAGGAGAAAACAATCGCCCAGACCCTGTCGGTACATGCGCACGCGGACACGGAACTGTGTGGGGCTGCCTGCAACCGAAACAGGAGCTACTATGCCTTTACTCGGCTTGACCTTCGAACGAGTCTTCACTCTGACCTTGGCCTTCGCAGTCTTCTTCGCGACTTTCCCGGATTTCTTTGCTGCTACGCGTGGCATGGTGTAATGACTCCAAAGATCAAGCACCGCTGCTGTGAAGAGCGGCGAAAGGTTCGCGGATGCCGACAAAGTACGTTGAACCCAGTGAGGCCGTCAGAGATCGGCTTTCCTCAAACTCGATGGTACGAAGCAGTCGCTCCTGGTCGTGAAGTCCCTTGCGGATCACATAGGTCACTCGTTCCTCGTCGAGGTCGATTACCAGAACGCTGCCACAACGGATCGAGTGGGTCTGCCCATTGTGTTCCATCGTCTCGGTCTGCACCAGTGTGATGAACACCTGGTTGAGGGCGCGCCCATCCCCTCTCTGGCGCCGCGCCTCACGAATAGACTTGACGAAAAAGACCGGTGCGCCTCCGGAAAGCTTCACACCCGGAGGCGGCGAGAATCCAGACAGCGCCAACCCCGTCAGTGTTTGAAGGATTAATGCCTTGATCACCTGGTTCTGTATCGCCGCGTGCAGGTCCGCCTGGATTCCCCGGCTCATACTCCATATCGCCTCGCGGCTGGTCAGGTAACGCAATTTGTCCACGTGCGTGCGCAGGTGAATGTTCGAAATGAATAGCTTAAGCCTGTCTTCCATTTCCCCGGGAGCCAGCGTAGGATCCTCGCCCGGCCGCGTCCACCGCAGGCTGTCTTCTGAGAGCGTCCGCACATTGTTCGGATAGATTCCCCGGCGCCGGAACGCCTCGATGAACGCTACGCGGTAGCGATGCTGATCGTCGGGGAAGAGATCCATGTCAGAGGTGATGAGCGCACGCAGGTACTCACCGAAGGTCAAATCGACAGGCGGGCAGTAATCTAATGCGCGAATACATATGTTTAGGACATGGCCGGCAGATTTCGCGGCTTCCTGTGCCAATCGATTCGATAGATCGGGATGAAGTTCGCCCTGTGGAAGTACCCCAGTGCCTCCACTCGCAAGTCGGAGCAGATCACGCGACCGGTTTTGATAGATCGAAAGAAAAGCATCGAACACGGCCGCGACAAGAATGGCACCGCGCTCATGCACTTTCGTAGTACGGTCCAACTCCGCGGGATCCGGTGTCAAACGAACCCATTTCCCGATCGCCGGATCGTATTTGCCGATAGCGTCCCGCAAGGCCCCGTGCGTTCCCCGGGCATGCCCGACCTGAGCCGCCAACTGGGCCAGAAGATTTTCCGTGCGCAAGTCTCCTCGCGTCTTCGCGATCTGGTGCCTGAGCACCTCGGGGAAAGTGAAGTGCTGAAAGAGCGCCACGATATCCGCGAAGGCCTCGTGAAATGCCAAAACGTCTTGATTCGTAGGTTCCAAGAAATGTTCATGGAACCCATCGAGCAGAGCATGAGTCGTTTCGTGAGCGACGACGTCGTGGGAAAGACAAGTGAACACCATGCCGCCGGGAAACTGACCAGAGGTTCGATCCTCGGTCGCGGGAAAATAGCCGAAGAGAAGCGCTCCTTTGCGGCGACTGTAATAAGCGTTGGCCATCCGCAAAGCGTGCGGATAGATGCGTAGTCTGGGTACAAACTGATCCGTCAAGGGGGCGCCGCTTTCTCGATTATGTTGATCGGTCCAAAAAGCCTTCCGCCCCAGAGCGCGCTCGAACCGGTCGATCGTCGTCATTGCGACCGCATAGGCCATTTGCTGATGAAACTGCGGGTTGCCTTCCGATGGTGCCAAGCCATTTTGAGCGAGGACTCGCTCATCGTTCAGATCGACAGGCGCGTAGAAGCAACCGCTCGGCGGGTCGTAGTCCACTACCTCGATGTATTCTCCGACCGGACCAGGAGAGACCTCTTCCCAGGGAATTTTGTAGGTGATCTCGCTGACCAGAGCGGTTTCGAGCTGAGTCGCCAAGGTCGGATCAAAACCGTAGCCACGCAACAAACGGTGCGTGGGCGCAAGAGGCTGCGAAGCCACGTGCCGCGCCGCCTCTGTGGTCCCCTGCTTCAGTTTGCTATTTATCGCCATCGTTCCTCGTTAGAGATGAATCATAAGAGAGGGTAGTTATCGTTGAGCGCCTTTGCGCTTGCCACTTTGCTTTGACCCTTTCGCGCGTCTAGGCGGTCGAGCCGGCCTGGCCGCTTTCGACACGCTCGCTTCGCGGATGTGAAAGATCTCTGTCTGGTTGGCGGCCAGGGCAAACGGCCCGGGAGGTTCATAGGCGGCAAACGACGGCTGCGCGGCAAATTTACGAGCCTTCTTGATCTCCTTTTCGATTTGGTCTCCCTTCCAAGACACGACGCCAACGTAACGAGGCGCATTGACCACCGCTTTACCATCCTCTGTAAGTGACACGGAGACGCTGGCATTGGCTTTGAAGAGCCCTTCGACCTCCGGAAGGCTGAGAGTCACGGCAGCTCCCTTACTGTTATGAAAGGCGTAGGTGAACGTTGCCGCTTTCAAGGCCGCCACCACGGTGAGGTTGTTCTTGTCCAGGATGTCGCGCAGGCATGAGTCACGTTTGTGATCCACCAGAAAGTCGATGAGAGCGCCGGTCGCGATGGTTTCGTGCTGCAGACCTCCCATCACCACGATTGCACTGCTCACGCTTTTTGCCTCGAGCCCTGCTTTAGCTTTTCCGAGGCTGAAGATTGTCTCGAGGAAACTCACAATTCCCTTGAGATTGAATTCGAATTCGCGCTGAAATTGAAGTGTGTCCACCGCGTGATCCTCTGTGACCTTCAACGGCGGATTGGGCAGGCAAGTCCCGGGATCCCGGACGATGAACAGTTGGCCGTCATGAAAGGAGTAGATCGTGGAGGGCCCCGAATTCTCGCGCGGGAGGGGCAGCGCGGTGTATTTCGCTTTAGCTAACACTTTCTCGAGATCTGCCATCCATGCTCCGTGAATCAAGAACTTTCAGACGTGGCTGTAGCTCACCTCAACCTGGTTCCCGTCGGTTTCGATCGTGACGTGATAGTGCTCGTCGGTGCGATATGTGGGCGTGTGCGCCGAGAGAGCACTTATTACTTTGGGATCAGGGTGGCTGAACGGACGAAGATGGCTGCTGATCGCCACCTTGGTTGTTTTGGAAATGTTATTAAGCCAGGGAGTGGTCCCCGTTGCAGTAAAAGTACCGTTTGCGGATCCGTGATGAGGCACCTTGAAGAATCCGGTGTTTTTGGGAATCTGGGCGGCAACCTGCGTCCACACCGCATCGGCCTCGGCGTCGCCGGTCAATACGAAAGATAACTGCCCGAGAGTAATGGCCAACACCACAGAATTGTTGTTCTCGTTCGGCAGAATATTGCCAGGCCTGGGCCACATCACTTGCAGGGATGCAGGCCCGAACGATGGCAGAATCTTGCTCGTGTCCACTACATCGTACTGCCCGACCCTGCTCGATCGATTGGCATAGCGGAGCAAGTCGGCGAAAAATGCGGGCTGATTTGCCGGAGTCGAATACCAAAACCGCCTTGTGCCAAAGTCGCGAAGAATTTTCTTCAGTCCCTGGCCGTGATCTGCGTGGGCATGTGTCAGTAAGATCCACTCAAAGATCGGCGTAGCGGAGGGAACCGTAAGCCCCTTTTTCTCAAAGAACCGCTTCAGAAAGATGTAGGAAGAACGAAGCGTGGCGGTGTCGTTTGAATCAATCAGAGCGTAATAATCCGTGCCCGTGCTGTCTTGCGACTGCAGCAAGACAGAGTCGCCCCATCCGACGTCAATCAGGGTTGCTCGAAGTTTGCTCATTTAAGAACCGCCTGACGACCGATCATGGCCTGGCCTGGTGCGTAGTTGAAGTTCGGGGTTCTTCGGAGCACTGTTTTGCGCGCCTGAAATCTGTTCGGCGACCCAGCTTCCGAATGCCCGCGTCTCTTCCGGAGAGAAGACCACCGGCGGCAGCTCTTTGCACTGTAGCTCAAACTGCCGTTGATTGGATTGGCCGTCGCGAAAACGGAACGCCTCGTTAAACAACTCATTCGTGACGCGGTAAACATCCCCCACCTGCACAGAAGCGGAAAACAGAAAGCGCGGCAGCCATAGGTCGGCAAAATTGATGAGGAGAAAAGCCTGCTTCTCTACCTGTTGGAACAGCTGGTCTACGAGATTGTAGTTGCTGAATCGCGGCGCGCCGAACGGCTGCTGAACAATACCGACAAGTTCCAGGAGCAAGAAGGGTGCGACCTGGTTGTTGAGCCTGATTTGCCAACCAGGGCTGGGATCATCGCACTCAATAGACATGTAGCTGCACCGCACCATTTGAAAATAGGGCCGGTCCGCTGTTTCAACAAAAATCGGAACATCGGGACTGTGCGGCGATGCCATGAGATTGCTTCTCGATGGTGGATACTGAACGTCAGACATCATTGCTTCACAACATCAATAGGTAGCTGAACAGTTTTATTCGGGTTTCCTTTAATCTTGGCATTCAACTCCTTGTGGCCTGGCAGTTTTGTGACATCGGTGGTGATCGCGACATCCAAAGACTTCTTCTCGGCATTGTAGGTCGCGACGAGCTTCGATGTTTCGAAAGTCACCGAACTCGGATCGATCGTCGACAGATCGCCGCCGACAAAGCTCACAATCCCGCTATCGGCGACTCGCAGGTAGCCGGGTGTTGGCGATGGTTTGGAGGTGTCCGCCTTTGGCAAGGCCAAGTCCCACTCAACCCACGAATCGTCGATTGGGAATCTCGGCGGAGCCGTACCGGAGAGCAGGAAACGGATAGCTTTTGCGTCTCCAAGGTCTGATTTATCCGCCGTCAGCACGGCCACACTCTTCGTTATCACATCAAACTGCACGTCGTCCGTTCGATCCTCGTTGCCGATCCAGATTCTTAAGCACGGTCTGTCTCTAGTCGCAACGGCCGGCGGAATCACACACAGCGGCAAAAGCTTGTCAAAATCGTAGCCACTGATCTCAAAGAAGCTGGTTGTGCCGGCCTTGGGGGCTCCTGTCGCCGGCGGATCGTCCGGTTTGGGAGGATACGTCGAGGATGTAGCGAGGGCGCTGAACATGGGGTAAAAGTCCACGTCCCCCCCTTTTTCCAAATCGTCCCAGCGCAGATCTCGGACCAAGAAACTCTGTGCGTTCCTGACATCGGACGTAGGCGCCACAAATCGGTAAGTGCATACGACCTTGCTGCCATCGGGCTGGCCTGCACAGCGCTGGTGCGAGAATGGACTTTCTTTCACACCATAAGCTTGATTAGCGATCAGAACGAGCGGCTTCGGCATGCCATCTCGCTGACTCTGCCTGTCAGGGAGCCTGTAACTCTCACCAAGCTTGAGCAACAGTTCCATTCGTGAATTGCCGTCCGGATTAGGTATTGCGCGCAGGCTCGCGTCTATTTTGCATTCTGCGTTGTCCCTCGTTTCAATCCCAAACGGCACTTTTTGACCATTTTGACCCACCAGAGTCAACGGTCCGGCCTCCAATAGATCATGCGCACTGCCAAACAACTCCACACTGCTGCCATCGAACGTCAGTGGAGTGAGATTGTTGGCTCCAGCAAGAACACTGACGCCAGACGAGTAGAAGTTACCGGTTCCCGTTAACTTAACTTGGCCGGCTCCAAGGTCGGTCATACTAACGTTATAAATTGATGGCGTGTTCACCAACGCGATTCCAGTGCTATCCGGAACCACGCTGCAACTGCTGCTATATACGGCGCCAACCTCCTGGCGCTTGGGGTCGTAGGCCCTCCAGCGGGTCTGAATGTAAACGGTTGGCCTGAAATCCGTATGATCGAAGCTCGTGGGAAGAGCCAATTGTGCAAATACCTGTCTTTGTCCTCCCCGAACATATTCCTGTCCGAGAACAGGTCTAAATTGCCATCCAAAGATGATGGTCTTCGACAATCGGCCGAGATCGTCGACTCCTTTGAAATTTGGACACCCACTCAGCTCACCCCAACCCCCAAAATCAAGAACACTCTTCGTTACGTCGTGCAGGGATTGCTGCCAGGGGCGATCCAAACCCTTAGTCTCCTCGATGGGATTCGGAAACTGAAGAGCCAAGGTATCCGCTTCTTGCGCGAGGTAAAGACGGTCTTTGGATTTTCCGGTGTTTACCCCGACCGATACTGGTGCGACCGCAACGCCACCTCCGAATGAGTTCTGATGGCTCGTGATTTTGGCTACGTTATAAGTCTTCTCGGAAGGCAATAAGGTCATGATGCTGGGCGCATCCTCGCCGGCATTGGGTACCATCACGATTCGAACCTCCGCAATCGCGTGCCTGAACTGACGAGGTGGATCAATCGAGACGGCGAATCCCACGGTCGTTTGCTGACGCGTCGCAACCGCTCGCGAGTTGCGCAGCAGGTATTGATCGGAGAGAGCACCCTGAAGCAGCAGTCGGAGCGTTGTGATCTGCGCGTTTAGCTCCACCTGCTGGGTGAGAATATCGGCACTCGCGATTCCAATATTAGTGGGCGCAGCCAAAGCGGTTGATGCGGGAGCTACGGGAACAGTGCCGGCAAAACTCTGGTTTGCTGTGGTCGTGCTGTTCTGTTGGGCGGAGGTTACGCCCGATGTCTGCTGAGTTGTGGTCGGATTGTTTGTCGTTGTATTAATGGCCTGCGTTGCAGAAGGCGGCCCGCTCACGGTCTGCGACGTGGTAGGAATGGCGTTGCAGCCAAAAGTGGTTCCGCTCCCGTAGCTCGGGAGAGTGCCATCGGGACATTGCAATGTCACAGTAGTTGCGGCCGTGCCCGGGGTTGACGAATTGACGGCTGTGGAAGCATTTCCATTCAATCCGCTCGTAACGGTATTAGTGACGGCGGGAACGGGCGTAGTCGTAATTTGGGCACTCAGGAACGACGTGTCCCGGGTGACGCCCTGCAGATTTCCGAGGGCGGCTGTGATAGACGCCGCGTTAAATCCCGAGATCGTGCTTAACTGTGTGGCCGTATCGTTCAGCATCTTTCTGAGGGCAGTAACGTCGAAAAGCTTCGCCTTGCCGACCATGATCCCATTCGCTTTATAGTCATCTTCATTGCTTAGAAGAGGCGGCCACATCGTCAGGAAAGTTCGGTCTCCCTTGTCCACCGAATAAAAACGACAGCTATCGGTTTTGCGGAACCAGTCGATCCGCCATGCATCGCCGCCGGGTTCGAACAGGAATGGGCCGCGATGTTGATCGACTTTCGATCCGTTCACCGCGTATATGGAATCGGGATCGTTAAAAACGTCAGGGAATATTTGGAGTCGACCCTTATCGTCGATTTGCATTCCCACTTTCAATGAGTGTGACTCTGGATCTCTGAAGACAAGGAATTGCTTCGTACAGTTCGCCGCATACAGACCCTGGGGGCATTTTGCGTTCGAGTCCCTAACCTGAAGCCCAAAGACAGAAAAGCCGGACTGCTGTAACTCCCATTGAGGCTGTTGCGCGAGATCCACTACTTTGCCGTCGCCCTCATAGATCAAGATATGATGGCCGGTATCCTTGGCTTTAACGATAAAATCCGGCTCCGGTGTAAACGCGAAATTCGTCACAAGGGTAGTGGTCAGATCGCGCAAAGGCGCAGAGACACTTAATTCTTCGGTGTTGTTTGTTTGTTTTTGTTTTCGGATGACCAGCTGCGCTGTCTGTCCCGCTGTCACGACTTCGGCCACCGCATCCGTGCGTGCGCGATTAATTTGTTCTGCGATCTGTTTCAGGGTTTGATTGCTGATCGCGATGGTGGTTGCCGGGCTACTCCCCACTTTGGTCGTGAGGCTCCCCGTGAACGCATCGTCTGGGCCCGATTGAGCGCGAACCTGCCGAACAACCGTCGTAACGTTGAGATATTGATTCAAATCGGGAGCCGGTTGCTGGGCTCCCGCGTACACGCAGCTAACAGCTGCTGCTAAACATAGCCTTGCGACACAGACAATCCGAAGCCAGACGGCACTCCCTGGCGGACAGGCGTCCTCAGGCTGCTTCGGGAGTGACGTATCAACGCAAGCTAGTCGAGGGTTCTCGTCGAGTTCCAGGACCCGAGCGCCCGGAAGAGAATTGAACACACGCCCCAGAAAGCAGAGGGAGCACTCGAGCGATTCTTGAATGGCCTGGCGTGTACTCAAGGCAACGCGAGAGAAATGAAAGGAGAATGCGATCGGGTTGGCGGCCATTCCAGGGACCTCTCTTGGTCTCAAGTGAACAACCGACGTGAGTCCCCCGAGTCGCAGCTCCGCTTTAAGGATGCAAGCGTGCCACATCGTTCGGTTGACAACGGCACACACACCAGCTATTCGTGAGACCGGCAATTAGAAGCCCCCTCGGACGTGAAGCTTAGGCAAGCTCACTCTTCCGTCTGCCGGATCGCCTTCGAAAATAGCCTTTCAGGTTTGGAATGTCAATAGACAGCATGAGGATACTCAGGCCGGTAGAGGTAACGAGGAATGTTGGGACTACAACGAAACGAATGTCGTATTGCCGTTGGTCGTTAGAGTTGGAAGGCCGCGGACTAATGAAAATAAGAGACGTGCTTTTCGTCCTTTATCACCACAGACTAAAGACAGAGCCTGGTTACCATGGCTCGCGTCCACGAAGCGTGGTAACTTAGGCGAACGCTACGTCGAATGCCTGATCTAGTTCATCTCGGAGTGACCGAGAATTCTCCCTCGGTTCACGTGTACGTATTCCGCGTCGGGGAAGGTCTAGGGAATGCCATCCTACTTCGTTTCCCCGATCGGACATGTGCAATTGTGGATTGGGGAACGCAGAAGGATGAGCCACTTGAGGCCGCCTTGACCATAGCGAAACAAGGACGTGTCCGCGTCGTGGCCGTTACACACGATCACGCCGATCACGCCTTGGGTTTGGTTAGGTTGCTCGAAACCTTCGTTGCGGCGGGTGTCAAGATCGATCAATTTGTGTACCCGACATCTCAACTTCGCGACCTCGATGAGTTGTCCAAGGCCCGCGTCAAAGCTCGAGATCTGGGTATTCCGATCCACCCGGTTCACGTACGGACCAACCCGAAAGGCGTATGGGACCCTGATTCTTTAGATTGGGAGGACGATTTTTGGGAGTTGATGGTACTGGCGCCGCTGGATACGGACGCAGCCAGCAGCGAGGTCAGGTCCTTTCAGAAGGACCAGCCCGCGGGAAATTCTACGAGTCTCGTTGTCTTGTTTGCCTTTGAGCCGGACTCTTCATCGAACATTCCGGGGCAAGGAAAAATTCTATTCACTGGTGACGCCACGGGCAGGGTGTTGAGGACTGCAGATGAAGTCGCGTCACAAAGCGGTCTTACTCTCGATAATCAGCTGCTGGTTGTTCCACATCATGGCGGCGTTAGCGTCGTTCCAGAGTGGTTGGAGCGTAACATTCATGGAATCGCCGTCATATCGGCGCGAACCAATTCGCCACACCATCCCAAACAGGCGACTCTTCAACAGTTGGCGCGTCGAACCTGCCAAGGTCAAGAGAAAAAACTCTATTGCACTTCCTATGCGCAAGCCTGTCGCAAAGAGTTTGAAGGGGAAGCCGAGGCAGACGATGTGCAACTTGTCGGCGAGGGGCCTTGTTTCGGCCACTTGGTGATTCGTGTTCCGCTGCAGGGCCGCGCAAGCTTCGAGTCGAGTTCGGCCACGGGAGAGCAGCGGCGCCGATACGGATGGTGCGGTAACCCGACGAGGTGAATCAGCTCTTCGCGGTGTTACGTAAAGGCGCAGCTGACGATTCATATTTTTGCGCCTCGATCTTAGGAGTACGCTTCCGTTTCGGTAATGGAGTCTCATACTCGAGCAACTCCGCTTCTTGTCGCTTTATTTCGTCCTGCCTTTCGGCAGAGCGCAATAAGACTGCTGGTACACATACGGACGCTACCATTCCCGGCGACCACTGAAATTCATACAGAATAAAAACGTCCTTTGCCGCCTCGATGCCGACGGCCCGAAGCATCTTGGTGTCAACGATCCGAAGCTCAGCGCGATCCCCGGTTGTGACGACCGAAAGCGCCTCATCACCCTCAATCCTCTCCACGTATGCAAAATGCCGGCGCACCTGGCTCAACTCCGCATCCACCTTTTTCGCGATCGCAGTCATCTGGACGGCGACCTCTCGGACTTCCTGGTTTGAAACAACTAAGTCCTTGAGAGTCTCATTCAGGAGGCGGGCCGGCTCCATCCGGTTCGGCACGGCTACTCTCTGACGTACGCTCTCGTCCACAACGTTCAGGACGTTTGCAAACCTGCCTGACTTGACCAGCTCTGCCAGACCGGCATCGTTATAGAGCTCACCGAGTTCAAAAGCGCGCTTGCGGCTCGATCCTTGGCTAGCCGCAAGGCACTCTAATAGAGCGGTGTGATTGAGGGAGACACGACCCCATCGTCCCAAGTAAGCGAGGTTCCCCGGCCAATCAAACTTGCGTATAAGCTCTCTTCGGAGCTTCTGGGTACCGGGCTGATTTTCCACGAAGCGATCAATCGCCGATGCCGCGACTATAGGTTGCTCCAGAAAATCCCGACCCTCAACGAGCGTGCCAGTCCATGAGGCGGTTTTCGGTTTGTCCACAACCGTGGTGGATTCCATAGCTACATTCTCCATATGGAGTATATCCGTATGGAGGCCTATAGTCAACTATCTTGCGGTAATCACATAAGTCATTTATTTGCATATTGATGGACGAACAACGGCTGGGTTCGATGATTCCCGCAGCGGAGCGCTAATCGTCGACCTCTATTTTCTGGTTTTGCGCTTTGGGCGCGATGAGCCCTCCCGCGTCGAAGCGCGCCTTTTCCAGCCGCGGAGCTTGATGGGTGCTTTCGTGGGCTGATCGCGACTGGGGCTATTGGGATAGCGGGATATTTTATGACCGGACTTCCAGAGAACTCGAAGAAAACTCTGGTCGTATTTTTTGAAGTAAGTTTCTGCTGCCCAGCGGTTGATGCTCTCGACCAATCGGCGAGCATCACCTGACGTTTTCATGCCGCTTCGCTTCGCGTCAATGATCGTCTTAACTGCATGGGTCATAGCGTCCGGCAACACTCTTAATATAAGGACCAAAAATGAAATCCGGGCCGCTCGACTTGCTGAAGGCGTGACCGATCCCGGGATAACCACAGTTACAGGAGTAGAAGATGAATGTGCAGGTTCTCGGAAGCGCATCCTCGAAGAGTGCCGCCAAGTCATGCCAGCGGATCTCCTGTTCTCGAACACAAAAACCTGTTTTGGAGTCGTGCCCGTGCGCACCGAGAATGAGAATATCGCAACCGTCGAAATTTTCGCGCAGCAGGAACTCCCGCAAAGCGTCAGCCGTCGGGATCGTCGCGACCCGTACATCAAAATCCGCAGCCGTAAGATCCCGAATCAGTTCCTTCAACGGCTCTTCAACCACGTCGTCTTCACGGAAGCACCTCAGATAAAGAACTTTCACTCAAGCAGATCCTGTTTACTGATGCGCGGATTGTCGCACCTCGGGCGATCCGACGCAACCGCATCCGTTGAAGATGTCTCGCCGCAAAGATTCTCTCGTGGGCAAAAACCGGCGATTACCCCGCATACGTTTGTAGAGGAATGCCGATCGATGCTCCGTCGCCAATGTAAGTTTGTCGCAAAGTGTTTTCTCCTATGGCTGCTCTTCTCCCTCGTCGCCAACTTTACCTGGGCACAATCCGAAACTGCGACGGTTTCCGGTCAGGTCGTGGATC
>OBLU010003134.1_pt1 | contig 15008 bp, 15 predicted proteins | sample 1518681 | NCBI WGS metagenome assembly OBLU01 (sample SAMEA3539304, study PRJEB22396) | soil metagenome | biome: tundra; feature: field; material: soil | place: USA | collected 2010-05 | depth 0.15 m
TGTTGTCCGCCAGCACCAGCGCGCGACGTTGCGCCTCGCTGAGATGGCCGAGCACGATCACCGGCACCTCGGTCATCTTCAACTTGCGAGCTGCCAGCAGGCGAGCATGGCCGGCGATGATGACTCCATCACCGCCGACCAGGATCGGAGACGTCCATCCGAACTCCACGATGCTGGCCGCCACCTGGGCGATTTGCTCGTCCGAGTGGGTGCGCGCGTTTCTGGCGTATGGCAGGAGGCGGTCCACCGGCCACATCGCCACCTGCAGGTTCGTCATGCCTTTGTCGTTTGAGCGGACGTCTTGAACAAGCCGAGCACGTTGTGCAACGCAACGATCTTGGCGATCATCGGCACGACCACCGCGACCAGCCCGTCCCAACTGAAGGACTTCGCCAAGTCCGCACTTGCATCGAAGCCGGACTTGACCACGTCGAGCACCAAGTCGAGCTTCTGCTTGCCCTGGCTTGGTATCGGGATTGCCGCCTCGACCGCCTGAATTGCGGACAGCACGAGGGGGAAAATCTGGAGAATGATGAGCAGTTGTTTCATTGGTTTTGTCTCCCGGTTGAAAAATCGGGGCGGCCTGGTAGCGAGCCGCCCCAGTTGTTGAGGATCTACGCCGGCTTGGGCTGCGTCTGGGAAGGGGTCGACGCCCCGCCCGAAGCAGTTACCACCACCGGTACCAGTGCCGCGATGGTCTGCGAGATGGCGGCGGCCAGCGCGCTCGCGATCACCGGCGTCAGCGACGTGAACAGGTTCGCGACATTGGCGGTCACCGCCTCGGCGCTCACCGCTTCGCCAGCACCGGCGGCGGCGACGGCGCCCTTGGTGGTCTCACTGGCCGCCGTGCCGGCGGGAGAGACGGTCTGTTGGGTTTCGGTCACGCCTGCCTGGCCGGCCAAGACGATGCCAGCGTTGATGGCGTGATCGATCGTGGCCGCGTTCTGCGCGCGCCGGCTGGCGGTCTGCGCCAGATCCAGCGACACAGCCTCCCACGCGCGCTGCCGCGCCAGGGTTTCACGCCGGCTGTCCAGCTCTTCGTCGAAGAGCAGTTTCATGTTTTCGGCGCCGCCCAGCAAGCTCGGCTGGTGCGTCACGTTCGGCGAAAGATTGAGATTGGTGCCTTCCATAACGATGGTTCCTTTCGGTTAGAGGTGCGTTGTCGGTTATGCAGCCCGGAACACCGGGCCGCTATTCAGGTGCTGCAAGCTTGTGGAGAGCGGCGATCCCCATGAGTCGATCAGGACGCCTTCTTGGTTCCGTAGAACGGATTTGGTCCGTGATGCCGGATCGCACCAGAGTCTCGCGCCTTGGGGTTCAACGCTTGGCCCGGATCGACGCCGCGTTGTGCTGCGACGTCGGCGAACGAATCGCCGTTGGACTCCAGTACCGCGTCGATGCCGAGGTTCATCATGCGGCGCACGATCACATCACAATACCCGGGCGAGATCTCGCAGCCGTAGCCGCTGCGGTCAAGCACGTGCGCCGCGGCCATCGTCGTGCCGCTCCCCATGAACGGGTCGAAGACCACGTCGCCGGCGTCGGAAAAGGCCAGCACGAAGAACTCCACCAGCGCGCGCGGGAAGGGCGCGGAGTGCGATCCCTGACCGGACTCCGTGCGGACTTCGATCACGTTGGAAGGCCGCGCGAGGCCGGCGTGGCGCCCTTCCGAATCATCGGACAGGCTACTCCGGCTCCGTTGCCACGCACTCTGGTTCTTTCCGCCGTCGGCTGCTGCGCCGCGCGGTCCGGTGCCCAGCAACCCGCTCCCGGAAGTGGCCTTCGGATTGTTGGGAGAGTAGTCGAAGCAATCATCCGAGGCGTGACTCACCGCATCCGCACGGAACTTGATCTGCTGCTGGCGGCAGAAGTGGAACACAGGTTCCCAGGCGTTCTTAAAGCGGTTTCCCCAACCGCCCGGCACGCCGTTGTCGGTCTTGCGCCAGCAGAATTCGTCGACGAAGCGCCAGCCCCACTGCCTCCGGTGGGCGATCACCAAGTCCATCACGTACAGATTCCGCTCGCCTTCATCGGCGTGCGCCTTGATGTTCAGGACGTAGGAACCGTCCGGCGCCAGCACCGACTCGATGCCGACCGCCACCGTACGGAACCACTCCACGTACTCCTCGGGTGGGATCGGCCTGAACCCACTCGATGGGTCGTACTCGCGCTGCGTGGCGTACGGCGGCGACGTGATCGCCACGTTCGCCTGGTCACCCAGGAATAATTTGGAAATAACATTCCCGTCCCGGCAGTCCCCGCAGATCAGCCGGTGGGGCCCCATCAACCAGACGTCCCCGGACTGCGTAGCCGGCTGTGCGGAAGGTTCGGGAACCGCTTCTTCCTCGACGACGGCCGCCGCCTCCGGTTCGGCGCCGGCCAGTAGCACGACGAGCTCCTTGTCGGAGAACCCCACCACGGCCAGGTCGAAGCCGTCCGCATCGAGCGACGACATCTCCTCGCGCAGCATCGTCTCGTCCCACCCGGCATTCATCGCGAGCTTGTTGTCCGCGATCACCAGCGCACGGCGCTGCGCAGGCGTCAGGTGCGCCAGTACGATCACGGGCACCTGGTCCATGCCTAGCTTCCGGGCGGCCATGAGACGCGCGTGGCCGGCAATGACCGTGCCCTCGCCGTCCACCAGGATCGGAGATGTCCACCCGAACTCTTTGATGCTGGCGGCGACCTGGGCCACCTGCTCGTCGGAATGCGTGCGCGAGTTCCGGGCGCACGGCAGCAGGCTTTCGAGTGCCCGGAGTACGACTTGGATGTGGGAAAGGTCGATCATGACGCTGGGGTGCTGGAGCCGGTGGAGGGCTTCGAACCCCCGACGAACGATTTACAGAACCGCTGCTCTGCCATCTGAGCTACACCGGCGAAATTGGAGGCGGCAGGCCAGCAAACCGGCCAACCGACACCACCCCGCGGAACCTGGCCGGTTACCCGGCGTGGCAGGGAGACCTTGTCTTCAAATCAAATGCTTTGCCACCGCCGCGCCAATGCGCGACCAGGTGTCTTGCACGACGGCATCTATCTCGTGCCAGTCGGCATGCGGTCCCGGCGTCTCGCGGACGAAGGCGGTGTACGCCGCTGCTCCGATCCCAGCCGTGAGCTGCAATTCCGCTTCCTCGATGTTGGAGACGTTGCCCGCGACGCGGCGTATAAGGACGTAGGCGCAGGGGATCTCATCCAGAAATCTCTCGACCTGATCGCGCAGGCAGGCTCCGGTTGCGCCCGCGATTTTCGCGCGATCTATGAGCATCAGCGCGCCCGTCTGTACTGTTGCTTCCACGTGCCCTCCGTTTGCAGGACCGATGATTTCCCATTGAGCTGCTCGCCCGGATTTCCGCTACCCTGGAGTGACCACCCGCCCTGACCACCCACACTGACCACCCAATTAAGTCACTCTAACTAAAGACTTTGTGGAACCAGACCACCGCCGGCCGAAAGTCGCCAGCCAGGACCCAAAATTCAGCGGACGCCCAACGTTTTGGCCCGTGTTGGCGGCACGTGGCGGCACGTGCGCCTGCCAGGTCCAGCCTGGTCCTGCCCGCCACCCCCCCCCGGGCGGCGCAACAGAGGCCCCCCTCCCGGAGACTCGGGTCCGGAGTTTGATCTATTCGGTCGTCCCGAGTCGGCGGGAGGCGGCGCCACCGTTCGCGACCCAATTACGGCCCAACAGGGGCCCCCTGCCGCACAGCCAACAACGTGCGGAACTTTATCTGCCGACCGTTAGCGCGTCGCCCGCCGCCGCGTGGCGCCGGGCCGCGACGATTGGCCCATGATGGCCGCACGTGGCGGCACGTGCTGGACTACTTCGCTTCGGGCACGCCGAAGGTGATGCCGAGGGCAGTAGCCTCCGACGCCAGGACTTCGATGTCCGCCAGCGCGGTGATGGTCGTCACTGCCCCGCCCATGTCGGCGTCCGCCGACACGGAGATCTGAGCCGTGCCGAGCGCGCCAACAGCCTCAACCACCGCGGTCATGCCGTCCGGCGCCGCGGTCACGGTGACGATGGCGGTATCGGACGACACCCAGACGGGGATGCCGTCCACGGGCGCGGGGTTGCCCGCCGCGTCCTTCGGTGCAATCGATCCAACGACTTTTTGAACGTCCGTAAGTTTCATGCTTTTGACTCCTATGTGGAACTGGATCGGGCTTGACGAAACAAAGCTGAAGACTATCTGGGTTGCCTGCGCCGGCTTCTGCACCAGGGAAAGCGACACCTCAGTGAGTTGACGAATTACCTTGAGGAGAGCCGCAACGATTGTCATGTTTCTTCGTCCCTCACAGTGCGGCGGATCGCGCCGGCCCAGCCGCCCCTGATTGCTATCACCGCACCTCTACGTACCGGGGGACGTGCCGCTTTCGGATGCGTGCCGCGATGGTGAGGGCCGTCTGCTGCGCCGTGGTTGCGCCCACGCCGCGACATTGTTCAGCCTCGTCCTCGGCGATCTCCAGGCAAACGGTCTTCGTCGCCGCGATGGCTGCCGATCGGGTTTCAACAAGAGCCACGCGCAGCATCTCGGTGAGGCTCTCGACCTCGTTGCGGGGCACTACCCCGAGCGCGTGGGCGACGCGCGTGGCCAGATTCTCTGCGGTGATTACGCCCGGCATGGGTTCGATCCTTTCATCGGCACAACGATTCTTCGTTGCGCGCGGCATTCTGGGGTTTCGGCGCACGAGAATCGCGTTGGGCGCCTCGCGCCGGAACGGCCAACCTGACCACGCCGGGAATAATCCACGTTCCTTCGCGATATGTCTGCCTCCGATGGATGTCTTGGGCATCGTCGTCATTCCTTTGGCAGTCGGCCACCAGATCGCCCGCGCCGCCCGTTGTTCTGCAGGCGCGACGGACGGGGACTTTCGCCGTCATCGACTGCGCAATTTGCGCAGTCAGTTCTACCTGCGCGGGCCGGTCACGGGCTCAGACAGTCGGCCACGACCTGTCCGAACAACGGTCGAAGCTCCTCGCCTTTGCCGAGTCTCTTGAGCTTCCACACGAGCGGGCCGCTTTCCAGCCGCGTCTGGAAGCTGTAGTGGGTCCCGCCTGGCAGTTTGCGCTCCACCGCCGAAGATCCGTCGGCCTGTTTGGAGAAGATCGCCTTCAGATGTCCCTTGCGGCCGTAGGATGGGTTCACCAGTCCATTGGCGATCAGGCGTCGTGCCGCCTCCTGGGTTCGAAAGCCCCACGGCGTACCGTCGGCGGCGTACAAAGGAATCTGGTCAGTCATGGGATTGGATACACGTCTTCTCTGAAGAAGGAGGGAGGGAAAGGGATTAACGAGCGTCCCATCGCTCGGCCGAGCTATCGAGTGGAAGTGGCTTCGCGGGTCCTGCTGTGCATCTGACCGCCAAAACTGCGCTTCCTGTAATAGATACTCCCGAAGTCGCCAAACTGTCCAATAAAAGTTGCAGAATCATTTCGGCTGTCCATTGTTTGGTTGAGCAACTTGTTCCCTGGAGTCGTTTTTGAGATAGTGGACATAGGGAAGGTGAACCATGGTCAACGACGTCCTCGATCTCGGCAAGGACATCCACCAGGTCTCCGATGCCGAGGGTCTGGCTATTCTGGACAACGCCGCCCGCCACTATCTGAACATGAGCGGAGAGGAGTTCCTGCGCGCCTGGAAGGAAGGCCGTTTCCAAAACGGCGCCGGCAGTGATCCGGGCGTGACCTACGTCTCGATGCTCATCCCCTTCGCCGAGAAATAGATCACCCGTGCCCGGTGCGACTGCGCGAGAAGCCGTTGAGGAATTCCTTCGTCCTTTGCGCCGGGTCGTCTCTTGCGTGACTCCCGGCGTCTTGAACGTCGGCGGTGGCTATCACCCATCTGCGCGACCCCATTCCGTCCTGATCGGTGATGGCCTACCCGTGAAACTGGCTGGTGCAGGGCGGCTCAAGCTCCGGATGGTTCATCATTACCGTGTGGTCGAGGATACCGGCGAACGAGGGCTGTGGAAGGTTCGCACGGCAGCGTACTACTACTCCCTGGACGATTTCAATGAACGCGAGGTGATCTCCTACCACTGGCATCCGGAGGGCCAAAGCCCAATTCGGTTTCCGCATCTGCACTTGGGCGCGGGTGCCGGTTGCCAGAGAGAAGAGCTCGGCACAGCGCACTGTCCGGCTGGCAGGATTTCGATAGAGGATTTCCTGCGGTTTGTCATCGTGGATTTTCGAGTTGAGCCTGTCCGTGACGATTGGTCCGACGTTTTCCTGGAGGCGCAGCGGAGTTTTCAGTCATGGCGCACCTGGCCGTAATACTTGGCGCCGATCTCACTTGATTCGGCGAACCCAGGGCTGGTCCACATCCGGGTTGTAGAAGCGTTGCCGGACTTCGAGCGGCGGCGGTCCGATGATCTCGATGGAGTGGCGTGTGACATCGCCGATCCGGTCGCCGGGCTTCAGGAAGCAGGCAAGCCCGCGTTGAGGGTCGAAGATACGGTTGCCGCCAGCGGCATAGAGCCTTTGACGCTTCCAGCCCAGCGACAGTGCCTGCTCGCTGATCGAATCGAGCAGGGCTATTGCCTCTGGTGAGATGGCATCGGCGGCGGATTTGTGCGCGCGAGGCGTCGGCTCGTGTGGGCCTTCGTCCTCAGACATCGGAGGCTCGTAGTCGCCCGAACGAAATGTCCGCACCGCGGCGAGCAATGACGCCTCGCCAAAATGCCCGACCGCAAATTCGTGGACGGCGTTGAAGCGCACGCGTAAGAGTTCAAACGCGGCCGGCGGGAGATGCCCGGAGGTTGCGGCCTTCTTGGCAAGTGCCATGCGCGACCGCAGCCAGGCGTAGTAATCGGGATCGAGACGCCGATAGATCGTGTCGTTGATCTGGAAGTCGCGGGCAAATTGCTCTGAGTTCGCTGTCGTCCACGTAGCGAGGGAAGTAGACACGAACAGGCAACTCGGCGAGTCGCCATCCGGCGCGTGCGAACTCGATTTGGCACACTGCTTCGGCAGTGCCGTGGTCATAGTTGCTCTCCTGAGATGTCCGATCCGGGTTGGTCACGCTCCCCGGATCACGGAGGATCCTTGCCGGTGGTATCCGGCAGCTTGGCCAGGTCTATCCCGTTGCCACCGGTAGCCGGGGAACGTGGGGGGAACGTTAGGGGAACGTTCGTGCCAAACGTTCCCCTAACACAAGTGGCGTCTTTTGTTTTGGTTGCAGAGGTCAGGGGAACGTGGGGAACGTTGGTGCCGGTTTCAGGCTCCCTATCATTTATGTTTTCGCTCTCTGTCGCTACCGCCTCTATACACGCATCTATTTCTTTTTTTTCCGCGCGCGAGGAAGGAAATAGGTTCCCCACGTTCCCCTGATCTCTGTAAACTATTGGATCTATTGGATCGAGCGAAGGGGAACGTTGGCCGGAAACGTTCCCCTCGACGTTCCCCACGTTCCCCTCCAGCAAGTCGAGGAGATCCGGGTCGCGGCGGGAGACCCCATCTGGTCGATTGCCGCCATCTGCCGGTGCAAGCGCATAGAGGACGCCGTGTTTCCGTTCCCCTTGGCTGATCCGCTTTACGGTGAGCCCGTTGAATACCCGATCACGCTTGGCGCCGAGGGCCTTCCCCAGCCGCGTCTGCTGCGAGCGTGGCAATCCGTCGCCTCGCACATCGCCCATCAAATCGCGTTCTTCGCAAAACTGATTCAGTTCGCTGACTTTCTTCGGTAACTCGCGGTACGCCTCCCACCAGGCGCCGGTAAACTCGCGCCACATCTGGCCATCGGTGTCGGCCGCCTCATAAAGTTCGTTCAGATTGCCGAGGAAGCCGGGGATCCCCGCAATCTTCAAGACGCCGCCCATGACCTCCGACCAGCTCTCAAACGACCCAAGGCGCGTCCCGTGCAACGGCTTCCCGCCAGCGATCCAGGCTTGAATCAATGTCAGTGCCGCATGGACCAGCGCAGAACGATTCTCCCGGGCCCACTCGATGATCAACGGATGTTTGAATCCGGCCCTCAGCCACGGCATGTCGATCCGTGGGTCAATGCGGAGCCGAATACAGCGCCGGGTCATCTCGGCCGAGAGCCGCGGGTTGTTGCCCGTCATCAGCCAAAGGGCGTTATTCCGAAGATTCAACATTTTGGATTCGCCCAGAAGCCGGTCCGTCCAGCGGGGCAGGGTAACGACAGATGCCAGAGCGGCCGAATCCAGTTTCCGTCTCTCGCTGAGGTTGTCGAGGAGGATGATCGGGCGGCCGGCTATCAGCTCAGCCGTGATCATCTTCCGAACCTCATCCTCGTTCTCCGGGACTGTGCGCCCTTCGGCCATCGAACCGGTGGTAACAATGCTGATCAAGCTGGCCAGCAACCCTTTGCCGGAGCCCTGGGTGGGCGCCTCGATGAGGTGTATCGGAGCAAGCCCACCAATGATGCGCTGCAGAAAAGGGAGGAGCATTGCCGCAACCGCATGAGCGCGATCCGAATCCCCTACAAACGGAAAATCGACCAGCAGTTCATCGATGAGCAGCGCTCTGGCGTGCCCGATCTGCTCCAGTGTCGGATTGGTGGGAACTTCCGGGATTTCCAGCGAATCATCGGAGAGCATCCAGAGCGCGTCGGCGCGGTGGTAGCCGGGAGCGGTGATCAGCGCGGCGTCCTTTCCGAATGTCGGGGTACGAATCACCGATTCCAGCGGCGGGAGTGCCGGATCCGGGTTCACCATCATGTCTCGGGCCGTATCCCTCGAAGGCGGGGCAGCGAGTACCGCCTCCTCGGTCACTCTGAGCCAGTTGGCGCTGCGGGCCAGTATGCCGTACATCGCCGTGTCGCCGAGCGCTTCGATCCTCGCCTGGACGCCCGTGCCGGCGATACGCACAAGAGCGCCGCCGTTCTGGAACAAGAAAGGATTATCGAGGACATCTGGTCCTGTTGGCTCGTTAATCGCGTGAATCGCCGCCCAGCCATCGGCGATCACGTCACGTAGCTGCCGGTTGTTGACCTGGATGCCCCGTAGCGGCTCAGATTCTGGCGCGCCGACCGGCGCGGTCACGGCGTTTCCCCTCGGACTACCGCCGCCGAAGCCACCAGTTTTGGCCGCGCGCCGCGGGCGGGCGATCTCCACAACCTTCAACTGCCTCCGAAGCGTAGTGACCGGCATCCGGATCTTCCCACACCGCTCCTGAATCAGCCTGAGATGCCGGTCCTGTTCAATGGGGTCGAGCCGGCCTACCTCCGACAAGATCGGATCGAGTAACCGGCTCAGATCGGCATCCGCAATCTGGATGCTGAGCTTTGAGATGGCGAGTTCCAGCGGGGTCTGGGCCGCACGGAGAATCAGCTCGAAATCGGCCGCGCTTTTGCCCGTGGCGAAATACTCGTTCACGTCGATTTTGGCGTCTGCCAAGAAGGACTGGGCATGCTGGATCTCATCCTGGCCCCTGCCTTCCAGGAGCTTCCCGAGTTCCCGTGGTGTGACGGAGCCCTCGACACCAAACCGTTCTCGAAGCTCACGCCGCGCAAGTTGCTGCTTCTCTCCCAGCGGCAAAACCGCCAGCCGCGTCAGGATGCCATTCTCCGCGAGAGTCCGCGCCGTCCGCATGGCGCCGTTCATGCCGGCTTCGGAAACTTCGTTGTCCTGGCAGATGTAGACAGTCTTCACGCCGGCAAGTTTCGGCAGGAGACGGGCCCAGTCAGCTTCGCGGATCTGCACGGTGACGGGAGAGACCGTCGGGAATCCATGCTCCACCAGCGAAATGCAGTCTGTGACGCCCTCGGTGAGAATGACCCGTTCGGGCCGCGTGAGCAGAACATCCTCATTGAAGAGCACATCGTTCTGGATGCAGGGCGCGACGTGGCTGCCGTCGCGATCATTCTGAACAGCGAGCTTCTTGTATTTCGACTTTTCCCAGGATTGATCGGGCGTCCAAGGCGTCTGGCGGCCGATCATAAACACAACGCGCCCGCGGCTCCAGTACGGGAATACGATGCGGCCGTCGAAAAACGGCACGAGCCCGTCCTGCGCGGTTGGGCGGAATGCCGAAGTCGCCGCGAGTTCGCGCTTGGTGAATGCGCCGGCGCCGTTGATCAGTGCTTGGACGACGCTGGGCGCGGTGTTTGCGGCGAAGCCGATCTTTAGTCGGGCGGACGTCTCATCGCTGATGCCGTACTTTTCCCGAAACCACGCGAGCACGCCGGGTGTTGACAAGAGCCGCTGGTGATAGAACTCCGCAATTTCGGTCAGCGCCTCCCGGACACGCAGTGTGAGCGCGTGAGCCTGTTCGGCATCTTCCGCGCAGCCCGCGGACAGCTTGGATAGTGGCGGCATGCCTGCGCGCGATGCCAGAAAGTCCCGAGCCTGCCGATGCGATTCCGGCATGCGGCCGGATTGCCCGCGCGTGACTTGGCCGCACTGGGTGAATTCCACCAGTTGCAGTACGTCGCCGCCGACGCCGCAGCCGAAACAGTACCAGCCCTGCTTATCGAGCCAGACGTGGAGCGAGCGGTGGGACTGGCTCTGGTGGTTGGGGCAATCGCATTGGAGGGTGTCCCGCGTCTCCCCGGTGACTCTGCCCGGTAGTAACTCGCGGGCAATTTGGGCGATGTCCACATCGGTGATCTGGCGGTAATAAGCGTGGACGTCGACGGAAGTCACACTGCTCATACGTCGCCTCCGTGATTCAGCAGGAACGATAGGAACGTATTTCGCCGGTCCACCTGGCGCTTCTTGGCGCAGTTATCAATACCCCACCGGTCGCCCAGGATGATCACCGATTCCTTGGCGCGCGTCACCGCCGTATAGAAAAGGTTGCGATGGTGCATGAAGGAGTGCGAGCGGTGGGCGATCACGATGGCACAGGGGAATTCCGATCCCTGCACTTTATGAATGGAGGAGGCGTAGGCCAGTTGAATGTTGTTCGCCTGATTCGATCCGGCCTCAATTGCGACATCATTGCCGTCGAAATCAATCGCCATGCCTCCCTTACCATCCACGCTGGCCACGTAGCCGACGGCGCCATTCATGACGCCGCTTTCATAGTCGTTCTTCGTTTGCATCACTTTGTCATTGGGGTAGAGACGGGGCCGATGCCCGGGTTCGACCTCGGGGACGTCCACGCCGAATAACTTTCGTTGCAGGAGTTGCTGGAGTTTGATGTTCAGCTCCACAGTGCCCAGTGGCCCTTTGTGGGTGGGTGTCAGCACCTGCACATCCCGCAATAGGTCATATCCCAGGCGCTGGGTAAGAACCCCTTCGAAAAGCATTAGGAGGAACGCGCGCACCTCGTGGCTGTCGGTGAACTTGTCGATGACGTACCACGGGCGGCGGCCCGCAACCTTAACGTCAGAGGTGGGCTGCACACGGCCGTCCAGCACTGCAATGGAGTTCTCCTTCAGGACGCCCGCCTGGCGGATTACCTGAGTGAGCATGGTGGTCGGAATCGCCCTGGATCGCACGAGATCCCGGAGAAGATTACCGGGGCCCACCGGTGGCAACTGGTTGTGATCCCCGACGAGGACAACTGCGGTACGGGCGCGATCCACGGCCTGAAACAACCGCCAGGCCAGTGGGATGTCCACCATACTCACCTCGTCCACTACCAGGATGTCGGCCTCGATCGGGTGGAGGGCATCGCGGGAATACGTGTGCCCGTCAAAACCCAGGAGCCGATGAATCGTGCTCGCCGGGTGCCGCACCACCTCCTCGAGGCGCTGGGCGGCCTTGCCGGTGGGCGCCGCCAGGACTACCCTCAACTCCAATTCCGCCGCAATGCTGGCGATGGTGGAAACCGAGTACGTCTTGCCGCAACCTGCACCACCCGTCATCAGCGAGATGGAGAAGCGCAGGACGTTCTTCACCGCTTCCCGCTGCTCAGGATTGAGTTTCGGACCCAAGGTATCGACAAGTTGGTCGAGGTTGCCGGCGTCGCGGGAGACAGGGCAGGGCAGGCGTGCATTTTTGAAGACCGCCGCCAGATCTTCTTCCATGCGGTGGATTTCCGGATCGGCAACGACAAGCTGTTCGAAGGGCGCCGAAACCAAAGTGCCTTCACGGAGCAGGCTTTCCAGATGCTCCTCGATAACTTCACGGCTGTCGAGCGTGTCCATGATCAGAAGAGCGTTGGCGCGATCCAGGAGGTCTTCGTACTCCACCCAGCAGTGACCGTCGTCGAGCGCATCCAGAACACAGAAGTGGAGGCCGGCCCGAATGCGGGATGGCAGGTCCTTCGGCGTGCCCATTTTGCGCGCGATCTTGTCCACCCGTTTGAAGCCGAAGCCAGCAATCTCCCGGACGAGCACGTAGGGGTCTTTCTCCAGAATCGGGACTGCCATGCTGCCGAATTTGCTCACGAGCGTCGTCACCTGGTGATGGGTTAGCCCGAAGCGGGACAAGTACGTCATCGCGGCGTTGAAGTCGCTGTTGGCGATCCAGATACGCTGCAGGCCCAGGATCGTTTCCACCGGCGCCTTCGCGATTGCGGCCACTACCTCGGGTTGGCCGCGGATCGCCGCGTCGAAGCGGGCCCCAAAATGGTCGGCGATCAGCCGGGCTTTGGCCGGGCCGATCCCTTTCATGTCCGGATAATTTGCCAGGAAGTTCGCCAGCCCATCCGCGTCCATCTCCTGATCGAAACCCATGCAGTCGGCCGCGAACTGCCGGCCGTACTTCGGATGGTTGGTCCACTGGCCTTCCAGACGAACCGCATCATTCTTCCTGGCAAACACCTTGCCTGCGAAGGTAATGAGATTTCCGTCCGATGTACGGAGGCGCCCGGCGCTGAACGCCGGGCCCGAGTAGAAGACCAATTCCACGATGCCGCGGATAGAACATCGGATCTCTGAGGTTGCCGCCTTCGTCATGTTTGCCACCTCGCGTGCGCGCCGAGCAGATAGGCCTGCACAAACTGACAGGCCGCCTGCCGGCTGGAACAGAAGAACACCGGGATGCGGTAGTCGAGTGTGATGGAGAGCGCGCTGCCGAGCACGGCGTTCGGATGGGCACCACCCCGGTAGCGTCCTTGCAGAACTTCCAGGAGGCCTGCCTCGACCACTACGCAGGCCGCGCGACAGCCGGCCAGTTTCAACAGTTCGCGCCGGAAGCGGGCGCGCTGGTGAATCACCGTGGAGACGAAATCGTCGAGCGTTTTCCGTTCCACGGCAACCACACCCTCCATGCCCGCCACCGAGTAATCCCCGGCTGGCAGGGCCCGGCGTTCCACCACCGCCAGCCGGGAATCGAACGAAAACGGCTCCTGTTCACGCGTGTCGGCGATCAGCGTGACCAGCGCTGGGCTAGAACGGGACAAGAGCGTCCCCCGCCTCTTGGCGGAACTTGCTCGGCGTCCGGTCGTTTACGATGCGGCTGTTGAAGTAGATGTTCTCGTTGTCGCCCTTGGTCTTCTTGGTGACCTCGAGCTTCACGTCGAGCAGCTTGCTCAGATTCCTGGGCAGGTCCGACAGTTTCTCCAGGTCCAGACCGCAGAGGTGCAGGTCCGTCTTTACGAACTTCAGCGTGTTGGCGGTGAACACGCTGTTACGCCACATGAGTCGGTTGACGTGGCGCGGCGCCAGGACACGAAGTGTCCACTTCAGCATCGGGTTGCCGGTGGTGTGCGCTTCGGCGATTTCCACCTTTTCAACAACCACCTGATACTTTCCGTCGGGAACGCTTTCCATGTCCGAGCGTTCCGCCGGAGTTTCACTCCGGAAGTCGTCATCAAACTGCGATAAATCAACGTTCTTGCTCATAGTTGAATCTCCTTGGGACTGATTTACTTCGCGGCCGTAGCCGCAGCCTTGCTGGATGCTGCTGGTTTGACCGGTGTCGACGTGCCGCTGAATTCGGTCAAGAATGCCTTGAAATCGAGATCGAGGATTTCGGGCAGCCGGCCCGTGCGGTCGCCGGCCTCGTAGTACAGGCTCGGCTTGGTGCGGATCACGCGGCGCACGCGCTGTTCGCCGTTCTCGCCGTTGCTTACTTCCAAGTCGCAGAACAGCACCATGTCGGCCATCCCGAGCACGATCTTGCGAGCCTTATCCGGAAGGGTCGGCACCACGCGGGTGTACTTGCCGGTGCGGGAGTCCATCTCCATCTCTTTGGCGTGCGAAATGAGGAACAGCCCATAGGGCAGGAAGGCCAGTTTGGTGAGCACTCGCTGGAACTCGTTGTTGACGAGCGCATAGCCCTTGCCGTAGCCGAGATCCGATTCGTGCTCGACCTTGAACTTGCGGAGGATGAATTCGGTGCAGAACTTGTAGGCGTTGTCGATCGTGTCGATAATCACCGTCTTGAAGGGGTGTTTGCCTTCGACGATCTCGGCGCAGGCCGCCAGCAGATCCTCCCAGGAGAGGATGGGCGCCTGGAAGACATCCAGAGCGTTCAGCCCCGGTTCCGTGGCTAGGAATAGTGCCCCCTCGGTTTGCGCGCAGGTGCTGGATTTTCCAATTTTGGTTTGCCCGTACCACAACACGGTGAGATCCGCGAGGTCCGGTTTGGGCGGTGTCTTGGCAGTGGGAAGTATCGACATGATGGTTGGGTTTCTCCTTTTTAGAAAACGGGCTCAATGGGATCGTTGGGCAGCACCCGCAACTCTTCGTTGGGCGCCACCCGTTGGTAGAAGTTCTCGATGACGTTGGGATTACCGTTCGAACGACACAGCGCGAAGTAGGTGCACGGCCTGTGAAAGTTGAAGCAGAAGGCGGTGTTTTGATAGAAGACGCCGCGGCGGCGGGCGTCGAGGAATGCCTGGGTGAGTTCCCAGAGTTCGCTGCGCAGGACGTCGAAGCGGTCACGGGAGAGGTAGAGCATCTCCCGGTGGAGCATGGCCGGATCGGTGTACTTTTCTGCCAGGCGACCCTGGAACTCCTCATCCGTTTCCGGCAGCTTTCGCTTGGCGGTCGTCTTGCCCGATTTCGACTTCGCCAGCAGCTCCGCGCGGCGCGCCTCGTACTCTTCCTCGGTTTCGCCCTTGCTCTGCTGGAGCTTGGCTTTGACGAGGATGTTGTAGAGGATGCCGGTGATGGTGATGCCCATCGCCTGCTCCACGTAGTAGGCGTAGATGGTGA
>OBLU010003135.1_pt1 | contig 15007 bp, 18 predicted proteins | sample 1518681 | NCBI WGS metagenome assembly OBLU01 (sample SAMEA3539304, study PRJEB22396) | soil metagenome | biome: tundra; feature: field; material: soil | place: USA | collected 2010-05 | depth 0.15 m
AAGGAAAAAGTAAAAGAATTTATTGCCGAAGCAAGTGAGCTGAATTATTGGATAAGTGATTCAATAGCAAAAACTCGCTAAAAACCATAATTGGTAATGAGCAAGTGTCTGGCTGAATTTTTGGAAACTTTTGCATTGGTGTTTTTTGGAACGGGTGCAGTTGTCATTGATCAACAATCAAATGGTGCGGTTACTCACGTAGGTGTAGCAATAACCTTTGGATTAATTGTAATGGCAATGATTTATTCTTTAGGTGACATTTCCGGAGCACACATGAAACCTGCTGTGACGATTGCTTTTACAATTGCTAAGCGTTTTCAATTAAAACAAGTTCTGCCTTACATTATTAGTCAATTGTCAGGTGCATTTTTAGCAAGTCTTGTTTTGCATTATTTATTTCCGGCAAATGCTACTATCGGAGCAACATTACCCGCAGGAAAACAATTGCAGTCATTTATTTAGAGTTCATTCTAACCTTCTTTTTAATGCTTGTTATCATTAATGTAGCAACAGGCAGTAAAGAGCAAGGAATGTTTGCTGGACTAGCCATTGGTTCAACCGTATTGTTAGAAGCTATGTTTGCTAAGAATGATGGAAGGCGCAGATGCTGATATCATGTGCTTTGGACACCCACATAAACCTTTTCACAGAATATTACCAACTGAGCAAACAGAAAATACACATTACCGGCACGCAGTCAATATCGGTTCAGTCGGTAAACCAAAAGATAACAACCCTCTAGGCTGTTATGTAATACTTACCATCAATACCGATAGTATCATATCAAAAAATGATTCAGTAGAGATAGAGTTCATAAGATTTGAATACGATTTAGAAAAAGCAGCAAAAGCAGTTGAGGAAAGCATCCTGCCAAATGAATATGCAGACATGCTGAGAAAAGGATATTAATCTGAATGCCGTTGGAGATTTCAAAATTTAAAGGCATAAAAGAGGCTTTAAACTATTTGGATGAACATAACCATGAGGCTGTATTCATCTTATCCGATATTAACATGCATGGTATGAGCGGTCTTTAATTGCTGCGAAAGATTAAAGAAACAATTCAGCCCTAAAAAAGGCAGTCCAATCACCTCATTTTATTTCGCCAGGCTGGCTTTTTTTGCGCTTCAATTTATACCGTTCTAATAATCGGTCTTCCTTGCAGCAGTATTCATTCGCTTCGCTCCATTACGCTTCAGGCACTTCATTACGCTTCGCTGCGTTTGGCCTGCTGTTCCGATGTTCGTTCCCAGATTAAACTTTTTAAGGAAACTCCAGTCAGAATTGAATAATTGTTATAGATTTATAGTGTGAAAATCCTGAGTTGAAAGCCCAGGAAAGCGCAACCTTCGGTTTGAGACGTACTAAAGATAGTGTAGTAGTAAACATATTGAATGCGATTTTATGAAAGCAACAAATAATCATTTGAAACAATTAGTAAATGCCGGATTTATTATAGTTTTTTGTTCCTGTTCAAAGCAAAATGTTTCAAATAATTCAACTGCTGCCACAATTATGGGAAAGTGGAATCTTATAAGTGATTCAGTATTTACCGGCGTCGGTCCTGGCAATCATTTGGTGGGATATATAGGACAGCCAGGTGATTATTTTGATTTCAGGACTGACCAAAATGTTTATATAAAAGAAGGTTCAAGCTATGATACGTTAGGATACAAAATAGTTACTGACTCCACAATTATTATTGCTGATTTTGGTCTTATATTAAATGGAGTGCAGGATACCAGTAAGATAGTAAATCTCACTCCTGATAGTGTTACAATTGTCACGCCTGTCTTTGACACCCCGGGAGGAGCTTTCGGCAGAATGGTTCATTTAGGCAGATAATCAGGCAAATCCCGCTAATGGCAGAATGGTTAAATTAAAAAAGGTACTTCTGTACTGATGCTTTTACCCAGGTCTTACAGTACAATAATAACTTTATTACACCTCATGCCAAAAACCGTTTTCAAACGGAGTAATCAAAATTGATTAATGGTAATTGATTAATTTTTGAAAATTCTGAGCTATTACTTTTTTGGAAGTGTAGGTTGATGCATCATCAGATCTTCCAACACTTTTCCTATCTGCTCCGGCGATTGTTTAAATACGAGGTATTTGAATTTCTTGCCAGCAATCAACACATCCTGTCCGTCATCTTTTATTTCAAAATTTAATGTGCGAAACCCAAACCACGGAGCAATTCCCCGTGCCGCAACCAATACTGCCGTTTCATCCCAACTGTTGCGGCCTGCATGATTATTGTCTTTTACCAGTGCAATCTTAAAGGCATCTTTAACAGGACTGTTCTTAATATTTGCATTATTGACCAGCCTCATTCCGGTTAGTATTTTTTGACCAATTTCAAATCCGCTGATAGTGACCGGCGTCGGCCAATCAGCAAATACTTTTTTTGAGGCAGCCGCATCAGTCACCACATTGAATTCATAACCACTCTTTCCATCCTTACCAAGGGCCGCAGCCATCGAAACCAATTGCTTCACTTTCATTTTTACAAGATCAGTGCCGTTAAGTTTTGACCATGCATCCGGCTGTGAATAAAGCAGCCCCGCTAAATTGGTAAAGAAACCAACGCTTACAATCGTTACACTTTTATCAGGTTGGGCGGATAATATTTTCCGGTATAACTCTACAGCATCCATAGCTCCATCATTCGATTTTAGCGCATGCGGATATTTTGCAATTATAGCTTCTGCCCATTGCTGGGAACAATTTTTATCCGGCAGTTTGGTTTTGGTAATACCGATTGGAATACCGGGTCTTTTAAAATACGTATTCAGCACACTGAGCGTCGGCGCGGTTGTTTCAAATGCATTGCTCGATATGGTAGCAAGAATGACAGCCTCTCCCCTGTCTGCAAATGCATGCAGAATCGTCAGGGCACCTACATCATCATAATCGGGAGCAATATCTGTATCAAAAATAATGGGAACAGGAGCATGTTTTTTTTGGGCAAAAAGTACGCAGCTGATAATCAGGAAAATAACGATCAGCAATTTCTGTAAGAATGAAACATAATACATGATATCCCGAAATGTAAAATGGTTCTTTCTGTTCATTAGCTAAAGTAAGCTTCTTTTCGATTTTGGTGTAATTAAGGTAATTGCCGGGAATTTAGTTCCCATGTTGTCCATAGAAAGACTGAAATATAAAACTGCCGCTGCCCTTAATTTTTCAACTCAGGACATTTACATTCCGATAAAAATATCATTGTTGAATGTTCTAAACAAGGAATAATTCTTCGAATGTGCGTTATACCATTCAATTAAGCGCTTAATTTATTATTCTATTTACTATTATACAGATTATTTACGAAACCAGGGTAGCCGAAATATCAACCTACCATATTTTAACCCGTAAACTATCAGGAAGGTACATTTTATCCCCTGGCTTTACATGAAAGGCCTCATAGAATTCAGGAACATTTACTACAGGGCCATTAACCCTTTCTTTGGCAGGGGCATGTACATCTGTCATCACCTGGCTAGCAAGGCGTTCCTTTCTTTCTTCTGAAAGCCACCCTAATGCATACCCGATAAAATATCTTTGTAAAGGGGTGAGTCCGCCAATTTTTCCATTCTTTTTATAAGCAGGCGTCTTCTTAAATGCATCCAGGCCCAATAACAAGCCCCCGAGGTCTGCAATATTCTCGCCCTGTGTGGCATTGCCATTTACATGCAAGGTATCTACCGGGTTAAATTCATCAAATTGCCTGATGATCATCTGTTCACGGTTACTGAATTCTGTAGAATCTTTTTTCGTCCACCAATTAGTCAAATTGCCCCTGGCATCGTATTGCCTTCCCTCGTCATCAAATCCGTGCGTTATTTCATGCCCAATAGTGCCTGCTGCTGCATAACCATAAACGAGCGCATCATCCAGGTCTTCATCTTTATATCCCGGAACAGTAAAAATACCGGCGGGCAATACGATTTCGTTATTACTTGGGTTATAATAGGCATTATAGGTTTGAGGGGTCATGCTCCATTCTGTCCTGTCAACCGGCTTACCCAGTTTATTGATATTATAATTATGCCACCAGGTCCTGGCCCGTTGTATATTCAGCACATAAGGGCCATCATCAATGATTAACGTGCTGAAATCTTTCCATTTGTCAGGATATCCTACTTTCTTACTGATTGAAGCTAGTTTAGCAAGGGCCTTTTGTTTGGTGACTTCACTCATCCATGTTAATTTTTTTATTCTTTCTTTATATGCTTCCCTGATAGCTTCTACCAAATCACCATATCTTTTTTTAGCTTTTTCACTAAAATATTTTTTAACAAATAGCTGTCCCAAAGCTTCACCCATGGTACTTTGTTCTGCGTCTAACACTCTTTTCCAGCGAGGGCGACGTTCTTTAACTCCGCTCAGGCTCTGCGAGTAGGTGAAGGCGTTTTCATAGCTTGCGGAATCAAGATAACTGCTATAACTCTGAATGAGGTGAAATTGAAGGTAACTTTTCCAATCGTCAAGGCTGGTGGTATGCAGTTCATCATTTAGTGCAGTATAAAATTCAGGCTGGCCCACGATTACAGAATCTAATTTGATTATTCCTATTTCGTTCGTGTACGCTTTCCAGTTAATATTTGAGGCCAGTTTAGATAAACCGGTAACTGACATTTTATTATAATTCTTATATGGGTCCCTGAGGTCCTGCAACCTGCGGCTTGCCGTAGCCAGCCTTGTTTCAAGGTCGTACACTGCAGTGGCCTTTTGCTGCGAAACAACATCATCGTCACCTAATTGTTTAAATGTTTTTACCTGGTATTCTTTATAGGCATTTCTTACTTTTTCTGTACGGGCATCCGTTTTAAAATAATAATCCCGGTTAGGCATACCAAGACCGCCCTGACTTAATTGGTATACCATCATGTTGCTGTTCTTATCATCCTGGGATACATAGTCCCTGAATAAGCAGTTAACACCTTTTGTTTTTAAAAGAGCCGCTTCATTTACCAGGTCGTTAATGCTTTCAATTGCCTCTATATCAGTAAGGTCCTTTTGTAAAGGCGACAAACCAGCCTTATCATTAGCAGCGCTATCCATGGCACTTTTCCAGAAATCTCCAATCTTTTGGGTAATGGTGCCTTTAGTTGCATAAGCAGTTTTGGCTTCCCTATTAATTTTCAAAAGCCTTTTATAAATTTCTTCCTCTACAAGATTCCCAATGCCCCAGCTACTCTCCGAAGGAGGAATTGGATTTTGTTTTATCCATCCACCGTTTGCATATTCAAAAAAATCATCAGCGGGGCTAACAGTATTATCTATATGGGAAGCAAGTATATCTTTAACCGGCGGGGGTGCGTTATCATTAAATTTTTTAAAGGCCTGCAGGGCTACCCCTGCAACCACAGCCACCAGGAATATCTTTTTCATGAATAAGTGATTTAAAAGTTAAATGTAGAAAATGATTTAATACGACTTTTATTTATTTGACAGGCGGATTTGGCTGGTGAGAAAATTCTTTTCTCTCCTGCTTTCAACAATTTCCGGGTCCCGAACTGGTTCAGCCCGTGAGATACAGGTTGCTATTAACGCTTCGTTGAGCTTTCCAAAATTTGCAGTAATCTATTTGTTTTTTGTTTTAACTTCAATAAAAAATTACAACTAAAAATTGGTGATGAGCGTGGCCCGGGGACTACACAAAACAGCTCCAAATGTACCAGTCACCCTTTCAAACAAATTAATATGAACAGAATTATTTTACGTCCTTTATCTAATTTTATTCCTACAACTGGCATAAAACGCAAGTGGAAAAGTGTGTTTTCAGCAAGTCTTTTTTTGATCGTTTTCGTTTTCTCAGGCACGGACAGTACAGCACAACAGCATAGATTACTGGCTCTTTCCAAATCGGATCACACTTTGGCAATTGTTGATGCCGTTACCCTGAAGGTAATCGCCCGTATGCCTGTCGGTTCAGATCCGCATGAGGTGATTGCATCGGATGATGGTAGGACGGCGTATGTATCTATATACGGCGGAGGCAGCCTGCATGAAATAAATGTCATTGACCTTGTAGCCCATACGCCTTTATACAATATTGATACAAGGCCGTTCATGGGACCGCATGGCCTGACGTTTGTTGGCGGGAAGTTATGGTTCACTGTTGAAGGTTCTAAATGTGTGGGACGTTTTGATCCGGCTACCCGCAAAATCGATTGGTGCATGGGAACAGGCCAGGACCGCACTCACATGATCTATGTGACCCCTGACCAAAACCAAATATATACTACCAATGTAAGCTCTGGAACCGTTAGTATCTTAATAGATACCTTGCTCGCATTCCGGCAGGGTCCTCCGATGGGTAACCCACCTCCTGGAGCCCCGAAAGGCCCACCTGGATCATTTGGCCAGCCGCACAAGCAATGGATACAAACTGTGATTCCCGTATCCAAAGGTTCTGAAGGTTTTGATGTATCACCCGATGGGAAGCAGTTATGGACCGCCTCTGCTGATGATGGCACCGTTGCTGTCATTGATCTGGCAAGCCAGAAAGTTGTGGCTACCATTGATGCAAAGGCTTTGGGCGCCAACCGGCTCAAATTTACTCCGGACGGGAAAGTGGTGCTGGTATCCAGCCTGCGGACAGGCGATCTTTTCTTTATTGATGCAGCAACGCACCAGCAATTGAAGAAAATAAACATAGGACATGGCGGCGCGGGCATCCTTATGGATCCCGATGGCTCCCGTGCTTTTGTAGGATGCACAGGGGATGATTATGTTGCTGTTATTGATCTGAAAACAATGGAAATGACCAGCCACTTTAATGTGGGCGGAGGACCCGACGGTCTTGCATGGGCGGAGAAACATTAGTGGGGAAAATGAGATTGTGGAGAGAGGCCATTTTTAAAATTGGAAACAGAAAAAGAGTCCAAAAGTCATTTTCACAGTTTTCAGAAAGTTCAAAAATTTCCCCACTCAGCGATCACTTCCAGGCTTCAGCGACTAAAGATATTCCCTCCATCAACCTCGCTTTTTCCCTGAAATTTTATGTAAGAACCGAAATAAGTGGTTCCTTCCATTATCCAACTTAATCCCCTTGAAATTCGTAGGAAGTCTGATTGTTTAAGACTTTAATTTATCAAAGTAAAAGAATCAGTAACAAAATGATAATAATGATGGCACCCACAGAGAGATAAATACCATTATTGTTACTTCTCATTTCATTTCTGATTGCACGTACTTCTTTCCTTAAGGCTTTTTTTTCTGAAGATATCATATCAGACTTATCCATATCTTTTATTTCCTGCAGCCTTAGTAGCTGAGTATTGGCTTCAATTGACGCGCTTGTTTTTGTGTCAGTTAAACCGGGTGACCCTGGAATTCCTGCCATAGACTGAAGCGGAAGAAAGGATAATGACAGCATGGTGCCATTAATCAGAGAGCGATTTTTTTCATTTCACTTCATTTTAATGAACTACCTCGCAGCCAAGTTGACGAGGTATAAAAACAGACTTAGCTGCTGCATATGAAGCTTTTTGTATTCTTTCTCAGCTCCCTGAGATTTGAGATATTGCTGAATTGTATTGTCGTCCCTATGTCTGCCCACCGTGTTCACATAGTATCCCTTTGTCCAAAATTCCCCACCCCAAAGTTTTTGTTTTACTTCCGGGCGGAGCCTCAATATCTCCTTGGCTGTGATACTCTTTACAACCCGGATTATTTGGGTCGGGCTCAGCATGGGAACACTTTGTATCTAAAAATGGACATGCTCCTTGTCCGTTCCAATCTCTATAAAATCAATCTCGTACCGTTTCGATATATCAAGGCATATTTCCTTCAAACTTTTATCAACTGCTTCCGAAAAAACAACTCGACGATACTTTGCAGGACATACGTAATGATACATTAAAACCGATACATTATGACTCTTATGTATATATTCACTCACTCCGTAAAGGTAATATCAAAGGCGAAGCAGATCTTCACGGAACTAACCCCAAGAGATTAGATCGATCTGTTTCCAGAAATGAGTCTGAGGAGAATTGCTATTATCGCAATCACCAGCAGTATATGAATAATTCCTCCGGCATGAAATCCTAAGAATCCAATTGCCCATAATATGACAAGGATCACTGCTACGACGTAAAGTAAATTTCCCATGTTTTTATTTTTTAAAGTTTAATGAAAGGCTAATCCAATTGTTGATATACCCGTAGATAAATCAAGATATACCCCCAGTTTATTATTAATATGGTATTCTGATCATATATGGAGATCAAGATACAGAGGTCCGGCACCTACATTACTGTTTTTGGGACAGGTTTACCCGCTTTCCCTGGAAGTTTTTACAATTGCGAATCCTAAGAAGCCTCTGCCCCATAAAAATCCCACCTGGAATTAAGGTTCAACAGTTGGTCAAAATAATAAGTCCCTTTAACACCAATGGGAATAACTGTTTGATGATAATCATATTCCCTGTAGGATAAAAAAGTGATAAAGGGAGCAAGCGTAACATTTCTGGCTACATCCAATTCGTAATTAAGATTAATGACCGGTGTTGAATGATTTACATATCCATAATATCCCCCTCCTAAGCCAACATTTAGGGTGTTACTAAACTCTTCGGTTTTTTGTTTAATACTCCTATTGGTAAAAAAGGCAACTACAATTAAAAGTATTATTGTTTTTTTCATTTGTTTTATTTCATGTAGAATTTTCGATTTTTATATCTTCCTGATTTTATTTTACCTTTTTATTAATTTGATTTTGTGGCCTAAAACCTGTTTCAGAGCGCTGCAATAATTTCGAGTATCTCTTTTTTTGATTTACCAAGCTTTGCCTGGAGCCTGCCTAACATTTCATCCTGTTTCCCTTCAACAAATAACAGATCATTATCTGCCAGCATGCCAAATTTTTGCTTGAATTTCCCTTTTGTCGCGTTCCAGTCTCCTTTTAATTCTGTATAAGATTTCATGGCTTTTTATTTAATGGTTAATTCTTAATTGTATTACAAAGGTGGCTACTCCCTGATTAATTATTGTTACACAATACTTACTAAAAGTTATATCTTTCACACATTACCGGAAGGTTCTTTTTAGTATTATTTTTTATTATCTACTTTTTTGCTCACTAATATCACGATACCTCCCACGAGCAGCATTGAGCCGACAACTGGTGACCATTGGACGGGGTGATTTGTTTCTTTATTGATTTTGATTGGACCCAGGTCTACAACTTTTTCTGTAGTTACGTAATTGAATCCGGTATAGGCCATCATTATTACCCCAATAATAATTAAAGCAATTCCCGTTATTTTTAACATGTTTTATTTTTAAGAAGTTATTATTCAGGTTGAAGCCTAATTTATTTTCTGTAATTATATCCTGCATTGTGCTCCGGGCATTAGCATTGCCTCACGGCCCTAAAGTTTATAGGATCAGCTGATAAAAAAAACCCCCGTTATGTAAGGGCTTTATGGACTATATTACCTGCTGATTAAATACCTCTTTTGAAGGTTTAGGAAATCCCTGATTTATTATTGATTCTTTTTTATCTCCTTTTCTTCTTTAATCTGGTCTTTTGCTGTAGTCCTCGGATGTTTTACACCATGAGCCTCAAGGTGTTCACCTTGCTTATGGATACTTCTGCGGTGCTGCCCAACTTCCTGATGGCCTTTCACAGCCTTGTGGACTCTCAAATGAGCCAAATCTTTTCCGGTTTCGCGTTTATCCTCCTTCTTGTCTATCATTGAATTTTTTAGATCCTTCTTATCATCTTTAATATCTTTTGACTGTGCCATTGCGCCGGTGCAAAGTACCAGTCCCGTTATAATAAAAAATACGATTTTTTTCATTTTAATTTTTTATGATTGTAATTGAATTATTACAATGTAAAGGTGGGCTTCTTTCTTCGGTAAAGTGTTATATAATTTTGTATAAGAATTACATCATTCACACCTTAATGATGAAATAAAAAGCTCTTTCTTATTTGTTTGAAAGTGCGTTTTGAAATTGTCCATGTATTAACACATTATTCCCTTAGAATCTCTTACGGGCACCTAGGGAAAACAATTAATTATGGAAAATCATGATGATTTACTCAATGGTTATGGTCATTTCCATGATCTTTCCCTCTCGCATGATTATTATCGCTTTTCCATTGATTGTGTTGGGGATGGTCTTTATTCACAAAATATTTTGAGTCGTGACTATTTCGGATTGCTTCCTGGCTATGGTTACCCTTATATCCGACATATTTTGTTCTATAGGTTTGATCATGCCGGTATGGGGTAGGTTCATTAATTACTACTTTATACCCGCTGTATAGGTCATAATTATGATACCTGGCTGGTAATGATGCAGCAAATCGCCAGCGACCTTGCTCCATATAAATATATTGGCGCCTGGAAACGTTGTAATACACATCAATATCAGGCATATAATAATACTCTGCATGGTCATATCCGACGGGTCCCCAAACAGGCTGAGTGGCGATATTGACATTTAAACCTACACGCAACTGGGCGGAAGTGGTTTTGTACGCAAAACTGCCAAGCAATATGGCTGCGAAAAGAATTGTTTTTTTCATTTTACATATTTTAGCTTTTTCCTGGGCCTGATGAAACTGATTGGCTGGTTATTGAATCAGCCGGTTTATTCAGGGTCAATTTGTAACAGAATTATTACTTTATAAAGATGAATCTCTTTAGCGGTTTAAGTGTTACATTATATTTGAAATAAGTTACATAATTCACACAAATTAATAATGTAACTTTAAGGCAAGTATATTTTGTTTTTTAAATTTCTTAATCATTTGCTGCTGCATGTTCAGCCAGTTCGGAATATTCTTTGGACATTTCTTTCAACTCCTCCTGTGATTTTTCTTCTACATTAATCACAGAATTTCTTGCAGTGTCATGTGATGATACCAGTTCATTTATTTTTAAATGAAGTGAAGCAGAAAAACGATTGAATGATTTTTGAATAATAAATAAACTTAGAAAAGTAAACCCGAGAATTACATCTCCTATGCTGGAATGAATATTCTGAATGTAAAACAGCTTGTTACTAAGCCAGAATATTACGGTGCATATTGCAATAATAAAGGTGACAGAATTACCTAATAATGCAATCCCAACCGAGGCAATTTTTTCAAACTTTCTTTCTGCATGTTTATATAATTTTTTCATGATTCGCAAAGGTAAATGGTATAGGCGCAACAAGTATTACGTAACTTTGGAAATAAGTAATATAATTCACATATCTGCCGGGCAGCAGGTTCATAAGAAGTTCGGTTGAATTACATTCTCTCCATATACCAGCTCAATTCCTTCTCAATTTTTTTATAACTGGATATGTTAGTGATAATTTTCCGCAATCGCATAAAAGCTGTTTCACTTTTTACAACGTAATCGTAAGCCTTGTGATGCATGCAGTCAATTGCAACATCGATGTTGTCCTGGGAGGACAATATAACCACAGGAATATCGGGATTTATCGATTTTATTTTATCCAACGTTTCTATTCCATTCATTGCATTTTTGTCTATGGAATCCAGATAGTAATCTAATATGATTATATCAGGATGGCGTGATAAATTCTCCGCGCAAAGTTCGCCGGTTGCAAATGTTTCAATGGCAAAATCAGCACCGTGTAAAAATTCAATTTCTAATGATTTTAAAAATAATGCATCGTCATCTACCAGGAAAAGTTTTATCCGATTGTTACCGGATTTATTTTCGTTGTTCATAAGTTGTTGCTTTTAATCGTATTAAACTCTCCTTGTAATTCTTCACATGCCTGGGTACAAACGTTTTCCAGCTGTAGTACCATATCGGATATTCCAGCTGTTTGTTGTTGGGTGCTGGCGTATTCCTGAATTTTTTTTGCCATGTTTTCGAATTCAACATTGATTCCTACTATGGAAAATGAAGGAATCATTTTATGTACGGCAGTGTACAATGATTTCAAGTCTTTATCCAGAAAACTTTGTTTCATTGCCATAACTAAAGGTGGGGTTTGTTCCAGGTAAAGTGAAATCATTTCCATCATTAATGTTGGATTAGATTTGGTATGTTTAATTAAATAAGCGAGGTCAATACATTTCACCTTTTTAATTTCACCATTTATACTTTCTTTAATATCGTCTGCAATTCCCGATTTTTTTACATACTCCACTATTTTATTATATAATAATTTTTCATCAACTGGTTTGGCAATGTAATCATTCATGCCGACGGATTTGCATTTTGCTAAATCAACAGTTGTTACATCAGCAGTTAATGCAATAATGGGAATATCAGAATTCATTTTGTTCCGAATATATTCTGTGGCTTCAAACCCGTTCATTTCTGGCATCTGCAGGTCCATCAAAATAATATCGTAAGAATTGGTTTTCAGTTTTTCAACTGCTATTGTTCCATTGGAGGCGATATCGCATTCAAATCCGAAATCATCCAAAAGTGTGCTCATCAGTAATTGATTCAGTGCAATGTCTTCAGCTACCAATACTTTTAAGTTTTTAATTTCCGGATCCAATTCCAATAATCCTGTTTCTAATTCAGATTCTTCTTTTGTCTTTTGAAAATCTAAAATGAAACTGAAAGTTGAGCCTTCACCAATTTTACTTTGTACTTCTATACTTCCATGTTGGCCTTCTACCAAATGTTTAGCAATGGCAAGTCCTAAACCCGTTCCGCCATATAATCTTGAAGTAGCGCTGGATACCTGCTGAAAATTTTCAAATATCTTTTTAATTTTATTTTCCGCTATCCCAATTCCGGTATCTGTAACTGCAAATTCAATGGATGCCTTTCCTTCATCTTCTTTCACTAATCTGACACTTACTGTAATCTTGCCTTTGTTGGTAAACTTAACAGCATTACTTACCAAATTCAAAATTATTTGGTGTAACCGCACAGGATCGCCAACCAATACTTCCGGAATTTTATTATCATACTCTTTAATCAGCTTTAAATTCTTTTCCTGGATTTTTGGTTCAAACAATTGAAGCATCGCTGAAATGGAGGAAGTAATTCTGAACGGCATTTGCTCAAAGCTCATTTTACCGGCATCTACTTTTGCCAGGTCGAGTATATCATTAATGAGGACTATTAATGCATCCCCGCTCAATTTTATAGCTTGTAAATATTCTTTTTGTTTAGCTTCCAGATTTGTCTTGAGCAATACTTTTGTAAACCCGATAATCGCATTCATGGGCGTGCGAATCTCATGGCTCATGTTCGATAAAAATTGCTGCTTTGCTTTTACGGCATCCTCTGCAATATGAGTGGCACTTTCGGCTTTTATTTTTGCTTCTTCTGCAATTCCTGTAGCCAACTCGGCAAAAATGATTGCCTCTGTCAATTCAGTAGAAATTCTTTTTTGCTCAGTAACATCCCTGGCGACTATTACAACACCCAATACATTTTCCTTATCATCATTATAAACTGATCCATTAAATAAAACATCGGTAAGCTTACCGTCTATATGACGAAGGGTAAGCGGTGAATCTGCAACCGATCCTTTTGCGAATACTTCCTTGTATACTTTACGAGCCTTTTTGGGATCGGTGAAATAATCGAAAAAGTTGGTTCCTGTAAGTTTTTCGCGTGAAATGCCTATTATGTTTACCGATGCATTATTCATATCGGTAATTTTGCCTTTAGGGCTGATGGTAAATAATGGATCACGGCTCGCTTCAATAAGACCACGTGCATAATTAGCAATGATTAGTTCTTCTGCCCGTTTTTCTTTTTCAACGTTTTGAAAGGCGAGTTCCTTATTGGCAATGATTAACTCTTTTGCCCGTTTTTCTTTTTCAACGTTTTGAAAGGCGAGTTCTTTGTTGGCAATCCGTAAATCTTTTGCCCATTTTTGCTCGGTAACATTACGGGCTGCCGCAAAAACTCCTAGAACATTTCCTTTATCATCCTTATAAACGGAAGCATTATATAACACATCTGTTAATTTTCCGTTTTTATGTTGAATCGTCAGCGGGTAACCTTCAACGAATCCTTTATCAAAAACCTGTTGGTAACCTTCCCGGGCTTTTTCAGGTTCGGTAAAATAATTTGAAAAGTCAGTATTTATAAGGTTTTCTCTCCGGACACCTGTAACTTTTACGGACGCCTCGTTCACATCCGTTATATTTCCATCTATATTGATTGTGACTAGGGGGTCTAAACTAGCTTCAATCAAACTATGGGCATATTGAGAATCCTGTGATTTATTTATTTCCATTTTATAATTATTAGGATGCCTGTTTTAATTTCCGACATCTTCGACCTGGCTTCGCCTTTTAACTTTCAATTGTTTAAAATGAGAGGGGGAAAGGCCTGTTATTTTTTTAAATTGATTGGATAAATGGGCTACACTGCTGTAATTCATCTTCCACGCAATTTCAGAAATGTTCATTTCATCATAAATAATCAGTTCTTTAATTCGTTCCACTTTGTGGGAGATTATAAATTGCTCAATAGTAGTGCCCTGCACCTCAGAAAATAAATTGGCCAGGTACGTATAATCATGATGTAATTTTTCACTTAAAAAATCAGAAAAATTTATTTTGATTATTTCATCTGAATGATGAATCATTTCAATGATTACATTTTTTATTCTTTCTATTAAAATAGCTCTTTTATCATCCATCAGCTCAAGACCCGAAGAAAGTAATGCAGTTTTTAGTTCTGTACGCTGCTCGTCAGAAATGTTCTCCATGATCTCAACTTCACCTAAATCGACTACTATAAAATGCATTCCGAGCTTTTTTAACTCCTCTTTCACCATCAGTTTGCATCGCTGACTGACCATATATTTTATAAATAGTTTCATATCTTTTATTATAGTATCAGTGAACAACCACATTCATAGAATGTGGCTTTGATGACGTCGGGCAAAGCCCTCTTTCATACGGTCAGTTCCTAACCGTAAAATATTCAGGGACGCATTTAGGTCACGATGAAGCGACAAACCACATACAGGGCAATCATGAGAACGGGTATAAATTTTCTTTTCTACAATCCTTCCACACCCAGAGCAAATTT
>OBLU010003138.1_pt1 | contig 15005 bp, 9 predicted proteins | sample 1518681 | NCBI WGS metagenome assembly OBLU01 (sample SAMEA3539304, study PRJEB22396) | soil metagenome | biome: tundra; feature: field; material: soil | place: USA | collected 2010-05 | depth 0.15 m
AGATCGAGCGTCCGCTCGGCCACGTGGCCGCCGCGACGGCGCCACCCTCCTCGTTCGATCGGACATCGGGTTTCTCCTCGGAGCAGCTCAGCACGGCGGGTCCGCTGCGCAGATCCGTGACGCCGCCGGTCGAGTTCGAGGCCTTTGCCGCAAACGAGCTCCCGAGCGCGATGGCGCGGGCGATCCGTCTCATCGAAGAGACCCTCGCGCGCAGCGCGCCCCCGAAGGTCGCCGCGACCGTGGGCGGAGGGCTCACCCCGCGTGAAGCCGATTTCATCGTCCTCTACCTTCCCACCTGCCTCAGCTACGAGGAGGTCGAGGTGGCCGCGGTGTCCTCCTTCGTGCCTGGAGGGGCGACGGTCACGATCGTGGCGCGGCGCCCGCTCGATCCCGACATCGCTCCCGCGCTCCTCGAGAACCTCGAGAGGATTTTCGCAAAGACGGCCGTCCCGTTCCCGTTCACGTCCAAGCCATCCTGGCGGCCGCTCGAGGCGGCGCATGCCAAGGCGCCCGCGATGCGCCGGGCGGAGATCGCGTCGATCCAGTCGAGCGTCCTCGACAGTTCGGCGGAGGGCGTCGTCCTGTTCTCGCTTCTGTTTCGCCACGGCCCAAACCCCGAGGTCCGCGAGGCGCTGCGCTCGGCGCACATGGTCCTGCGCAACGTCCTCGCCGGCGCCCGCAGCGAGGGGCGCTTCCGCGAGGCGTACCGCGGGCTCATCAACAAGCTGCTCGAGCCTGGACTTCAGAAGCGCGCGGTCTTGAAGACCCACTCCTTCAACGTCGGCCGGATGGCCCGCAAACTCGCCGCCCGGCTCGGCGTCACGCCGATGGAGGTCGAGCAGATCACCGTGGCCGGGATTCTCCACGATGTCGGCATGCGCGAGCTCAGCTACGACTCGCTCTACACCAAACGCACGCTGAGCGACGAGGAATTGACCTTGCTTCGCCTGCATCCGCGCCTCGGGGCGCTTCTCGTCGAAGACATCCCGTGGCCGTACCCGGTCGCTCCGCTCATCAGGCATCACCACGAGCAGTGGGACGGCGGCGGTTATCCCGACGGCTTGAACCACGACAAGATTCCGCTCGGCTCACGCATCATCCATCTGTGCGAAGCGTTCGACGCCATGACGTCTTCGACCTCGTACCGTTCCGTCCTGTCGAACTACCAGGCCATCGACATCCTCGACTCGAAGTCGGGCACGCAGTTCGACCCCGAGCTCACGCCGGAGTTCAAGCGGATAGTCGCGGACGGGTCGGACTGAGCCGGGAGCCGACGTGAAATCCCGGATCGAGAGGCAAGGCGAGAAGGCGGCCACGCGTGCGGCCCAGAAGAACGCGGGGAACCGCCCCATCGCGTCGAACCGGCGCGCATTCCACGAGTACAACATCGAGGAGAAGCTCGAGGCCGGCGTCGCGCTGATGGGTACCGAGGTGAAATCCCTGCGCGAGGGCAAGGCCAGCCTGCAGGACGGCTACGTCGCGGTGACCGGCGGCGAGGCCTGGCTGTGGAACGTTCACATCCCGCCGTACGGGGCCGGCAGCTACAACAACGTCGACGCGAAGCGGAATCGCAAGCTCCTTCTCCACAAGCGCGAGATCGTCCGCCTCGCGTCGAAGATCCAACGGTCAGGCGCCACGTGCGTGCCGCTCCATCTCTACTTCAAGGGCCCGCGCGTCAAGGTCGAGATCGCGCTCGTGACCGGTAAGAAGCTGCACGACAAGCGCGAGACGATCCGCCGCCGCGAGGCCGACCGCGAGGCCCGCGCCGAGATGAAGTCCGCGCGGCGGCGTTGAGCGATGAGGGTCGAGGTTCTCTCCAGGCTGCGTTGTCCCGCCTGCAGGTCCAGCCGACTTGCTTCCAGGGAGTTCCTTTGTGAGCGAGGCGAATTCCTGGAGGGTGTGGTGTGGTGTGGTGCGAGGACTGCCGGTTGTGGTTCCCTGTCGAGGATGGGTTCCTGGACCTCCTGACCGGCCCGTTGGCATACACAGAGGAGAGAAACCTTTTCTGGAGGAGGCGGGAGGCCGACCTGACAGCGCTTGCCCTTTCGCATGCCCCAACCGACGACGTGAAGAGCGCGTCGGCAGGAAGAGGAGGAGCCGCCCAAGCTCTTCAGCAGCAGAAGCACTTCGACTGGTACGCCTCCAACGAGGAACAGCGGTACTCTGACTACGAGACCACGCCGTTCTGGCGGGCCGCCGACCGAATTGCGTTCGAACCCTGGAAAGCGGAGATCCGCGAGAACACGCCCCCCGACCAGTGGCTCCTGGACGTCGGCTGCGCACAGGGGCGGAGCACATTTCACATGATGGACCTGGACCTGAACGTCGTCGGATTCGACGTCTCGAGGAAGTGCATCCGGGAGGCTGCTCGGCGATACAGGAAAGGGAATTTCAGGGCGAGGGCGAGTTTTCTGATCGCAGACGGGTCGGCGTTCCCTCTCCGGGACGCGACGGTCGACTACGTGTTGGTTTACGGCGTCCTGCACCATCTCGCGGATCCGGGCAGCACCTGCCAGGAGATCGGGCGCGTCCTGAAGCCAACAGGTGTGTACTTCGGGCAGGAGAACAACGCCAGCTCTTTCCGGGTCGTCTTCGATCTTGTGCAGAAGCTGTGGCCTATCTGGCACGAGGAGGCGGGCCCGGAGGCCGTCATTTCCAGCGACCGGGTGGCGGGTTGGCTGAAGCCCGCCGGATTCCGTGTCTCAGCGCGGACGAGCGTCTTCCTTCCCCCTCACGTCATCAACTGGACGACTGAAGCCACGGGTTTCCGGATTCTCAGCTCCGTGGATCGCGTGATGGCAAGAGTGCCCTGGCTCAGCGCGAACGGCGGCCTCGTTATCTTCGAGGCGCGGCGGCGTTGACGGCGACGGGCGGGCGCGCGAGCTAAGGCAGGAGCCGCGCGAGCCCGACATCGCCGTGCAGGACACGGGCCGCACGCGGGTCCGGTGGCCCCGGCAAGACAAGGTCCCGCGGACGGTAGAGGCCGAGCGGAAGCGGGTGGCCGCCGAGGAGGCCGTCGGGGATTTCGTCCTCGAGCCGGAAGCGACCCTCGTCCTTACGCCACGTCAGGAGGACGAATTCCCTCCAGCGCAGCGAAAGGCCTTGGCACGCGCCGGACTCGAAGCACGCCTTCTCCTCGGGGAGGCGGCACCGGAGGCCCCAGTCCTGCGCGAGGCACGCGCTCTGGGCGTCGACGGACCAGAGGAAGACCCGCGGCCGCGCGGCCGGATCCGGCCAGAGGAGCATGCTCCAGCGCCAGGCGAGGTACTGGACCTCGGTCGCCATGTATGCGGGCTCGTGAGGCACGAAAAGAACCAGCGTCGTGTCCGGCCGCACCCCGGGCACGGCCTCCACGAGCGAACCAAGCTCGAGCCGGTGCCGGCGCCAGGTCGACAGGAAATGATCCTGTCGGCCAAGGCCGCCGGCGACGCCGAGGCCCGTGAAGACCGTCAAGAGGGCGAGAGCAGCCACGCGCGGCGCTCCTGGCCGGTCGAGCAGCCGGCTCGCGAGGAATCCGAGGACGATCGACACGAGCACGCGGGTGAGCACGTGCGTGCGGTAGAACTCCGAGGAAGCGGCGACACCAGCCCAGGCCGCGTGGGTCGCGAGCGCGGCCGCGGCGCACCACCCCGCGAGCAGGAAGTCCCGCCGGCGAGTGGAAACGGGCGGCCGGACGGGTAGATCGCGCAGCGCGCCAAGGACGAAGGCGGCGGAGATCATCGCTCCCGCGGCCCAGAGCCAGACTGGAATCACGCGTGGCGGAAGCTCTCCGAACAGGGGCCGCACCCAGGGCCACTCCCACGGAGAGACGTCGCGGGCCGTGAGCTGGAGCGTGCGCCAGAAGCGGCCGGACCATTCGAGGGTGTACGTCGCGGTTCTGAGGTACCCGGCCGGGTCGTTGAGGGCGGCCTGAAACACGAGTGCGTAAGGCGCCAGCGAAAGGCTCCAGGCTGCCGACGCGACGAGAGAGCGGCGGTTGATTCCTCGGTAGAGGAGGAACAGGACCGGGGCCATCGCGAGCGCGAGCGTGGCGCCGTCGATGATGAAGACGCTTGCGCAGGCGGCGGCGCACGCGACGGCGAGGGTCCAGCCGGGCGACCCCGCGAGGAAGCGAAGCGCGGCGGCCAGACCGCAGAGGCCGAGCAAGACGCTCGCCTGGTAGCCAGCGGCAACCGGGCTGACGCTCAGGAAGTCGCTGGTTGCGCAGACCGTCAGAGTCCCCGCGAGCCACGCAGCGCGACTCTCGTCGGGAAACAGTGCGCGTGCGACTTCCCATCCGGCCCACCCGGTTCCGAGCCAGAGTAGGCCCGTGAGGAGCTGCAGGCTCAGGACCGGTTCTCCAGTCGCCCACGGGAGGAAGAAGACGATATTGAGAAGGCGGCGGGTCGGCGTCCCGGCAGGCGCGACGAGTCCCGCGAGTCCCGACGCCTTCCAGGCCTCCTGCGCGACCGCGAGTTGGTTCGCGTCATCCTGGTAAAGGCCGGTGTCCGCCGCGAAGAGACCCCAGGCGAGCAGCGTCAGGAGAACCCAAAGCCCCCACGGCGGGCGGAGAGGCCGCTCGCCGTTACCAGCGGCGGCCGACGAGACCACGGAGGGCCTGCAGGAGCTTCCAGCCGCGCGAGGCGTACATGGCCGCGAGCTCGTCCTCAGCTTTTCGATCTTTCGCAAGTCTGCGGGGTTGCCTAGCGGAGACGAGAGTGCGAGCGGGCGCAGTCGGGAAGGCGGCGCGATTCCTCTCGCGGCCACCTCGCGCGCGGCGTCGAGCGGCCGTGCCGCGATCGCCGTGAAGTCGTTCGAGAGGACCCCGGAGTCGATGAGGAGCGCCTCGGCCGCGGCGAGAACCCTCACGAGCGCGGCGTCCTTCTCGTCGAGCGGATCGAAGTTGTGGATGAGGTGCTCGAGGAGGAGGTTGAGGATCGTCCCGCCGTAGTCGGCGCGCACGACGATCTCGAAGAGCCGCTCGACCTCGGGCAGGATGAGATCCGATCGGACCGCCTCGGAGGGGTCGGCGACGTTCCAGTGCTCGACCGGCATCCGCACGTACCGTCGAACGCTCCGGCCGGAAGCGAGAAGCGGTTGTTGTCGATCGTGTCGAACGAGAGGTTCGTGACCCCGGCCTCTGCCGCGGCGCGCTGCGCGAGATCGAGCGAGGCCCGCGACGCGCGCCTGGAAGACCTCCCTGAAGACGAGCGGTGAATCGAGCCAGCCTTGCCGGTGGTCGATTGCGCGGGCAGTTGCCGTCTCGTCCCACCAAGCCACGACACGGGGATGCGCCCCGGACGTGGACGGGCGCGCGCCGCTGCCTCTTGTTGGTTCGGGATCGCTCACGCGGAGGCGAGTTTAGCCAAAGCGCGCCGCCCTTGGGTCGTCCACGGGTGCACGGACAGGGCAGACCCGCCGCGACGCGCGAGCAGAGGGTCAGCGCCGGTCGAGCGGCCGTTCCGGAAGGAGCCGGGCCAGGAGCCGGTCGCCCGCGAGGAGCTCGCGGGTTCGCGGCGCCGGTCGTGCGTCCACGATGCGCGCGGCGGGGTCGTAGAGAGGCCGGCTGTCCGGGGTCGCGGGCACGAGGCGGTAGCGCCATGCCGCCGGGTCGTACACGAGGACGACGAGGCGCTCCCACGGAAGGAGGAGGCCGGGCGACACGCCGCGCGCCACCGCGTCGCGCTCCGCGTTCGATCTCCAGCAGCGCATCCCGGCGTCCTCCGTGCGGCAGGCCGAACCATGTTCGGGAAGGAACAGGAACGTTCGCCAGGCGAGGCTCACATCGCCGTAGAGGAGGCCCGCCCACGACTGGGCGAGGTAGGGCGCCCTCGTGGCCTGCAGGGCCGGGCTGCTCTCGACCATCATCAGAACGAGCGACGTGCCCGGCGCGAGACCCGGCGCCTCCTCCAGAATCGAGGAAAGCTCGTTCCGGTTCCGATGCCACGTCGAAAGGTAGAAATCCTGGCGCTCGACGCCGCCCGCGACGCCGAGACCCACGAAGACCGCCGGGAGGAGGAGCGTGAGGCGCGGGGCGCGCGGGACCCGGCGCGCAAGCTCCTCGGTGGCGAGGGCGAGCGCAAGCGACGCGAAGACGCGCGAGATCAAGTGCGTGCGGTAGAACACGTCCGAAAACTGGACGCCGGCGAACGCGCCGTTCGTGGTGACAAGGAAGAGGAGGGCGACGGCGCCCACGCGGACGGCCCGGCCCCGCTCATCCGCTGACCACGTGTCGCCGGAGGCGGCGTCCGCGCGGAACGCCGCGCGCACGAAGAGGAGCGTCCCCGCGAGCGCCGCTCCGGCGTACAGCCAGGGCGGGACGAGGGAAGGCGGCGAGTCGAACCACGTGGGACGGCTCCACACCCACCGCCACGGCGAGAAGTTGTGCGCGACGATCGCGAGCGTGCTCCGCGCGCGCTCCGCGGCGCCGAGAGGCCGGAGCGCGACAGCCGCGTAGCTCGTCGGATCATTGAGGAAACGCAGGAACGTCACGGCCCACGGGACAAGAGAGAGTCCCCACGCGGCGGCGGCCACGGCGACGCGCCGGTCGAGCCGACCGCGGACCGCGAGGAAGAAGAGCGGCGTCAGAGCGACGGCCGGCGCGAGGCCGTCGGTCGTGAAGACGCCCACGTTGACGAGAACGGCCGCGAAGACGAGCGTCCGGGGCGGGCCGCCGGCCAGCCACCGCGTCGCGGCGAGCAGCGCCGCGAGGAACGCGAATGCGGAGATGCTGTACCCGGTCGCCTCGGGGGCGTTCGTGAGGAAGTCACTCGTGGCCGTGAGGGCTAGGGCTCCCGCCACGACGGCGACCCCCCGCCGCGCGGGAAAGAGGGCGCGCACGAGTGCGAACAAGATCCAGCCCGTGGCGAACCAGCACGCGCCATAGAGCGCCTGCAGGACGAGGGCCGGCGTGCCCGAGGCCCATGCGAGGAGCCAGGGCACGCCGAGGAGCCGGCGCGTGGGGCCGCCAAGGGGCTCGAAAAGGCCGCGCAAGGGATGAGCCGCCGCAGCCTGCGCCCACGAGAGCTGGGCCGCGTCGTCGTGGAAGAGGCCGCGGTCCGGGGCGAAGAGACCCCACACGAGAAGCGTGAGAACCGCGAAGAGGAAGACGGTGTCGCGCTTCATGTGACCGCCGTGAGAGACGTGAAGCTCCGGCCCATCGGTGAGTGGTGTGGGCAGTGTACCTCCGGGACCGCTACACTCGGTTCCTTCATGTTCGCCACGTCCTTACGCCAGCCCCCCGTCTATGACACCGCGCGCCGCGGGCTCCTCTTCGTCGAGGAAGCCCGAGCGCTCTGGGAATACCGCCATCTCGTGGGCGAGCTCGTCGCGCGCGACATTAAGGTGCGCTACAAGCGCTCCGTCCTCGGCATCTTCTGGAGCATGCTCAGTCCGCTCCTCTCGATGGTCGCACTCACGATTGCCTTCTCGGCTCTCCTCAAGCAGCAGATCGCGAACTACCCGGTGTACTTTCTGGCGGGCTCTGTCTTCTGGACTTTCTTCTCGCAGGCCACGGCCCACGCCGCGTCGCTGACCGCGGACGCCTCGGAGATCGCGCGCCGCATCTACGTTCCCCGCTCGGTGTTTGTCGCGTCGGCTGTGGGCGTCGCGCTCGTGAACCTGTTCTTCAGCCTCGTGCCGCTTTTTCTCATCATCCTCGCCACCGGCCACCCCATCCATCTGTCATGGCTGTTTCTGCCGGTCTCCATTCTCACGGGTGTTCTCTTCACGGCGGGCGTTGGCCTCGTCGTCTTTACGCTGGCCTCCCGCTTCGTGGACGTGAAGGAGACCTACCTCGTCCTTCTCTCGACGTGGTTCTTTCTCACACCCATCGTGTACACGCCCACGGTCCTCGCGCCGAAATACCGCCTCGTCATCCGCTTCAACCCGATGACCTACCTCGTCGAGATGTTCCGCGCGCCGCTCTACGATGGCTGGCTGCCGGGGTCGAACACGATGGCATTCTCCCTTCTTGCGGGCGTTCTCAGCCTCACGCTCGGATGGCTCTTCTACTCGTGGAAGATCGAGGACTATGGCACACGCCACTGAGGCCGTCGCCCGGGCCGCGCCGGACCCAGCGGTTCTCCTCGAGCACGTCACGCTGCGCTACCGCGTCCCGCACGAGTCCGTCGCCTCGATCAAGGAATACGCGCTACGCAAGCTCCGGGGCCGCATGGAGCACAAGACGCTCGTGGCCCTCCACGACATCAGCCTGACCGTCGCGCCAGGCGAGCGCGTCGGCGTGATCGGCGCGAACGGAGCCGGCAAGAGCAGCCTCTTCCGGCTCATCGCCCGGGTGCGCCGGCCCTCGGAAGGCCGCCTCGTCGTGCGCGGGCGCGTCGCGCCCCTCCTCGAGCTGGGCCTCGGCTTTCACGGCGAGCTGACCGGGAGGGAAAACATCATCCTGCAAGGTGCGCTGATGGGCCTGTCGCGCCGCGACATGCTCGGCCGGATGAGGGCCATCGCGGAATTCGCCGAGCTGGAAGTCTTCCTCGACGCCCCGATTCGCACGTACTCCACCGGCATGGCGGCGCGCCTCGCCTTCGCCGTCGCGACGGACGTGGATCCGGAGATTCTTCTCGTGGACGAAACCCTCGCCGTGGGCGACGAACGCTTCCGGCATAAGTGCCACGACCGTATGAACCGGTTCCGCGAGCGCGGCAAGACGTTTCTTCTCGTCTCCCACTCCCTCGGGGAGATCACGGACTCCTGCCAACGGGCCATTTGGATCGCCAAAGGGCATGTCATGCAGGACGGCCCCGCCGCCGAAGTCTGCGACGCCTACCATGCGTGGGCACAGGGTGGCGCCCCGGCCTGAGCAAAAGGATCGTCGTCCCGATCGCGACCTGGGCCCCCTTACTGCCAATACCCCGTCACATCGACGACGAGATGCGTGGTGCCGGAGGCGAATCCCGAGACGACGGTCACGCTGCCGGTGGGCGTCCCGAAGAGGTCGAGGACGGCGTTGTTCGCGCGCGTGTCGCCCGCGCGGAACGAAATTGTGTCGAGCGACGGCGTCGTCCCGGCCGGCCCGATCCGCACGGTCCCCGCCACGCTCGAGCCCGTGACGGCCACGTTCGCGGCCACGGCGACGGCGTCGGCGGGCACGCCGCAGGGCGAGCCCGTGAGCGAAAAGTCGCGCGAGCCGTTTGGTTGGAGCGCGGGGCCGCCGCCCGGGCCCACGGCTCCGCGCGTGTCGACGATGCGGCAGGGCGTGATCGTTGTGAAGGACGTCGCGGCGGACGACCGGGGCGCATCGACCCGGCGGACCTGACCGCCGGCGGCGTACGTCGTGTAGTAGAGCGAGGTCCCGACCGGGGACGGCCCGAAGTCGAGCTCGACGACCGCGCTTGCGCCGAGGCCGGTCGCGAAGTCCGTGACGGACGAGCCGTTTGACGCGAGCCGCGGGATCGCGCCACAGTTGAAGTCCGCGAAGAGGTACGTTCCGTCGTAGGCGGTGGGCCACAGCCCGACCGGGATCCATGCGCCGCCCGTGATCGCGCCACAGCCCCCGGCCGTCGTGCCCGGGATCGTCCCGTGCGGGTACTCGAAGAAGGGGTCGATCATGTTCGCCGGCGCCGGGTTGCACTTGCCGGTCGTGACGTTGGGGTGCGCGCCCTCGCGGCACGGCCAGCCGTAGTCGCCGCCCGCCTGCACGAGGTCGATCTCCTCCCACGCGCTCTGCCCGACGTCGTTCACGAAGAGGGCGCCGTCGCTCGGGCGGAACGCGAACCGGAAGGGGTTGCGGAAGCCCCATGCGTAAGTCTCCTGACATTTCGTGCCGGGCGTCGATGGGCCCGTGTTGCACCGCGCCGAGTCCGCGCCGAGGAAGGGGTTCGTGGGCGGGACGGAGCCGTCCATGGCGATGCGGAGGATTTTCCCGTTCAGGATGTTCCGGTCGCGCGAGGCGTCGTTCACGCCGCCGCACCCGCTGTCGCCCGCGTAGTCGCACCCGCCGTCGCCGATCCCTGCGTACAGGTAGCCGTCGGGCCCGACCCGCAGCTGGCCGCCGTTGTGGCTGCCCGCTAAGTTCAGGACGTTGTCGATGAGGACCAGCTCGGTCGTTGGATCGATCACGTTCGCATCGGGCAGCATGAAGCGCGAGATCCGCTCCACGGGGCTCGTGTTCGAGCTCGTCGGGCAGCCCGCGTTGCCCTTGTTGAACGTGTAGTAGAGGTAGATGAACCGGTTCGAGGTGAACGTCGGGTCGACGGCCACGCCGAGGAGCCCCCGCTCGGAGTTCGAGCAGACCTTCGACCCGAGCGAGAGCGCGGGCGTGACAAGCAGCGCGCCGCCCTGCACGACCCACAGCGTTCCGCCCTGCGTCGTCACGAGCAGCCGCCCGTCGGGCGTGAAGGCGAGGGCCGTGGGCGCCCCGACGCTCGCGACGAGGCTGTCGGTGAAACCGGGGGGGAGCGTGATGGCGGGGGCGGGGAGGGCGAAGGCAAGGCCGATTGAGACCGGCAGAATCGATCGAGCGATGCGAACGAAAAGCATGAAACCCCCTCAGGAGGAAGTGTCGGGAAGCTACGCGGGCCAAGGCTTGCGTCATGTCGCCTGTCCCGTTCTTGAAGACTACCGCAAAGAGGGTCCGCGTCCGGCTTCCGGCCTCCGCGTGTCGCCCGCGCCTGACAGTTTTCTGTCGCCGGCGTCGCAGCCCGGGCGCATTAAGTGGCCCCGCACGGATCATTGGGGGTCTTCTGGGCAGTTTCGCGTGTTCCGGCTCACCTTCCGCCGGCCCGGCAGGGAATGTGTATACCGGGTGAGGAGTGGACACTTCCAAGGGATCCCGCATGAAGATTTTTGGCCGAACTGCTGTGCGAATCGTCTTCCTGGCGGCCGCCAACACCGCCGGGTGGATCTGATGCAAATGAGACCCGAGCTTGGCATAAGGGAGGCCACCGCGCGCATGTCGCTCAAGACCCTCTCCCTCGTCTTCCTCGTCGTTCCAGCTCTGGGTCTCGCACAGGAATCTCCTATCGGCAGAGCTCCCGAAGAACGCGGGGGCGGTGGCGTTCTGGTACCGGCCGCGACGATTCAGCCGTCGAAAGCGCCAGCTTCAAGATCTCTGGATGTCCGCACGCTCCTTCCGCTTGTGGGAGAGCCGGTCAACGGTTTTCCGAACTGGCAGGAGCGGGTGATTCATGAGTGGATCAACCGGGCCCGTGTCGATCCGCAGGCCGATCTGGCCGGGTGCGGCACGAACTGCGCAGAGAACATGGGCGGCTGCTACACGCCTCAGGTTCCCCTGATCTGGGACGCGAACGCGGGCCGCTCCGCGCGCTACCACAGCGCCGAGATGGGGATCCAGAGCTTCTTCGCCCACGACTCGGCCTGCACCCTCGTCAGCAACCTCAACAGTATTTACCCGGGAAGCTGTAGCGGATCCGCCTCGTGCGCCTGCGTCGGCGGCCTGGAGATGTGCAATCCCACCTGCACCGCATGGAACGCCCGAATCGGGCTCTTTGGGGCCGGCGCCTACGGCGAGATCATCGCCGCCGGCTATCCAGACGCCAACAGCGCCTTTTACGGCTGGCTCTGGGAGCAAGCCAGCTCCACGTCGTGCTCCTTCAGTAGCGCCAATGGCCACCGCTGGCTGATTCTCAAAGCGAGCAGCGCAGTGGGCACTGGGTACCAGAGCGTCAGCGGAAGCCAGTGGGGGCTCTACTACACGGGTGACTTCGCCGACTCGAACAGTCCGATCCCCAAGATCCCTTCGGGCACGCACGACCCGCAGCAGGCCGGCTCCATCGATTTCTGGGCGAACTGGTACGACTCGGCCCCGCCTCAGAGCGCCGCCGTCAACGTGGACGGGATCTGCTATCCGATGACGCTCCAGAGAGGATCCGCATCGAATGGAGCTTATGCGGCGCTGGGGATCGCCGGCCTCGGCTCGGGCTGTCACCGGTACTTCTTCACGTTCCACGATTCGTCGGGAAACGAAGTCACGTACCCCTCGAGCGGGTCCTACGGCATCGGCCTGACGGCGTGCAACGACTGGGATCTCTCGCGGCCCTTGACCTGTACGTCTTCCGCAATGGGGACCCGTTTCTATACGATCCCGCCCTGCCGGGTCCTCGACACGCGCAACCCGGCAGGGCCGCTCGGCGGGCCCTCGATGGGGGCCGGCGGCTTGCGCTCGTTCGTCGCGGTGGGCGGCGCCTGTAACGTGCCGGCTGGCACGGTCGCAATCTCCGCGAACGTCGCGGTCGTCAACCCCGCGGGAGGCGGGAACCTCGTTGTCTACCCGAACGGCCTCTCGTCCCCGCCCACCGCATCGACCCTGACCTTCAGCGCGGGCCAAACGCGCGCGAACAACACGATCGTCTACCTCGCCCCCGACGGCAGCTTTCTCGTGAAGAGCAACGCGGGGGGCGCGCTCGACGTCGTTCTCGACGTGAACGGCTACTTCAAGTGAGGACCGGACTCCACGTGGCCGTCTTCACGGCGTTCGCGGCGGCATTCGCCGCCGCGCCGCTCGCGGGCCAGGCCGTACAGGGCGGCCCGCTCCCCGGGCCGCTCCCGCTCTTTCCGTCCGACAACTGGTGGAACGCCGACGTGAGCACGGCGCCGGTGGACCCGAACCCGCGGGCTACCCGATCCCCGTGGAGGCGAGGACGCAGCCCCACTGGATCGAAGGCGGCTATCCGGGCAACTGCGACTGGTCCTACGCCGGCTCGCCGTACCGGGGCGACAAGCACATGTTGATCGTCGACGCCGACCACCGCCTCCTTTTCGAGACGTGGAACACGCGGAATCCGCAGGCTCCGCTCGGCGGGCCTTTGATCGCCGCGAACGGCTCGCGCACGTTCGCTCTCGTGGGGGCGTGCGGCATCCCCGCCACCGCGAAAGCGGTCTCGGCGAACCTGGCGGTCGTGAATCCCTCGGCCTCCGGAGACCTCGTCGTCTTCCCGGCCGGAATCGGGACACCGAACGCCTCGACGTTGAGCTTTGCCGCTGGCGGGACACGGGCCAACAACACCCAGATCCTCGTCTCGGCGGATGGCACGGGTCGTGCGAAAATCCAGAACAACTCGAGAGGCGCGCTCGATCTGCTGATCGACGTGATCGGGTACTACGAATGAGGCTCGCGAAAACTGTCGGCCCCGCGGCCCTGCTCCTGACCTTTCTCGTCGGTCGAACGGCGACGGCGCAGCTTCGGTGCAGCGGCGGCCTCACGCCGCCGCCCGGGGGCTGCCTGACCGGGTTTCCGATGTCGCTGTCAGGTGCGGGCCTCGCAAGCCCGATCCATGGTCATCCCATCATCGCGGACCTCGGTCTCCTCGCGGGCCACAAGCAGATCGTCTTCGCGACGCAGGCCGGAAAGCTCTGGGCCGTGAACGACGACGGGACGATCCCGACGGGCTTCCCGATCACGCTGCCCGGCAACGCGGCGGTCGAGGGCGGCCCCGCCGTCGGCGACGTCGACGGCGACGGCAAGCCGGACATCGTCGTCGCGTGGGGGACGGTCCCGCAGGGGTTGAACCCGCCGGGCGGCTTCGGCGCTTACAAGAACAACGGCCCGGGCAGCGCCTTCACGCTCCTCTGGCAGCGTGCGACGATGGACATTCTCCCGGGCCCGCCCGACGGTGTCCCCGACGGCGCGATCTCGACGCCCGCGATCGGCGACGTCGACGGCGACGGCAAGAACGAGGTCGTCGTCGCGACGCTCGACCAGCGGATCTACGTCGTGGACGGGGCCACGGGCCTCGACAAGACCGGCTGGCCTTTCTGGGTCGGCGACACGATCTTCTCGTCGCCGGCCCTCGCTGATCTCGACGGCGACGGCAAGCTCGAGATCATTGTTGGAACCGACGCGCACAGTCAGCCAGTCACTCCCGGCCTGAGCTTTACCCCGACGACGGACGGCGGTCTCCTTTTCGTTCTGAACTCGAACGGGGTGCTCCGCCCCGGCTTCCCGATCCAGTACGACCAGGTCATCGCGAGCGCACCCGTCGTTGGCGACATCGACGACGACGGCCACCCGGAGATCATTTTTGGGACGGGGTCGTTCTACGCGGTGCCGCAGTCGTCTCACAAGGTCTACGCGGTCCACTGCGACGGTACGACGGTCGCCGGCTGGCCGGTGCAGGTGGACGGCCAGGTCTCGACCTCGCCCGCCCTCGGGGACCTCGACGGCGACGGGATCGTGGACGTCGTCGTGACCGACGACAACAAGGGGCCGTCGCAAACGTTCCACGTCTACGCGTTCAAGGGCAAGACGGGGGCGCTCCTCTGGAGCGGTATCCCGAAAGGCTTCTCGGGCGAGACGCTCAGTGCGGGAGACCCGGTGATCGCGGATGTCCTCGCGGGCGGGCCGGGGAGCGGCAAGGAAGTCCTCGTCCCCGAGAACGCCGAGATCGTCGTCTTCAACGCGGTGGGCACGCAGCTCACGAACAGCGACTTCGGAGGATTCCACCTTTACGCGGGGGGGTCGGTGACGGGCGTCGCGGTGGACGTGAGCGGCGGCGTCGTCGAGATCGTCACAACGACGGGCGATGAGTCGAACACGATCGTCGCGGCCTGGAAAGGGACCGGCTCGACGACAGAGGTGCCGTGGGGGATGTTTCACCGCGACGCGGCCGCGAACGGACGAGCGCCGAACGCGGGCTGCTGCTCCTGGACCCCGACGGCGACCAACACCGGGCCCTATTGCATCGGCTCGACGATTTCGCTCTCGACGCCGACTGTCTTCGGCGCGGCCTATTCCTGGACGGGTCCGAATGGCTTCACCTCCAGGGTCCAGAACCCCACGATACCGAACGCCACAACAGCCGCGACGGGTACTTACAGCGTCACGGTGACGGTGGCCGTCTGCCCATCGGCACCCGGCACGACGAATGTCGTCGTCAACCCGGCGCTGGCGGCGCCGGCGGTGACGGCACCTTCGACGGTCGGGGCGGGCTCGCCGAACTGGACGGCGAACGTCCCGGCCCACGCCGGGTCGACCTACGTGTGGGGGATCACGAACGGCACGATCACGGCCGGGCAGGGGACGAGCCAGATCACGTTCACGGCGGGGACGG
>OBLU010003140.1_pt1 | contig 14994 bp, 7 predicted proteins | sample 1518681 | NCBI WGS metagenome assembly OBLU01 (sample SAMEA3539304, study PRJEB22396) | soil metagenome | biome: tundra; feature: field; material: soil | place: USA | collected 2010-05 | depth 0.15 m
CGAAGCTGCTTTTCAAGCTGTGACCGGACCGTTACCGTAAATTGGGTAAACTTGCCAAGGGGAAGATAGTTCAGAGTCTGTGCAAGCTCTTCTTCGGGAAGAAATGCCAGCAGCGCCTTCCCTACACCGGACGCATGCAGGGGCCATCTCATGCCAACGTACGATGATATTTGGATCAATCCCGAAGCCGGCACCCGGTCGATATACATAGATTCCCCATCTCGCAGGACCGCAACGTGCGCAGTAAGGCCAGTTTCTGCGACTAGTTGTTCAAGGAGCCCATGGCAGCGTCCGACGATGTACTGTTGTTCATTTCGTCTTCCGGAATACGAGTAGAGTTTCGTTCCCAGGCTATATCGAGCGGTTTGATTGTCCCTTTCGACGTATCCAAGCGCGCATACCGTGTAGAGGATCGCAGTTACCGAACTCAGCGGTAGCTGAAGGGCTCGATGGATCTCGGTTGCCGTTAAGCCCTTCTCCTTCTCCGCGAGCAAGTCGATCAAATCAAAACACCGCTTGATTGCGGGCACCAGGTACTGCTTCTTGGGCACTTTCGGCATCGATTCTTCTCTTGCCTCTGGACTTGATCTGTCCGTTTACGTACAATCCAACCGATGATATCAGAATCGATTGTCCGTCCGCGATCTCAACAATGAAGAAGCCAACGAACAAGCGACTGTGCTCAGACGATTGAAGGACCGGCGCAGCTAACTGCGCCCTACAACCGGAAGTACAAACTCCATCTCTTCTGGGTTTCTTGGACGCAGAAAGTCGAAATCACAACCCTCATCACACTGAAGTACGTGATCAATGTAAAGCTTCGGGTAGCCTCGAAGGTGAATATGTTTTTTCGGGCTGCTTTGTCCAGAACGCTTCGCGAACTGCTCCGCAGACAACAAAACGTCGAGGCGTCGTTGCGGGACATCCAAACGAATGATATCGCCACTTTGAATGAGGGCGAGTGGCCCGTCGGCGGCGGCCTCGGGACAGCAATGCAACACTATGGTTCCATAGCTTGTCCCACTCATCCGTGCATCGCTGATACGGACCATGTCATGCACTCCGGCAGCCTGAAGTTTGCGCGGAATAGGAATGGCGCCCCACTCGGGCATACCGGGTACCCCCTTGGGTCCGCAATTCTTCAAGACCAATACTGAGTCGGCCGTTGCTTCAAGATCCGGATCGTCGATCCGGACCAACATATCCTGATAACTATCAAAGACCACCGCCGGACCTTCGTGTTGCAACAAAGACGGCGATGCGGCCGATACTTTCAGGATGGCTCCTCGCGGTACAAGGTTACCGCGCAACACCGCGATTGCTCCTTCACTCTGCAGTGGATTTGAGAGCGGCCGAACAACGTCGGAATCTCTGCGCGTCGTGTTCATAAGGCTCTCGCCGAGAGAACATCCTGTGACCGTTAGACACCCTGTGTGCAGGAGGGATTCGATCTCCTTCATCACGACGGGGACGCCTCCGGCGGAATGAAGAGCGTGAACTAAATGTCGACCAGACGGCTTCAAGTCCGCCAGGCATGGTGTTGTTCGCCCAAGTTCATCAAAAAGCTCTGGAGGTAGTTCGATTCCAAGCCTTCCCGCAATAGCTACCAGATGGATGATGGCATTCGTCGAGCCACCAAGTGCCATGCAGAGCCGAATCGCGTTTTCAAAAGCATCCCTGGTCATGATATCGCTCGGCCGAATATTCTTTTCCGCGAGAGCAACGATGCGACGCCCGCTCTCCTCGGCGACGGTCATTCTGCCGGGATCATCGGCTGCGTAGGTAGATGAACCAGGTAGCATCATTCCGAGCGCTTCTGCGACAGCTGACATTGTGGATGCAGTCCCCATCACATTGCAGGCACCGGAGCCACAGGACATGCACTGCTCCAATTCCTTCCAATCCTCTGCCGATAGTTCCCCAGCCCGGTACTGATCCCAATACTTCCACAAGTCAGTCCCACTTCCGATTTCAAGGCCTTTCCATTGACCCGCGCGGCGGGATCCGCCATTCACCTGAATTGAAGGCAGGTTCGCGCTGGCCGCTCCCATTAGCTGTGCTGGTCCGGTCTTGTCGCAATTTGAGAGCAGGACGACTCCGTCCAAAGGATTGGAGCGAAGAGTCTCCTCCACATCCATCGCCATCAGATTGCGGTACAGCATTGTGGTCGGCTTCATGAACTCTTCGCCGAGTGAAATCGTGGGAAACTCGAGTGGGAGTGCTCCTGCGGAAAGGATGCCGCGTTTCACCGCGGCCGCGACATCACGGAGGTTCATATTGCAGTTGTTTAGTTCACTCCAGGAATTCGCGATCCCAATTACTGGACGATCCTTGTATTGATCAGCGTTGATTCCCATCGTCCGCAATGCAGAGCGATGCTGAAGTCCGAGTTCGTCACGTCCGTAGAACCATTCCTGGCTGCGAAACTTCATGTGGCTTTGAAACCCCTCTCCTCGAATCGATAGCCTGGATAAGGCCCTTACCTGATCAAGGGCGCGTACTTACCGACTTTAGAAGTAATGGAATTGATTTGCAGGCACACCAGAGACGTTAGTCTCAATTGTGAAGAGACAACCTCCGAATCGTTCCCATTCTCCGTGGTCAGGCGAAGCGGAAGTGACGAAGAGCGTATTGCCGCCGACCCCGCCGAAAGTGCAATTCGTTACGTTGCTGACGGGCATTTCAATCACTCGATCTATATTCCCGTCCGGGCTGATCCTAACGATACAACCACCGCCGTATCGACAATTCCAAATACAGCCTTCTGAGTCGATCGCGGAGCCATCGGGCCATCCACGCGCATAGCCTTCAAAGAACGATCGCTCATTTCTGATAGAACCGTCGGTCATGTCATAGTCACAGATCCAAATTTGGTTCTTCAGAGTGTCACCAAAGTAGAACTTGGAATTGTTCGGACTCCAGAGGATGGTGTTCGAGATGCCGAGGTCGCGACGCACCTCGGTGTGCCGGCCGTGCCTGCTTATGCGAAAAAGGACACCCTCCTGACCACTGGCTTCACCTGGTTCTCCGCTCGATTTCACATTGTTCAGCATGGAGCCAACCCAAAGAGCACCAAGCGGGTCAATGCCGCTATCGTTACATCGGACGAGGGGCCAGCCCGGTAGCGAGAATAGAAGTTCGTGCCGACGATCGTGCTCAGGCTCCCAGAGCGCGATCCCTGAACCCAAAACCAGAGCAAGCGTATCACTCCGATTCGTTGCCAGAACGCATGTTACCGGTTGAGAAAAGAACCAGGTCCTGAGTTCTGAAGACCGCACTTTGAAGCGATGGACAAGAAACCTGTTAATGTCCGTCCAATAGACGCTCTCTGTCTCATGATCCCAGAGTATCCCCTCGCCGCACTTGTCTCCAGTCGCCGCTACGCATGTCGGTGCTCCGACCCACAGGTTGTTGTCTCCGGACATTCAGACCCCTTGCGAAAGTCTAGGATTTGCCTCGCAGCCTTTCATTTCTCTCGCGCCTTGATTAACCGGAAGGCCTAAATGATTCAGCCACTCCAGTACCTTCCGATTCAGGAAATCAATGTGCTCCTGATCGTGGCATCCAACGCCGAAAGTTGCTTCGCGAACAATTACTTCGGGGAGTATACCGCGTGCGGTGAGGAGGGACTTCTCTGCGTGGTGAAAGAACTCCATATTTTGCAGGCTATAGTTAATTTGAGGGAGCACGCCCAGGAACGCAGAATAGGCTTCATCCAGATCACCCTGGTGCGCGCGATTCCACACAAGTTGCAGTACGTCAGCGACTGCCAGCCCAGGCATGACACCGACGATGCCAGTTTGAATCAGCTCGATCATATAGATGCCGCCCCATCCTTCAAGGACGCCGATCTCCCCGTTCGTCTCATCAACGATCGCCCGAATTCTCTCAGCCATCATTGGTTCTTCCAGTTTCAGGAAGCGGAAGTGCTGGTGCTGGCGGTGTAGCTGCTTCAGGAAGTCCAGGCTAACCGTGCTTCCTCCCGGATTGAAGTCCTGGATCAGAAGGGGAATGCTTATTGCTTCGAGGATGCGGTCGAAGTACCGAAGTAGATCGCGCTCAGGAAGGTTAAATAGTCTAGGCACAGCGACTGAAATTGCCGAGACCCCCGCCAGTTCGAGGTTGCGAGCCATTTCAGAAACATATGCGGTAGACAAATGGTTGACCTGCCCAATAACGGGCAGATCGCCATTGAGGAAGTCGAGAGCCCGGACCACCACTTCCATGCGCTCAGAATCGGTCATCTTATAAAACTCGCTAGCGTAGGCGGGCAGGCACACCGCTGAAACCCCAACTCCCGCCGCAAAATTCAAGAGGCTCTTCTGCGAACTCCAGTCGAGAGAGCCATCCCGCAGAAACGGGGTTGGAATGATCGGCACAACTCCATCAATATTGAATTGGTGCATTTTCGTCTCCTAGACCAAATCTTGCGTGGTCGGAACATGTAAATGTGAGGTACCCTTCTGACACAGCGAGCAATGTTCACGGCAGTATTCGCCTTCGCATAGGAGGGCCTCTTGATGGTCTGGCCGATGATGCTCCTGACGTTCAAGTCCAGAACACTCAAAGAACCAAAACCGCCGGCGCTTCATGCTTTTGTTTATACTAACAGCTAATCGTATTCACGTAATGTCGATTCTTGCAAGTGCACATTCAAGGGCTCTCATGTGGAGAACCTTGAATTGCTGCATTGCAGTTCCGCAGTTGGACGGGCGGCAACGGCATGAGGGTTGGCGGAAACTGCCCTTGCTGCCTCTCCCATCTAATTGAAAAGTAAATGGTTGAAGGCAATGCGCGCTGATCGTGCAGCCTCAGTGAAAATGAGGGTGTCATGCGTGAGAGATGACCTTGAAAATAAATCTTGACAACCAGAATACTGCTGAGGTATTAGATTAGATGCATTCAGCCCGCTGTAGAAACATTCAATATGCTGAGTTATGGTGAGTGGGGTAGGAAGATCGACTGTCAGTCTCGATCTGCTAACAGCGTTGGAGACTCGACTTGGCCAGCCCCTTTGATTATCCGCGGTCGCACTCTAGGGTGTTGGTCGCTGCCGCCCTGAAGACACAAGAGAAGGCGCAGTTCCCCGTGTTGTGAAAGGGAGTACGCCATTCAAAGGTCACGATTCAGGCTCTCTTAAACGATTCTGCTGAGTAAGGAACCAATCGAATTCTGTCAGTCAATTCGTGGCATCTTGGCATGCTGGCTTTCAAACTTCATGGGACGTCCGCCGCGGGAAATTGCCTCGCCCGTGCTGACGTACCCAAACTTATCCGGCGCAAGATGTAATCGCGCTCACGTCTTGCAGCCTAATGCCGCTCGATTTTGGAGGAATATATGATCGCACGCAGAAAACGGCTTCTGATCGGAGTCTTTGTCGTGATGGTATTGTTCGGCCTGGCGAGGTTCAGCCATGCCCAGTTCAACAGCAGCGTTGCTGGGACTGTGACCGACCCGACTGGAGCTGTTGTCCCAAATGCTCAAGTCACTTTGCACAGCCTGCAGACCGGTATCGAACTCAAGAATTCAACGAACAGCAGCGGCATCTACCGATTCAATGGAATCGGGCCAGGCAGTTACCAGGTGAGTGTCGAAGCCAGTGGATTTGCGGAGAAAGTCATAAACGTAAATGTGACTCAGGACCAGGTTGTTGGTGTGAATATATCTCTCGTACTGAGTAGCGCAACGACAAACCTGACTGTAACCGGTACAGCGGAGGAGCTCAATCCGGACGAGACGCGCATTCAAACAACGCTTGAGGCGCGGCAGATTGCGAATTTGCCACTTCAGAACGGAAGCGTGCTTGAGACGGTGCGGACAGCGCCAGGGGTCACGGGGATCGATGAGGATCGCTCGCTCAGTCCTGTCTCTATTAACGGTAATACGATGAACGCCCAGGCGAACGGAAGGCCGAATGCGTCCAACACATACCAGCTTGATGGCGTCAGCATTCAAGACAACACTGGTTACGCTGGAGGCATAAACCGCAATCTTGCCTTTATGCCCGCCGAAGACATGGTTCAGGAGATCGCCCTCGAGGTCACTTCATATTCAGCGGACTTTGGCGCTTCTTCTTCGATGAAAGTGAATCTCACATCGAAAGGGGGCACAAACAAATTTCACGGATCTTTCGGAGACAGATATAGCGGTCGCGGATTGAATGCAACTGCCGACTTTGCCTCTCCTGCGCTCCCGAACTTCCGGAGATGGTACACGACCAGTGTTGGTGGCCCGATCTGGAAGGACAAAACATTCTTCTTCTTCTCGTATTTGCACCAGACACAAATCACCTCCTACAACTCCCTGCAATATTGGGCGACCAATCAATTTACGGGAACCTGGGCTCCACAGAACTATCCAGGCGGCGTGAACGTAAACAACCTCCTGAAGCCTTTTCCCGTCGGGAGTGCAACGGGAGGGCAAGTGGCTTCGGTGCAGAAGCAGGGTGTTGGATCATATGCATCGGATCTCTTTGCAACAAATACCCCGGGCGTGTGTGCTGTGCCTGTCAAGGACGCTCCCTTCTATCTGGGCACGCAGATAGGCAGCAAACCCATCGACTGCGCGATGGAAGTTGTGGACTATGGAGTACTGAATCAAGCCCCGAGGCTCAATGGGTTCCAACTGAATGGACGCGTCGATCAATATTTCCGCGGGGGGCTGGATCGCTTGTACGCCGACTATGTGCTCGAACCGCAGCAATCTGACTTCATCTGGTGGCGGCCGGGATTCAACGCTACCACTCCTGGGGGATCGCGCTTCCTCAACTTCAATTTCACCCACATCTTCACGCCCAACCTGATAAACCAGGCGTCATTGAGCTACCTGCGGTTTAACAACGCGTTTACTTCCAACCGGGCCAACACGATTCCATTTCTATCTCTGATGATAGGTGGCGGGGATGATGGTACAGACTTCTTTGGTACGCCAAGCGACCCTGCCTGGCAAAAGGCGCACAACTATTCATTCCGTGACGATGTAACGTGGACGCACGGTAGACACAACTTAAAGGCGGGCTTCTCAGCGGCGCATTTGGATCAATACAATCAGAGCGCTGGATGGGCCGCCAAGGCTCAAGTGCCACTCTACTTTGGCTGGAGCGACATGCTTGATGATCATCCCTGGACCTATTCCCTTGCCACATTATCCGGGACAACCGGCAAGTACCTTGCAAATATCCAGGGCGCTGCAGTGACACAGTTCGGACTGTACTCACAGGATGACTGGAAGGTTAAACCGAATCTCCTGGTTACCCTGGGACTACGTTGGGATGATTACGGTAATCCCTCGCCCTATGGGAAAGATGCTCTGCCCTTTTACAACATGGTCTCTCCAGCGGGGGCTGGCGTGCGGGACAATATCATCAGTGACAATATCTCCACTGCCAAGGTAGCCAATGCATTTTCTCGTGCTGAAAACAGGAACTTTCTACCGCGCGTGGGCTTCGCATGGACGCCATCTCGGCTTAGAAAGGTCACACTCCACGGCGGTTTTGGATTCTATGAAGATGCCATGAACCTGGGTGGTGTGGTTTCTGGACTGTCGATCAACTCTCCGAGTTATCTGAACCTGTCATTCGGATATTCAAATCCGGCGCCCCTCAATATCGTGGACCCTCGGAATTTTTATGGAACCGACTGGACGAAACCTGCTCCATTTGGCAACACATACTCCTTCCCGGCGATCTCGCCTGCCGGAGTTGACAGCCACGGTGAGGTTATCCTCAATCTGAGCGGTACACCGACGACTTTGTCAAGCGCACTGTCAGGGGTGGATACAAAACTGAAACCTCAAAAGACGTCTCTTTACAGCCTTCAAATGGAATCGCAGCTTCCGCACAACCTGGTTGTGAGCGTCGGTTACTCAGGATCGTTTTCGTGGGGTCAGTACGCGAGCGGAGATTACAACACCTTCACCGGAGATCTGATTGCGAATAATGGCATTGAGAAACGCCTGTCGCCGGAGTGGGGAAGCGTTTCGATGAGCACCAATCTCCTGAGCGGCAACTATAACGCCCTCCTCGTGACTGCCCGGCAAGATTATCACCGTTTGCACTGGCAGGCATCCTACACCTGGGGCAAAACACTCACATATGGAGGGATCATCAACGACATCTACGACGCAAGCCACTACTACGGTCCCGCAACGGGATCAGTTCCCGTCAGTATGAATGGACACATAGCATACGAACTCCCGGGTGGAAACTTACACAGCTTTGTAGAACGGACCCTTTTGGGAGGCTGGGAACTGAGTGCAGTTGCGTCAGCGCAAGCAGGAACTCCTTTCTCGCTTATTACAACTGCGACTTTCGTTCCAATTTCATCGGCTTTACCGTCACAGGGCGGTACGGGAACTACCGACATTACCAACCCCTCAGCGGCCGGCGACTATCTGGCCAATGGAGGGGGCAATTCCCTTGTGAATGTCCCCGCCGATCTCAAGAGAAAAGGATTCAGCCGTGCGCAGTGGAAGTCCGGCGTCTTCTCCTCTCTCGGATATACGAATCACAGCATTCCCAATTATTCGATCGCGGCAAATGGCCCGGGATTTACGAACCCGGTGGGATACGGAACAAATCCGCTCTACAGCAACCAGGGGTACAACTCATTCCAGGGTCCTGGGTACCTGGGGCTGGATGCTGCCCTGCATAAGAAGGTGGCTCTGCCGTGGTTTGGAAAGGAGAGCGGTAGCACTTTAACGATGGGGATCGAAGGGAGCAACATTATCAATCGCGTGAACCTGACGGGCCCCGCATCAAACGATTTGAATACAGTGAGCAGTTTTGGCCTCGGAGTCGCTCAAGGTTCAAATCAAGCTCGCATCCTGCAGGTCATCGGGAAGTTTACGTTCTAACCTTATTGAGGGTGGATCGAACGATGTCCGATCCACCCTTTTCATCTGTTGCGTCGAGTGTGGGTCCAGGTTGCCGTTTGCAGGTGCGACCGTTTCGCAATTGTACGAGCTGGAACTGAGATGCGATCTCGATCATCTTCGATAGGCGCAAGAAGATCTTTCCTTGACGATCTTGTCCAAAGCGATCTGAGGGGTGGCACGTGGACTCTCCTGGGCTTCGGACTTTGTTGCGGCTTTGCCCGACGACGACCGGCTAAAGACAGCCCAGATCCCCTTGCGAATTATCACTCTCTAACCAGTATTAGATAGAAGCATTCTGGGTTGAAATCACGGCCGAATCTCATAGTCGGGAAGCGGAATGCAGAATTGGGCTCCGGAGGAAGCGATGAACCGGGATGCGATTGAATAAATCTGAGGACTCTCTCCGGTGGAAATCAACCATGCTGGCCCTTCTTCTCCCCCGGAGATCAGCACTCTTTCGTTTAGCTGCTGTTGAATCAGCCTCACTGGATTGATGTTCACCTTTGCTGTCGAGAGATTGAAGATCGAAAGGAGCTGGCTTGCGCAATGAAGAACCTGCTTACTGGAGGCACCTTGGTGGCGGTGGTGTTGGTACTAGGTGTCACCGGTAACATGAATTTGCATGCGCAGCAGACCAGGATCACTGGTGACGCGCGCGTTGATCACCTTTTGGCCCAGATGATCCTGGATGAAAAGATCAGCATGATTCATGGCGCCGGAGAGGACGCCTCAACCTACCAGGGCGAGGCGGGTTATTTGCCGGGGATCCCGCGGCTCCGCATTCCGCCAATGCGATTTGCCGACGGCCCTCCAGGAATATTGACTCGGGTTCCTTCAATCGCGCCCACATGCACGATAGGTGTGGCCGCCACCTTCAGCCGGAAAGATGCACGGGCCAATGGTACGGTTGTTGGCCGGGAAGCCAGATCTCACGGTTTGAGCGTGGCGCTGCAGCCCTTCATCAATATTGATCGTGATTACTCCTACGAGCGTGGCTATAACACCTTCGGCGAGGATCCATTCTTGACTGCGGAGATGGGTGCGGAGGAGATTCAGGGCATCCAGCATGAAGGGGTAATGGCGCAGGCCAAGCACTTCATCGGCTACGACACGACCGGAACCAATGTCTTCATTGACGATCAGACGTTGCACGAAGTCTACCTGGCGCCGTTTGCAGCGGCAGCAAAAGTTGGCGTTTCATCGATTATGTGTTCCTACAACAGGATCAATGGGCCCTATTTCTGCGGCAGTTCCGATACGCTCAAAGCGATGTTGAAAGGGGAGGCCGGCTTTGAGGGTTTCGTTACTTCAGACTGGGGCGCGACTCACGCCACGGACTTTATCAATAAAGGACTCGACGTGGAAATGCCGGGGCCGCTTCCAGTCTCCTTTGCGGGACCGTCATATTTCGTAAATGGGTTCAAGCGCGAGGCCATCGAAAATGGAAAGCCGGAGGGGCCCGCCCTGAGCGCCGCGAGATTGCCCGAAGAGCCAGCGAAGAAGCAGGGGAGTTCGACGCGTGAACAATGGCCCACCACCAACCTGAAAAAGCTCGTTGCCGCTGGCGTAGTTTCTGAAGACACGATTACCCGCGCAGCGGGCAGAGTGCTTTTACAGATGGAACGGTTCGGCTATCTCGACGGGAATACAAGGCTGATGGTTACTCCGTCAGATAACTCAGAAGACGAGAAGATCATCGAGAAGACCGCGATCGATGCAGCGGTCCTGTTGAAGAACGAAGACGATGTGCTGCCATTGAAGCCGGCCGACCTGGGCAGTCTGGCGATGATCGGACCGGGCGCGGCCCAGACGATCGCCGTGGGACTGACCGGTGAGGAAGCCGTCGGTCTGCCGGCACTTGAAGTCAGGCCTTTGACAGCGCTCAAGAAGTTGGCGGGAACCGCGGCGCATGTAACGTATGCGGCGGCAGACGATATGGAAGGGACTGTGATCCCCGCGGATTACCTGTCGCACTTTGGAGAACCCGGCCTGGAGCGGCGCGTGTGGAATGAGAACTCGGTTTCGGTGGATCAAACGGTCAATTTTGCAAAGTCTGCCGGCACCGCCTTGCCTCAGGGCGAAAGCATTGTCTGGACGGGCACGCTAACTGTTCCCGACGCCGGTAAATATAGGATCCACCTTCAACTGCTTGGCTGTTATGGAGAACTTAAGATTGATGGTCAGGTTGTCGATAAGAACTGGTTCAACTGGATCCATGGAGAAGTGACCCAGGCTGGGCAGGACAACCTGTTCCCAACGGAAGATGGGCTCGATAATGTAAGGGCTGGTGTCAACCTCAACGCCGGCCCGCACCGCATCGTGATCGAGGTCAATCCAGATAGCTCAAATAGCCCGGTCCAGGTCAGGGTTAGCTGGGTTACCCCACGACAGCAGGCTGAGAATTATCGCGCCGCCATCGAGACAGCGAAGCGGGCAAGGACAGCAGTCGTCTTTGCCTGGAGCCGAACCCGCCCGGTGTTCGGGCTGCCGGGCGACCAGGACCAGTTCATCCGCGACGTTTCTGCCGTGAACCCGAAAACCATCGTTGTGCTAAACGTGAGCCAGCCGGTGGCGATGCCGTGGCTTGGACAGGTGAAGGCTGTGCTGCAAATGTGGTGGGCAGGAGACGAGGGTGGCTGGGCAACGGCTAAGGTCCTGCTGGGGCAGGATGACCCCGGAGGACGTCTGCCGATGACCTGGGCGAAACGGCTTGCAGACACACCGGCAGGCGATCCAGCGCATCCCGAGCGCTCTACAAATGGCGTGAACGGAAAGACGACATTCAGCGAAGGCGTTCTCGTGGGCTATCGCTGGTTCGATCATCAGCACATCGAGCCCCTGTTTCCGTTTGGGTTTGGCCTCTCATACACGCATTTTACTTATGCGGATGCGAGCGCCGCGGCGGCAATGGATGACGGATTCGATGTCTAGGTGACAATCCAGAATACGGGCGCGGTGGCCAGAGACGAGGTTGCGCAGGTCTACATCGACAAGCCAGCGGATCCTCCCGCGGGTGTCCAGTTCGCTGACGACATCCTGGGTGGTTTTGAACGGGTCCACCTGGCGGCGGGGGAGTCGAGACAGGTTGTCATCCACGTCCCACTTCGCCAGCTTCAGTATTGGTCCAATGGAAAGCATCAGTGGAGCACTCCTGGAGGGACTCGCACTTACTGGGTGGGCGGCTCCTCTCGGGACCGCAGACTCAAAGGCCAGTTCGATGTGAAGACCAGCGAGGAAGGCCCACGGAACAGGCCGAATGGTTTGCATGGGCCAGATACACTGCCCCATGCAGGAAGCTAGGCATTTTCGCATCTGACACGATATCGAAATTTCAAGGAGAGAAGTGTAGCAGAATGAATTCAGCTCGTCGCAACCTTTTAAAGATCATTCCGATTGCTGCCTCTACCGCTATAACGCGGCCATCATTGCTCGCGCAACCTCAAGCACGTCATGCCACCCTGTCCATTGAGCCCAGGGGGGGTGCGCCTTTTCGCCCGCTGCAACGAGCGATTCTTCATATCTCAGAAGGCGAATGGGAGAGCGGAACGGTGCTCCTGCTGGATGGAGCAGGCCACGAGTACGCGCGTGGAAATGCGAAAAGTGTATTCCCTTTTACCATTGGCGGCGCCCTGGGCAGGCAGACAGCAAGACTCCTGGACAAGGATGGGAGCATTGCGGGCGAACTGAAATTCACCGTTGACTGTTCCACACAGATCAACGATGAAGGAGGTGTCTTTCGAGCCTTGATGGAGGCTGTCTTGTGGACGATGATGAGTTGGAGCCAGGGTAATCCGGTGTCAACCATTTATCACAATGATCGCGTCTACCAGTTCTTTGCCAATTGGATCTTCGACCACACTCTAATCATGAAAGGCATGAAATACTTCTGGCCCGATCTGAAGGGCGCGATAGATTTCTTCGCAGATACACAACGTGAAGATGGAATGATTTGGGAAAACTGCTATCCCGCAACGCCTGACTACAATTTTTTCGATTGGAAGTTCAACTATGACGATTTTGTGCGGAGGATTGGAGGGGGCTTCTGGCAGTTGCGCCGCGCCCCGGTGGAGAGTCACGTCGAGCAGTTCTTCATTGAGGGTCTTTACTACACATGGAAGGCGACCGCAGATACCGAATGGATGAAAGGTAAGCTCGATGCTGCGATGCGGGCTGTGCGGTATCTAACCAAGAGTCCGTACCGTTGGTCAGACAAGTATAACCTCATACATCGCGGTTTCACGATCGACACCTGGGACTACGTCTCTGATGATCAGCAGCGATTTGGCGGTAGCGTCTTCATGGTCTACCTGGGCAAAAGCGAGTTCGGCGTTTTCCATGGCGATAACACCAATCTCATTGCGCAGTGCCGCAATCTCGCAGAAATGCTCAAGGTTGCAGGTCGGGCGCAAGATGCGCCTGAGTTTGAAAGACTCGCGGAAGATGTTGAAAAACGACTCAACGACTTAGCCTGGAATGGAAACTTCTACACACACTGGATCGCGGAAGATCCCAATTATCGTCCCAATGTTGGCGTGGATATGTCCAGCCAAGTTTCGCTTTCCAATGCGTATGCATTGAATCGAGGAATCTCCCACGACAAGTGCGTCTCTGTGATCAAGACGTATCAACGAATAAGGAGCGAAATGCCCTCTTCGTCGCCGGGAGAGTTCTACGGCATCTATCCCCCTTTCCAAAAGGACTTCACTCTCAACGAGCCCGGCCTGGTGTGGGAATATTGCAATGGAGGAGTGCTGACGGTCGTAGGCGGCGAGCTTGCACATGGGGCCTTTGAGCATGGCTTCGAGTCATATGGTGTCGACATTCTGCGTAGGATCAAGGCAATTGCAGATCGATATCGCGGCTATCTGCCGTGTAGCCTCAGAGGCAAAGGAGTCGAAACCCCACAACGCACGTTTCAGCAATTGAGCATCAAGGAACAAGCAAACGCCTGTCACGGAAACAGCGCATCAGGCGTGCCCCTATGGTCTGCCCAAGCGGGCGAGAATCTTGCTGACCTTCCCTCTGGGAAGCAGGAGTTTCAGGGAGTGCCTTTCGAAGTTCTGGACCCCGCGCAGAGTCCATTCCGTTCTTGCGCCATTCTTTCACTGGAGCATCCCTACTCCAGGAGTCTCTCGATTCCTGTAGGTGCTCAAGCCTCTTCTATCTATTTGCTTAATGCTGCGGATGGCAGGGCTGAAACAATGCTGGTCACCATTCGCTATTCCGATGGAACCAGTCACTCGCAAGATGTCGCGGGCCACAAGTGGTTATTTCCTGAGGATACAAAGTACAGAATGGAGGGCCCGAGAACGGAAGACACCTATCGCGTCGCCTGGAAGATGAAAACAGCCGATGAACTTGAGTTAGGAGTTTATGTAACCGGCATCAACAATCCACATCCTGATCGGGAGATTACTTCTCTTGAATTTAGCGTCGGCGGAGCGAGAAGCAAGTGGCTCATCCTGGCAGCTACCTTGAGCAGTGCGTCTGTCTTCTTCGCTCCTTATGACGACCTATCCAGTGGAATTCCTGATGGCTGGACCGGATCGGTGATCTATGCTTTGCTTGAGGGCCTGGCCGGCGTGAAAGACCAAGGTACCGGCTTTAGTCGGACATTATTGACGCCGCGCTGGGAATCCGCAAATGTGCCGTCGGCAGAAGTGGCTGTACGCTATCCGGCTTCGGCCGGATACTGCACTTACAACTACAGTGTCGGTGAGAATAAATTGGAAATCGAGTTTACAGGGAGCGCAGAGGAATTTGAAGTGCAGATTCTAATGCCGGCAAAGCGGAGGGCTAGGGACACACGGTTCAACGGAAGGCCGATCGGGACGACACTACGGAGAATCGAGGAGTCTAGCTATCTCGTGCTTTCCTCCATACCACAGGGTGTGCATCGAATCGAAGTCGATCTCGTTTGACCTGGCCTAAACTCACTCCCGCTGTCACACAACAGCATCTTCGGCTGTGCCTCGCCAAAATGCCATCCGGGCGCAAAAGGGGCATGGTTTGGGATGTAGTGAACAGTTTTCTATGAGAGTTGCGGCTGAAGAGGAGGTGCTCGTTGGTTACGGATTGCTGCGAAGGCGCGCGCTGGCTGGCGGCGAAGGGCCATCGGGC
>OBLU010003141.1_pt1 | contig 14994 bp, 10 predicted proteins | sample 1518681 | NCBI WGS metagenome assembly OBLU01 (sample SAMEA3539304, study PRJEB22396) | soil metagenome | biome: tundra; feature: field; material: soil | place: USA | collected 2010-05 | depth 0.15 m
CGAGATCTACACTCTTTCCCTACACGACGCTCTTCCGATCTCTCGCGGATGCCCATCGGCAGGCCAAGCAAGCGGCGCGGAATGGCAAATTTGTTTTGCAGCACCGTGCCGGCGGTGTTCGTCCCTTCAAGAACGCGGCCAAATTCAATTGAAGCCTGCGCCGAGCCGAGCGCGCGGATGCTGGCGACGGGCGTGCCGCCAGACTGTAGTTTTTCGTATTCCGACCACGTCGCCCCGTCCATCGTCTCCGAATAATCCGGCAGCAGCGTGAACGGTAGATTGAAATCGGAGAAAATTTCTTTCAGATGCCGCAGGTCGGCGGCGGAAACCATGCTGGGGAACAGCGCGACGCGCCGATTCGCCTCATTGGACGTTCGACGTTCGATGTTCGATGTTCGATGTTCTCCGTCTGACTTCTCCGCCAGTTGTTCCACCAGCGCTTTCACCGCGGCGTGGAAACCGTCCATGTGCGTGCCGCGATAGCTGGCGGTGGACACCGTCACGATGGGCGCAGTGACACGGTCGCCATATTTTTCGTTCAGATCATGCAACAGGCGCGGCATGTCTTCACCAATGGTTTCGGCCAGGCAGGTCGTGGCCGCGCCGATGAGTTGTGGCTGATATTGGCGCAGCACATTCAGCACGCCCTGTTGGAAATTACTGCTGCCGCCGAAAATGGCGCTTTCCTCGTGGAAATTCGACGACGCGATGTCCATCGGCTCGCGAAAGTGACTGATGAGATAGCGGCGGATGTAAGTCGAGCAGCCCTGGGAACCGTGCAGAAATGGAATGCAACCCTCGACGCCGCGGAAGACGAGGCACGCTCCCAGCGGTGTGCACAATTTGCAGGCGTTGCGCGTGGAGGTGAAATGCTTCGAGCGCGGTTCGTTCTCTTTATTTGTAGCAGCCGACGTAAGGAGGCTCTGATTGAAGGAATTGACAGAGTGAGCCTCCTCACGTCGGCTGCTACGGGATTCGGGGATGGCGTTCCCGTGCGAACGCGAAAGGTTGCCTTGGCATTTGGCCATGCCCTGGCAATCAGCCGGACTATCGTAAGTTGCGGGGCAACTTGTCGTCTCCGCCAACGGTTCCTGGATGTCAGTTTTCAGCACAGCAACTGGTCTCTTTGCAATCGCGATGCCAAAGTATTTTCAGTGCATGAAAAGCTGAAAATCCCTTGAAAAGCCTGATTTTTGGCGATGTGGTTTTTCGGCGACGGAAATCAACGCCAGAAGCTTCCTACATCCGCGTAGCTTTGCGCTCTGCCAACCACATTAATGTAGGATGCCAGCAAGACGAGGGTGTGCGGCGCGGATTATTGTAAGCGACGACGTGAGGAGTCTCTGACTGAATTTCTGAAACCGGAATTTGATTTTTTGAATGGACACCGGAGCGCGGACCGGTTGAATTTCTAACGATGGTTTACACCACTCGAACAATGAGCCAACTAGAGTCATCTGCGGTTTTTACCGCCGAATGGATTCAAACGGCGGAAAAGCGCTATGGAAATCGCCCTCGTTCGCTGAAATCGTGGCCATATTTAATTGCCACTGATGGAGAGTTTTCTTCAATTCGTCAGCAAATCGAAGATTGGGTTGCGGATTTGTCAGAAGCAGCAAGGAAAAAAATAATTCCCAATTTGCGTTCGAGCGATAATTTCTGGCACGCCTGTCACGAACTCGCCGTTGGAAGCTTTCTGAAAGAACTCGGCTTACAGATTGAATTTGAAAAGCAGTTCGGTGAACAAACACCAGATTGGTTTGTTTGCTCCAAAGACGGCTTGCGCCCGTTTATTGTCGAAGTTTTCACTGTGAATGTTTCTGAATCTACTGATTTTGAAAACAATCAATTGGATGATCTTACGCGACGACTCGGAGAAATTCCATTGGACTTTGCTGTGAAAATTTCGTGCGAAGACAATTCTGCTATCAGGCAATTGGACTCAAAGCGGAGTAAAAAAATTGCCGAAGCAGTCAGAGTGTGGCTGCAAACCTTCAACGGGCTTTCGGAACTGAGCTTTTCCATGAACGGATTTACTTTTGAAATAATCCATCGTGACCGCGGCTATCCAACCGTGCAATACGCAAGTCCCACAAAGTCTATTTATGCTGCTTGGACGCCCTTGCGAGAAAAAATTGAGGGAAAAATTCACAAATATAAAAACCTCGTGCTCTCCAATAAATTTCCACTAGTAGTTGCCGTGGCACCTGGTTTGGGAACTAATTACAGTAATTTTGAAATGAAAAACATTCTTTTGGGAGGAGTTTTTGTTGAGTCACCATCAAGCGATGGGTTGTTTGCCAAAGAACCATTATTAAGCGGTGCCCTATTCGTTAGTCGGGAAAGCATGGCGAAATGGAAGATCAATCATTATCCAAATTCCAAAGCTACATTTCCATTGCCAGAAAACATTTTCGGAGAAACGTCGCAGAAAATTTAGTCAGCATATGCGGCGCGTTTCGCCCGCCGCGGCGCGAACTGCCAGACGGGGCTGGCGACACTGGCATAGACTTCTTTCGCGAAGTTCAACATGCCGATGTAGCCGGCCAGCGGTTCCTTGCGTTCGTGATTGTGATCGCAGAAACCGATGCCGAGCTTATGGGCAATCGGTCGTTCCTTGACGCCACCAATAAACAGGTCCACGTCCTTTTCCAGACAAAACTTGGCGAGCTCAAGCGGGTTGGAGTCATCCACGATGATCGTGCCCGGATCGGCCATTTCCTGGAGTTGGCGGTAATCCTCCTTGTCGCCGGTCTGCGAGCCGACGATGGCGGTTTCCATGCCGATTAACCGAAGTGCGCGCATCAGCGAAAACGCCTTGAACGCGCCGCCGACGTAGATCGCCGCCTTTTTGCCGACGAGCTTTTGCTTGTAGCGTTGCAGTTCGGGATAGATGGCGGCGACTTCTTCGCGCACCAGTTGCTGCGCGCGGTGCATGATGGTTGAATCATCGCTGAAGTGTTTTGCCGCCTCGTAAAGCGCCGCGCTCATGTCCTCGATGCCGAAATAGGAAACGCGCTTGAACGGAATCCCGTGATCACGCTCCATCATTTTCGCCAGGCTGGTCATCGAACCGGAGCATTGGACCAGATTCAATTTTGCGCCGTGCGCGCGGCGGATGTCATCAATCCGCGAATCGCCGGTGATGCAGGCAACGACCTCGATGCCCAGGCGTTTGTAGTAGTCGCGCAAAATCCAGGTCTCGCCGGCGAGGTTGAATTCGCCAAGAATATTAATGCTGTGCGGGCCGATGCCGGCGGTATCGCCCGTGCCGACGAGCGTGTAAACCGCCTCACACGCGGCGCGGTAGCCGTCCTTCTTTGTGCCTTTGAAACCTTCGGAATGGACACCGAGAACGGGAATGCCGGTCTTTTCGGAGACCCGTTTGCAGACGGCGCTCACGTCGTCGCCGATGATGCCGACGATGCACGTCGAATAAACAAAGGCAGCCTTGGGCTGGTGATGCGCGATGAGTTCCAGCAGCGCGGCTTCGAGCTTTTTCTCGCCGCCGAAGATCACGTCCAATTCCTGGAGGTCGGTGGAAAAGCTGTTGCGATGCAGTTGCGGGCCGCTCGACAGCGCGCCGCGGATGTCCCAGGTGTAAGCCGCGCAACCAATCGGCCCGTGGACGATATGCAACGCGTCGGCGATGGGATAGAGCACCACGCGCGAGCCGCAGAACACGCAGGCGCGCTGGCTGACAGAACCGGCGGTGCTGGCCTTGCCGCACGCCATGTCGGCGGCAGCCGCACCATCGCCCTTGCGCACAACCTGAGGCTGGCGTTCTGGAAGGAGTTCAATCATGACTGAGGTGCAACTTCCGCGAGTTCGCGAATGCCGGCTGATTCCATTCGTAGCATGACCCAGTCATTCAACACGTGGGCACCGAGGTTTTGGTAAAATTTCAATGCGGTTTGGTTCCAGCGCAGTGCGGTCCACTCGAAACGTCCGCAGTCGCGCTCTGCGCCAATGCCGGCAACCGCTTTGAGCAACGCGCTTCCCAGTCCACGTCTCCGAAATGGCGGGCGAACATAAATGTCCTCCAGAAAAATGCCAGGCCGCCCCGCAAAAGAGGAAAAGGTGTAAAAATAGACGGCATAGCCGGCGCGCTCCCCGTCAACGGTGGCGATCAGCGCGGCCGCCGCAGGATGTCCGCTGAAGAGCCAGTCACGAAGTGATGTTTCCGTGGCTTCGAGTTCGTGTTCAAGGGTTTCAAACTGCGCCAACTCGCGGATCATCTTCATCAAATCCCGCACGTCGCTCTCACACGCGGGCCGGATGGTGAAACTCACCAATCCGGTTGCGGACAGCGGGCTGGCGAGGGTCGTGCTCATTGGATGAGTTCGAAGTATTCATCCGCGCATTCGCGGTCCTTGTGGTCGAGCAGGGCGTCGGTCATTTTTTCCATGAGCCGCAATGCGCCCATATAGCCGACGCAGGGAAAATAGCGGTGGCCCATCCGGTCGAGTATCGGGAAACCGAAACGCACGAAAGGAATGTTCTCCACGCGGGCAATGTATTTGCAATAGGTGTTGCCGATGATGAGGTCCACCGGCGCGTTTTTGATCCATTGATGGAGCGCAAACAGGTCGGAGTTCTGTTTCACCACCGCGTCGGGCGCCTGGTCCTTGAGTATTTCATGGACGCGGTTCTCGAAGTGATTCCCGGGTGAACCGGTGATGACGTAGGCAGGCTTCATGTCCAGGTCCGAGAGGAATTGCGTGAGCGCGATGACGTGGTCGGGATCGCCCGCGATGGCCACCCGTTTTTTGTGAAAGTATTGGTGCATGTCGCTCATGGCGTCGAGCAGGCGGCCGCGTTCATCGCCGATGCTCGCGGGCACGTCCACGCCGCCGTAATTGCGCAGCGCGTGGATGAACCGGTCGGTCTCCGTGAGGCCGATGGGCAGTTCAAGGAACGCGCAACCCACGCCGCATTTCTCGTCGAGCTCCGTCGCCGCCGGATGGGATGTGAAATGGCCGAGCGCGATGGTGCAACTGCTGTCTCCGGTGGATTTCAGCTCTTCAATCGTTGTGCCGCCGTGCGGGAACATCCGGTAACGGCCGTCCTGAGGCAGGTCGAGCACGCCACTGGTATCAGGGAATACCACGGCTTTGACCCCCATTTCGGCCACAATGCGTTTAAGTTCGCGGATGTCGGCAGGGTCAACAAAACCCGGAATAAGGTTGAGTTGAAACAGGCGATGACCGTTCCGTTCCGCGAGGTACCGAACCATGGCCGTGGTCATGTTCGCGAAACCGGTGACGTGCGACCCGACGAAGCTCGGCGTGTTGGCGTGAATGACGACTTTGCCCTTGGGAATCGTGCCGTCTTCAGTGGCCTTCTTGATCATCATCGGGATGTCGTCGCCGATGACTTCGGAAAGGCAGGTGGTGTGGACGGCCACGATTTCCGGGTTGTAAATCGTGAAGATGTTGGAGAGTGCCTGGGTAAGGTTGGCCTGACCGCCGAACACAGACGCGCCTTCGGTGAAGGAACTCGTCGTGGCGATGACCGGTTCCTTGAAGTGGCGCGTGAGGTGGCTGCGGTGGTAGGCGCAACAGCCCTGTGAGCCGTGGCTGTGCGGCATGCAGCCGTGAACGCCGAGCGCGGCATACATCGCGCCGATGGGCTGGCAGGTTTTGGCCGGGTTGATCCGCAGCGCCTCGCGCGGTTTGATTTCAGCTGTCGTTCCTTCAAGCATGGTAATAAATCGTTAAACGTTGAATCATTACATCGGATCTTCGGCTGGCACGGCGGTCGCGGGTTTGCGCCAGGACTTGGCTTCGCCGTTTTTCCTTGCGCCGTTGACGCGCGAGGGATGAACCATGCTGGCGGTGAGTTGAGGTTCCTTCTCCCAGGGCGGCGTGACGAACTTCCAGATATTGGTGTTCACCATGCGGTCCACTTCGCGGTAAAAATTCGCCGCGCCGGTGAAGGCGGCGTACGGCCCGCTGTAGTCGTAACTGTGCAATTGCTTGCATGGCACGCCCATCTTTTCGATGACGAACTTGTCCTTGATGCCCGAGCCGATGATGTCCGGCTTGTAGATTTCGATGAGTTTCTCGATTTCGTGATGGCTGATGTCGTCGACAATCAACGTACTTTTCTTCATCTCGGACATCATGCCTTCGTAATCGCGGAAGGTGAAACCGCCCGCTTCCAACGCCGCCATCTGTTCCGGCGTCCGGGTGGGCTTGAAGCGCGCGGGATCGGGTTCGACGTGGAGTTCCTCGATGTTCCGGCTGTCGGCGTCCACCTTGATGGTCGGCAGCACGCGGCGGCCTTCGTAATCGTCGCGGTGGGCGAACTCGTATCCGGCAGCAACCGTTTCCATGCCAATGTCGCGGAACAAATCCTGATAATGATGCGCCCGCGATCCGCCGACGAACAACGCGGCGGTTTTGCCCTGGCACCGCGCGCGGATTTCGTCCTGCACCGGCTTGAGCGCCAGCATCTCCTGCGCGATGACCTCCTCGACGCGGTCGGTGAGCTTTTTGCTGTCGAAGAATTTTGCAATCTTGCGCAACGTTTTCTTTGCCGCCTCGGCGCCGAGGAAATTCACCTTGATCCACGGAATGCCGAATTTTTTCTCCATCATGTCGGCGATATAGTTGATGGAGCGGTGGCACATGACCCCGTTGAGCTGGACGGTATGCGCCTTTGTCACCTGTTCGTAGCTGACGTCGCCGCTCAATGTGGAGGTGAGGTGAATGCCGCATTTGCGAAGCAGCGCGTCAATCTCCCAGGCGTCGCCGCCGATGTTGTATTCACCGAGGATGTTCATGGTGAACTCGGCCTGGTCCGGTGTGTCGTCGAGACCGATGATGTTTTTGAACACGCCGTTGTTGGCGATGTGATGGCCGGCGGACTGGCTGACGCCCTTGTAACCCTCGCAACTGAACGCCATGACGTTGATCCCCAATTCCTCCTTCATCTGGCGGGCAATGGTGTGAATGTCATCGCCGATGAGGCCGACCGGGCAAGTGGCGAGAATGGCGATAGCCTTGGGTTTGAAAATCTCGTAGGCCTCCCTGATGGCCTGTATCAGCTTCTTCTCGCCGCCGAAAATAATCTGGTCCTCCTGCATGTCGGTGTTCATGCAGTATTGCATGTAATTGATCTCGCCGGGTTTTGGACGGGCCAGGTTGCGGCGGGACATCCAGGCGTAAAATCCGCATCCGACCGGGCCGTGGGTGATTTGGAGCAGATCGTAAATCGGCCCCATGACGACTCCGCGGCAACCGGCGTAGGTGCAGCCGCGTTGCGAGATGATGCCGGGAATGGTGCGCGTGTTGGCGGCGATTTCCGGCGGGGCTGCGGGATCGTTGGGGAAGATTTGTTTCGCTCGTTTCTTCCGCGTTTTCGGCGGGTAGATTTTGAGCATCTCCTCCTTGACCGCGTCCGGGTCCGGCACTGTCGTTGGGGCAATCGCTTCAGACATAAATTTTCAAATTCGCGAATTGAGATTTCATATCACGCGAGCGCGGCAGCGCCGCGTTCACTGGTGCGGACCCGAAAGGCGTCCTCGATGGGCAGCACGAAAATCTTTCCGTCGCCGCGTTTGCCGGTGCGGTTCACGCGGATGATGGTTTCAATCAATTTGGGCACGGCCTCGTCCGGCACAACGAGATTCATCATGCGTTTGGGGATGAGCATGGGGCCGTCGTCCTTGAGGCGGGCGATGGCTTCGGGCGCGCCGGCTTCCGCGCCGCTGATGACGCGATAGTCCACGTTGCCCTTGCCGCGCCCGAGCACCTTCCGGACAGTGAACGCGGGAAAACCGGCCTCGATGAGCGCCTGCTTGGTGACGTTCATCATGTTCATGCGGATGATGGCGGTGATTTGTTTCATGTTCAGGCGTCTTTCGTGCCGCTGCTCACCGTCCAGGTTTCCTCGACTTTTGAGATGAAAATCTTTCCGTCGCCGAACGTGCCCTTGTCGCCGGTGCGGGCGGATTTGAGAATCGTTTCAACCGCCAGGTCCTTGTCCGCGTCCGCGATGACCATCAGCAACTGTTCCTTGGGCAATTCGTCGTAGGTGATCTCGCCGACCTTGAGGCCGCGTTGCTTGCCGCGCCCGAAGACATCCATCTTCGTGACCGCCGGAAAACCGGCGTCGAGCAGGGCTTTCATGACATCGTGGACTTTTTCCGGTCGCACAACGGATTGAATCATGGTGGGCATTAGTTGGTTGAGAGTTGAGAGTTGATGGTTGAGAGTCGTGTCAGTTATACAGGCCAAATTCCATGAGGAGTTTTTCGAGCTCCGGCATGGGGAGCGGTTTCGGGATGACGAAATTTTGATTCTGATCAATCGCCTTGGCCAGATTGCGATATTCATCGGCCTGGCCGCATTGCGGATTCCATTCGATGACGGTTTTGCGGTTGATCTCGGCGCGCTGCACATCGTTGTCGCGCGGGATGAAATGGATCATTTGCGTGCCGAGCTTTTTGGCGAATTGCTCGATCATTTCCTTTTCGTTGTCCACCTTGCGGCTGTTGCAGATCAGGCCGCCGAGCCGGACCTTGCCATTGGTGGCGAACTTCAGGACGCCCTTGCAAATGTTGTTCGCCGCGTACATCGCCATCATTTCGCCGGAGCAGACGATGTAAATTTCCTCGGCCTTGCCATCGCGGATCGGCATGGCGAACCCGCCGCAAACCACGTCGCCCAGCACGTCGTAAAAGACGTAATCGAGATTTTCGCTCGCGTCGTAGGCGCCGAGCTGTTCGAGCATGTTGATGGACGTGATGATGCCGCGACCGGCGCAGCCGACGCCCGGCTCCGGGCCACCGGATTCCACGCACAAAGTGTTACAAAAGCCGCCATTACGGATGTCGGCCAGCTCCACGTCTTCACCTTCCTCGCGGAGCGTGTCGAGCACGCTGCGTTGCGACAGGCCGCCGAGCAGCAGGCGCGTGGAATCGGCCTTGGGATCGCAGCCGACGACCATCACTTTCTTGCCCATCTCGGCCAGGCCGGCCACGGTGTTTTGGGTGGTGGTGGACTTGCCGATGCCGCCTTTGCCATAAATTGCCACTTTTCTCATAATCAAATTTGTTGTTCGGTTTGTTTCGGCCGGCGGACTTTGCCACCAGCTTGACAACTCCCTTTGCAGGGCGGGTGCCAACGATGGAACGACGATGAATTCAATCTGGAAACATTGAATAAACCATCGAAAACAAAGGCGAAAATAATTCCGGCTTCCGCCACATCCGGGGCCAGCAATTATGCGAAAGGCTACGTTTGGGTGGGAACGCAGCGGGGAAGCTACGCGGATGTAACTTTTGCGGCGGCGGATTCGTCGCCGCGCCGAAAGCGTTTGAAATCAATGCCGAAACGCTTCACTCGCAGGCCGACTTGGCGCTCGGTCAGGCCGAGATTGCGCGCAGCGGCGGCCATGTTGCCATCGCTGGCTTTGAGTTCGGCGACGACCATTTCGTATTCGAGCGCGGCCACGGCGGATTCGAGCGTGCCGCCGGAGCTTTTTTCGGACGCATCCTTCTTCTGCAACGTGGGCGGCAGGTGGTGGGCCTCGATGGCCTTGTCCGGGCAGAGCAGGACGGCGCGTTCGATGCAATTCTCCAGTTCGCGCACGTTGCCGGGCCAGTGATAGCTGGCCAGCAGGTCAATCGCCGCAGTCGAAATGCGCCGCACATTTTTGCCGCTGCTGTTGCTGAACTTTTCCACAAAATGATCGGCCAGCAGGAGGATATCCGACTTCCGCTCGCGCAACGGCGGCACATAGATCGGGAAAACGTTCAGCCGGTAGTACAGGTCGGCGCGGAGTTTTTCACGCTCGATCATTTCCTCCAGGTTCCGGCTGGTGGCGGTGATGATGCGGACATCACAGCGGATGGGTGTCTGGCTGCCGACGCGCTCGAATTCCTTTTCCTGCAAGACCCGCAACAGCTTGACCTGCGTGGGGGGTGAAAGGTCGCCGATTTCGTCGAGAAAAATCGTGCCGCCATCGGCGATTTCGAACCGGCCCTTGCGCATGGCGATCGCGCCGGTGAACGCACCTTTTTCGTGGCCGAACAGTTCGCTTTCGATGATAGATTCGGGTAGCGCGGCGCAGTTGAACTTCACGAAGGCTTTGCCTTTGCGCGGGCTTTGCTCGTGCAGCGCGCGGGCGACGAGTTCCTTGCCTACGCCGGATTCGCCGCGGATGAGCACGGTGGTGGTGCTGCCGGCCACCTGTTCAATGTGCATGTAAACCGAGCGCATCGCGTTGGAATTACCGAGCATGTTCGGCGGGCGGAGACTTGTCTGAAGCTGCTCCTGCAACCGTTCGTTTTCCGTACGAATCGCGTTCAGACGCTCCTCGGTGACACGGTGGAAATGCACGCTTTGGGCGATGACATTGGCCACGAGCGAGAGCAGCCGCCGGTCGGCAACCAGGCTGACCTCCGCCTGACTCGGACGTTCCGCGCTCAGACAACCCACAACTTCCTCGCCGAATTTCACCGGCACGCAAATGAGCGCCATCTTTTCCACGGCCCCCTCCGCACTTTCCCGTTTGAGCGATGGCTCCGCCGAAATATCCGGCACCACCACGGCCTGGCCGGTACGGATCACGTCGTCAATCAGCGGGCGATAATGCCGGAGATATTCTTCCTTTGAGAGCTGGCGCGGCAATCCGACGGCCTCGGAGGCAGAAAAACTGCCGCTTTTGCGGTCGAGGATGGTAATCGTGCCGCACTGAAGTCCCATCACCTCCTCCATTTTGAGGAGGACCGGCCGGATGACGTCGCGCAGTTCGAGGCTGCTTTCCAGCGTGTAGGAAATGTTGAGCAGCAGATTTAATTCATCCACCGCCCGGCAACCCTTTTCCGCCGCCAGACGACATCCCCCCTCTTCCAGTCCAACACACCCGCGCTGACTTTCATTTACAAATGAGTTCACAAATTTTCCTTTGCTGCATCCACAATGCCAACCAACCACAGGCGCGAAACCGCCGCTCTCCATCGTTTGCCGCAACCCGGACAAATATTGCGTTGGCGAAATTTCATCAGCCTGAGCAGTTCCAATCACTTGTCATCTGGTTCGTCGCCGGCTTCAGTGCTTCCGGAAATGCCAAAGCAAAAGCAAAAAGACGACCACCTGCAAAATAACGAACCCTACGATCATGGGCACCATCCGGAACCGCGATTTCCAGACCTGTGGCGCCTGCAACCGGGTGTGACGGCTGGTGATGGTCACAATTTCGTAATTCTCCAGTTCGGGTCTCATTTCAAGAGCGGTTTGATACCGGCGCTTGGGATCACGCTCCATCGCGTGCAGGATGATTTCTTCGAGCACAGGCGTCAGGTTCGGATTTATTTTTCGCGGTGCCTGCGGATCACCTGTGACGCGGGCGTTCATGATTACATACGGGCTGTCGCCGGCAAATGGCGGTTCGCCAGTGGCCATTTCGTACAGAATCGCACCCAAGCTGTAGATGTCTGTCCGTTCGTCACCCCGGCTGCCTTTGACCTGCTCCGGCGCCATGTAATCGGGCGTGCCCATTGTGGGCGTGAAGCCCACAAAGGTGAGCCGCCGGGAGTTTTCCGCCTTGGCAATTCCAAAATCCATGATGCGAATCGAGCCGTCGTTGCACAGCATGATGTTGGCCGGCTTCAAATCGCGATGCACGACTCCGCTTTGGTGCATGTACGAGAGGGCGGTGCAAATGTGGCTGGCAATTTTGACCGCGTCCGGCTCCGGCAGGGGCCGCACGTTGCGCAGCAATTCGCTCAAGGTCTGCCCTTCGAGATATTCCATCGCAAAGTAAGGCCGGCTCTTTTTTTCAACAGGAAGAATATTTAGGATATACGGATGATTGAGCCGAATCCCGATTTCTTCCTCGCGTCGAAAACGGTCAAATCCCGCCGGGTCGCTTTCAATTTGCAAATAGGGAATTTTTAAGGCCACCGCCTTGCCGGTTTGCCGGTCATTGGCTTTGAAAAGCGAAGCCATGCCGCTCTTGGCGATGACATCAGTGATTTCAAACCGCTCATCGAGCAAATGCCCCACGCCGATGTCATTGCCGAGCGCGCGGCGGGTTTTGACGGCGGCAGTCTGGGCTTGCAATGACTGTTCCACCTGCCACACCTGAATAATCTGGACGGAAACGTTGTCACTGACCTGGCGGCGTTCCGCCTGCTCGATCAGCCGTTTGCACGCTTCGCCGGGATGATACTTGATCACTGTATCCAGAATTTCCTCGTCCAAAACAAAACCGTAAAGTCCATCCGAGCAATGCAAAATCAAATCTCCCTGCTCTAGGGTCTCCGTTTTGATGTCGTAATGACAAATCGGTTCCGTGCCGACGCTGCGCGTCAGCGTTGAGCGGTGCTGGCTGGTCATCGCATTGCGTTCCAGCAACAATCCCAATTTGACCTGCAACGTGGTGTAAGAATGGTCGGTGGTCATCCGTTTGATTTTCCCGGCGCGGATGAGATAGGCGCGCGAATCGCCGACGTGCGCGACGGTGACCTTGTCGTCGCGAAAAATGGAGGTTAGCAGCGTGGTGGACATGCGGCCCTGCTGTTGGGCAGCCTGAAAAATTCTCGCGGCAGATTCATCGAAAATCCGGCGGACTGAATCATTGGCGGAGGTTTCCGGTTTGGTTTCCTTGAAAACCGATAGCGCGGTTTCCGCAGCGATGCGGCTGGCGATATCGCCATTGCCTTCTCCGCCCACGCCATCGGCCAGAATCGCAATGCTGCCGATAACCTGCAATTGTTGAAAATCTTCCGGCTCCCAAAAAGCAATGAAATCTTCATTGTGATCGCGAACGGTTCCTATGCTGGAGACTTGGAAACATTTAACTTTCATGGATGACGTAAATTAAACGGAAACTTTTCAGATGGGAAGACTCGCGCTGACAGATCGTGGGTTCATTTTATCAGCCAGTCATTTTCTTCCCGATTGAGCCGACGACTGTTTTTTTGCCACCATCGCCACACCGCGACCAATGACCAGACAGCCTCCACCAGCCCAAATGGCCAGGCGCCCTGTAGGAATCCGTAGGCCGAACCCAAGGCGCACGCCGCAGCAAATCCCAAGACAAACCATGGGCTGCGATCCTCCAGCGTGTAGCACACCAGCATCGCGGTTACAGCGAACAAGCCAAAAATCGTGAGCCGATCCATTTGCACTCGCTTCAAGAAAAACGAAAACTCAGCCTTAATGCCAATCAATTATCAAACTGACCTGATAATCATCTGTCGGAAAATCCGCGCTGAATCCGAGAAGCAAACCCGGCCACCTCTCCTCCGAAGGTGACCGGGTCGCGTTTGTGCACTAATGTTGAGTCTATACAGCCGCCTCCTTAAGAAACACCGGCCGGCCGAGCTGTGCGCTCCGTTTCTTAAAGTAAACCAGCCCGTAAATGCCCCATGCCGCCGCGACTGCCAGGGCAATGTAAGGTTCTTTCCAGCTCATGCCGCTCACCATGAACGGTCCGATCAAATAAAACAGCATGCACAACAGGTTTGCAATCAGTCCGAAGATCGGAATGAAGAAGTGCTTGAACCCATTGAAGCTGTGGTGCTCCTTGAACGCCACGATGGCGATGGCACAGGTGATCATGTAAAGCAGGAACGTGCCGAAGTTGCTGATGAGGGTGATGATGACCAGTGTATTCGGCAGTTTCGCATAGGTTGCCGGGCTGAAGATGCCGAAGCTGTACCAGATGTTATGCTTGTCGAGCGGCGCAGGTGTCGTTCCGCCGAGATACAGGAAGACGGTGACGATGCCGATGATGGCCGACAAAATCGCCAGCGCCCAAATCGCCCGGTGCGGCGACAGAGTCTTGCCGTGGAGGAGGCCGAAGTGCGACGACACTTCTTCATCCCGGCCCATGGCGTAGGTCACGCGAGCGCCGGTGCTCAGGCAGGACAAGGTCGTGCCGATAAGCGCCAGGAGCACGGTGAACGCCTGAATGAGCATGAACGCTTTCCCGGCGGCGTAACTTCCGAACAGCCAGGTTCCGGTAATGACCATCAGATCGCCGATGGGAGCGCCCGAGGCGGCGGCGGAGGTGAGGTCATAGCCGCTGTTTAGCAGGTAATTCGCCGCGAAATATTCAAACAGGTAGCAGACCGCGCCTTGAATCGCCAGCGAGAGGAGCACGGCCCGCGGAACGTCGCGCTTGGCGTTCTTGGCCTCTTCGCCCATCGCCGTGACAGATTCAAAACCAACGAGGATGAGAATCGCGATGCACGCTTGAATGAAAAAGAAGCTGATCCCGTGCGGCGCGATGACTGATTTGCCCGTCGCATGGAAATGGAAGGTCTGGGGATCCTTGGCGTCGCCGAGTTTGCCGGTGACTGCGTCTTCCGGCTTGTAGCTCAGCGTGAACGGGTCGGCGATGGCGTGGCCGTCCTTGTCCAGCTTCAGCTTGCCGGCATCGTCCTTTTGAAAGACCGGATACGGGTCGCCCACGGCGAGCCCCATTGCGGTCAAGGTGCCCAACATCACGGCGTCTGTGTTCTTGGTTTTGTCCAGGTCGTCAGCCGCGACTTGACGATCTTGTTGTTTGTAAACCGGCTGTCCCTTGTCGTCGGTCTTGGGCGAGCTGTCAGCCCAGTTGTCCTGCACGGCCTTTCCCTTGTCGTCCGTGATATTGACGGAGTCCACGCTATAGTTGATGGCCGTGCCGTTGGACAGATGGTAACCTTGCGAGCCTTGCGGGTGATTGACCCGGTAAGCGATGGCGATGATTGAAAACACAATCAGCGCGCTGATTTGAATGATGTTGACCGCCATGTTAACGCCCGTTGTGCCGTTCACGCCTCGATAGGCGATGTAGGCCACGCCAAAGGAGAATACGACGCAGAACAGAATCATGAACAGCGGGCTGCTGTAATTACCGCTGAACGTGTCCGGCAGGAGCTGGCTCAGCAGGTAACCGCCAAGAATCGCCGTCACTCCCACCATGCAGCCAGGATAAACCCAATAATACAGGTGGCTCGCCCAGCCGGTGAAGAATTTGGCCACGCGCGCA
>OBLU010003142.1_pt1 | contig 14989 bp, 9 predicted proteins | sample 1518681 | NCBI WGS metagenome assembly OBLU01 (sample SAMEA3539304, study PRJEB22396) | soil metagenome | biome: tundra; feature: field; material: soil | place: USA | collected 2010-05 | depth 0.15 m
TTGGGACGACTCCCGGAACCAGAATCACCCCACAGATTCTGCTGAGGAAGCCTTTATCCAAGTTATGAGAAAGTTCCCATCCGCATCGTCAACGAACAGCGCGCCATTCTCGACATTCTGAAAGGCGCTAAAGACTTGCCGCAGGATGCTCGTGACCTCAAGCTGTTCGACAAGGCCGGGCAACTCGACCCCAACAACCCCCTGCTTGACGCTATCCGGGTATTTCTGGCAATGCGCCAGGCCAAGAAGGAGCGCACCCTCGGCCGCGATCTCCTGGCAGAATTCACCAAGCCTCCTTATGGATGGGACCCAAACGCAATCCGAGTCGGCGTTGCAGCATTGATCCGGACCGGAGCGCTACGCGTGTCGATCGATAAGAAGGTTTATGCAAATCCGGACGATGGCACACTGCAAGATGCTATACGCGTCAGTCGCACGTTCGATAAGGCCGAGCTACTGCTTGAAGAAACCGCCATCGACAACAGTGTCTTGACCGAGGTCCGGACGGTCCTGATTCGGCTCACCGGCAAACGGAAGATCGATGAAGTGCCGGCCGCACTTGCCAGCGAGATAGAAGGCACGGCAAAGCAGCTTGCCGATCAGGCGTCACGTGCCGCGCTATGGGCCGAGGTGGCCACTCTTCCATTACCCGCGGACTTCCGCGACGCCAAGGAACTTTATGACAAAGTCCTGAGTCTCACGAATCCAATCCACCGAGTTCGGGAGCTTCACGCCTCTCGTGACCGCTTGGAGACCAGTGCTGAGGTCATCCGCAGGGCTGCGGCATTCACCGACAAGTGGGGTAAGGTCTTCACGGATATGCGGGACTTCGCAGCCACGGTTAACTCGATCGAGTACCACCTTCCGCCCGCAGGCGCCGCCCGGAAGTTCCTGGAGAATTGGGAGGCCGCATACGGCAACGCCAGCGTGATCGAGGACCATGTTTGGAAAGATCTGCAGAATAGCAAGGCCGGTGCTCAAGTAGAACTCGAGTCGCAGAAGGCGAAGTGGCGGGATGCCGCGCGTGAGATTGCCCAGGACGCGATCGACAAACTGCCCGGCGACCTGCAGGCGGCTGGCATCACTGATGCTCAGCTTCAGTCGGATCTGACCGTGAATTTGGACAACTTCCGCGATGGCCTTTCGAATGAGTCCTCTATTACCCGCGCTCCGCTGCTGCCAGAGATGGCCCGCACGAAGGTGCGGGAGGTTGAAGGGGCTATCCGGGCGCGCAAGGAAGAACTTGCGCGTGCGGCGGTGGCATCCGGACCGTCCGAAGGCTCCACCAAGAAGAGCCGGCGCGTTCGTCTGGCCGATCTGGGAAATCGCAAGGTCGTCGCATCCGTGGAGCAGTGGGACAAGCTTGACGCCGCAGTCCGGCGGGAACTAGCTGACGGAAATGAAGTGGAGATTGGCTGAAAGCCGGTATTTGAATGGATTCCTCGCTCAAGAAGAAGCTGCGAGCGCTCAGCCTAGCGCTGCGGCACACATTGGAGGGCTTTGGAAGCGGCCCCGCGCGTCAGCCTGGCGATTTGGAGAACCGCCTGAACCAGCTGGGAGTCTGGCGAGACCGGCCGCCCAAACCGGTCGAGGAACTTCAACTTACGGAACCAGACTTTGTTGCCCGTCGTGTGGCGGACGCATTCCTGCGCTACAGGGAACAGGCTGGCGTCTCCCAGGAGGAAGCGTTCGCTGAATTCGTCCGGGAATCCGCTTACTCCTGGGCAAACCGGCTGTTCACGTTGCGGTGCATGGAGGCCCGCAGTCTCATCGATGAAGTCATCCGCCAGAAGCAGATATACGGTGGCCGCTCTTTGGTGCATCACCGCTTCGCACGCCAAAGCCCGTCTGCCTGCGATGGTGAGGATGACGGGTTGTTCCTTGTGCTTGCACAGGAGTTTCACCGCCGCGCCGCTGAGTTGCCTGCCGTCTTTGACCTACAGGCTCCCGCTATTGCCTTGCGGCCCTCGGTCTTCGCGCTGAAGCGGTGCATCGGCCTGCTATCCGGAACGGTACCTCTCAATGGTCAGGGCGAGGCAACCGATGGACTGTTTGAAGCTAAAGACGCCCTCGGCTGGGCTTATCAGTTTTGGAATGCGGAGGAGAAGGACCGGGTTTTTGAGAGGGTCCGGACACAAAAGGGGGCCAAAATTGAAGGCGCCGACTTGATTCCGGCCACGCAACTTTACACCGAGCCGTACATGGTTAAGTTCCTGGTGCAGAACTCGCTCGGTGCCCTCTGGGCTGGGATGTATCCCGAGACGAAGCTGACTCCCACCTGGGAATACTATGTGCGCGACGCTGACCGCACCCCGCCCGTCCAGCCCGACCCGGTACCATTCGACCCCGCCAAACCGGCGAAACCGTCGACCGATCCTTGGGTCAGGCCAAACGCGGAACTCCGCACCGAATCCGAAATCCTCGCATACGCTCGTACGCTGACGGCCAAGACACATGCCGCGGCGGCCGGCAGTTTTGTTGATCTTCGCAACCAACTGCTGGAAGCAGCAGCAAAACCAATCCTGCCAGAGCTGACCGCACTCAATCACGAGGTTTGCGAGGCCTGGAAACAAGAGTGGCCGGCGCGCCGACCCAGGTTGAGGAAACGAGCCGCAGAGATTGCCGTGTTCGACCCGGCTTGCGGCTCGGGTCACTTCTTACTGGAGGCCTTCGACCTCGTCTACTCGATGTATGAGGAAGAGGGCATTTTACGGACGCCGGAGGAAATCTCTGCATCGATCCTTAACAACAATCTCTTCGGCGTCGACATTGACGAACGAGCCATCCAGATCTCGTTCTCTGCATTGTGGATGCATGCATTGGAGCGAGCGCCGCAGTTGAAGGAGCAAGCAGTAACGGGCCTCGGCGACCATCTCGTGGCCGCGAACCTTTCGCTGCCGAAAAATCGTGCCCACCTCGAGGAGTTTCTCGCTAAGCATCCCGAAGATGCCGAACTTCGGCCTGCACTTGAAGCGGTGTTTCGGGGACTGGCGGATGCGAATCAACTTGGGACGCTGCTCCGAATCGAAGAACCTGTGGAGCAGGAACTCGTGCGTCGTAAAGAAGAAGAGGATCAGCGCGCGAAAACGGCGCTTCGGCAGTCACAAGCCAGGATGGACTTCATGTCTGAGCAATCCGTCCTGACCACAGCGGAGCCGCGCGACTATCAAGCGTGGAAGCGCGACGTACTAGGGCGGTTGCGCCACCACTTTCGTCAGGAGGCAGCTGTGTCGGACCCAGTGCAAGCGTTCTTTGGACGAGACGCTGAACAGGGTTTGGCTCTCTTTGATCTGTTGGCCCGGAGGTATGACGTTGTCGCTGCCAACCCCCCGTGGATGGGTTCAACCAACATGGCGTCGACGACCTACAAATACTTAGGTGGCAATTATCCCGATGGCAAACGAGATCTGTACGCCGCCTTCGTCCTTCGCTGCATCAGCCTGGCCCGGTTTGATGGTTACGTTGCCATGATTACACAACAGTCATGGCTTTACCTGCGCACGTTTGCCGATCTGCGCATTGGTCAACAGGGTGTTCTCAAATCGTCTCGAATCGAGTGCTTTGCGCAGCTTGCTCGCTATGCCTTCTCTGAGCTTGGAAATGCGGTCATTCAGCCCGTGATGTTTGTGTTGCGGATGCAGCCGCCGACATCAGAAAGCGAGATTTACGCAATTAGGCTCAAAGCACCCAGAGAGAGTAGCGAGCAGGCTCGATCGATCAGGGAAGCAGCCCGTGCGCGAACGGCAGGTGTGGCTTACGTCTCTCGCCAAGCGCTCTTTCTAGATTTGCCGGAAGCCCCACTTGTTTATTGGCTCCCAAACAGCTATCTCCGCCTACTAACGCGTACTGATCGCGCTACCACCGAACTCTTCATCTCGAAAGGCATTGACAGCTGCAATCAGGGCCGGTTCCTGCGCTTCTGCTGGGAAGACGTTGCCGCCGGTAATCGTTTTCTTTTGTACGCGAAAGGTGGCACGCATTGCAAGTGGTTTGGGTTGGAGAATTACCTGATCGAGTGGCAGTTCAGTGGAGCGCGAATCCGAAGGTCCCTTCTTGAGCGGCACCCCGCAGATAAGCTTTCTCTATTGCTGCAGCACGAGTACCTATACGGGGATCAATGTCTGACGTACTCAGCCGTAGCTCAAGGATCTATGGGTGCCCGGTACAACGGTCGCAATCTTTTCAGCGGCTCGGGTCCCGGTATCTTTTGGCGAGGTCAGGGTAGCTTGTGGGCCGTCTTGGCTCTCATGAACACACGATTAGCTTCTTTCTTGCTTCGAGGGCTGACCGCGGGCGGCCTGTCGTTCTTCCGGGCTTATGTGGAACGACTGCCGATCACGAGCGAAAGCGTTACAGAGTTCGAAAGACGTTATGGGATTGACCATTCGAAGTGGCTCGTTACCGCCAAGCGTTGGATTGCTGCTGACAGCCTTTTAGAGCACAGCTTCGTTCCGAATCGGATCACCGGTAAAACACTGCGCCAAACCATGCACGAAGCACTGATCCGTACGGAGGCCGTTCAAGCCGTTGTTCTCGCCCTAGAAGGTGACAACGAGCGGCGCACGTTCGAGTTATTTGATATTCCCGAAAGGGACGTCGGATTTACGACGGGTGAAACCGGAGTCCCTGTCGGATGGCACCCACATATTCAATCGTATGATCGCTTCCCTGAGCTTCCCGAATGCCTGCGAGGGTTGCGTGAGCTACCTACCGACTTCAACACTCGGCGATCGATTTCCGACATCGGCAAGCTTCGAGAAGAACTTGCAGCTGCATATGCAGTCGCCAGTGAGTCTTTACAGATGGGCGGTGACTTTGCGGATGAGCAAGATTTTCCAAGCGAAGAGGAAGATCCGATCCAAGAGCCAGAATCTGATGTCGCGAGGATACCCATTCCGGCTGAGAGCCAGATCGAGCAATTGGCTGCACGCTTTGGAATCCACCCGATTTCCCTGCATTGCTTGTTGAATGAACTGCGAACGGACACCGGTCTGATTGCTGCTCCCGAGCTGCGACGTAAGGCGGAAGATTTCGTGTCCGTGATTGTATTGCGCCTGCTTGGCCACCAGTGGCCGACTGAAGTTAAGGCAGGAACTCCTGCTCCGGCGTGGGCAGAGCAGGAGGGGATTCTTCCGATTACGGAAGGTCACCGAAAGCCGAGGATAATGCGCCGTGTTTCAGAACGCCTCAACGATAGCTTTGAGTGCTCACCAGTCAGTCAGTTTGAAGAACTCGTGGGCGTTCCACTCGACGCATGGTTGGAGCGTGAGTTCTACCCTCGCCACGTTCAGCGGTTCCGAAGTCGACCGATTGCCTGGCAAATCCAGACACAGGTGTCCGGCAGGGGCGCAACTCCCGTCTTCTCGTGCCTGGTCTACTACCACCGAGCAGCCGGAGCGTTACCCAACCTCCGGACGCAATACGCCGGTACACTCCGCACGAGCTTCGAGAGCGAACTCCGGGCATTGGGACGGCTCCCGCAATTGACGGTAGACCAATCCGCGCGAAAGGAGAAGCTCAGCTTTTGGATTGGAGAACTGAAGCATTTCCAGGAGAGTCTTGAAGGGGTCGAGGCGCGCGGATTTGCGACAGCGGAATTGCGACGATATGCCATCGCCGACGCTGGGCATTCGTTGGCCCGCCGATGGCTGGGGAGCCTTCGCAAAGAACTGTGTAGTGGTCCGCTTCCCGGCTGGCAAGAGGATGCCAGCAAGGACAGATTGCATCCCGATTTTCCGACTTGGATCGCCGAGGCTGTCGAACACGTCGAGCGGCATTGTGTGGCAGTGGCACCAGACCCTCCACCCCCGGACACAGCGGAGGAGGATCTGACATCCGCCGCACTCGCAGAGGCCTTTCGCGGTCAATCTGCCTCCATGGTCCGGACCGCTGTCGAGGCGCTCTGTCGCGACTGGCAGTTGCAGTTTGACAAAGCGCTCGTTCAGCCGGTCCGTGAACAGATCAAGGCTGCCGAGGAGGAATACAAACAGCTCGAAGACAACATAGAAAACAAGGTGCGGCGTAAAGACTTGAAGTCTAGAGTCAAAGCTCTCAGGAATGAGATTGCCAGCCTTTCCGCGAAGTCCGGGGCGCTCGCAGCGCACATTCGGGAATGGCGATGTCCGGAAGCTGAGAAGTGGGTTGAATGGCTGGCGACACAGCCCCTCTATGACGAGTTCGCCAGCCTGGACAATCGGCGGCCCGTTCCCACCACCATCGCCGAATTCGTAAACCAGGAAAGCCAGTACATGCCAGACATCAATGACGGTGTGCGCGTCAACATTGCCCCCCTCCAGAAGGCCGGAATCCTGGCCCGTGACGTTCTTGCCGCGAAAGATGTGGAGAAGGCCATCGCAGATCGCGCCGAGTGGCGGGCGGAGGAGCGGCGCTGGTGTCGGCAAGGCGTTCTGCCCCAGCCCGGTTGGTGGCCGGAATCGAATCGGAAACTGGAGCAAACGGTACAGGGTAAGGAGAACAGCTGATGATGGCACCCGATAGCTTCCATGCGTGGCTCAGGGATCGCATTCAGCATGCCCTTTCCCGCAGCGGCCCCGTTCTGCCAGTAGTCTTCTGGTGCGACCCCGAGCGTGAGTGGAAGCAACTCCTGCGCCTGGCCGCAGCCGGACGAGCCTTCGAGTTGTGGGACGACGAGGTGCACGAGCTGGTCCTCCGAGATCGACTGCATAAGTCCACACCACAGCCACGTGTCGTCTGGTTGCCTTTGCCACGCTCCGGGTTGGAGTTCTGTGAAGTGTTCGCGCTCCATGCTGCGGACGTTTGTGAGTTGAGGCTGACAGAAGCCCTGGGCGAATACGGGGTGGACCTTCCTAACGATGACCAGCGGGACCTCCAGCCGCTGCTGGCTTCCTACGCCGAAGAGCGGTTCGACCATCCACGGGCCTCCTGGAAGGATCTGACCCTGGGCCAAGCGGAAAGCATACTGGTGGACGCCGCCACCATTCTGGAGTATCTGGCAGAACCGAGCCGGGAGCTGAAGGTACTTGATAGAGAAGGGCGGTTTGCTTTGTTTGCCCGGATCGCGTCACGCGACTTCGGCCTGCCAGCGCCGACTCTCGCGGCGGCCGACACCTGGCGCGTCCAAGCGGTCGCCAGGCTGCTATGCACTGAAGCGGCCGTTAGGAATCCCGATGCTCCGCCGACCGAAGGAGAGCGTATCATCCCGGCCGGACCCGCGCGCGAGAATGCGCTCGGCCTTTTGGATGAATGGCTGAGACGAATCGATCTGATCGATCATTTTGAAACACTCGCACCCAATGCCGACGCGGTAACCGGCCTGCGCTATTGGGCACGGGACCGGGAGGTGAGTTCACCTGTGCTTTCCTCCCCCGTGGTTGAGAGCGCTCTATTCGACGCAGAAGCCGACCGAGTGTCGGCTATCGACGACTTCCGGACCCTGGCGCGGACACTGACGCAGCGCAAACCCGACTATGAGCGGCATGCCGCTGGTTTCTGGGGAAAGCGCGCGACCAAACGGATCGCTTGGTACGAACTCGCGAGTCTGGCTGCTCATGCGGAGGTTCTGGAGCAAATCGAGAGCACTCCGAGAGACTGGAAGAATCCTCGCGAGGCAGCTCTTTGGTACACCCGAGACGGTTGGAGAGCGGACGCAGCCGGTGAGGATCTCTTCCGAGAAGTAACGGATCTGCCAGGTGCTCTCGTCACAGTACGGGCCCGTTTGCAGCGCGCTTTTCTTCGGTGGCTGGATTCGGTCAACGGAGCGTTTTCCGAAACACTCGCACAGGCTGGGACGAAGCTGGAACTGCCACACGCCGGCGAGATCATTCGCGAGCGGATCGAGCAGGCGTCGGCGCGAAATCCGGTGGCTGTACTGGTCCTCGATGCCTGCCGATATGAACTCGGCCAACGCCTGGCTGCGCTACTGAACGAAGGTGAGCCGGCCACTCGCGCGGAAGTGGCTGCAGCGGTTGCTCCTTTGCCGTCCATCACTGCCCTTGGTATGGCCTTTGCGTTGCCCGGCTCGGCGGCGCAGATCGCCGTCAAGATCGAATCCGGTAGCTGGGTCGTCACCGCTGAAGGTTTTCCGGGGAACTTGTCACAGGCGGCACAGCGGCGCGAGTGGCTCCGGCTGCGGTACAAGCTGAAAGACCGCGCCACCCTCTCCGTGGATGACGTGCTCAGCCAGACATCTGATCCGCTCAGCGCCAAGGTCCTGGGACGACTGGTCTTTGTATTCGGCGACGAACTTGATTCTGATGGTCACGAAGGCCGCCTGAAGATCACCGGGAGCGGCTACCACCTGGATCGCTATGCGAAGGTGATCCGGAAACTGCGATCCGCCGGGTATCCCCTGATTTTTGTCGTAACAGATCACGGCTTCTTCCACTGGCGACCCGACAAGGACGAGGTGGAACAGAAGCCGGAAGGTGATCTGCTATGGGTGTCCCGGCGCGCGGTGGTCGGGCAGGGCCTGCGAAGTACTTCGGATCTGAACTTGCCCGTTACCGGCTCTGCTTTGGAGTGTATGGTTCCCCGCAGTGTGAACGCATTCCAGACCTACGGCGGTTTGGGCTACTTTCACGGTGGAGCCACAATCCAGGAGCTTGTTATCCCAGTAGTCACAGTTTCGTGGCCACGGAAGTCGCAGAAGATCGCAGCCGTGCTGAAACCGTTGGAGCGCATCGAAAGGATGTTGCAGAAGATAGAGGTGGCGTCCGGCTCGGTCCAACAGGACCTGGGCGGCGGAGTGGATGACACTCTCGTGTCGCGCTCCGTGCTGGTGAAAGCGGTTGATCCCTCGACTGGAAAAACCTTGTTCAAATCCGATCCGGCGACCCTGGAGCCGGGCGGTGGTACCGTGGCAATGACCTTGAAGAAGGTACCGGAGGCACAGGCCAAGTTCGGGACTGAACTCCACCTCCAGTTGCTGGACGCCGATGACGATCAATTGCTGGAATCAGCCTCGGTGCGGCTGAATTTGGAGATGGACGATTGGGACTGACGAATGAGTGAAGAACTGGTATTGGACGATCTGGATAGAAAGGTCGCTCGCGCCTTCGCGGGCCGGATCGTTCGGAAGGATCTCGTCAAGCGGCTGAAGGTCGGCTTTAGCATCCCGGTGTACGTGCTTGAGTACCTGCTCGGCAAGTATTGCTCCTCAACCGATCCCCAGGAGATTGAGGAAGGGTTGAAGTTGGTCAAGAGCGCCATCGCCGAGCGCATCGTGCGAGGCGATGAGAACGAGTTGGTAAAGGCCCGGCTGCAACGTTCAGGTTCACTGAAGCTGATCGACCTGGTCACGGCGACCTTTGACGAGAAGGTTCAGGGCGGGAAGTTCTGGGCCAGGCTGGCGACCTGCGGTCTGGATAAGGTGCACGTCAGCCATGAACTCGTACACAAGAACGAGAGGCTTCTCACGGGAGGCGTGTGGGCCAACGTCGAACTGCTCTACGATGATTCGCTGACCGCAAACGGGGCCATCAGGCCTTTCGTCCTCCACCGGTTCGCGCCAATCCAAATTGCCAGTGCTAATCTCAACGAGTTCATCGAAGCCCGGCAGCAGTTCACTCGTGAAGAGTGGATCGACGTGATCATGCGATCCATGGGATACGAGCCAAACCACGTGGATTTCACACCACGCCGGAAGCTGCTCTATCTGTTGCGGCTCATCCCCATGGTGGAGAAGAACTTCAACATGATCGAACTTGGGCCGAGGGAAACTGGCAAGTCGTACGTGTACCGCCAGATCTCCCCTTACGTCATCCTGCTCTCCGGGGGCCAAGGTGGGGTGCCCGACCTCTTTGGTTGGAAGAATCGCAAGGACAAGCCAGGACTTGTCCTGAAATACGACCTGGTGGCGTTTGACGAGGTGGCTGGCTCGACGTTTAAGAACGAGAGCGACAAGCAGACCTACAAAGACTACATGGAGATGGGGTCGTTCTCGCGCGGCGACGACAAGGGGACGCTGTCAGCCGAGGCCGGAATCGTGTTCAACGGGAACATCGACGGCGATGTCGAAACGACAGCGCGCATCTCGCATCTTTTCACGCCGCTGCCGGACACGGTTCGGAACGACATGGCCTTCCACGACCGCTGGCACGCCTATTTGCCTGGGTGGGAGATGCCGAAGATGCAGCCGGACTACTTCACCGTGCATCTCGGTCTCATCTCGGACTACATCGCCGAGATCTTCCATGCCGAGCTTCGACAACGGAATTACACCGACGTCTACGACCATCACTTCAGTCTAGGCAGCCATGCCCAAGAGCGCGACCGGAAAGCGATCGCCCGGACGACTTCCGGGCTGATCAAGCTGATTCATCCCGACGGGAACTGCACAAAGGCCGAAGTCCAGGAGTACCTGATGTTCGCCATCGAAATGCGCCGGCGCGTAAAGGAGCAACTTAAGCGCATGGGCGGCATAGAGTACTCGCGAATAAACCTTTCTTTCCTGGATAAGCAGAGCGGCCAGGAAACGTTCGTGACGTGTCGGGAATTAGGGTCCACGCAGTTGATCCCGGATGGCGCGTTGAATCCCGGCGATCTGTTCACTGTGGGATTCGATCCGGAGGAAGGCCGCTATTCGCTTTATCGCCTTCAGGTAACGGCTACACCTTCAGGGCACCGGTTCAACGTTGTAGGTGTTCCAGGCCGCGGCATTCGCGAGAGCGCCCGCATGGCGTATGACTTTATTAAAGCGAACGCCTCGCGGATTGGGTTGGATCGGGACATCGCCAGCTACGAGGTGAACGTGCAGGTGATGAGCTTAATGCAGGGCAAGGATTCAGCGGACCTCGGTGTCGCTCTCTTCATCGCGATGGTGTCCGCTCTCGTGGGCAGGTCGATTGCCGCCGGCGTGGTCGTGCTCGGTCAGATGAGCATTCACGGCGTGTTGAATCGGGTCGAGGGCCTTGCGGACAAGCTTCGAATCTCGATGGACGCGGGCGCCAAGCGGGTGCTCATTCCATCCGACAGCCGGAGAGATTTCGCAGAGTTGCCGGCCGAACTGGTGGACAAGCTCCAAATCGATTTCTATAGCGAGCCGGCGAAGGCGGCATTCAAGGCATTTGCGGAGATTTGAGCGATGACGAACGAACGCATCTGAGAGACATACAGGTCCTTGTCTGAGACTTTGACCTCCGTGGGTCTGGGTTGGGTAGTCCACCAGGTGGAGGACAGAATCAAAGAAGGCAGACCGGCAGAAAAGGAAGCTCGAATCTTCAGGGACCAGGAGCCCGGTGAGCCGGTTTTTGCGGCTGCCCGCTCTTGACCCCCCTGTCAACAAACAGGACCTGTCAACTGGAGAAAACGGAGAATTTGGCGCCGATTCGACCGCGGCGGGGCGCTCACCGGCGGTTCGGTCGTGCGCGCCGCTCCTCAGGGCGGAGAGTCGCCGGACCGCAACGTGTACGGAATGTTGGGGATAACGGGGCGCTTTCGACGCGGTCCGATGCTGTCAAAAAAACTCGCCTTTGAGTTAGCAACGGAATGAGTGGCTCCACGCTTTGGATTCGAACCATAGTGGACGATGGATTTTGGAACATTGCGTGGATTCCAAAACCTGATGTTTGTTGAAGGCGCCGGACGGCTCAGCAAAGTCCTTTGGAATCGCCGTTCTCGACGGGATCTACCCGGGAGCCTTCTTGGAAGGCGCCCTCGGGACCACATGGAACGAATGAAGCGGGCCGGAGCACGTCCCCCGGTCGAAGATGCGCTTTGGCCGACCAATGGCGTTGCAGATCTTCGCGCTGCCTGGCGCTCGGCGCGCATGCAGAAACAGGCCCGGCGGGCCGCGCGGCCGAACGCAGTTGCCCACTCACCACGACCGGGCAGCGTGCACCATGGCGCGGATGTTGGCCTCGGGCGCGGTGGCGGGGATGGCGCAACCGGCGTTCAGGATGAAGCGGCGGGTGTCGTCGAAGAGCCCGATGAGCTCACGCGATTTGGCTTCAACGAGCGCGGGCGTGCCGAGCGCGACGATGGAGCTGGGGTCGAGGTTGCCGATGAAGACGGTGGAGTCCTTCATGAGGTCGTGAGCGAGGCGGACGTCGGTCTTGTAGTCCAGCTCAAGGGCATCGGCGCCGGTGGTGACCAAGTCGGCGACGATCGCCTTGGTATTGCCGCAGACATGCAGTGCGTACGGGACGCCCAGGGAGTGGGACAGCGCCGCCATGCGCTGCTCGTAAGGCAGGGCGAAGCGGCGGTAGATGCGCGGCGAGACGACGCTGGGCCCGGCGGCGCTGTCGCCGTTGGAGAGCATGTGCGCGCCAGTGGCGCCCATCAGGCGCAGAAACTGCGACGTGGCTTCCGTGCAGTAATCCAGGAAGCCGTGGGCGAGCGCTCGAGTTCGGGATCCATGATGTCGGTGAGCCAGCCTTCCATGCCGCGCACCATTGCGGCGAGGGCGAACGGGCACTGGTCGCAGTTGCGGCGGATGAAAACCTCGTTGTCGTCGTGCACGCAGAACAGGCGCACGGCTTCGACCCAGACCTGGACGACGGGGTAACGGGCGATGTCGGGCGGAGGCAGGGTGTCGAGATCGGCCAGACTCGCCAATCGCGCGCCGCGCGCAACGGCGGGCTCGTCGGCAGGAAACTCCACCGGCACGCCGAGAGCGCCGGCCAGCGTGGCGGTGTCGACATCGACCATGACGCCGTTCAGCGAATACCTCTCGACGGACTGGATGAACGACCGGGCGAGCGCGCGTGGGTCCTGGCGGAACTCGGCCATGGTGACATGCGCTCCCGGGCGGCGTGCATGAAGTGTTGGAGCATGACCGGTGGGTTGGTCGGGCTGTTCGCCGCGCAGGGAGGCCTGAATGCGCTGGTAGCCGTTCATGGCGCACGCTCTGGACAGAGGCGCGGTGCGGCCGGTGAGATCGTCTTTCCACAGGAAGCGAGAACGCGTATTATAGGCGAGAAAACGGATGTTGCGCCGCCGCGCTTCGGCATTCCAGCCGATGAAACGGTCGCGGCTGCCCAGGTGCCGCGGCGCCGAACTCCAGGCCAGACAGGCAATCGGCCGTCCCTGAGCCCACAAAACATACTTGAGATGCTCCCCCACCGGCTGCTCAGAACCGAGGTAGTGATAGTGCTCCATCAGGCTATTGAACAGCGGTTCGTCGGCCGTGCGCCGCGCGGGATCGATCTCAATCGGGCCCAGCGCCCCCAGCGGCATCGCCAGCGGCGCGGTGTTGATCAGGACCGCCTCTGGCCGGGGACGCCCCGTGCGGCACTGGCCGCGGATGTGGCGGCGTACCGGCGGCAACTCGATCTGGCCGGCCCGCGCCAGCATCAGGAGTAGCCCGCGGCAAACTACGTCCCGCATCGCGCCGTTGGCCTGTTTCCATCCCAGGCCTTCGCACAACTGCCGCGACACCTTCCAGCGGCTGCTGTTGGATGCGCCGCGATGAACTCTCTCAGGAAAACAATCTGCTCGCTACCGATCGCCTGCCCGCGATAGCGCCACGTTTCCCCCATAACCGCAGCTACCGCTCTGTACATTTGCAATAATTCGTATATACTGGTACACTATGTCATAAATGTTCAATGCGGGCAAGATGCCGGACCGGCTGTTTTTTTGGTTAAGCACCTGCCCTGTGCTGGCGACTACGGGCATATACGGGGGCGCTGCACCGAGGAGTTCTTGTGAACGAGGCGGAAGGAATAGAACTTAAAATTCGGGTTCTTCCGGAGCGGCGTGGCGAGACACCTGCGGGAACCCGCCGTATCGTCGAGCTGGGGCAACGGGCAGAGGATGAGGGCCTTCTTCCAGACTGGTTAGTGAACCAGGGTCGCGCAACTCCTGTTTTCGTGCTCGGACAGGCACCTACGCGAGCTGTCGGATAGCAATGTCGACAAAAAGAGGATGGCGTGAAAAAGTGATGGATGCCCCCCCCAAGAAAGATGCGTTGCAAGAAATCCTGAGACAACTAGCCGAGAGGGAGCCAGAGGCAAAAGATTTCGCCGCCCGAATGGCGAGTGGATACTCGAAAACGCAACGCTCTCTCGATGACGTGCTGGCGGAGCCAGGCGGTCTGAGACGGTTCTTGGACGCATTGACGGACAACTCGAAAGTTATCGAGGACGCACTCGTGAAAGTGTCTGGTAAGACGCTGAAAGAGCTGGCTGACCACCCGAGGGGAGTAGAGGGTTATTTGCGGAAACTAGCCAAGGACACAGGAGCAATTGGACGTCTTGTGTTAGCACTGATACCCGGACCGGAAGGCTACCAACACCTGTTCCTCGCATTATCTGGAGTCAGAACTGAAACAGTTCGACAAGTCAAGTTCGAATGCTCGGAGGCATTTTATAAGCAGTTGATGGACGAGAAACTCAAACGGAATCTTACGATCCAGCAGATGGCCGTTCGAGCTTTGGAGCGATACTGGGCGATTCCCGAATCCTTTCATCGCAGCATTGAAGAGCAAGCACTAGAGAAAAGCACCCCGTTGTCTGAGGTTTTGCGGGAAATGACGGTGTTCCTCTCCACTATCGTGCAGTCTGGCAAACTCCGCGAGGGACCCACATGGGCTAGTGAGGAGGCAATGCTGCTGAGAAATGATCTGGAAGCGGTACAACAGTACCTTGAGCAACTGCCATCCAACAAGGTTGATCTCGTACGCGAACAGCTGGAACTGGACCTAAAATACTACCGCACGTCCCGGCTCATGCGGACAGGACGGCGCAAGCGCACAGATGTAAATGACAGGGTCGAGTTAGAAAGGGAGGATTGATGGGAAGAAAGCGGCTTAGGAAGAGAGCGAATGGCGAAGGGTCCATTTACCTCAGATCAGGCGGCCGCTGGGTCGCAGAAGTGACCATCGGATATGATGAACGTGGCCGGCAGCGGAGATCGCAAGTCTACGGTAGAAGTCAAACGGAGGTGCGCGACAAGCTCTATGAGCTGAAGACGCGCCTCTGCGCAGGGCTCCCGCCTAAGCCCGAGAAGCAGACTGTCGCGCAATTCCTGAACACGTGGCTGGAAACGGTCTGCCCGGCCAATGTCGGGG
>OBLU010003144.1_pt1 | contig 14987 bp, 14 predicted proteins | sample 1518681 | NCBI WGS metagenome assembly OBLU01 (sample SAMEA3539304, study PRJEB22396) | soil metagenome | biome: tundra; feature: field; material: soil | place: USA | collected 2010-05 | depth 0.15 m
CGGGCCCAAGGGCAAGATGATCAACTCGATCCAGGAGGACACCGGCGCCGAGATCACCATCGAGGATGACGGCACCATTTACATCGGCGCCACCGACGGCGCCTCCGCCGAGGCCGCCAGGTCGGCCATCAACGCGATCGCGAACCCGCACATCCCCGAGGTCGGCGAGCGCTTCCTCGGGACGGTGGTCAAGACGACCACGTTCGGGGCGTTTGTCTCGCTGCTGCCCGGCAAGGACGGCCTGCTGCACATCACCCAGATCCGTAAGCTGCACGGTGGCGTCCGGATCGAGAACGTGGACGATGTGATCAAGGTCGGTGACAAGATCCAGGTCGAGATCCGCGAGGTCGACGACCGCGGGAAGCTGTCGCTGGTGCCGGTCGAGGTGGTCGAGCGGGAGGCCGCGGGCGAGGACCTTGGCGGCGGCGACGAGCATCGCGGCGGTGACCGGGACCGGGGCAGTGACCGTGGCGACCGGGGTTCCAGCCGGGGCGGCGACCGGGGCGGCGATCACTACCGCACCAGGGAGCGCCACCGCGGGCCGCGCAACTCATGACGGCCCGTAAGCAGCTGAAGGCGGATGGCGATTCGGCCGTCATCCGCGCCGTGCTGCCCGGCGGCCTGCGGGTGATCACCGAGTCGCTGCCAGCGGTCCGGTCCGCCGCGTTCGGCATCTGGGCAGGCGTCGGCTCGCGCGATGAGGATCTTGATCATGCCGGGGCGACGCACTACCTGGAGCACCTGCTGTTCAAGGGCACTGCCCGGCGCAGCGCGCTGGAGCTCTCCGCGGAGATGGACGCGGTCGGCGGCGAGCTGAATGCGTTCACCGCCAAGGAGTACACCTGCTACTACGCCCGGGTGCTCGACGCTGATCTGCCGCTGGCGATCGACGTTCTCTCCGACATGGTGACCGGCTCGCTGATCGAGGCGAAGGACGTCGATGCCGAGCGCGGCGTGATCCTCGAAGAGATCGCCATGAACGACGACGAGCCGTCGGACACGGTGCACGAGGCATTCGCCGCGCAGCTGTTCGGCGAGAGCCCGCTGGGCCGGCCGATCCTGGGCACCACGGAATCGATCAACTCGATCACCCGCGCCCGGATCGTCGAGCACTACGGGGCCCGCTACACCCCGGATAACCTCGTTATCGCGGCTGCGGGCAGCCTTGATCACGACAAGGTGGTGGAGCTCGTCCGCGAGGCGTTCGGCGCGGTGGCGGTCGGCGACGCGCAGCCTGCCCCGCCGCGTGTTCCTGGTCCCGGCGTCGGCCTGCCGCCGACCGGCACCGGGGTCCGGCTGGTCTCTCGCGGTATCGAGCAGGCCAACCTCGTGCTCGGCTGCGCCGGGATGTCGCGGACCGATGAGCGCAGGTTCGCCCTCGGCGTGCTGAACGCCGCACTGGGCGGCGGCATGTCCTCGCGGCTGTTCCAGGAGGTCCGGGAGAACCGCGGCCTGGCGTACTCGGTGTACAGCTTCAGCTCACAGCACTACGACACCGGCCTGTGGGGCGTCTATGTGGGCTGCCTCCCGGCCAAGGCCGATGAGGTGCTGGCGATCTGCCGGGATGAGATCGCCAAGGTGATCTCGGACGGCCTGACCGAGGCGGAGCTGGAACGGGGTAAGGGACAGCTGCGCGGGTCGATCGTGCTCGGCCTCGAGGACCCCTCGTCCAGGATGAGCAGGCTCGGCAAGTCCGAGCTGGTCTACCCGCGGCTTGAGCCGGTCGACGAGATCCTCGCCTCCATCGAGGCGGTCACCCACGACGATGTGCGCGAGGTCGCGGCTGCTATCCTCGGCCGGCCCAAGGCGCTCGCGGTAGTGGGACCGTTCGACGATCCGGATGCGTTCATGGCTGCGGTGGCCACCTAGGCACGGCGCGCGCCGATTTCCTTGATCCTGGTTGCCCGCAGCTGCGGGAGCACCAGTGAGCGACCAGGATCAAGGTCCTCAACAACCGGTTGCGGCCATGCAGAGGGGCCTGGTCTGCTAGCCGGGCCGTGTGCCTGGCCGGAGCTAGCGGAGCAAGTGCAGGCGGGCGCGTGGCATGGTGGAATCGTGATCCTGCACAGCCCGCCGGTCTCGCTGGCCCGGCTGCCTGGCGGCTACGACTACCACTGCCAGGACTGCTCGCTCGCCCGCGCGCTGGAGGCGATCGGAGAGCGGTGGACCCTGCTGATCGCAATGCGGACCTATCGCGGGGCCCGCAGGCATCCTCATGGAGCCGCGCCGCGGTCGCGGCACGGTCCGCGACGACTCGGTCTCGGTCGCCCTGCGGACCGAGCACCGGCTGCTTGAGCCGGCGGAGACCTAGCGGATCCCGGCGGGCTGGGCAGAGCGGTCAGCGCCGATGCTGACCGCGGTGGCAAGGCCGGTGGCCTCGGCTGCCGGGACTTGCCGGGACCTGGTGCACGAAAGGAGCGACCTTGGCGATCGCGGCGCTGGTGCTGTGGGCGGTGACGGCCGGCGCGGGAGTGTCGCTCCTGCGTACGGGACGCGCGGCCAGGAACCGGGCGACCGGTCCGGTGCCGGCGGCGAGCAGGCCGGCCAGATCCGCGGCGATCCCGCTCACCGATGACGGCAAGCCGCCGCCCGTTCCCCGCACAAAGGTCGCTGTCCCGCCCGGCGAGCACCCAATGCTGGAGTTCAGCCATCCGACACTCGCGCTCACCGGCCTGGCCTGCTGGTTCCTCTTCGTTTTTGTCCACTACCGCCCGCTGGCCTGGATCTCGCTCGGGATCCTGGTAGTTACCCTCGGTGCCGGAGCTGGCTGGCTGGCCCGCAATACCAGGGCCGCCAGGCGCGAGGAGAACCCCGCCTGGGCCTTTCCGCCACGGCTGGCAGCGCTGCACGGCCTGGCCGCTACCGTGGCGTTCGCCCTCACGGTCCTCGCCGCGCTGTCCGCCAGTCATAGCTGAGCCACTGGTGTCATCCCGCCGCGGCCGCCGCCCGTCCGGCCAGCAGGGCACGACCGTAGGAGATGTCGGGCCTGCTCGCGGCGAACGCATGCGTTGCAGGATTCATTCAGGATCCTTGCCCGGGTTCCGTCAGCATGACGTCCTAACTTGAGATCCGTGATCGGCTTGGACAGTCACGCGCGGCGTCGTCCGGACCCTGGCTGGGCCCGCGTCATGACCGGTATTCCGCAATTCGCCGTGTGCTGCGCGCGCGAGGAGCACCATGGGCCGCCCGGGGGGTGACGCGGATGGTCATGTCCGTGTCCGGCGAGGTGGACCTGCTGACGTCGCCGCGCGGCGGCCTGGTCGTGCGGTCACCAAGCCGGGTGGCGCGCCGGATGCTCGCGTTGCTGTGCCCGGACGGGACAGTGCCGGTCGAGCGATGATCGCGGCATGCGGGATCACGCCGCGGCGTCAGGCCGCGTGCGAGTAGCCTCGGGATCCAGCGATGGCATTCCCTGGTGGCACGCTGCCGCGTTGCCGTAGCGGTCACCAGGCACGCGGGACGGTCGTAACCTCGGCGGCTCAACGAGGGAGCACGATGATCAAGGTCGGGGTACTCGGCGCCAAGGGGCGCATGGGGTCGGAAGTGTGCCGCGTCGTCAGCACCGCGGACGACCTGGAGCTGGCGGCAGCCGTCGACGAGGGTGACGTCCGCGACGAGCTGACCAGGGCCGACGTCGTCGTCGACTTCACCCACCCTGGCGCGGTGATGGACAATCTGCGCTGGTGCGTGGAACACGGGCTTGATGTGGTCGTCGGGACCTCCGGATTCGATGAGGCGCGGCTGGCCATCCTCGCCGGGTGGCTGGATGCCGCGCGGGGCGCCGGCACGCCGGCGCGCGCGCTGATCGTGCCCAACTTCTCTGTCGGCGCGGTGCTGATGATGAGCTTTGCCAGGCAGGCCGCCAGGTTCTTCGAATCAGCAGAGATCATCGAGCTGCACCATGCCGCTAAGGTGGATGCACCTTCCGGGACCGCGTCCCGAACAGCCGCACTGATCGGCGCGGCCCGGTCAGCCGCGGGCCTGGGACCCTCGCCGGACGCGACCACCACCGAGCTGGCGGGTGCCAGGGGCGCTGTCGTCGACGGTGTCCGCGTGCACTCGGTGCGGCTGGCCGGACTGGTCGCGCACCAGGAGGTCCTGCTCGGCGGGCACGGCGAGATCCTCACCTTGCGGCATGACTCGCTGGACCGGGCCTCGTTCATGCCGGGCGTCCTGCTCGCAGTGCGCGGCATCGGCTCGCTGCCGGCGGCCCTGACGTTCGGCCTGGAGGACTTGCTCGGGCTCGGGTGATTGGCGAGCCGGGTGGCGGCCGGGCCGGCAAGGTATGACAGGCTGATAACGCTAAGAGTTTTCGGGGGGAGACTCGCGAGCGGCAGCCTGGCCATGGCCATGATGGCGCCGCTGGGGGGATGGGCGGGGGATTTCATGAGGGTCATCCTCAATGTGATCTGGCTAGTGCTCTGCGGCTTCTGGATGGCGATTGCCTACGCCGCGGCCGGAGTGGTCTGCTTCATCTTGATCATCACGATCCCGTTCGGCATCGCATCCTTCCGCATCGCGAACTATGTGCTGTGGCCGTTCGGGCGGACCATCGAGCCACGCCGCGACGCGGGTGCCGGCGCCTTGATCGGAAACATCATCTGGATCGTGCTGTTCGGCTGGTGGCTGGCGCTCGGTCATCTGGTGACCGGCGTACTGCTGTGCGTGACGATCATCGGTATTCCGCTCGGGCTTGCTTCCTTCAAGATCATCCCGATCTCGCTGATGCCGCTCGGCGTGGAGATAGTCCCTGCCGACCAGCAGTTCTACGGCTGATCCGGGTTGGCAGGCCGCACCGGACCGCTGCGCCGGGCAGGCGCAGCATCCCGCGCCATTGCGGCAGCCGCGCCGTCGCAGATCGTCACGGGTAAGCGCGGGCGGCGCCTCGGGCAGGCGCCTAGCCGGGGAGGTCGCCAGGCGCGGCCGCTGACCGCCGAGTCAGAACGCCGGCCCTCCGGTGGCACACTGTCAGGCGCGCGGCGTAGGTTCTGATGCATGTGCCGCAGTATCAAGACCTTGCGCGAGCCCTACACAGAGAACGTGACCGAGGCCGATGTCCGCGCGGCTGCCCTGCAGTACGTCCGGAAGGTCAGCGGCTTCCGTCAGCCCGCGCGCCACAACGCCGATGCGTTCGACCGCGCGGTGAACTCCGTGGCGGACGCCACCCTGGAACTGCTCGATCAGCTGACGGTGCGGGGTCCCCGGAGCTGACGCAGTGAGCGGGACCTGGATTCAACTGGTCCGGCTCAGGTAGTGTGGCGCCCGCCAGCAGCTCACGTCCCGGGGAGGTGAGACCCATTACCGCCACATCAGGCCGGGTGCTCTCATCTCATGCCCGTACGGTCCGCCTGGCATAGGTGACCGGGAGAGCGCCCCTCAGCATCCCGGGAGGCTCTCTTGTCGATTTCCCAGTCACCTCTTCCTCAGTCTGTCATCGTGACCAGGCTGCGGACCGCCGGCTGTGTCTTCGCCGAGGACGAGGCGCGGTTGCTCATCGCCACCGCCCGGACGCCGGCTGACCTTGCCGCCATGGTGAACCGGCGGGCCGCCGGCCACCCCCTCGAACACGTCCTGGGCTGGGCGGAGTTCTGCGGGCTGCGGATATCCGTGGACCCCGGGGTCTTCGTGCCCCGCCGTCGTACCGAGTTCCTCGCGCACCATGCCATTGGCCTGGCCCGTCAGGCTGCCGCTCGCGCTCGCCAGGCCGCCAGGCCCCCCGGCCAGGACCTCGCCGGGCCAGCACCGGTGGTCCTCGACCTGTGCTGCGGGTCGGGCGCAGTGGGCGCCGCGCTGGCTGCCGCACTGGACCCGGTTGAGTTGCATGCCGCTGACCTGGACCCTGCCGCGGTGCGATGTGCCCGTCGTAACCTCGCCGCCTCGGGTGGCCAGGTGTACGAAGGCGATCTCTATGACCCGCTGCCCGCTGCCCTGCGGGGCCGGGTTGACGTCCTCGTCGCCAACGTGCCCTACGTACCTACCGAGGAGGTCGCGCTGCTGCCTCTGGAGGCACGCATATATGAGGCCCGGGTAGCGCTGGACGGCGGCGGGGACGGGCTTGATATCCTGCGGCAGGTGAGCGCCGCCGCGCCACGCTGGCTGGCACCGGGCGGCTACTTGCTGGTCGAGACGAGCGAGCGCCAGGCACCGCAGGCCATCGAGATAGTCGCCCGCAGCGGGCTGATCGCGCGGGTGGCCAGCTCCGGCGAGCTGAACGCCACCGTCGTCATCGGGGCCGCGGAGGAAGGGCCTAGCTGCCGAAGCTGACTGCCGTGGTGTTAGCGCCGCTGACTACGACGGCGACATGCTCGGCCGGCTCAGGCGCGTACCGGCCCGAGATGAGCGCGGCGAGCGCCGTGCATCCCCCTGGTTCCCCGACGACCCGGAGCTTTTCCCACAGCAGCTGCTGAGCCTGCAGGATCGCCTCGTCGCTGCACAGCACCACCTGCTCCGCGAAGCGCGAGATCATCGCGTAAGTCAGGCCGCCGACCCGCCGCGGTGCTAGCGAGTCCACCGCCACGCTGCCGGTTGGCGCGTCAGCGGGACCGCCTGCCTTCATCGCCTCGGTCATCGTCGGGGCGCCCGCCGGCTCCGCGCCGATGACGCGGACATCGCCGGCGTACGCCCCGGCGATGCCGGACAGCAGGCCGCCGCCGCCGATCGCGGCCAGCACGGTGGTGACGTCCGGCGCCTGCCTTCGGAGTTCCAGCGCCAGCGTGCCCGCGCCGAGCATGGTCTCCACCTGATCGAAGGCGTGCACGGGCATCGCGCCGGAGGTGGCCGCCCACCGCTCGCTGAGAGCCAGCGCGTCGGAGTATGTCGCTCCCTCGACGATCAGGTCCGCGCTGTAGCCGCGGATCCGGCTGACCTTGGCCGCTGACGAGACTGTCGGGACGAAGATCCGCGCGGGCACGCCCACCGCTCCCGCCGCATAGGCGACAGCCGCGCCATGGTTGCCTCCGGATGCGGCGACGACGCCCGCGGAAGGCACCTTGCGGAGCAGCAGGTTGGCGAACGCCCCGCGGACCTTGAACGATCCACTGTGCTGCAACTGCTCCAGCTTGAGCGTCAGCGGCCCGGGCGGCAGCCCCAGCTCGGACCGGTCGACCTCGATCACCGGAGTGACGCGCACGAACGGGCGGATCAGCGGTTCGACCGCCTCGATAGCAGCCCTGGTGACAGTCTCAGTGACCTGCTCCGCGGTCATGCGGCCCGTTGCGCTGCACTCATAGCACGCAAGCCTAACCAGCTGGCGAGCAAGCTCCCCAACGGAGGCCGGGGCCGCCGCCCGCGCTCGGTCACGGCGCGCCAGCGTCCGCGTGCAGCACACTGTCGAGCAATTGTGTGGCGACCTCCCGGTACCGGGACGGGTACTGGTGCGCCATGCCAAGGCTCCAGACCGCGCCCTCCAGTTCCCGCGCGGCATGGAAGGGGGCGAGCTCAGCCGCCGCCGGGACCCGCGTGCCGCTCACCGCCGCGTACGCGGCGAGCGCCACCGTAGCGTCTGCTGCCTGCCCGCCAGCGAGCACCGCGAGGTCCCACTGACGCGGCCCGCGGCAGGTCTCCTCCAGGTCGAACCAGTGCCAGCGGCCGCCCGAGCGCATGAGATTTCCTGCATGCGCGTCGCCATGCAGCACGGCCGCCGGGCTCTCGAGGCTGTCTAGCCAGGCCAGCACGGCGCGGTGCCGGGCCCGCAGCCTTGCCACGGTGGCCGGGTCAAGCACCCGCTCCCGCTCCAGGGCGGCGAGCCCCTCGGTGATCTGATCCCGGGCCGGCGACATGACCGGCAGGTCCCCGGCGTAGCCAGCGAGCGCGATGTGCAGCCGGGCCAGTTCGGTGCCGGCCTCCGCAGCTGCGGCCCGGTCCGGCGAGGCAGGCCGATAGGTCCACAGGCTGAGCGCCAGTCCGTCGTGGCGGTGCGGGCCAGGGTCGGCGAGGTCAGTGGGCGGTATAACGGGGCCGCCCTGCAGTGCTGCGTAGCCCGCCACGGCGACCTCCCGGGCAAGCCAGCAAAACGGATTGCTGCGCGTCCATGCCGTCAGCGTCGCGACTCTCGCCACCACGGGCGCCGGCGCGAGGTGAACGATGAGATTACCGCGGCTGGAGAGCACCCGGGGATCGTCGGCAGGCAGCCCCTGCTGCCGCGCGACGCTCACCGCTGCGGCAAGCCCGGCACGAGCCAGCGCCTTAGTCCGGTTGCCGCTCCTGTCCGCACTGTCAGGTGTGTGCACGAGGCCAGCCTGTCAGCCAGCCCGGAGTCAGATCTCGTCGAGGATCCGCTGCCGCTGAGCCTCGAAGTCCGGGTTGCTCAGCAGGCCCTGGTCCCGCAGCGCCTGCAAGCTGGCGATCCGCTCAGCCTGATCGGTCCGGCCAGCGGCGCTGAATGAGCTGAATGAGCCGACCGGGCTGTTCAGGCCCGGATTGGCCGGGCCAGGCGTGCTGGCGGGACTATTGAAGGTATTGATCGGGCTAATAGCGTCAAAAGTGCTCGGGGTCGGGGCGCTCACCGGCCCGGCCGGGCCCGCTGGTGCGGGCTGACTGGCAGGCCCAGATGCGGCCATGCCCCTGCTGGCCTTGAGCTGCTTGAGCGTCTCGATGGCGGCCGCGCGCTGACTCCGGTCGCCGGACAGCAGCCCCTGTACCATCTGCGCCGCTTCCGGGCCGGCCACGACGCGCATGTCGGGTGCGCCGCTCTGGAATGCGGCGCGCAACGCCCGCTGCATGGGACCGTCCGCAGCGTCGGCCTCGCCGGACCCCCCGCTGACTGCCGGCTCGCCGGAGCCGGCCGGCTCGGCCTGTGACGCCTGCGACGGCCCCGCCCAGTACATGCATCTCGCCCCCGCCGGGCAGCGCCGGGCCACCGGCACCGGAGGCGTCCGGCCGTATGCCGGCGATGTTCCAGGCCGCCTGGGCCGCGCCTTCGGCCATGCCGGCCCTGAACTGTTCAGCCAGCTTCAGCGCGGCGCCCGCTGATGGCATGCTGAACCTCGTGTAATGGGGATCGAAGCGGGCCTCGCCGGTCTTGGCCTCGAACTCCACGCGGCCGGCGGCGCCGGCGGCCGGCGGCGCTATTGCGCCGGTGCCGTTAATGGTGGCCCGCAGTACCCCGCCGGATTGCCCGCGGACGTCTACGACCCGAACACGCCAGGTCCTCCCCGGGCCGATCCGACTGTGAGGTAACTATGGCCTGGCACCGTATGGTCTGGGTGCTATCCGTCTGGCCATGCCATGAGTACCCGGCTCAGGCCATGAGTACCTGGCTCGGGCCATAGGTGACCACTTCGGGCCGCCAGTGCCCGGCGGGAGTGTACCGGCCGGGCGGCCGGGTTACGGCTGGCCCATTGTGTCCGCGTGGGTGATCAGCAGCGAGTCCGGCGGCACGAGGTCGACGCCGTCAGGGTCGTTGAGGTAGCCGGGCCGGGCGCCGGTGACGCCGGTGTGCCCGTACTGCCAGACGATGCGGCCGGTGACCGGGTTGATCACGATGACCCGGTCGTTGAAGTCGTCATTGGCCAGGATGTCGCCGTTAGGAAGTGGCAGTGCCAGCGACGGGTGATTCAGCCCGCCGCGCCGCCAGAGCAGATGGCCCGCGGAGTTGAACTCCACGGCCTGCCCCGCGCTTGAGTAGTCGACCGTCAGGTAACGGCCCGGATAGACCTCATTGGTGTCGGACGGGTAAGCGACGCCCGGCGGGTGAGCGGACCACGTCACGTGCCCGGTCAGGCTCATCTCGTCCGTCCAGTCGCCATTGATCTCGGTGATCATGTACTGGCCGTCCGTGAGCGGGAACGCCCCGTTCGGGCTACCGAACCGGTGCGGCGGGTCGTGCAGGCAGACATTCGTGCTCTCACCGATGATCTTCAGCGGCCGGTGCGCGGGCGGATGGATGATCAAGACACGGCAGTTCTTGATGTCGGCGGACACCAGGTAGCCAGCGGGCGTCAGCATGGCGTCATCGGGGTTGTCCACCCTGTCGGGACCCATCCCGGGCGCCCCCGCCTTCCCGTACCTATAGACGATCTTGTGCGCGGCGACGTCGATAACGCTGATGAGCTGGTCGTCTTCCTGCGTGGCGATGATGTACCTGCCGTCCGGGGAGAAGAACGCGTCGTCGGGCACCCGGAAACTCTGGCCTGGCGCCAGGTCGCCGCGGCGCGGGAACTCCCACCGGATGCGGCCCTGCGGGTCGATGATTACCAGCCGGTCGTTCAGATGGTCGGCGATTAGCACGTCGGCAGGCAGTGCGGCGGCCGTCGAGCCCGGTGCCAGCTGGCCGGGGCCGCGCGGGGGCGATAGCCAGGGATCTCCCGCTGGCAGCGGGGCGCGGACAAGCCGGAGCGTGGTGACCGAGGGAAGCAGCATGTTCCCGTCTGCGCCGCCGATCAGGTAGGCCGTTCCGCCGATGACAGCCGCGGCGGCGTCCGCGACAGGGACGGGGAGCTGTGCCGCCGTGGTGACACTGCCGTCGCCGGGGTCGTAACGGAGCACAGCACCGCTCGTCGGCCCGGGGATCGCTGACGTAGTGCCGGGCCGGTCCGACGGCGCAACCCCTGACTCGCCGGCTGGCGCGGTGCGGCCGCCCGCCAGATAGATGGTCCCGTCGAGTTCGAACGTGGCCTCGCCGGCCAGCCGGTACGGCAGGTGACCAATTACCCGTGCGGTACCGGCGCCCGGATCTACCTGCTGGATGACGTCGGTCATCCCGGCCGGGGTCTGCCCGCCGAAGACCAGGATCCGCCCACCGAGCACGGCGGCGCCGGAGTAGCAAACAGGGACCTGAAGCCGCGCGACGGTGCGGAACTGCCGGCCGGCCCTGGTGGCCAGCACCGCGTCCGGGAAACCGCCTGCCCCGCATCCGCCCAGCAGATACGCCGTGTCCCCGACGTTGACCGCGCCGAGCCCGGCTCGCGCCGACGGCAGCGCGCCGAGCATCGTGGCAGGTCCCGCCGCCCGGACCGCCTGGACGGCTGCTGACCCTGCCGCTGTGCCGCCACCGAATAGCACAGCCCGCCCGCCCAGCAGCAGGCCCGCTGAGTCGCGGGCTGGCCTGGACAGCTGGCTGGCCTGCCAGGTCCGTCCCGTGCCCGGGTCGAGGACCGTCACCGAGCGGGTCGCGGGCTGGCCCAGCGTGCTGCCTCCGGCGATCATCAGGTCGGTGCCGTCAGGCAGGCCGACCGCGCCAGAGATGCCGGCAGGCAGCTGGAACGGCGCGGGTATCGCCTGCAGCGCCATCGTCCTAGCGGGGGCCGGCCGGCTGCCGGGCACTGCGGACTGCCGCTGCGCGGACTTCTCGTGTGCTGCCCGCTGTGCGCCGCCCGGGTCGCCGCCCGCCGAACAGGCGGCGGCCAGCAGCACCAGCGACAGGCAGGTCACCAGCGACAGGCAGGTCACCAGCGTGCCGGGCGGTGCCGCCAGCGCGGACCGGCGGGCCATGACCTCGTCCGAGCGCCAACGTGGCACGGCGCTGTCCTCCCGCTGAGCTGTGTCGGATCGTGCTGCCAGCCCGCGACGCGCCAGATGGGGCCTGGTCAAACGGCGCTGCGCTGCCTGATCAACGGCGCTCTGGGCGGGCCGGGTGCCCGGCTCCCGGGCCGATCAGGCATGTCATGCCCCGGGATCCGCGAGATAACCAGAACTGATCCAGGCAGGTGCCTAGCGTCCCTCAGCAGGCAGAGGTCGTCGGCAACGACAACGCGCACGGGATCTCCATGTTCACCACGGTGGGACCGCCCGGCGGGCTGCTGCCGTCCCGCCTGAGCTGCCGTCCCGCCTGACCTGCCGCGCTGGCCGGCGCGGCAGGTCAGGCGGTCGGCGTCTGGTTGGCGGACTCCAGCCCCAGCTCGACAACCGAGACCTCACGCATCTTGAACTTCTGTATCTTGCCGGTGATGGTCATCGGGAACTCGGTGGTGAACCGGACATACCGCGGGACCTTGTAGCGCGCGATCTTGCCCACGCAGTACGCCGTGACCTCCTCGCCGGTCAGTTCGGCATCAGCGCGCACCTTCACCCACGCGCACAGTTCCTCGCCGAACCTCTCATCGGGAACCCCGATGACCTGGACATCCTCGATCAGCGGGTGAGTGTAGAGAAACTCCTCGACCTCACGCGGATAGATGTTCTCGCCGCCGCGGATGACCATGTCCTTGATCCGCCCGACGATGTTGAGATAGCCCGCCTCATCCATTACCGCCAGATCGCCGGTGTGCATCCACCGTGCGGCGTCGATCGCCTCGGCGGTCATCTCCGGCTCGTTCCAGTACCCGAGCATCACCGAGTACCCGCGGGTGCACATCTCGCCTGGCATCCCGCGCGGCAGCACCAGCCCGGTCTCCGGGTCGATCACCTTGACCTCGAGGTGCGGGTGCACGCGCCCGACCGTCGACACCCGGCGGTCGGTGTCATCGTCGGCCCTGGTCTGGCAGGAGACTGGCGAGGTCTCGGTCATCCCGTAGCAGATCGTGACCTCGGACATGTGCATCTCGGTGACGACCCGCTTCATCACCTCAACAGGACAGGGCGATCCCGCCATGATGCCGGTCCGCAGCGTGGCGAGGTCATAGCTGCCGAAATCGGGCAGCGCGAGCTCGGCGATGAACATCGTGGGGACCCCGTAGAGCGAGGTACACCGCTCCTCCTGGACCGCGCGCAGGGTGGCCTGCGGGTCGAAGCCCGGGGCCGGGATCACGATGCAGGCCCCGTGCGTGGTAACGGCGAGGTTTCCCAGCACCATCCCGAAGCAGTGGTAGAAGGGCACCGGGATGCAGACCCGGTCGTCGCTGGTGTACCGGCACCCCTCTCCGATGAAGAACCCGTTGTTGAGGATGTTGTGGTGGGAGAGGGTCGCGCCCTTAGGGAAACCTGTCGTCCCGCTGGTGTACTGGATGTTGATCGGATCGTCGAAGGACAGGCTCGCCGCTCGTTCCTCCAGGGCACCGGGCCCGGAGCCGTCCGCGGCGGCTGACGCGCCCGCGGCCAGCAGCTCCTGCCACTGCGGCGTGCCCAGGTAGATCACCTGCTCGAGCTGCTCAAGACCGCCGCTCACCTCGTTGATCATGGCGCGGTAGTCGCTGTTCTTGAAGCTCTCCGCGCTGACGAGGAGCCGGACCCCGGACTGGGCCAGCACGTAGCCAAGCTCGTGACCGCGGTAGGCGGGATTGATGTTGACCAGGATCACGCCGATCCGCGCGGTGGCATATTGCAGCAGCACCCACTCGGCGCAGTTCGGCGCCCAGATGCCGACCCGGTCGCCGGCCTGGAATCCTGCCGCGGCCAGGCCGAGTCCGAGGGCATCGCAGTCGGCATCCAGCTGCGCGTATGTCCAGCGGCGTCCGGTGGCCGCATCCACCACGGCCTCGTTGTCTGGATGGGCGGCCGCAACGCGGCGCAGGTTCTCCCCGATGGTCTCGCCGAGCAGCTCGGTGGTCGAGGTTCCGTTACTGTAGGACAGCTGAGTGGCACCGGGCATGACGCATCCTTTGGGATCGGCTTATCCCATCGTCCTCCGTTAAGGGTGCTGGCGGGAAGGCAGGGGCGGCCACTTCCGATGCTGCGGCAATCCGGGTTCGGGGCTACTGTCGAGGTAAGTGACGAGAAGCTGCCCACGGAGCGGCATGGGGACCTGGATTGTCTGGCTCATCGTGGCCGCGGTGCTCGGCGCCGCCGAGATTATGACGGCGACGCTGGCCTTCGGCTTAGTCGCCATCTCCGCGTTCGTGGCGGCCGGCGTCGGTTTCGCCGGCGGTGACGGCGCGCTCCAGTTCGGCGCGTTCGCGGTCGCGTCGGCCGCCGGTCTCGGAATTGCGCGGCCGTTCGCGATGCGGCACATCCGGCAGCCGCCGATGCTGCGGACCGGGACAGCCGCACTGGTCGGCCGGACCGCGATCGTCCTCGATGAAGTCACTGACCGCAGCGGGCGGATCCGGATCGGCGGCGAGGAGTGGTCCGCGCGGTCCTACGACGAGACCCTCACCATTCCGGCGGGCTCCACCGTCGACGTCATGCAGATCGAGGGCGCCACCGCCCTCGTGTACCCCCGGGAGTAGCCGTGGATTACGCAGTTCTGGCCGTCGCCGCAGTATTTGTCGTGCTCATCGCCCTCCTGGCGGTCAAGACGGTGCGCATAATCCCGCAGGCTCGCGCCCGCAACATCGAGCGCCTCGGCCGCTACCGCAAGACCCTCGAGCCGGGGATGAACGTCATCATCCCGTTCATCGACCGCGTCAAGCCGCTGATCGATCTGCGCGAGCAGGTCGTGTCATTCCTCGGCCAGCCGGTGATCACCGAGGACAACCTGGTCGTCAAGATCGACACGGTGCTGTTCTTCCAGGTGACAGACCCGCGGGCGGCCGATTACGAGATCGTCAACTACATCCAGGCGATCGAGCAGCTGACCGCGACCATGTTGCGCAGCGTGATCGGGTCGATGGACCTGGAGGTGACCCTGACCTCACGGGACAAGATCAACACGATGCTGCGCGGCGTGCTCGACGACGCATCGGGCAAGTGGGGGATCCGGGTGACCCGGGTGGAGATCAAGGCGATCGACCCGCCGAAGAGCGTCATTGACGCGATGGAGAAGCAGATGCGGGCCGAGCGGGAGAAACGCGCGGCGATCCTCACCGCCGAAGGCGTCCGCCAGTCGCAGATCCTCACGGCGGAAGGCGACAAGCAGGGCACAATTTTGCGCGCGGAAGGCGACAAGCAGAGCGCGATCCTGCGGGCCGAGGGCCAGGCCCAGGCGGTCGGCACGGTCTTCCAGGCGATCCACGACGGCGACCCCGACCCCAAGCTGCTCGCCTACCAGTACGTCCAGGCCCTGCCGCAGATTGCGCAGGGGCCAGGCAGCAGCGTCTGGATGATCCCCAACGAGGTCACCACCGCGCTGAAGACGTTGAGCTCGGCCTTTGACCCCACTGGAGGCGGCGCCGCGGGCGGCGCTGCCGAGGGCGCGGCCGGCCGCCGGGAATCCGCCGCCGGGGAAGGCCAGC
>OBLU010003145.1_pt1 | contig 14985 bp, 12 predicted proteins | sample 1518681 | NCBI WGS metagenome assembly OBLU01 (sample SAMEA3539304, study PRJEB22396) | soil metagenome | biome: tundra; feature: field; material: soil | place: USA | collected 2010-05 | depth 0.15 m
ATTTTGGGGACTGCGCGGGCGAAAATAGTTCAACTAATTTGCGATCTGACCCCGGGCGAGTCCCAGGGGCGCAGGGATTCGCGCACGCAGGATTGCCCGAAAATTGAGTTTGACGCTTTCCGTCCCACTGAAGTGGCTCTGGGTGGGTCCAGGATCGTCCAGGACGCGCCGCGGAGAACTACGGCATACGGGAGGTACCAAACATGAGCCTTGAGAAGTTGGGGTACAGGGTAAATCTTCGCAGGTGTGTTGCGGCGTTTGACTCCGTTGCCGTACTGCGGGGTGCGATTGCTTCCGCATCCGAGTCGGCCGGCGCATACAAGGCCACGCGACTCATCGAACCCAGTTTTTGAGCGCAGTTCAGTGTCAGGTGGATTAGTCTGGACAAGCGCCCCAGCATTCGTGGCGAACTATTTGCGTCTCGCGCCGTCAATCTACTGTAAGGCCAAGTCTGAAATGTAGCGGCAAGTCGTGGAGGCCAACATGCCCGCACTTTACTCCGACCTCGCCTACGCACTGCGACAGCTCATCAACCACCGCGTATACGCCATCACCGCAATCGTCTCGATGGCTCTCGGCATCGCCGCCACAACGGCCGTCTATAGCGTCTTATATGGGGTGCTGATCGATCCCTACCCCTATCGCGATGCCAACCGCATCGCCATGATCAATATTCACGACAAGCAAGGCGACGAAGGCGACCTTCCCTACACCCTCGCGGAGATGCAACAAATCCGCATGGCCAAGTCGGTTGCCGATGTAATGGCGCAGCGCGAGGTCACCATGATCGCAACTGGCGGCGACGTCGTCACCACGGCGAAGGCGTACCAATTTAGTGGCAATGGCCTCGACTTCCTTGGCGCACCGGCCATGTTGGGCCGCCTCTGGACTGCGCGAGAGGCTCCCGAAGGCGTCGCGCCGCCGCCAGTCGCAGTAATCAGCTTTCTCTTCTGGAAGAACCACTTTGGCGCCGCTCCCGACGTGATCGGCAAGCCCCTGGAGCTGAATCATCAAAAGTACACCGTCATCGGTGTCGTCGGGCCCCGATTCACCTGGGGTGATGGAGAAGTTTATCTGCCCATGCCTGCAGGTATCGATCCCCAGACCCGCTTCAACATCCTCGTTCGTATCCGTCCCGAAGCCTCCCTGGGCGCAGCCAGCGGAGAGTTGGACAGCTTCGTCCGGCACATCATTCGCGATCATCCCGAAGTGGGTCCCCGCGACAGCTTTCAGGTCAAGGTGGAGTCGCTCAATGACACGCTTCTCGGCCAGTTCAAAGGCACTCTCTTGCTGCTCTTCGGCTCTGTCGTTCTCCTGTTGCTGATCGGCTGCGGAAATGTGTCGATCCTCATGTTGGCCCGCGGCACGGCCCGCCAGCAGGAGCTCGGGATGCGAGCTGCGCTTGGCGCCACCCGCCTGCGCATTGTCCGCCAGTTGCTCACCGAGGCCGTCCTGCTCTCGGTCACTGGAGGCGCACTGGGTATGGGTCTGGCTTACCTTGCCATCCGCCTGATCGTTGGCCTCCTGCCGGAGTACTCGATTCCCCATGAAGTCGTAATCAGTCTCAACATCCCGGTGCTGCTCTTCAGCGCCGCCGTTTCCGTCACCGTTGGAATCGCCGCCGGCCTCGCTCCGGCACTCCAGTTCTCACGACCCCACCTCAACGCAATCCTGCAGGCTGGAGATAGCCGCACGGTTACCTCCCGTGGAGCCAAAGTGCGCTCGGCAATGATGGTCGCCCAGGTCGCTCTGACGGTTCTGCTGCTGGCCGGCGCCGGCGCAGCCATGCGAACGTTCCTCGAAGCCTACACCGCCAAGCTCGGCTTTGATCCTCATAACTCACTCCTCATGTTCATGGCTCTTCCGGAGAACTCGTACAAGAGCTGGCAGACCCGTTCGCAGTATCTGGACGCCCTGACCGAGAAGATCAAAGCCACGCCCGGCATCCTCGATGCCTCAGCCTTCAACGGCGGTCTTCCCCCAATGGGCGAATGGCGGCAGCAGGTCCGCGTCGTCGGTAATCCAGCCAACGATGGCCGCCAGGCCGGAGTGATGCTGGTCAGCGCCGATTATTTCGCGGTCCAGCGCATCCCGCTGCTGCAGGGTCGCACTTTCAATCGCGCCGAGGTTCTTCGCGGCGCCCACCTCACCGTGGTCAACCAAACCTTTGTCCAGCGCTATTTTTCAGGCTCCAGCCCCATCGGCCACCTGGTGCTTCCTGCAGACCTGCCACATCCAACAGCCTACGGCTTGAATGCTCCCAATCCCGAGCAGCCCTATGAGATTGTCGGCGTGGTCGGTGACGTGCGCAACGATGGACTGCATAAACCCATCCAGCCCGAGATGTACGTTCCTTCCACTGCGCTCATGTTTACCCGCATGAGCTTACTGATCCGCACCGCCGGCAATCCGCGCCTCGCCGTCCATGATATCGGCGTCAACCTGAGAGCCCTCGACCAGAATCAGGCCATCACCCAGGAGTACGCCTTCGAAGACTTCCTCTCCATGTTCATTTGGTCCCATGATCGCTTCATCTCGATCCTCTTCGCTGTCTTCTCGGCTGTAGCTCTCGGCCTCGCCGCCATCGGTCTCTTCTCGGTCGTCGCCTACTCAGTCGAACAGCGCACCCGCGAAATCGGCATCCGCATGGCCCTCGGAGCACCGCGCTTGAGCGTGCTCATCCTCACGCTGACATCCATCGCCTGGACCACCGGCATCGGTCTCCTTCTCGGCGTCGGCCTGAGCATCGGCCTCAACGACTCGGTCCATAAGTGGACGCAAAGCAGTATGAGGGACGCCGGAGTATTGAGCATCATCTCTGCAGTCTTCCTGCTGGCCTCCATCATTGCCTGCATCGTCCCAGCCAGGAGAGCCATGCGCGTCGATCCGATGGTTGCGCTTCGCAGCAACTGACCTCAGCAACTAGGAAATAAGCCACACGCGCATCAGAAATATTCCAGCCATCAGATCGATCTCGCCTTGATGGCTCTGCCTCAGTCGTCTTCCTCTCGGGCAAACTCGGTACGCAGACACCGAAAGCACCGGTAGTGGCTGTCCGTCAGCACATCGGTCGATTCGATCGGCAGGTGCATCGCCGTGATGACTCGCGTGACGATTGATTTCTTCCTCAATATGCATCGATCGGCGCAGAAAGAGTACCGGCCAGTTTTTCTGTTGTAGACCACCCGACCACGCGGATGCTCTTCGTATTCGGTGTCACGAGGCAAGTCGCCAAGCGTCTGGTGCTCAGTCCAGTAATCGATATGGCTCTTAGGATGATTCAGACAGTCACCGTATTGCTCTCCGCCGCTCATAGGGGTAGTGTCGATGATCAGTCGATCTCCGAGAAGCCAGAAAATACCGACCTGTGGTTCGAGGTGCGAGTCCTTCCTCATTTCTCGGCCTCATCGTCGGGGTCTTCGTTGGGTAGAAGCCCTGCCTCCTCGAACATCGCTTGCAGAACTCGTGGCATGCCCTGCTGCCCCTTCAGCTCCTGAAAGGCCGCAGCCATGTCATCGGCGTTGTGTGTAGTAGATGGATAGGGGCTGGGCGGTCGCATTTTGGGGACAACACAGCGAGAATACTTACCTGCGGCAACGCTGTTCGGTAAAGATGTTGACCAGTTTGACGCCGGAGCCGTGGGCCGCCCGGGCATCGGTCCGTTTCATCTGCGATTTCTTCAGGGGTACGCAAGCCACGCTGGTTAACGTACTCCACCGCGCACGCATTTAGGTCTGTATCCGCGCAGCGACGTGGCGGTCAGGGGTGCGCGGAACAGCGTAAGTCTGGACGGAGCTCCGATTCAGCCGCGACAAAAACGCTGCAGTATTGCGTAGATGCACATGACGTTTTCCAACCGAAGGGAAGATACGGCCAGCCGTCGTATGCAGCCGTGATCATGACAAACCTATCCCACACTTGAACCGGCAAAAAGGAATTCCCACGACCTATCGAGGTAGAGCCAGCGCTGGGTACTGAACCAACTGGTCGGCATTCCAGGCACGTGAAGCAGAGTATGCCCCTCCGTACAGATCAGTTCCATTCCGTACCAGGCCAGGAAAGTCCTGGATGCGTGGCCCACACGCGCCGGGTTAGTGACCCGCCGGAGGCATACCGGGCAGCGCTGACGCTGATCCAATAGTGCCCACCGCAAGCCAAACAGGCAGATCGAAAAGGAAAAGATCAACTGGGCATACTCCGATGCGTTCGAATAGTGCGTCGTATGCCAATAGGCAAGGTCGATCGAAGAAAAGTAAACAATCGGCAGGAGCAGCGCTATCTTGGTGCTCATAAAAAGCCATCGGCAAAGCCTACTTTTCCAGGAGGGCTTGTGCAGACTATAGCCGTTTTCTCCCAGCGATACCGATGTAATCGCGGGGAGCGACAGAAGTGCGAGCAGAATCGTGAACAAAAACGTGTCCCACGGTCCCCGCGTGCGTTCCTCGAACGCTACACCCCAAAGACCGTCTATCGAATCGTCTGGGTTGAAGGCAGTGATGTGCACCCGTGACGTCCACATCTCGGACTGGCCCGGGCTGGTCAGATGAGCCACGGCGTACCCCAAACCACCTGAAGCGATTTCGGCCTCAGGTTGCAGCAGCCATGCATCGGGCCTTCCGGGCAACCTCCATGCTCCCGCCGACAGTACTCCCACGACTTTGGCAGTATGTTCACCGACTCGCAAGAGACTGCCGAGAACATTCGGATTCCTACCGAACTCTCGCCTCCACGCTTCCTCGCTAAGGACAATGCCCGGAACATTGGGGTCGCTCTCGGTCGCGGGTCTGAAATCTTGCACGGGGAGACCTAACAGAGCGAAGAGGTTCGAGCTGGCGTAGGCCACGTTCCATCTGGTACTGGCGCCTGTCGCAGCCGATGCTCTTTCTTGCGTGACCCGATAGAACGCAAAGCCATCAAAGTATTCTTGCCTTCGCCCCTCCCAGGTTCGAAGCTGCTCAATGGAGATCGTGGCTGCCGAATCGTTGTTGTAGCGTGCATCCTGGATCAGCATCAGGCCCGGCCTGACGTGGTAGAGAGAGGGGTGGATCTCTGTGCGCACACCGGGCGATAGAAGCGCCACCGCATAGCTGGCGGCCAGTGCCACGGCGAGCCAGAGAAGACACCGTCCCGGCGATCCCGGCGATACGGCAAAGAGCCTGCCCATTTGCCAGGCGCGTCGCCCAAGACACAGCGCGTCCGGGAACGCCCCGAGGCAAAATGCCGCGACCTCCCGTTCCGCTTGCCACGAAACGGTCCCCCTGGGGGCACATTCCCGCCGCACGTGCCACAACTCCGAGCGCCATTCCCGCCACCATTCCGCCCGTTGTTTGCCCGGCACCAGCAACGATGCACCGCGTAGCAGGCTCACGTCGATGGCGCGAAGCGCGAGTGCAAATGGAGGCGTCATACAGACTTCGCTTCCTCTGATGGGATCAGTCGTTCGAGCAATGGATAGCGCTTGCGGGAGGCTTCCAGTGTCGTCTTTCCTGCCGCTGTCAGCTTGTAATACTTCCTGGCGGGTCTTTGCTCCGCGTCGGCAATCGACTGCCGCTCCCAGTGCGAACGGATCAGTTCATCGCGCTCCAAGCGCCGCATGGCCGGATAGACGGTACCGCTCGGAAGGCCCGTCATCTCCATGATGCTGAAGCCGTAGACAAACCCGGCGTCCACCGCCTGAAGGATCATCGCCGCCGTATGCGAAAGATTCGCCTCTGAGGCCATGGCGCATTTTACCTATGTAGCAATCTACTTGACAAGATGGTATGCTGAAAACTACATAGGGTAGGCGGTGCATTGGAGGCCGGCGTAATGCTTGAGGTACAGAATCTTTGCAGAAGCTTCCGGAGCATTCCTGCGATTGAGGATGTCAGCTTCAAGGTGGCGGCGGGCGAGATCGTCGGTTTCCTCGGCCCGAACGGCGCAGGCAAGTCAACGACAGTCAAGATCATTACCGGTATGCTGCGGCCGAACGACGGGCGGGTACTTTTTGAAGGCCAGGATATTCGGAACGACATGGTTGCCTTCCGCAGCGCCTTCGGGTACGTTCCGGAAGAGGCGCATCTCTACGCTTATTTGTCTGGACTGGAGTATCTGCAACTGGTCGGCCGACTCCGCGGTTTCGGTGAGGATCTGATCGAAACCAAAGCCACAAGTTTGCTCAAGCTTCTCGACCTTGGGTCCTGGCAGCATTCGCCAATCTCATCTTATTCAAAGGGCATGCGGCAGCGCGTGCTGATTGCCGCCGCCCTGCTGCACGACCCAAAGCTGCTGATCTTCGATGAGCCCCTTTCGGGACTCGATGTGGTGTCCGCACGCCTGTTCAAAGATCTCCTTGATCTGTTGGCAGCCCAGGGGAAAGCCATTCTCTACATCTCGCATGTGCTTGAGGTTGTCGAACAGGTTTGCAGCCGCGTCATCGTCATCGCGAAGGGCAAAATCCTTGCCGACGCTCGCCCTTCTGATTTAACCAGTTTGATGAGCCTTCCCAACCTCGAAAGTGTTTTTGCGCAATTGGTGCAACAGCAGGACACGCGGCGCATCGCAGAGAAAATGGTCGAGGTGATGCAAATCGTTCATGCGTGAATCCTTCCAGCGTCTCCTGACCATGTCTGAGCCCGAGGCAATGTCCCTGAACGCTCAGGCGGCTCTCGGTCCGGTGCGGCCACCCAGGCGCAGCCAGTTTTCGCTGCTCGTGCGCCATTTTCTGGAGCGGTTCTTCAACCACGAAACCGCTTCGCCCGATGGCGATGCCAAGGCCCGGCTGGTTCTGATCGCATTTGCGACCGGACTTCCCGGGTTCATGGTCGCGTTGTATTTATGGCCGGTTTACCACGACTTGATCAGATTTCCGCAGGATCACCCTACGTTTGGAGTTCCGCCGCCATATTGGCTTCAGGTCAATCACCACTTGTTTTTTGTTACGTACTCGTTTGTCGCCATGGGTATCGCAACCGTCTTTGAATGGGACTTGTTCTTTCCAGACCTGCTTGACATCTTCGTTCTGAGGACGCTTCCCATCACAGAAACAAGGATGTTTCTCGGGCGAGTCGCCGCTATTGCCGTTCTAATCGGCGCATTTTTGCTCGACGCCAATATTCTTGCTACGCTGGCACTGCCGGAAGCTGTGGAACCTCTTAATCTTGTGCGTTTCGTGGCCGGTCACGTTCTTGCCGTTCTCGGCAGCGGCTTGTTCGCCTCGTTCTTCATCCTGGCTCTGCAGGGGGTACTGCTTGCGATCCTCGGCGAGCGAATCTTCCGTAAACTTTCTCTCGTCCTTCAGGGACTTTCCATTACCGTTCTGGTCATGCTCCTGCTTCTCTTTCCGGTGCTCACTGGTATCGTCCCGGCGCTCCTCGAATCCGGCAGCCGGTACGCTCTCTGCTTTCCCCCATTCTGGTTCCTGGGAATCTACCAACGCGCCATTGACGGGCCCTCTGCTCTGCCTATCTACGTCAGGTTGGCGCGAATCGGATGGACAGCTCTGGTCCTAGTCATAGGTCTGGCAGTCCTCGCCTACCCGCTTGCTTACCTGCGGCGGGTACGGCAGATGGTGGAAGGTCGGGCAACGCGCCGAACTCGCCGTTGGCTTGGCCGCCCCCTCAACTGGTTTTTCCATATCACTTTGGTGCGGCCCCCGGTACGCCGGGCAGTCTTCCATTTCATCAGTCAAACCCTCTTCCGCATCCCGCGTTACCAGATTTACCTCGTTCTCTATGGGGGCGTCGGTTTGTCCGTTGTTGTTGCCTCGATCTTGCGCTTTACGGTAGCGCATCAACGAGTACAGATGGAGATCTCTGCTGACGGATTTCGTGCCGCCACGGTGATTGTGGCTTTCTGGTTGATTGCCGGAATGCGGATGGCCTTTGTCTCTTCAGGAAACCAGAGGGGAAACTGGGTGTTCCGTGTTGTTCATGGAAGGCCGGCGCACTTTCCCGCCTTCATCGAGGAACTGTTGGCCGCCAACATTTGGGTGCTTGCTTGGGGCGAAATCGTCACTCTCGGTTTCTGCTTTGCGCTCCGAGCAATCGCACCGCCAACACTACAGAACTGGCGGGCAACAGCGGCCCAGATGCTAGTTTCTGGTGGCATGTGCCTCCTGCTGACCGACATCTTCTTCCTGAACGTCACCACTGTGGCCTTCACCGGCGAGCCAGCACGAGAGCCGCCGAACCTTGCCTTGACCGTGCTTAAATATTTCACGTTCTTTCCTGTCGTCGCCTGGTTGCCGATCGTCTCGGAACCGTGGATTCAGATCAGCGTCCAGCATATCGTCATCGCAGCAGGCGCTATTGCCGCGGCTCACGTGATGCTGCGATTTCGTCATCACGAAAATGTCAGGCTGTACAGCAACATGCCCAGTCTCGAAGACGATGAAGAGGAGTTTCCCATGAAACTCGGCCTTCGCTACTAATCCGAGTTCGCAGAGATCACACCAGGTGGCTGCTGTTCGGCGTCTTGTTATCGCAGGTAGCCAAGCACACTTCAGACGCCTATGACCGAGTGGACATATTACGCGTTGCTCTGCGCTGGGCTGAATCGGCGGCAAACTCCAGCCAATACGGCACCCAGTTGGGGGCGCAGACGCTATCGGTTACCTTCTCGGCATCCGATAGTCCCGAAGCTGGTTAACTTTGGTATCGTACAGATTCAAAATATGTTTAGGGTCGCACTTGACTCCCGATAATTCTGCGATAACCATGAGTAGCAAAAGTGTGTCGTCATTTGGTGGATTTGAAGGCATAAGGCTCACCTCGGAAATACAATACACCCATGCCCGAAAACATCCAGGTAAACAGAACCAAGTTCGACGCCCTACTCCTGAAGATCGCCAGAACTCTGGCGTTGAAAAAAGATGAGCGGAAGGTGGGCAAGAGACCGAAGAAAGCAAAGCTAATGCCCAAAGATCAAGCCTAGAACGCCGAGCACTATTAGGAAAGAGAGTATCTGGAGGATTGTCTTTCCCGCGCTGTCTGGCTTTTTCTCTTCGGGTTTAGGGCGAGACCGCATAGCGTTGTCCGAATTAATGGACAGTTTTGGTCGGTAGCCGGGTCTGGGTCTAGAACGGGCTCTAGAGGAGTATCCGTTCGTTTCAGCGCAGCATTACGGCATGCAACCTTGCCCAGAACACCGACCAAAACACTATACGTTAAAATCTCGGAAACCAAAGGCTAAATAATCCAGATAAGGGACAAACCAAACCCCCAGTTTTCGCTGGGGGTAGGTGTAAGGGCGAATTTGCTATTTGCTTCGCCGTTCGCGCAGTATTGCCAACAGTTTATGAGCCGATCAAACTTTTCACGACGCGAGGCTCGGCGCCAGCATTGCCACTCCGCTGGCGCTGAAACTGGAAAAGAGAAAATGACGATTCTGCGGCCATCCTAAGGTACGCGTGGTTCGGGCCCGACTTTCTCGACGCGTTTTCTCATTGCGATTCGGCGGTCGCGGAAGTTCCGTCAAAATTTCGCTACTTCCGGTTGGGCCGCACGCCAAGAACTGGGATGGGCGGCCCGCAAGTTGCCTGGATGAGTGACTTGTGCTGCCAGCTACCTGGAATCGGTGTAATCGATACCATACGCATTCAAAACATCCGACAGTGTCACGATACCTTCCAGTTTGTGAATATCCGCCCGGTGGACAACCGGTAATACATCGAAATGGTATTTGCTCATCCGTTCGAGCGCCAGATGTAGGGCCTGATCCGTGTGGGTATGCGGAAAATGCGAGGTTTCAACAAGGCTTCCCAGCGGCTGCTCTTTTCTTCCATCCACAAGCGCACGCTCAATCGTATCTCTGTTCAGAATTCCGAGGAAGTATTCCTTGTCGGCCACTGGCCAGATGCGGAAGCGACTCAAGCGAGTTTGTTCAATGGCATCCTCAACGCGCATTTGCGCGGGCAATACTTGGGGACTCTTCTGCAGGACCTGCGCCACCGTGCGCTGGTTGAGTTCGTCACGAGTGCTGTGGCTGGGCAGATGAATGCCATCTTGATGGGCCAACGCCTCGTAGATGGGCTGCTTCTGAAATTGGGAAGAGATGAAGAAGCTGATGAGGTTTGCGATCATCAGCGGCACGATGACAGCGTAATCCCGCGTCATTTCAAAGATCATCAGAACCGATGTCATGGGGGCGCGAACGATGCCCGCGAAGAGGGCACCCATTCCAACCAGCGCGTAAGCGCCAGGAGTTGCGGTGTATCCGGGCAGCAAATTATGGGCCACCGTACCGATGGCCCCTCCCAGCATTGCACCGAGAAATAGAGCCGGGCCAAAGATTCCGCCAGCGTTGCCGGAGGCGTAGCTGACGGTGATGCCTAGGAGCTTGAGCACCACGAGTAGCAACATCAACTTAAGTGCCATCGTTCCGTTCAGAGCGTTGCCGACGTAGGTGTAACCAACACCCAAGACTTGGGGCACAAACCATCCCATCAGACCCACCGTCACACCGCCTGCTACTGGATGCCACCAGCGCGTACTCTTGGGCAGATGCAGAAAGAACCTGCGCATTTCGAGCAAGAGCCGGGTAAAGGCTACGGACAGAAAGCCTCCGGCAATGCCCAGCAGAGCGTAGATGGCGAGTTCAAGTGGATGGACCAATGTATATTGCGGAACTTGAAACAGGGGATTATTGCCAAGCAGGAGTCGCAATACCGCCCAGGAAGTAGCGGATGCAAGCACTACTGATCCCAGAATTGGGGCGTGCATATCGCCCATGACCTCTTCAAGGGAAAACAAGACAGCCGCCATTGGAGTATTGAAGGCGGCTGCAATTGCGGCGGCTGCTCCCACAGGAATGAGTGCCTTTACCTTTTCCGGACGCAGGCCAAGCCAGCGACCTAGGACGGAGCCGATTCCGGCCCCCACCTGAACGGATGGTCCCTCGCGGCCCAGCGGAATCCCGCTTGCCAGAGTGGTTGCTGTACAGAAAAACTTGCCCAGAACGGTGCGCAGAGAGATGAACCCACCCTGTGCAAAGAGGGCAGCTTTCGTTTGGGGCACGCCGCTGCCCCTGGCATTGGGAAAGTAGCGGTAGAGTAGGACCCCCATGGTTAGCGAGCCAGCGATCGGCACAAGTACACGCCTCCATGCAGCGCCGCCCACGGGATAGAGGCGCATTCCCAACCGCTCCGTGACCACGATAAAGGCGACAACGGCGAGCCCTGTCAGCGCTCCAATTAGCAGCGACAGAAAAAGAAATATCTGCTCTTCACGCTGTCGAAGATGAGCGATCCAACTCGCCGAGAGTTTCGCGAGCCATTTCCTCTTGGGCTGATTCTCTGCTGTAGCGGCAGATGGCGTAAGAACAGTTTACGCGGCAGGTATTTCATGACCCAGAGAACCTTTATCAGCCAAACTCGGTTCACTTTACGCCAAATAGCCGAGCAACCCGGTGGATATCTAATTCAGGGAAAGCTTCAAATCCACGAGTTTCGAGCGAGTCACGGTCGACAGAACTCGAAATTATGGTAATGTCCGGGTCGCCCACGACGATCCGACCGCGATCATGAAAATGCGCCGGAACGGCTCTTTGACCGTTTTCGGCGTTTCTTGCAAGCTGAGGCCGTTTTTCGTCAGCGTGAAACGAGTTCAGTCCAAACTCTTGATCTCCGTAATCCGTCGTTCTGCCCGGCGAGCAACGCCCGCCAGGCAAGACGAGGATGAACCCTATGACTATTGGCTGAACGCCACCCCGTTAAAGGAGGCGACACCGATTGAACTTGATGTCGCAACAGGCGTAAGGTCGCCATGGTCGTCAATGGCGAAGACAGAGACGTAAGCGTTGCCACCCGCGGAGTAGATGACGGCTAGCCACTTGCGATCAGGAGATACCGTGATGTCCGAGGGTGCGCCCGACAAAGGCACCGACTTGTAGAATACTCCGCCCTGGTTGTCACTGAAGAAGACTGAGATCGCGTGACCAGGGGAGTTGCCCGTATACCAGACGTTCCCCGGTCCTTTTGCCACCCAGCATGGGGCGTTGGTCGGATAGGACGGTGTCGGTCCAGCGATCGGATAAAGGCTTCCGCTCTCATCCACAATGGCGAAGCTGTCCGGACTGTGCGCCGGCGTGAAGCCCAGAACATTTTCCCAGAACGCCGCCCCCAGCGGCACCATGTCCGCGTCGCTGGGCAGCGTGACGGCATTACTCGTCCCGTTCAATACCCCATCCTCCTCAGTGAGTGGTAATTGAAGTAAAGATCCCGAGCTCATCGTGACGGCCGCCCACATCTTTCCGACCGCTATCTGCGCTGCCGAAGGATCGGAGAGACTCACAACGGGTCCATCCACGGAGCCCCTAGGCCACGCATGACTCTCAGCGCAATTCACACCGACCACGAAGAGATGTTCCTCGGTCAACGCGACGGAATCCGGGTTTGCACAGTCAGGCGCCAGATGGATCGTTTTTCCAATGGCGATGGAATTGTCGTACCGCAATAATTGGCTGACGGTGTTCGATCCGTAGTTCGCCACCGCTCCGAGATCCTCCCTGAACTGGAGAATTCCTGCGTTCGTGCTCGCACCCCCCTTGCCACCGGTGTGCAGCGTTTCCGCCAATGTCAGCGAGGGGGTTCCCGAGTTATCCAGCTTGAACACCACGACAGTATTGCCGGTTGGGTCATTCGTGCTCGTGATCACCAATGCGGTACGTTCCTTCTGGCCGGCAACGGCCAGTACGCTGGTGAGACATAAGGCTGCCAGCGTAAGGCCGGAGCGCCACAGGCCAGATTTCTGGACTAATTGAAAATTCATCGCCATCTCCTTGGAGTTTGTGTTGAAAGTGTCCCCGACCGCGACTTTGCTGGATCGTCACGGAAGCAGAGCATTTCACAGATAGGCATTCGATCTGGATCGGCGAAAAGTTACGGTTGACTCGCCGGGTCATCCGCTCCCGAATTTAATTGGCCTCGGCGTAACTTGCCGGAGCTCTTCGTCGAATACCTTGTTATGGGATTGAATTGGGTCTGCAAGCGCTCTTGACGGCGGGGAGCGATTTGCACGAACACGCTGGCACTGCTAAAGATTGCAAGAAGACATTTCAAAGCATGCACCCGGAAAGCAATCTCGAACTACTGATGGCCCGCTATCAACGGGGGGATTTCGCCGCGGCCACGGATCTAATCGAGCGCGTCAGCCCGCAGTTGCATTGGTTCTTTGTGGCGCAGTCCGGGAGCCGCGTCGATGCGGATGACCTGCTGCAGGAGACCTGGCTTCGAATTCACAAGGTGCGGCACACCTATCGTCCCGGGGAGCCGGCGCTGCCGTGGTTCTACGCGATTGCCCGGCACATTCGCGTTGACCACCACCGGAAATCGGTAAGGACCCTCGTCGGTGAGCGGAAACTGGAAGCGATGTCGAAAGATGCGGCAGCCGCCCTGTTAGAATCCGATCGCCCTTACGGATTGGAGGCACTGTTGGCGCCTCTTCCTGAGAGCCAGCGTGAGGTGATCGAGATGTTGAAAGTGGCGGGGATGTCGTTGGAAGAGGTTGCACGCGCCACATCTTCGAGCGTGGGATCGGTGAAGCAGAAAGTGCACAGGGCGTACAAGAAGTTGAGGGAAACGATAGGCGCGAGCGGGTTCAGGAAGGGGCAGAGCGGAGGAATTTCGTGAAAGATGAAGAGATTGACGATTTCCTAGAGAAGGCCGCGAGAGCTCCTGATGATCTAAAGCCGGAGACGCTCCAACGCATCGCTGACTCGATCAGGCCGTTGCTCCGGCCCGTTCGGCCGCTGCCATCAACCTGGGTGATGACGTGCGGACTGGTGCTGGCCTGCGCGGCAGTTTCTCTGGCAGGCGCGGTCCGCGCCGGATTCTTCGGATTTGAAGAGATGAATATCCTTGATCGTTCGCTGATCTTTCCTGGGCTCGTTATCCTTGCTTACCTGACCGGCAACGCGTTCGTGCATGAAATGATTCCTGCAAGCCTGCGCCGTGTATCTCCGGGTGCGCTTCTAGGATTCGTCAGCGTGATGTTGCTTGGCGTGTTTGCTCTCTTGTTTCGCGATTATCGAACGGACCACTTCGTCTCCGTTGGCATCGTGTGTCTGCTCACCGGTCTCCTCCACGCCATTCCCGCCGCGTTGCTGAGTTGGTTGTTGCTTCGACGCGGCTTCGCGGTAAAACCTGTATCCGCAGGATTGGTGGCAGGCACGCTCGGAGGCCTGGCAGGCGTGGGGGTGCTGGAGCTACATTGCCCGAATTTCCAGGCCGCGCACATACTTGTGTGGCACACCGCGGTCGTGCCTTTGAGCGGTGCGGTGGGAGCATTGGTGGCGTGGGCGATTCGTTTCCGTGCAGGCTCGCGCTCTTGAGAGCGCATCGCTACTGAATGAACTAACGTTGAGACAGATGAGCATCGCCCTGAAACCTGTGGAATCGATTTCGGTCGAAGATCTAAATGGTCATATTCGCCGAGCATTGAACCGCCCATGTAGCCTGCAAGACGCCCAGTTGTCGCAAAGCTCCTCTGCACCCGTTGAGTTGTGCTGGCGAAGGAATCACCAAGTTTGGGAGTTCAAGGCAGGTGACCAGCCGTCCGGAAACTAAGCGATGAAGGCGTACCCCTCTTCCCGGTCATGGCCAAGCCTTGGCCTTTAGCGGACGACGCTTTCCAGTATTATCCTCGCCAGACTGATGCTGTCACTCACAACTGCTGTCAGCCTGAGCGATGGCCTGCTGATGTCATCTCGCGCCAGGCGCACAGCGGCAATGATCGAAGCGGCAATCACCTGGGTCGAAGCGAACCTGTCCGTCAAGCGCTTCTGCTCTTCCATCGCTTTGGCTCGTTCCTGTTCCTCCCGGGCGATCGCCCGCCTCATCAGTCCCATCGCTGACTCGCCCTCTGCGCCGGAACGCTGGTGAGCTTCTTTGATAGCCTTCCCCGAAAGATGTCGCAGGGCAGATAGCGGCGCTTGTCCCCGCAGAGTAGCGCTCGGCGTGGCCGGCAGGTGACAGAGCGGCTGCTGGACAAGGGACTCTTTTGCGGCTGG
>OBLU010003147.1_pt1 | contig 14979 bp, 33 predicted proteins | sample 1518681 | NCBI WGS metagenome assembly OBLU01 (sample SAMEA3539304, study PRJEB22396) | soil metagenome | biome: tundra; feature: field; material: soil | place: USA | collected 2010-05 | depth 0.15 m
GATGATGCGCGAGCCGTTTGGAAATCGAACGATGATGGTTTGAATATCCATCGCCTCGAACTCGTCGACGAAGGGCTCCTGGTAAATTTCCGCCGTCTCGCGCATCGCGGCGAGAATTTTCGCCACGCCTTCTTCCACAAATTCCTTCGACTGGGTTTTCGAGGCGCTCAGCACCGTCCACGTAGTTTTGTGACGCAGGCAATCGAGCGTCGCTTCGAGCGCCGTGCCGAATGAGAAACCGATGCGTGCGCCCTTCACCGCGATCTTGAAACGGCTATCGTCGTCAACCCAGCGCTTCTGATATGGCCTAAGCTGGATTACCGGCGGCAGGCTTTGGCTCAATGGGGCCAAGCCCGAAGGTGCGTTCGCGGATGCGGTTGATGTCCGCGATCGTGAGACCTCTGCCTTTTCCGAGTTTTGTTGCTGCGTCATTTGTTGCCTTGTCCGCCTGTGCTCTCAACTGCTCGAATTTTTGTTCCGCCAGCTTTACCTTCTTCGCTTCTAACTCCACCGATTTTTCTTTTGCCCGCGCCGCGGTTAATTTCGATAACGCCAGAATCAGATTTCCCAGCGAATGCTCGCGCTGCGGCCCGGTGCTTGCTTCCATCACCGCGAACACTTCCGAGCTGAGCGCGTTCAGCGCCGCTTCCGGAAGATCCTTGAATCCTTTTCCTGCAAATGCGGCCGCAAGTTCGCGCGCTCGATCGGAGCGCTGCAAAACTTCCTTTTGCACCTGCTCCACTCGAACGTCGTACCAGCGCTGGCAAACGGAAAGGGCGATCGCCTCGCCGGCGGCCTTGGTTGCGCGCTCGGCTGTCTCTTGCCAGGTGCATCCCTCCGCCCTCGCCGTCAAAATCTCTTCGCGCACCGCGGGCTTCATCGCATCGATCCGGAACGGCTGGCGCGTCTTGCGCTTTTCGCCGGTGCGCGGCTGCCGGTATCCCGCTTTGTGTTTGCTTTTCATTCATCCCACGTCCACGGCCGGATCGAACCTGTAGCGCTCGACCACATCCCGGCCCGGTGGCAGCAACTGAATTCCCCACATCGTCACCACGCCGGTGCGGCGGTTGCGGTCGCTTTCAAATTTTAGAAGCCCGCGGTCGCTCAGGTCCTGCAGCAATTCGCAAACAAGGTTCAGGTAAACGTGGAAAGAAAGCTGATCCAGCGCGGCCAGCAAAGTCAGATCGCGAAAACGGGTTTCCTGCCGCTCGTGCTTCTGGTAAATCAGCTTCAGGATCACTCCCCGAATCACGCGCTTCGTCGCGAAATCAATTTGTCCTGGCATAGAGTTGGTTCACCTTGCCCTGAATATCCTCGACCGCGGCGGAAACAAACCGCAGCGCAGCCTGCGCCGCGATTCTTTCTTCCTGCTGCCCCTGCGTGGCTTCCACGAACTCGCCGAAACGCTCGGCCATTTGTTCCTGCGCAACCACGTTGCGCATTTGCATGTCCCCGAAGCTCTTCAGACGCCTGTCGAAAATCACCAGAAAAATAATCGCCCCCGAAAAAATCAGGACGCTTCCGCCGGTCAGCGTCGAAAGAAATTCGGGATGCTGGCGAATCGCCTGGATCGCGGCGAAGGCCAGGGAAATTCCCGATCCGATTCCCAACCCCGCGGCCGCGCGGCCCACCCACGGCTGCAATTTCTCCGGAATCACTGCCTTCAAACCTTTTTCGTCTTGTGTCGCGTCCGGCATCAATGCGCTCGCCCCGCGCTATAAATTCCGCCCAGGTGCGCCAGCGTCTGCGCGATCTGCGGCGTCTCCCAGCCAAGACGGTTCCAGAAATTCACGGACTTCACGATTCCCAATTCCGAATTCAATTGCAGCGCGGCTTTTCTTTTGTGGCTTGCCCAGACCGCCAGCGCGTCCATCCCGAATCCCACGGCGCACTGCTGCCCCAGCGACTGACCCATCAGTGGATTGCCTTCGCGAATCAGCCCGCGGCGAATTCCGCGTTGCGTCACGGCGATATCCCCGGCTGTGGCCGCGACCATAATTAAATTCGCCACGATGAAAGATTTGTCGATGGTGCGATGCGCGGGCGTGTATCCATCCACCCACACCGTGCTGCGCGCTTCGCGAAACTGCTGCGCTTCCGTCGCCGCGCCGCAGCGATAAAATTCCCAGCGGCCGGAAATCCTCACCGCGCACATCGGCGAACCCTGCGTGCCGCGAAATTCCGTGAAGTCCGGCTTTCGTTGCGCGCTTGCCGGACCCGCGGCGATTCCGAACGCGCAGACGGAAAGAATGAAAATAAGAATCAATCGCGAAGCTGGAGCTGAAGGCGGCGCGCCCGTGTGTTCCGTTGCGCCGGCGGCGCCGGCAGCGGCGTCCGAAACCGCGGCACTGTCGTCAACAACAACGACCAGCGCGCCCTTCAAATTCTTGTCCTTCAGATCCTGCGCAACGGCCAGTACATCCGGAAGAAAACGATTCAGTTTCGCGCTCAGGCCCGCCACCGAAAGGGCCGCGCCAAGCGCCATGGTCAGCGAAGGCGCGTCCAGTTGCCCGAGAAAGAAAAACACCAGCGCGCCCGCGGCAATCGCCGCGGCGCCGATGTACATTTTCTTTCCCTGCAACCACCGAACCATCTGAATCTCCCTTCGCTTCAGAACGCGGCCGCTAAACTATTCGGACTTGGCGCAACGATTACTGAACGAGAACAGCCGCCAAGCCCGTGGGAGGGTTTACCGGGCTCAGCGGAATCACAATCGCGGCGGTCTCATTGGAGTTCGCCGAGGGGCCGGTGTTATCCGCATACGCCACAACCACGTAAAAATAAGTGTTGCCGCCCTGGACGGTGTCGTCTTCAAATGTCACCGTGGAAATCGGAGCGGCCGTAACCTTGGTATAGGGCCCGCCACTGACGGTCGAGCGAAACACGTCGTAAGTTATTGGTCCGGAGATCTGACTTCCATCCACATGGCTCGTCGGCGCGGTCCAGCTTTCCTTCGTGCAATGCGGAGCGCTGTTAACGCATTTGCTGGGTTGCGGAACCTGCGGCGGCACGGTGACCGGCGCGAACGTCACCGTAGCCACAACGTGCTTGCCCTGCGGCGCCGCGAATACGGCGCCGGCATTTGAATTCGAAAACGGAACGCCGAATACGCAGAACAGAAGAACCGCGGCCAGAATCGCGAATCCCAAAAATGTATTTTTCGGTTTCATCAGCTCACCTCGCTAAATAATTTCCTGGAGAAGGGCGGCGGCCGAGTGCGTCGCGCGCCCCTTCTCGTTTTGTAAAATTCTTCTGCAAGTGCTGCGGGACCGCGGCGAATCGCGCCCCGTCAGCGCGCGTCACGAGACGCGCTACCACGGCCCACCAAAATGCTGAATCCAGGCGTCGAACAAAATTTCCGGGTCCGCCGCTGCCGCGTAAGGAAACCAGAAATTGCCGCGCACTCCCCACGAAGCGCTCCATGAATTCCGAACCTTGAACGCCTGCTTCGCGTCGTCGTATCCAATAAAAAGAACTTCGTGCGCGCCCAGAATCAGCTCCTTGCCTTTGTTCGGCATGGGCATCGTTCCGTCCGCGCCCAAATTCGTTTCAAACGATTCGCGAACAACAAACGTCACGACGAACGCATAGCCGCTGGCGAGGCAGGATTTCATATCGTCCACGCAGCCGATGCGGTGATACGCGCCCGCGCGCATGGTCTGCGCTTCCGCGGACTGTGCGGGTGTCGGCGCAACTTCGAAATTCGAAGGCGAATATATATCTCCGCTTTCCAGGCAAACGCCGAAACGGTTGATTGCCTGCACCAGCGTGCGCCCGCTGGATCCGCAGTCACCTTCGGCCAAAGTGCCGTCAATCTTGCGTTCCACGTAGTAAAGGAACATCGGCGAAAGAACGGGATTCGCCAGCGCGTGCCCGTATTTGCGGAACAGAAATTCCAGCATCCCGCATCCGGCAAACGCCGTGCACGCGCCCAGCTGGCCTTGATCCTTTACGGGCCCGCACCACAGTTCCAGATCAACACTTGAAGGTAGGGCGGAAACGCGCGCCATCCTGGCGACGCCAAGATCGCGATGGTCCGGCGTATCCCGCCGAGCCCCGTATCGCCTTCCGCCCGCTGAGAGAGAAAGTGTCATGTTTTAGTTAACGAACTACTGCGTTTGGAAACCGCTGGCCGACCGCCTGATTGAACTGTTTCACCAACTGACTTCGTGAAGGCGGCTCAACCCCCAGGGCCGCAGCGGCCGCGCGATGCGACAAACTTGCCGAAGCCGGAATCATCGAAAGAATCGCGGTAATCGTTGCGACGGCCAGTGCCACTCCGACCGTGATCGCCGCGGCGTCAGCGGGCGGCAATCCCGAGGCCAGTTTCAGCATGTCCGTCAAATGCGCCTGCACGGTCAGAAGTGAAGCTTGAATTTTTTGCAATAGAGAAGTTTTCACCGCCGGATCCGTCGCGGCCTGATATTGGCCGACAAGCGAAGTGGCGTCGCACTTCGTCGCGCCCGGCGCCGGATTGCCGCACGCCAGTTGCAGGCTGGTCATCGCCAGTGCGCCTACCGCTTGAATCGGCGCGGAAAATTGCGGCGCCACAATCGTCGTCAGATTCGTGACGATCTGCAGCACCACCGGCAAATCCTGCTCGACCTTTTGCGTGAACGAAGCGAACGAGCATCCCGAAATCGTGATCGTTACGCATAGCGTGATTGCGAGGAGGGCCATGCCGCAGCGCCCAGAAGTCTTCCTCCGCGTGCCATTTCGGTTTTCTCTCCGATTAGCCATGATGTATCCCTCCTCGATTCTTACGCCGCGACTGCAGCAGCCGCTGGCGGGTCTTTCGGTTTGTCGTATTGCGTTAAATGAAATTCGGTGATCAGCTTGCCGAGCTTCGCGGCGTAGGCCGGATCCGTGGAATAGCCGCACACACGGAGCTGCGTGGCGAATTCAAAGGGATCGTCGCTATCGTCCATCGCCGGTGAATAACGCGGCGCCGTGGCCAGCAAACAGCCGTGCGCGGCAAAACTCTTTTCGGCACTCGGATAATTCATGAAGTTCGCCAGGATTTTTACACTCGCGCCGTCGATCACTTCATTCGTGGCCATCCGCACATACGCCACGCCGGACTGATGCGAATTGAACTTGATGCCGAAATAATTGTGGTACTCGCGGGAAAGGTAGGATTTGCCCCAGCCGGACTCGTCAATGGCCTGCGCAATCGTTACCGACGCGGGAACGCCCCATCGCGCAGCGGCCGCTTTGGCGGCCGGCGCGACGGAATCAATAAATCTCTGCTCTTCGGGAGTGATCACGCGAGGAAAGCTATACAGTAGTTGTCAAGAGAGGGAGGGCGAGTCCGGCGAGTTTTCTTTAACTATTTTTCAGGTATGTGCTTCTTTGTACATTGCTGACCGTCATTTTGTCCACATCATCGCGATTGACTCGAATCCATCCGAGAGTTCCGCAGCGCTTCGTTTTTATTTTTCCGCCGTCGATATAGCGATAAAGTTGCGAACGCGACTTGTCAAGAATCCTGCACGCCGCACCGATAGTAATCCATTCTTCCAGCTTCAGCGCAACGGCGGTGCTCATGCTTTTGGGGGGCTCCTCATTGTCGGCCTCGCGGAACTTCGCTTCTCCGCCCGAAAGCTCGCAACCCACCAGAAATCCGATTTTAATGAGGTGCGAAATCGTCGTAGCGGCGATCTCGTAAGGAATATGCAGATTATCCGCAACAAAATCAGTCGTCGCCTCATTTCCCGCGAGCGCCAAGAAAAGATTCGTGACCTCGTCAAAGGGCAACGCGTCTCCCGGTTTCCAATCCATGTCGACTCCCTTCGCATGGCGCGATTCTCTCACGCTGCGCTCGCTTTCTTTTGCCGCTCCAAAATGCGTTTCAGCGCCCAGCGGACGCGGTTCGCATTCGCCACGGTGCGGATCTGTCCGCCGCGCCCCAGCGGCGAATAGCGCGAGCGCAGGAACTCGTCCAGCCGCGCGCGATTCCAGCCCAGCTGCTCCAGCAAATCCTGAATGTGACGGATTTCGTCTTCACCAACCAAAGACTCTGGCCCGGTTGCTTTTACGCCTTTTCTTCCCGCCGTTCCCAATTCCTGCGCGCGGTCGCGCGACAGCCGCTTCTTCTTTGTATTCAAGTGATTGGGAAGCGCCGCCGCCAGCCCCTTGATGGCGCCTTCGGCCTCATCGCGCGAAAGTTCTTTGGCGCTGGCGATCGGACGCTTCAGGCAGTCTGATAAGTATCTCAGCCGCGCCGCGCGGGAATGGTCGACGTCATTCGCGACGCCGCTCTCCTCCGCCCAGTGCAGCTTCCACCAGTGCCCCCAAAGCGTCTGGAGCTTCTTCAGTTGCGCGGCGCTGATTGAATTATTCATCGGTACGAATTAGATTCCCTCCGGTTGTGGCATCGGGCAGAACGCAGACAGTCGATTGCGTTTCCAGGTGAGCGACGCCAATTGTGCGCACGCCGTGACCGCCATTCCGAAACATCACCAGCGGCTGACCACAAACAGGACATGGCTCGGTCGGATACCACTCCGTCATTCGCTGACCACAAACAGGACATGGCTCGGTCAGATACCACTCCGTCATTCCCGAAACTATTCCCGATTTCATTTCGCCTCCAGTGACGCCGCCAGCCGCGCCATAAACCCCGGATTTTTCTCGGCAATCAATTTCATCATCCCGCCGAACGTGGGCACGCAGTCCAAATCGTGCACCACCCTTAGCGCCCTGCGCTCCAAAATCGCCCGGTGCGGTTTTGTGCGGTTTCCTGAGCCAGTTTCGGCGGCAGCCTTCCGCGCCCGGCTCCGCGAAGAAAGCGCTCGGCACCGTCCGCTGAAATACCGGCAGTTCGCCCGGCGTCCGGCCAGCGACCTTTTGCATCCGCACCGCCCTCGATTGCACATCCGTTTCGTCTTCATTTTTGCGCTCCCCGGCGCGATGCGCGCCAAGCCAATCTGCCTTGGTGAGCATTCCCGCTCTGTCCCAGCCCGACGCGCGAGTCCGTCGTATCGGCCAGGACTCTCCCGCGCCGGATGGCGCGAGCCTTCTTTGCCTGTTTGCTCCAGCTGTGAACCGGCTTCATTTCGGCTCCTGAATCACGCTGCCGTCTTTGTTCAAATAGCCGGGATAAATCCGGCTCTCTTCCAGATTTGCAATCTGCGCGGCGATGGCGTCATTCGTCGCCTGCCCGTAGACGGTGCCAGCGGCTTCCAGCCGGTAGGCCTCGCTCTGTAGAGCCGCGGCGATGCGCCGCAACCGCGCCACGCATTCCAGCCGAGTGATGTAAACAGCTTCGTTTTCGCCGGTCATTTTCTATCCTTATATAGAGCCAGTTTCGCCGCCAGGCGGCCGACCGCGCGAGCCATGCGCCTAACGTTCGCGTTCATCTCCCGGATCTCGCCGCGCACGTCGCACTGCAGCATTTGCTTACGGTTCAGCTCTTCCAAATTGTTGCGAATGTCTTCGGCCAACTGCATCAGAACCGATTCGCGGTCATAGCAGCCAGTGTTTGGGTCGGGGCCGCGATAACTGAAAGTGGGGCGAACCTCTTCTATCTTTCCGTACTTGTTATTGCGGGTGATCATCGCGCCTCCGGTGGTTTCCAGGTCATTTTCAACGCCGCGAAAATTTCTTCTTCGCTGCTGGCGATGGCCGTGACGCCATTCGCCAGCGTCAGCCCGTCGCCGTTCGCGTGCAGCTTCATTCCCAGGCTGCGCGCCTGCTGACACATTTGAATGTTGTGTTCCTTGCTGCCCGTGCGGATCAGCAGCAACGTCGCCCAGGTCTCCGGCGTCGCCAGGAACACGTCCACCGGAAACGCTTCGTGCCCCGGCATGCACAAATTCCCGCTGATGATCTTGTCTCCGAGCGTCCTGATTGGCGATAGCCGTTCGCAAAGCGCGCGGGCGAAAATCGTGTCTCGCGGCGCACATAGCGTGCGCCCGCCGACGCGGTCCGATTCGCTGGAGCCGCGCGGCACTTCAAAAAGGCCGGCTTGGGGAGTCGGATCTTCGACTCCCTGCATTTTCGGGATCGCCACAATGTCAATATCGTTCACCCGCGGACGCTTCCGCCGAATGCTTCCCGCAATTTCGATCCGCTCGCAGTAGTCCTGCAGCCGCTGACACAAAATTCCCGCCGACCACGCCGCTGTTTCCCTTGGAAAATTGCTCACCCGATTTTCCCCTTTTCAATTTTTGGGAATTATGTAGATAACTCCCTGGGGTGAAGGTAGGCCCATCCGGTCCCGCGTTCGCCTACCTCGAATCTTTTTTCTATAAGCCCATTCGCAGTTTCCGGCCACCACGCCATGATTTGTGCGCGATAAGGGTGTGGGCCGCCTTCGCCAATCGTTCCTTGGCAGCTTGTGAACGTGCGAACGCCGGGAATTGTATTCAACCACGCAACGTCGTCGGCTATTCCACGGTCTACATCTACCCAAACCTGAACGCATCGCGTTTCGTGTGGCATTCAATCTCCTTGGGAGTAAAGTATGTAGTTCCCCTTCGGAATGCTCATTGCTCGCCAAACCATTCCCAGAATCCCAGGTGCCCGATGGCCGCGACGGGACGAGGGAGTCGCTCCACAAATTCCGTGAACCATGCGAAACGCCCTTCCGCATAATCTCCGAATGCCAATTGCTTTTCGCTCAATTGCCCGCGAACGTCTTCCGTGCGGCGATAGCCAATGAATTTCACGATGCACAAAACGTGGCCACAATTTTTCTCCGGGTAAGACCAAATTCCCCCCGGAAGCGTCAGCGCCGTCCGATATGGTTCTTCGTCGCAAGTCTCTTTCGCCCATTTCGGAAAACCCTTCGCGGCATGGATCGCAACTTCTTCGCCGATAATTCCCGCGGGCAATTTCCACGAGCGCGTTTCCACCGTCTTCTCGTGAAGCGCCATCAGCGTGGCCCATGGTTCTGTCAGCGTCAGCGCCCTCATTCCGCGATCTCCGGCTCTTCCAAATCTTCGCCGCGCACCCTGGCCACGCTGGGACATCCTTCCACCGCGCAGCGCCAGATTTTCCGTTCGCGCAGTCGGCGCTTCGTTTCTGCGTGAAAATTCGTGGCCCTTCCGCCAAACATGATCGGATGCGCCGACGTCACCAGCTTCATCGGCTCCGTCGAGTGGTAACGGCAGAAAACCTTTTCGTCCGCGTCCGGCTCGCCAATTCCTTCCGCGATCCCGCGCCAGCGCTTCTTCGCACTCACCAAATAACGTGGCGCGACTTCGATGTGCGAATTCCTGAGCGCTGCGGTTCTCAACTCAAACTCCCCGTGATACGCTCAATTTCCTCGATGTCAGCCGGAATCGAAAGCGGCGGCGCGGGCTGGTTCGCTCTCAAATATTCTTCAACGCTTCCGTATCTATCGACCTGTTTTATCGCCGACAGTTCGGGTTCATCGAATTGCGATTCGACATGGTCCCAGCCGAAGCTGTACACAGCTTCAATTCCTTCAGAAACTCTTTCCAGGAACTGATGCGCTGCAATTTGTTCCGCATCGCCGAATTTCAGCGGACGCGCCAGCGCCTCGGTTGCTTTCTTCAAGTTCATTTTCGCGGCCTCGGTTCCAAATCGCCAACATCCAATTTCAAAAGCGTCTGCCCAAACATTCGCGCCACGTCCTGCTTTGACGTCAGCGAGCGCAGCCGGCGAATCAGCGATTCCATTTCGTGACGCAGCGGCTGAATCGCGATGTCCAAATCAGAGGCCGTCACAATCAGAAAATATCCGTACGGCTTTTGCCGGCTGCCGCCGATCGGCACGCCCAGGCGAGTGACCAAATCCTCGATGGTGCCCTTCACCCAGCGCCGCGCGTTTTCATTCGCTTCGCGCCCCAGCTGGCGCAGAATTTCTTCCGCCTTGATCGCGTTTTGCGCGCCGCGATGCAGCCACACAATTCGCAGAACTTTCCGCTGCGCTTCTTCCAGTAGATCGTCGCGCATCGCCGCCGATACGCGCCCGTCCAGCAAATCCTGTTCGGAAACCGGCGACGATTCGCGCCGCGCGGCGAACAGCGGCGTGAAAAGGCCGCGCTGCGAATCGGGTTGTGGTTTCGTGTTCACGCTCCGCCGAGGCGCTCTCTCTCTAGAATGAAGCTCATCTGCGCCAGAAAATTCATCATCGTACCGTCCGGATCGGGATCTATTCGCTCCTCGTATGGCCTCCGGACTGTTTCATTCCAGTGCCGAACTGTGTTGAAATAAATCGCGATTTCGTCACGTTGTTTTTCCATGCGCGCTAACAGCTGGAATCTGGATTGGTTCACGCCGCCCTCCCGCTCAAGACTTGCCGCTCGTCGTCGCAGTAGGAACACAGCGTCCGCCCATCGCGGTTGATGAACCACAGCCGCGGCTCTCCGCAGCACGGCGCTTGCATCGGCTCGTCGAAAAACGCATGCGCCGCACCTTCCGCGAAAATCAGGCGCGGGCTATCCCTGGTTTGACGGTCCGATTCGCTGGAGCCGGCGGGCGGCGCTTCATAAAGGACATGCGAATTTATTTTCAGTTCCATGCTGTCTTTTCCCCGGCCAATTCGACGTGAAGAAATCTGGCGCGGCATTCGCCCAGAAATTCGTCGAACGCCGTCGCCGCGCTCACCAGATTCCCGAATTCCTTTTCCCTCAGCGCTTCGCGGACCATCCATCCCGCCGTCAGCCGCTCTTCCGGCGTCATCCACAGAAACGCGCCCTTGGGCACCGCCATGAAATCCCCTTCCTCAGCGTGCACTAGAAGTTCAGAAGCTCGCGCCGTCCAGAGGTTTTTGAAACCCCGCCTCACGCGCTAGGCAATAAACAATTTCCGCACCCCTTTTTTCTTAGGAATATACAGCGCTAAAATTTTGCTTTCATCATGCTCGGTCAACTTATTTTCGGCGAGATAAACAGCCAGGTCGACACGCCGTCTGAATCCTAGAATCCTGTTCGCTATAGAGAGCCGATTCTGAACGGTGTACCGTGTCAACTTCAGCAATTTTGCAATTTCAGCGTCTGTATTGCCGATGCCCGCCAGCAAGCAAATCTGTTTTTCCCGCGCCGTCAACGCATTCCATTTTCGGCTGCCCTTTGCAGGCTCAGGAGAGATTGCTCCGTCCGTTACCGAAGTAATCTCGCCTTTGTCGCGTGCAATTTCATTTAGCTTCTGCGGATCAGAGCCTGTGCCCAATTTCCGATGCAACTGTTGGCGATGGAACTTCACCGTACGGATAGAGATTCCAAGGGCATGAGCCAGCAACTTTTCCGTAGTGGCTCCGCGGCGAATCGCTTCGAGACATTCGTTCTCTCGATTCGTCAGCTTATTTTCACGTTCTCCACGAAGCATAATTTACTAAACCCTCGAATCGGACCGCGTCGGCGTGCGCCCTGCGGCCGCTAACATCGTCCGCACCAATCCACCATGCCCTTTACGAATTTCCCCGATTCCGTCGCCACCAGCCGTTCCACTTTCTGGAATCTCGTTTGCTGCTTCGTGGTGTGGCATCCGAAGCACTGCCGCTTCAGCGCCGATCCAAACAAGCGTTCCCGCTCCCACGCGCTTTTGTGTTCGCGAACCCACTCCGCGTCCGACCAGCAGCCCGGAAAGTATTCCGGAAATCCCCGAGCGGCGCGCGCCGCTCGTCCCGCTCGCATCGCGTCGGCGCGCTCCCTGTTCCGCCGCGCTTCCCATGCGCGAAGGATTCCAAGTGCCCGCCTGCGCTTGCGCCGTTCGTCGGCGCGCTCGATCGCCGCGCGGTTTTGTTTCGGGAATTTCGCCCGAAACCCGCGCATCCAAAGGCGCCGATACCGCCGCGGATTTCTCCGAAACGAAATGCCGACTCGAATCCCGCGAACCTCCCGCGCGCTTTTCATTTCCACGCTCCTGGCAAACCTGTGAAAATCAGATACGCGTCGCGCGGCGTCAGGCGGTCGCACGGCAGTTGCGCCGGCGGAGTGTAAAGTCCCGCCTCGCGCATGGCCGCGAATTGCAGCTCGCTGCAGAACCATGCGTCATGCGAAAGCCAGTTGCGCTGGCCAAACGCGAAGCTGGCGATCGCCCGCCAGTCATAAGGCTTGCCGAACTGATCGTCCAGAAATTCCCAGAAATTGTTCGACTGATACGGTTCGCAGGGAATGTGCCAGATCTCCCAGCGCGCCACGCCCTGATAGCATTCATCGTTCACGCGGCGCATGCGAACGCCGCCCTTCACCAGAGCGCCCATCGTCAGCGGACACAGCGCCGGAATAATCGCTTCCACATGCGAACACCACGCGCGGGTCTGGAATTCAATCGCGCGCGAATCCCATGCCGTGCCCTGGATGAACCGGATTTGAATCTCGCTGTTCAAGCTGCCTTCTTCGCGGGACTTATATACTTAAGTCCCTACTCCTCCCAGCACTCCATATCGCTCGCAACGGCTTCGGTGGCGGAATCCCCCGCATCGTAGTAACTTATCCAAGCGTCTGGTTGCCCTTCGTAATAGCCGGAGCGCGCTTTCTGGCTCTCCCATTTCACCGCCGTTTCTTTCGACGCGGCCTTTAGAGTCACTAACCACGCGCCGAATGACAGTTTTTGGCTTCCAGACCTATATTCGGGCGTTTCCGATTTAATTTTGTCTAAGCGGATGGAACCTTTCCATCTTTCCGGCCCCATCGGCAGCGAACGCAACTCGGTGTCGCGTGTAAGAATTTGCTCAACTGTCACATTTCCTCCTTTCGGGACTTAAGTATGTAAGTCCCTTCTTCGCCGCCACGCGCCGCGGCAATTCGCGCACCGTCAGCCGCGGCTTCGACTTCTTCGTCTTCACCGCCGCCTGATAAAGCTTCAACACTTTCGCCGAAGCGTGCTGCATCAGAAATTTTTCCGCATTTGCTAACGGATGCCAGCTCACGCGCCGCTCGATCGCGCGCTTCAACATTCGCTTCGGACACTTCCTTACAAACCGCGCCAGAGATTTCGGATCCCGAATCTGCCGCAGAATCGCTTCCGTCAACGCCAGCTCGAATTCCGCTCCGGAGGCCGCCAGCTTGCCGGGAAACTTCCGCGAACGCGCTCCATGGTCGCGAAGATACTTCACGATCTCCGCCGCCAATTCCTTGCGACGCTCTTCCAGCTCGCGCCATTCCAGCGCCAGGTTGTCTTCCGCAAACACTTTTTGCTGAGGGCTGCTACTCATCGCTCTCCACAACTTTCCTGACGGAATATTCCGTCACCAGCCGATATCGCGCGACCGTCGTTGGCCCGTCGCCTTCGACTGCGTCGCCTTCCGTTCGAAAGGCGAGCAGGTCCGGCCCGCTCGGCGTCTCGCTGTTTTCGTCAACCCGCACGAAGAGCAATACTGGAAATTCAGACTTCTTTTTTCGATCAGCCATTTGTTCCGCTCCTTTGAAATTCAACGAACTGCTTTCGCGCCGTTCTTACATCCATCAGTTCGTGATGAATCTTCCGTCCTGCTTTCGCGCGACGCGCCGCGCGCGCCTTCGTTTGCATTCCCTGAAGACGAATCGCCAGCCGCGATTTCTTTTCCCCCGCGTGAGCGAACGGAAAGAACGCCTGGCAGCGGAAACATTCGACGCCGCTTTCGGTCCCGTTTTCGCCGGGGCGCTGCCGGCGGACCATTTCCCGGTGCGCGCAAAACAAAATCATTTGAACGCGCCCACCATTTCTAGAATCAGAATCACGCCGCAAACAAAGACTGCCGCCGCAACGATGACGGCCGTGAGCAACTGGCGGTTCGCAACAAAGTGTGAGTTTTTCCGCCCAACTGTGTCGCGTCGCTCGGCAATCGCTTGCTCAGGCTCTTCAATCGAACGCCGCCGCATCTCGTAAATCCCCCTGGCATTCACCGGGCGCGAAGGCGCTTCGTATCCGTCCGCGCGCTTCTCCCTTAAAACTTCGTCAGGAATCATGCCGCTTCCTCCTTTTCCGATTTGTATTGCGCGATCGCTTTCACCAGGCGCCGCACACTCAGATACGAGCGCATTTCCTTGCTGGCGAAAATATCCTCCACGCGGCACTGCTCAACCAGTTTGCCGATGAATTTCTCTCCCAGCTTTTTGCCCCATTCGCGCTCCGCGATTTTGCGGACCTCGTCTTCCCGCAAGCCCGGCAATTCGTCGCGGTGGTCGATGCGCGAAAGCAGTTGCTCCAGATGGCCTTTGCGGTCCGCGCGCATGAATCCCTGCAGCAGCATGTGCGAGCCGGCCAGCACAATTCCGCAGCCGCTTAAGTCGTGAAGTTCCCGCACGATTTCCAGGCAGGTCACGTCCAGGTGCTGCGCTTCGTCAATCACAATCGCGGGGACCTGTTCCATGCGCGCGAACGATGTGACGATGGTGTTCACCAGCCGCTCTTTGGTTTGCGCGCGCACCGGAACGCCCAGCGCGCGCCCAATGCGCTTCAGCAGCGGAAGCGGCCGCATGTCCGCCGAAGCGTACACGTAGCCGGCCAGCTGCTTCTTTTCCCGATGCAGTTGGCAAATCAAATGGTCCAGCACGAAACTTTTCTGCGTTCCCGGAGGCCCGTAAAGCAAAACCCATTCGCCGTTCAGCGTCGCGCGCTTGAAGTAGCGAAGGATGTGGTGATAGTTTTCCGTCTCGAACAGCACGCCCTTCGAGCGCGCTTGAACGTCCAGCGGACTCCGCTGCATGTAGTCCCAAACGGCGGCGCGCAAATATTTGTCGTCGCGCGCGTGATAGCGGCCGGCCAAAAACATATGAATCGTCGAAACTCCGTAGCCGATCTGATCGGCAAATTCCGCGTGAGACAAATCCGCGCGCGTCAGATAGGCATTCGCCGCGGCCAGCACTTTCGCCGTGGGCGGCGCAGGATGCGAATTCGCCAGTTCAATTTCGTCGGCGTGCGCGCCCATCTATTCATCCTCCGAAATTTCCATCAGGGATTTCACGCCGTCGGAAACAAATGGCGAAGCTCTCAGCCGGCGCGGTTCGCTCGGTGCGGGAAGTCCGGATTGCGCGCCCGGCGCAACATGCGAAACCCGGCCATCCGTTCCCGTTGCTGCAACTCC
>OBLU010003148.1_pt1 | contig 14976 bp, 17 predicted proteins | sample 1518681 | NCBI WGS metagenome assembly OBLU01 (sample SAMEA3539304, study PRJEB22396) | soil metagenome | biome: tundra; feature: field; material: soil | place: USA | collected 2010-05 | depth 0.15 m
AGCCGCGCCGAGGACCTCTTCGACTGATCAGGCGCTCGCCGGTGCCGCCGCCGTGGGCGTCGCGCCGTTGTGGCTGGCCAGGCCGAGCTTGGCGGCAAGGCGCGAGCCCAGCTCCGCGTCGACCTTGTGCCAGTGATCCACCGAGCGAACCTGGACGGCGTGCTCGACACCGTCGCTGAGTGCGCCGGCGAGATTCGCGATCAGGTGCTCGCGATCGTCGGCTGAGAGCACGTCACGGTACAGCGACCCGGCCTGCCCGTAGTCGTCGTCCTCGCTGTGCAGTTGCTGCGCGCTACGCACGATCTCCCCCGTCACGTCCCACGTGGGCTCGACGTAGCGGGCGGGGTCAGCCGCGGGCCCGCCGTAGCTGTTGGGCGCGTAGACGGGTGCGCCGCCGTTGTGCTCGTAGCGCATCGCGCCGTCCTTGTTGTAGGTGTGCACGGCGTTGCGCGGTCGATTGATCGGCAGTTGCAGGTAGTTGGGGCCGATGCGGTAGCGGTGCGTGTCGGGATAGCTGAACAGCCGGCCCAGCAGCATCCGGTCCGGGCTCGGGCCGATCCCGGGCACCATGTTGGCCGGTTCGAACGCCGACTGCTCGACCTCGGCGAAGAAGTTCTCCGGGTTGCGGTTGAGCACCAGGCGCCCGATCGTGATCGGCTGATAGTCGCTGTGCGGCCAGATCTTCGTCAGATCGAAGGGGTTGAAGCGGTAGCTCGCGGCGTCCTCGAACGCCATGATCTGCATCTCCAGCCGCCACACCGACTCCTCGCCTCGCGCCAGCGACTCGTAGAGGTCGCGGCGGTGGAAGTCATGGTCCTCGGCGACCATCGCCTTCGCCTCGGCGTCGGTGAAATTCTCGATGCCCTGCTCGGTCTTGAAGTGGTATTTGACCCAGAAGCGCTCGCCGCCCTTGTTGATCCACATGTAGGTGTGGCTGCCATAGCCGTTCATGTTGCGCAGCGTGCGCGGCGTACCGCGGTTGGAAAACAGGAAGCTGACCTGGTGATAGGCCTCAGGCGAGAGCGACCAGAAATCCCACTGCGCGTTGTTCGAGCGCAGACCGCTGTCGCCCATCCGCTTCTGGGAGTGGATGAAGTCGGAGAACTTCGACGGGTCGCGGACGAAGAAGACCGGCGTGTTGTTGCCGACCAGGTCGTAGTTGCCCTCCTCGGTGTAAAACTTCAGGGCGAAGCCGCGCGGGTCACGCACCGTGTCGGCCGAGCCGAGCTCGCCGGCGACGGTCGAGAATCGCGCGAAGACGTCGGTGCGCTTGCCCTTCGCGCCAAGGAACGCCGCGGAGGTCCACTGGCTGACGTCCTCGGTCAGCTCGAAGAAGCCGTGCGCGCCGTAGCCGCGGGCGTGTACGACGCGCTCCGGAACGCGCTCGCGATTGAACTGGGCCATCTTCTGGATGACGTAGTGGTCCTGCAGCAGCAGCGGGCCGTCCGCTCCGACTGTGAGCGAATGCTCGTCGCTTGCGGCCGGAATCCCGGCATCGGTCGTGGTATGTGGCGGGCGCTGTTCGCTCACTGCTCTGCTCCTTGGCGGTTGGTTGCATGCACGCCGCGCGCGGCGCTCAGTTGACACTCGGGGCAGGTGCCCCAATAGGTGACGTCGGCCTGATCGATCAGGAAGCCCCTGCTCTCGCTCGGCTGCAGGCACGGCGCCTCGCCGCTCGCACAGGTGATGTCGGCGACGGCGCCGCACGATCTACAGACGACGTGGTGATGGTTGTCGCCGACGCGCGTCTCGAATCGCGCCGGGCTGCCTGCCGGCTCGATCCGACGCACCAGGCCGGCGATCGCGAGTGCGGCAAGGACGTCATACACCGCCTGGGTCGAGATCGACCCGAGCTGCTCGCGCGCCGCGGCTTCGATCTCACCGACGGTCGAGTGATTGCCGGCCCGTGCCGCGGCCAGGACCGCGAGCCGGGGCGCGGTGACGCGCAGCCCGGCGGCCCGCAGCGTCGCCGGCGCGTCCGCCATCTGCAGGGAGTCGATCACCGGGCTCGACCCTAGCACTATTCTGGAATCAATCAAGAACCGTGAGCGCACAACCCGTATCGTCTGCGCTGATGTCCCGCGTCCAGATTCTGACCGACGACCTGCTGTTCGGCTCGCGCCTGCAGGCAGACCTCGCGGCCGCCGGCCACGAGGTGATGCTCGGGCCGACGCTCGACCGCGCGGCCGACGCGATCGTCGCCGACCTCACTCACGATGCGGACGCCAGGATCGCCACCCTTGCCCCACCCCGCCCGCCGACGCTCGCGTTCTTCTCGCACGTCGAGACCGGCGTGCGGACGGCGGCGCTCGCGGCGGGCATCGAGCTGGTCGTCCCGCGCTCGCGGATCGCGCGCGAAGGCGTGTCGCTGCTGGCCGCGCTGCTGGCTACTGAGCGTTGATCTGGCGCATCTCGTCACGCAGCGACTGCGGACGGCCCCAGACCGATTCGACCGGCACGCGACCCGAGCGGACCTCGCGCAGCACCAGTTCGCCGACGATCTGCGCATCGTCGAGCAGGCCGAGCGCCATGTGCACCGCCTCGACCGCCGCGGCGTGACCGAAGCGGTGCGCCACCAGCAGCCGCCAGTGCCAATCGTGCTTGGAATAGGGCTGCGCGTTGGCCACCACCAGGAAGACCGCGGCGTCAACGTAGCGCGTCTCGTCGGCGATCCGAAGGTCCAGCTCGAGGTCGGTCCAGTCGTCCGCCAGCGAGTTGACGATCTCAGTGAACGTGTCGGCGAGTGACATCGGCGCACAGCCTACCCGCGGCCTGCGCGAAGTGCGGAAAACACCGTCTTGTATGCTCGAAACGTGGCGGTTGCGACCTTCGAGCGGCAGTATCGCGCGGCGACGGAGGCGGTCGCGCTGTTCGACCGCTCGCGGGCCGGCAAGCTGGCCTTGAGCGGTCCGCAATCGATCGCCTTCCTCGATTCGCTGCTCTCCAACGACATCGCCGCGCTGGCACCGGGGAACGGCCTCGATGCGACGCTGCTCACGCACAAGGGTCGCATGCTGGCCGAGGTCCGCGTGCTGCGCAGCGAGGGCGAACTGCTGCTCGACACCGAGCGCGCCGCTCTGCAGGCGCTGTTCGACGCGCTGGCGCGGTTTCGCATCGGCTACGACAGCGAGCTCCACAAGCGCACGCTCCAGTGCGGACTGCTGTCGCTGATCGGTCCCGCCTGCGAGCGCGCGCTCACCACGCCACCGGGCGCCGTGGAGCACGAGCACCGCGCGGGCACGCTGGCCGGCGAACCGGTCCGACTGATCCGTACCGACCTTGGCGTGGACGTGCTGTGCGCGAGCGAGCACACGGCCGCGGTCGGCGCCGAGCTGATCGCCGCCGGCGCAACCGCGATCGAGCAGGAGGCCGCCGAGACGGTCCGAATCGAGCACGGCCGGCCGCGCTTCGGCGTCGAGATCGACGAGACCACGATGCCGCAGGAGGCCGGCATCCACGAGCGCGCCGTGTCCTACACCAAGGGCTGCTATGTCGGCCAGGAGACTGTCGCGCGCCTGTACTGGAAGGGCAAGCCCAACCGCCACCTGCGCGGGCTGCGCCTCAGCGAGCCGGTCCAGCCCGGCGCCGCGCTGCTGCTCGGCGAGCAGCCGGTCGCCACGCTCGGCTCGTTCGCGAACTCGCCGAGACTCGGGCCGATCGGGCTGGCGCTGGTTCGCCGCGAAGCCGAGCCCGGATCGGTCCTGACCGTCGCCGAGCGTGCCGCGAGCGCGACGGTGGTCGAGCTGCCGTTCAGCCGTTCCGCTTAGGGCGTCGCCCGACGGACCGCTGCGCCAGAGCGCGCGACGGAGCTATACGATTGCCGGCGCCGTGGCCGTCGATCGAGCCGACATCGCGCAGACACCCTTCCCGCTGGTCGAGCCGAGGGCGTGCGCGCCGACGTCGGCGACCCGATCGGAGCTCGCAGTCTGATGTCGGGCGTGGTTCACGTTCCGTGGTATGCGACCGGCTTCCGCGGCGAGCAGCTGCAGGCCGAGCTGGAGCGCATCTCGGCGCTCTCGGTCCGCTACGGCGCGACGAGCTACGCGGTCTACCGCGCCCGTGACGACCGCTACAGGTTCCTCCAGGTGCTCGAGTTCGACGAGCACCTCGACTGGGATCGCTTCTGGAGCGGCCCCGAGATGACCGACTTCCGCGTCTACTGCCAGGGGTGGTTCCAGGTCCCCGTCGTCTACGGCTGGCACGACCTCGTTTGCCACGGCGAGGCGGTTCGCCACGCGCCGGCGCCGCTGGCGCCGGCCAACGGCCACTGACGCCGACGGCGGGCGCCCGGCGTCAGCCCTGCTCGAGCGGCGCCATCGTCAGGCCGGCAGCCCGCAGCATCTCCCAGTAGTGCTCGGCCGCCTCGAGGTGGCCGCTCCAGACGATCGCGAGCCCGCCACGGTGGATGCGATCGGCGTACGCATAGCCGTGGCTGAGGGTGACGCCCGGGATCACGCGGGCGAGCGTCCTCGCGACGTGATCAAAGGTGTTGTGCTCGTCGTTGCGAACGATCACGTTCCAGGAGCCGCCGAGCGCGTCCCCGGGCCCCGCCGTGCGAGGCTGCTCGACGGTGGCGCTCATCGCGGCGGCTCGCGCTTGGACCAGTAGCGCTCCAGGCCGGCGTAGCACTGCTCAAGCGGCGCGCCGAGCGAATAGGCCGCCGCCTGGCGGGCGGCGTCGTCGGCCTCGATCTCGGCGCGCGTCTCGGCGACGAAGGCCTCGAGCGGGAGCTCTCGGGCGCGCCGCGCGGCGAGCTCGAGCGAGCGCTCGATCGCGTCGAGCTGCCAGGAGACGTCCGCGAAGCTGCCGAAGTGGGTGATCGCGAGCGCCCGCGGCTGCCACTCGCGCAGACGGGCGATCGAATCGTGCCAGCGCTCGAGGTCGATGTCGGGCGGCGGCGTGGGCGCCAGCACGTAGTGGCTGCCGGCCGCGCGCACGCCGGCGACGTCGCCGACGAACGCCGTGGCGGTCTGCGGATGCCAGTAGCTGACGTGATGGGACGCGTGTCCCGGCGTGTAGGCGACCTCGAGCCCGTCGAGCTTCTCACCGCCGCGCAGGACGCGGAGGTTTGCCTGCGGAACCGGTAGCACCTCGCCCCAGAGCCGATCCATGTCGTCGCCGTAGAGCCGCGTGGCGCTCGCCAGCAGCTTGGTCGGGTCGAGCAGGTGCGGTGCTCCGCGCTCGTGCACCCAGACCTCCAGGTCGGGCCAGCGCTCGACGAGCGTGCCCGCCGCGCCGGCGTGGTCGAGGTGGATGTGGGTCAGCGCGAGCACGCGCGGACGCGCATCGCCGAGCTCCTCGAGCAGCGTGTCGACCCGCGACGCCGGTCCGCAGTCGATCAGCACGTCCCCCAGCAGGAAGCAGCAGATCACACGCTCGTGTCCCAACTGGCGGACGTCAATCGGGCGTGATGCCGAGCTGTCCATCCGAAGCCGAAGCCTAGCGCCAAAGGCCCTCGCCCAAGCCCGGCGCAGGACGCGCAGAACTTGACAAGCGACACTCTACGATATATCGTGATCGTACTACGACAGTCTAAGAAGGAGAAACAGAATGACCGGAAGTTACGCTGGCGGCGGCTACTGCCGTCGTCCACTGAAAAGCTACCGCGAGCTGTTGCTGATGCGCCGCGGCGCAGCCGGAGCCGGCGAGGAGCACGGCTTCGGCGAACCAGGCCCCCGCTACGGCGGGTTCGGCCCGTCGTTCGGCGGCCCGTTCGGCTTCGGCGGTCCTCGCGGCTTTCGTCGGCACGGCGGGAAGGCGCGCCGCGGCGACATCCGCACCGCGTCGCTGCTGCTGCTGGCTGAGGAACCGCGCAACGGCTACGCGATCATGCAGGCGATCGATGAGCGCTCGAATGGCGTCTGGCGCCCGAGCCCCGGCTCGGTCTACCCGGCGCTGGCGCAGCTGGAGGACGAGGGGCTGATCCGCTCCGAGGAGTCCGAGGGGCGCAAGCAGTTCGTCATCACCGAGGCCGGACGCGAGCAGATAGCGGCGCGCCCGCAAGACGCGCCGGCGCCATGGGATACCCTGGCGGACGGCGTCTCGAGTGAGGTGCAGGAGCTGTTCGGCCTGATGCGCCAGGTCGGGATGGCAGGCCTGCAGCTCGTGCAGACGGCAACCGAGAAGCAGCTCGCGGAGGCCAAGCAGGTGCTGACAGAGACAAAGCGCGCGATCTACCGAATCCTCGCCGACGGCGACGAGGGCAAGGACGCGTGAGCGAATACGCCTCGCACGGTGGCGGCGTCGCGCTCGCGACGCCAGCCGCCGCGGCTTCGATCTCGGTGCGCGGACTGACCAAGCGCTTCGGCGAGGTCGAGGCCGTGCGCGGGATCGAGTTCGATGTCGCAGCGGGCGAGATCTTTGGCTTCCTCGGACCCAACGGCGCCGGCAAGTCGACAACGATCTCGATGCTCTGCACGCTGGTCAAGCCGACCAGCGGCTCGGCCACCGTCGCAGGCTTCGACGTCAACCACCAGCGCGACGCGGTGCGACGCAACATCGGCCTGGTCTTCCAGGACACGACGCTCGACACCTACCTGTCCGCCGAGCAGAACATGCGCCTGCACGCCGAGCTCTACGGCGTGGAGCGCGACCTGGTGGCGCCGCGGATGCGACAGGTACTCGAGATGGTCGGCCTGTGGGAGCGCCGGCGCAGCGCCGTCGCCACATTCTCCGGCGGCATGAAGCGGCGCCTGGAGATCGCACGCGGTCTGATGCACTCGCCGCGCGTGCTGTTCCTCGACGAGCCCACGGTCGGCCTGGACCCCCAGACGCGCAGCTCGATCTGGGCCTACATCCGAGAGCTGAAGAGCGCCGAGGACATCACGATCTTCCTCACGACCCACTACATGGACGAGGCCGAGTACTGCGAGCGGATCGCGATCATGGACAAGGGCGTGATCGTGGTGCTGGACACGCCCAATGCACTGAAGGCGTCGATCGGCCACGACCGCGTCACGCTGCAGACCGACGACGATGCCGCGGCGATCGCCGCGATCGCAGAGCGATTTCAGATCACCGCGCACATCTCCGAGGGCGCCGTGATCTTCGGCGTCGCGTCGGGTGAGCACTTCGTGCCGCGGCTGTTCGCCGAGCTGGGTGTACCGATCCGCTCGGTGAGCGTCTCACGCCCGTCGCTGGACGACGTCTTCATGTCTTACACAGGCACGACGATCCGCGACGCCGAGGCGAGCTCGACCGAACAGCGCCGCGCGGCGACGGCGGCCTTCAGGCGCAGCCGCTGATGGCGGCCACGACGAGCACCTTGCGCCCGGGCCCCGGCACGTCCGTGCCTCTCGCGGCTGTGCACGTGCCGGCCAGCAGCCTGCGCGGCGAGCTGCGGGCGATCAAGATCGTCTGGCAGCGCGAGTTGATCCGCTTCTCCAAGGACAAGCTCCGCATGATCACCTCGCTGGTGCAGCCGTTCCTGTTCCTGTTCGTGCTCGGTACCGGCCTGTCGCGGCTGGCCAGCGCCGGCACGCACGGCGTCGATCTGCGCACCTTCGTGTACCCGGGAGTGCTGTGCATGGCGGTGCTGTTCACGGCGATGTTCTCGGCCGCCTCGCTGGTGTGGGACCGGGAGTTCGGCTTCCTGCGCGAGATGATGGTCGCGCCGGTGCGCCGCAGCTCGCTCGTTCTGGGCAAGTGCCTCGGAGGCGCGACGGTCGCCGGCTTCCAGGGGGTCATCGTGCTTTGCCTGGCCGGCCTGGTCGGCGTCCCCTACGCCCCGACCCTGCTGCTCGAGATCTTCGCCCTGCAGTTGATCCTCGCCTTCACGATCACGACCTTCGGCGTGATGGTCGCAGCGCGGATCAAGCAGATCCAGTCGTTCATGGCGGTCACCCAGATGGTGATGATGCCGATGTACTTCCTCTCGGGCGCGATCTTCCCGGTCTCGGGTCTGCCGCAGTGGCTGACGATCCTCAACCGGCTCGACCCGATGACCTATGCGGTCGACCCGATGCGGCGGCTGGTCTTCAGCCACCTGCGGATCAGCACAGCGGCACGACACGCGCTCGACCCCGGCGTCACGTGGTGGGGCTGGCATGTCCCGACACTGCTCGAAGCGGGCGCCGTGCTCGCGATCGGCCTGGTCTGCCTCGGGGTCGCGATCGTCGAGTTCAGTGCTCGCGAATAGCGCCGTCGCCTGGCTCAGCGCCGGCGGGTAGCGCCCTCGTCGAGCCCAGCGCTCGCGAGTAGAGCCGTCGGCTGGCTGGCGGGCCGCGACCGTCGCCGGTTCAGCCCACCGCGCGCGGACGCTCGCGCCGTGTAACGCCATCGCGGTCTCGTGAGACTGCCCAGCATGCAAGCGCCCAACGTCCTCGACGCGCGCCGCTCGCCCGGCCCGAAGTCGCCCGCGATCCGTCAGAATCCCGCCCGCCCGTGCTCCTGTTGATGCTCTTCGCGCTGGTCGTCGGCGCCGGCACGGCCGTATCGCCGTGCGTGCTGCCGGTATTGCCGGCGATGCTCTCGGCGAGCGGCTCCGGCGGTCGCCGCCGACCGTTGGGCATCGTGCTCGGCCTGACGACGACCTTTGCGATCACGATCATCGGCATCGCCAAAGTCGTCGGCCGCGTCGGCCTCGGCGCCGACCCGCTGCGCGACGTCGCGATCGCCGTGCTGATCCTGTTCGGGCTCGCGCTGGCGATCCCCCAGCTGGGGGATCGCCTCGAGCGCCCACTCGCGGCGTTCTCGCGCCTGGGGCCGCGCACCAGGGGCGACGGCTTTGCCTCCGGCCTGCTGGTCGGCGGTGCGCTGGGGTTCGTCTACACCCCCTGCGCCGGACCGATCCTCGCAGCCGTGATCTCGGTCAGCGCCGCAAGCGGCAGCGCCGTCGCGGTCGGGCTCGCCTACGCCGTTGGCACCGGCCTGATGCTGCTCGCGCTCGCGCTGGGCGGGCGGCGCATCCTCGATCGGCTGCGTGGCTCCGGGCGTGCCGCTGTCGTTCAGCGCTCGCTCGGCGTGGTCATGGTGCTGACGGCGATCGTGCTCGCGACGATGCTTGACGTCAAGCTCGACCAGTGGATCGCCCAGAACATCCCGAACGTCAACATCACCGCGTTCGTCGACAACTCGAACGCCGTATCCAAGCGGCTCTCCGACGTGCGCACGCACAAGGTGAAGTTCGCGCCCGTCGCGCAGGCCGCCGGTCTGCCCGGCGTCACCACCCCGACGCTGCGCGATCGCGGAACGGCTCCGTCGTTCGTCGGCACCGAGGACTGGTTCAACACCCCCGGCGACCGGCCGCTCACGCTCGCCGCGCTGCGCGGCCGCGTCGTGCTGATCGACTTCTGGACCTACACCTGCATCAACTGCATCCGCACACTCCCCTACCTGGAGGCCTGGGACGCCAAGTACCGCGACAAGGGCCTGACGATCGTCGGCATCGAGTCGCCAGAGTTCGCGTTCGAGAAGGACGCCGGCAACGTCGCGAACGCGATCAAGCAGTTCGACATCCACTATCCGGTCGTCCAGGACAACAACCTCGACACCTGGAACGCCTGGGCGAACGAGTACTGGCCCGCCGACTACCTGATCGACAAGACCGGCCAGGTCCGCTACGCGAGCTTCGGCGAGGGCGACTACACCACCACCGAGGCCGCGATCCGCGCGCTGCTCGCGCAGGCCGGCGCCAAGAGCCTCGGCTCCGGAGCGCAGGCCCACGACGTGATCGTCCCCTCGCAGTCCCCGATCACCGCCGAGACCTACCTCGGCACCGCCCGCGCGGCCGGCTGGATCGAGAATGAGCCACAGTTCGGCAAGCACACCTACAGCGCGCCCGGCTACACGCTGGCGGTCAGCGACTTCGCCTACGGCGGCACCTGGTCGATCGGCAACCAGCAGGCGCTCGCGGTCGCGGAAGCGACGATCGATGCCGACGTCGAGGCCAAGAACATCTACATCGTGCTCGCGCCGCCAAGCCACGGCAGCGGCCAGGTCCGCGTGTTCGTCGACGGACGCTTCACCAAGACGCTCCACGTCACCCAGCAGCGTCTCTACCAGCTCGCCGGCTTCGCGAACGACTCGCGCCACTCGATCCACCTCGAGTTCTCGCCGGGGACGAGCGGCTACTCGTTCACCTTCGGCTAGCGACGGCGCCGTCAGACAGCGCGCGCGGCGGCGACCATCGCGCGCGCGACGCGCCGCAGGTCCTCCTCGCCGCAGACATAAGGAGGCATCGCGTAGATGAGATTGCGAAACGGCCGCAGCCAGACGCCCTGCGCGATCGCGGTGGCGCTGGCGGCGGCCAGCGCCACCGGCTCGTCCGTCTCGATCACGGCGACGGCGCCGAGCGTGCGCACCGCGCGCACGCCGGGGAGACCTTCCGCCGCGGCCAGCTCCTCCCGCATGACGCGCTCGATGCCCGCGACCTGCGCCTGCCAGTCGCCGCGCTCGAGCAGCTCGAGGCTCGCCAGCGCGACCGCGGTCGCGAGCGGGTTGCCCATGTAGGTCGGGCCGTGCATCAACGGACCGTCGATCGCCGCCGCGACAGCGGCGCTGCAGAGCGTCGCCGCGAGCGTCAGGTAGCCGCCGGTCAGCGCCTTGCCGACGCACATCACGTCGGGCGCGACGCCGGCTCGATCGGCGGCGAACAGCGTGCCAGAGCGCCCGAAGCCGGTCGCGATCTCGTCGAAGATCAGCAGCACGCCGTGGGCGTCGCAGAGCTCACGCAGCAGCCGCAGGTATGCCGGCGAGTAGAACCACATGCCGCCCGCACCCTGCACGACCGGCTCGACGATCGCAGCCGCCAGCTCCTCTCCGTGGCGGGCGAAGAGCGCGCGCAGTTCCGCCGCGTAGCGCTCATCGATGCCGGCATCGACGCCGCCGGGCGGGCGCGGCGCGAAGAGGTGCTCGGGCAGAGCCGAGGCGAACCGCTGGTGCATGCCGTCGACGGGGTCGCAGACCGACATCGCGCCGAAGGTGTCGCCGTGGTAGCCGCCGCGCAGCGCGAGCAGTCGCGTGCGCCCGCGGCCGCTCGCCTGCAGGCACATCTTGATCGCAACCTCGACGGCAACCGACCCCGAATCGGCGAAGAAGACGTGCTCGAGCGGCGCGGGTGTCAGGACTACGAGGCGGCGCGCCAACTCGATCGCCGGCTCGTGCGTCAGCCCGCCGAACATCACGTGCGACATGCGCTCCAGCTGAGCGCGCGCAGCGGCGTCGAGCACCGGGTGGCGGTAGCCGTGGATCGCGCACCACCACGACGACATTCCGTCGATCAGCTCGCGACCGTCGGTGAGTGTCAGCCGCACGCCGCACGCCGACGCCACGAGCAGCGGCTCGGCGACACCGGGCATCGGCCCGTAGGGATGCCAGACGTGCGCACGGTCGAGTGCCAGCAGCGCGGTGTCGCGTCCGGGGTAGCCCACCGCGGCAGCATAGAATCTGATCGATGAGCGAAGACCCGCGCAACTGGCTGCGCTGCTACCGCTGCTGGTCGAGTGACCTCGAGGTGCAGGTCCACTACGAGGGCATCCACAAGATCGATCCCGTCACGGGCGAGCGGGCGGAGGTCGTCGACGAGGTCCAGGAGGCCGTCGTGCAGTGCCTGGATTGCATGCACGACCAGCCCCATCTCGGCTTCGTCGACGGGCGCGTCGAGCCGATCGAGGACCGCTGGGAGCGCATGGTCGCCGGCACACCGTGGGTCGCCTCGTGCACGGTGACCGTGGACGCTGACGACGTCGAGACCTGCTCGGGGCCCGAAGCCGGGGATGCGCTCTCCTATGCCGCGTTCGGTGACCACGGCGTACGCGAGTTCTTCACGCACGTGCGCTTCCACAAGCACGATGACGACCGGCGGATCACCGTCCATCTGCTGGTCGAGCTTTACGCACGCTCGCTTGACGAGGCGACGGAGGTGCTAGAGAGCGCCGCGCGAGGCGATCTGCAGGTCACCTCGCTCGCCGAGGAGTCACGACCGCCGGCCTCGACCGGCGAGCGCCACTGAACAGCTGGCGGCGGCGTGGACGACAAGGTCAACCTCAACTCGAAGCTGAGGCTGCTCGAGGAGCCCTACAGCCCGGGCATCGTCGGCTACCTCAACGACTACAAGCTGGTGGTCGTCAAGGTCCAAGGCGAGTTCGTGTGGCACAGCCACCCGGATACCGACGACTTCTTCCTCGTATTGCGCGGACGGCTCAGGATCCAGCTGCGCGACCGCGACGTCGTGCTGAACGAGGGCGAGCTGTTCGTCGTGCCGCGCGGCGTGGAGCATTGCCCGAGCGCCGAAGAGGAGACGCATGTGCTGCTGATCGAACCGCGCGGAACGGTCAACACCGGCGACGCCGGCGGCGAGCTGACCGCGCCCGAGCGCGAGATCTAGGCGATGCCCAAGGATCGCTGGCAGAGCGGGATCCAACGCGGGCCGATGCGCCAGCCGAAGCACGCCGACCTGCGCTGCTCGTTTTGCGGCAAGCCGCAGGCCGCGGTGCGCAAACTGATCTGCGGCCCGACTGCGGCCGTGGCGATCTGCAACGAGTGCGTCGAGCTGTGCGTCGAGATCAACGCCGATCGGGCCCCCGGCGCTACGGACTGACGCTCGACGATGCGCGCGGGGCCGCCAGGCCCACGCGCGCCCTCAAGAACCCAGCCGAGCCGCCAGCGCGTCCAGCTGAGCGAGTAGCTCCGCGGGCAGCCGCTCGCCGAGGGTCTCGAGGTGCTCGCGAATCGAGGGCAGCTCCTCGCGCCACTGCGCGGGATCGACGTGCAGCAGCTCATCGAGGTCCTCCGGCGTGATCTCCATGCCGTCCAGCTCCAGCGACCGCGCGGCGGGGACCCTGCCGATCGGCGTGTCGATCGCTTCGGCCCGCCCCTCGCAGCGGCGGAAGACCCACTCCAGCACGCGGCTGTTCTCGCTGAAGCCGGGCCAGAGGTAGCGGCCGTCGGCGCCCTTGCGAAACCAGTTGACGTAGAAGATCCGTGGCAGCTTCGCGGTCGCGTGCTCGCGTCCGATCGCGAGCCAGGCGGCGAAGTAATCGCCCATGTTGTAGCCACAGAAGGGGAGCATCGCGAACGGGTCGCGGCGCAGCTTGCCGACCGCCCCGGCCGCCGCGGCGGTCGTCTCCGACGCCATCGTCGCGCCGAGGAACACACCGTGCTCCCAGTCGAACGCCTCGTGCACGAGCGGCACGACGCTGGAGCGCCGGCCACCGAACAGCAAGGCGTCGATCGGCACGCCCGCCGGGTCCTCCCACTCCGCCGCCATCGCCGGGTCCTGCGTGGCGGCAACGCAGAAGCGCGCGTTGGGATGCGCCGCGTGCTTGCCGGACTGCGGCGTCCAGTCGTCGCCGTGCCAGTCGATCAGGTGCGCCGGCGCGGTCTCGGTCATCCCCTCCCACCAGACGTCGCCATCGTCGGTCGCGGCGCAGTTGGTGAACACCGTGTTGGTGGCGATCATCGCCATCGCGTTGCGGTTCGTGAACTCGCTGGTCCCGGGCGCTACGCCGAAGAAGCCGGCCTCCGGGTTGATCGCGTAAAGCCGCCCGTCCTCCCCGAACTTCATCCAGGCGATGTCGTCGCCGATCGTCTCGACGCTCCACCCGGCGATCGAGGGGACCAGCATCGCGAGGTTCGTCTTGCCGCAGGCCGAGGGGAAGGCTCCGGCGACGTACTTGGCCTCGCCCTCCGGTGAGGTCAGCTTGAGGATCAGCATGTGCTCGGCGAGCCAGCCCTCATCGCGCGCCATGACCGAGGCGATTCGCAGCGCGAAGCACTTCTTGCCAAGCAGCGCGTTGCCGCCGTAACCTGACCCGTAGGACCAGATCTCGCGCGACTCGGGAAAGTGCACGATGTACTTGTTCTCGGCGTGGCAGGGCCAGGCGACGTCCGCCTCGCCCGGCGACAGTGGCGCGCCGACCGAATGCAGGCACGGGACGAACGCGCCGTCCTCGCCGAGCACCTCCAGCGCAGCGCTGCCGGCACGGGTCATGATCGCCATGCTCGCCGCGACATACGGAGAGTCTGTTATCTCGACGCCGACATGCGCCATCGGCGAGCCGAGCGGCCCCATCGAGAACGGAACGACATACATCATGCGCCCCTTCATCGAGCCACTGAAGAGTCCTCGCAGTATCCGCCGCATCTCGGCCGGCTCGCGCCAGTTGTTCGTCGGACCGGCGTCGAGCTCGCGCTCGCAACAGATGAACGTGCGGTCCTCGACACGTGCGACGTCGCCTGGGTCCGAGCGCGCGAGGAAGGAGCCAGGGCGACACTCCGGATCGAGCGCCTCGAACGTGCCCGCCTCGACGAGCACACGGCAGAGCTGCTCGAAGGCCGCCGCGGAACCGTCGAACCAGCACACGCTGTCCGGCCGCGTGAGCGCAGCCACCTCCTCGACCCAGGCCAGCAGCCTGGCGTGCTTGGTCGCAGGCACGGCCGCGATCACGCCGCGACCCCGTTGCAAATGTCGTGATCTGTCAGGTGCAAGTTCATCCAACGAAACGCAAAAAAGCGCCCCAGGGAGCGCGAGCGGTGAATTCGGGCTGCCGGAACCGCAAGCCGGCTAGGAACGCAGGATATCGACAGATCGGCCGCGGCGGTTTCCCTACGGCCGCGTAGGATGCCGGCCGTGCACAAAGCTCGCGAGTCCGCCAACGGCGGCCAACTGGATCGCGTCGACCTCCAGTCTCACTCGCGCCACTCCGACGGGGACCTGGCGGTCCCCGAGCTGCTCGACGCGGCCGCCGCCGCCGGCGTCCAGCTGCTCGCGCTGAGCGATCACGACACGGTCGACGGCATCGACGAGGCGCTCGAGGCGGCTGAGGCTCACGGGATCCGCCTGCTGCCGGCGACCGAGATCTCCGCGGTGGACGCCGGATACGAGGACCTGCACATCCTCGGCTACGGAATCGACCACCACGACGGCGGTCTGCTCGAGCGCCTGCGCGGCGCCCGCGAGGACCGCGAGGCGCGCGCGGACCGCATGGCCGCCCTGCTCGCCGACGCCGGCTATGCGGTCGACGACACCGCGCTGGC
>OBLU010003149.1_pt1 | contig 14973 bp, 8 predicted proteins | sample 1518681 | NCBI WGS metagenome assembly OBLU01 (sample SAMEA3539304, study PRJEB22396) | soil metagenome | biome: tundra; feature: field; material: soil | place: USA | collected 2010-05 | depth 0.15 m
AATCCACAGCTTACCGTTTCTGCAACCTGGTAACAAGCGGTAACAATCGCCGCCCGTGTCAGACTCTTGACGGCTGATGTAAACTCTTTACGGTGATCGTACGATGACCATCAAAGATGTGGCGAGGCGGGCCGGGGTCGGAATCGCCACGGTTTCACGCACGCTGCACGGCAGCTCACAAGTGAGTCCGGAGACGGCGGCGCGAGTGCTGAAAGTGGTCGAGGAGCTTGGATACCGGCCGAACAGCACCGCGCAATCGCTGGTTTCCGGGCGCAGCCACATGCTGGGCCTCGTGGTCTCCGACATCACGAACCCCTTCTTTCCGGAGCTGTTCAAGGGTTTCGAGGACGTTGCGCTTCAGAACGGCTACGACGTGTTGGTGGCGTCCACCAATTACGACACTGCGCGGACAACCCTGTGCGTGCAGAGGATGATCGAGCGCAAAATCGACGGCGTAGCCATCATGACGTCGGAAATCGATCCTTCCCACAAGGACACATTCGCCCGGCGCAAGGTGCCTTTGGTTTTTCTGGATGTGGGCAGAGTGGGCAGATGGGTGAGCAACGTCAAGGTGGACTATGGGTCGGGGATCGCCCAGGCAGTGGAGCACCTCAGCGGACTTGGGCATCGTCGTATCGCGTTCATCTCCGGGCCGGACAGTCTGGCATCGGCGCGCGAGCGGCGCGACGCCTTCCTCAGGCTGCTGAGCGATCCGTGCTTCGGAGCATGGCGGGAGACCGCGACCGAGGAAGGAAACCATAAGGTGGACGGCGGGCTGAAGGCGATGCTTCGCCTGCTGGCGCGTGCGCCGCGGCCGACCGCGGTCATGGCTTCCAACGATCTCACCGCGATCGGCGCCATGCGCGCCATCCGCCAATGGGGGCTGCGCGTGCCGGAAGACATATCCGTAGTGGGCTTCGACGACATCCAGATGGCGGAGTTCACCGAGCCTCCGCTGACCACGGTGAGATTGCTCAGGACGGAAATCGCACGCCTGGCTTGCGACGCGCTGGTGCAGTCGATCGTCACGCATGGGACAGGGGTGGAATACCGGATGAGCACTACCCTGGTGGTCCGCGATTCGACGGCGAAAGCGCTTGCAGCTCGGGATCGGTTGCCGGCAGAGGGCGAACCAGCTATTGCGGAACAAATTGTCACAGCAATCGAATGACCTGTGGTTTTTCTCACTAGCCCGCAGTCCTGTTCATTCACTTGCATTTCTAGCCTACCCATCTGAAATCAGCAGCTTGGCCTTCCATAGCGCCGTTGACCGTTGAAGGGAATGAGGTCAGTCGAATTTTTACGAGAATTTACCCTTGACTCGCGTTTCTAATAGATTTACACTAGCCACGTCTCGCATGGAAACGTTTTCGTAAGTGGTCCCCAGTGTGGCGTTCCAACGCCAGCAGGGAGACCGCAGGAGCCAAGTGGAGGTACTATGCCGCGTGTTTGCATGGGTCTATTCGGGCACTGTCGGCTCGTGATAGCGCTGACAGTTCTTGCTCTGACTTTAACAACCATAGCCTTCGCCCAGCGCGATATGGGCACGATTACCGGCACCATCACGGACGCCCAAGGCGGCGTGGTGCCGAACGCCAAGATAACCCTTACCGAAGTTGCGACCGGGCTCAAGTATGACGTGCAATCGGGCAGCGATGGCACCTACATCCGACCCGCGTTGAAACCTGGGACTTACAGCATCACCGCCGAAGCGAAGGGCTTTCGCCGCGTGGAGCAGCAGAACATCATTGTCACCGGAGGCGATCGGGTCGGCGTGAACCTCTCGCTGACGGTGGGCGACGTCACTCAGGCGGTAGAGGTGACCGCGGAGGCGCCGCTGCTGCAAACCGAGAGCACCACGCTCGGCGCCGATCTGAGCGCCAAGGGCATGAGCGAGCTTCCGCTGGGCGGCCAGCGTACTTTCAGCTTCCTGGCGCGGCTTTCTCCGGGCGTACTGACCGCCGAGCCCGGCTCCCGCGATGCTACCGGCGGAGGCTTCTCGGCCAACGGAGTACGCTCCAACGGCCAGAATAACTTCCTGCTGAACGGCGTCGACAACAATGTCAACGTGATCGACTTCCTCAACCAGACCGCGTTTGTGGTGGGGCCTTCGGTGGAAGCGATCGGGCAGATGAGCGTTCTGACCAACGGCTATAACGCGGAGTACGGGCGCGGCGCCGGCGGCGTGGTAAGCGTCAGTCTCAAGAGCGGCACGAACGAACTGCACGGCACGCTGTTCGAGATCCTGCAGAATGCCGACCTGAACGCCAACCGCTGGGAGAACAACAAAGGCGGCCAGGGCCGCGGGCCTTTCCGCCAGAACCAGTTTGGTGTTGCCGCCGGCGGCCCGGTCATCAAGAATCGGACGTTTATTTTCGGCGATTACCAGGGCACCCGCATTGCTTCCTCCGGCGGCGTGATCCAGAACCTCGGCTACGGCGGGAACTACACTATTCCCACTGCCGCCATGAAGAACGGGAACTTCCAGACGCTGCTGGGCGCGGCGCTTCCCAACGGGGGCCCCGTGCAGGGTACGATCTACGACCCGTTGAGCACGGCGACGGTGAACGGGCAGCTTACCCGCACCCCCTTCCTCAATAACACCATCCCAACCAACCGGATCGATCCGGTCGCGGCCAAGATGCTCGCGCTGTATCCGGCGACCAACCAGTCGATCGTGAACGGCGGTTTTCCGGCAAACGACTACTTCGTCTCCACTCCCGGCACCCAGACCACCAATCAATTCGACTTCCGCATGGACCACCGGCTTACCGACAAGGACAGCTTGTTCGGCTCCGTGAGCTGGGCCAACACCGAGAAGGCGAATGTTTCGCCCTTCCCGGGAGCGCTCGATGGGGCACCCTTCCAGGGCGCCAGCGAGGAAGACCTGAGCCGTAACGCGATGCTCAGTTGGACTCGGGTCTGGACTCCCTCCATCATCACCGAAACGCGCGTCGGTTACACCCGGCTGGTAACCGCCCGTACGCAGGCCAACGCCAGCACCGACGAGTACAAGAACATCGGCATGGGCGGATATGACCCGAGCACGAGTATCAACGGCGGCTTGCCGCAGATCCAGTTCTGCAGTTCCTCGTTCCAGGCGCAGTACTGCGGAACGAATTACAGCCAGATCGGCGCCAATTCGTGGCTGCCTTCCAAGGAGTACAGCAACGTCTGGGACTTCATTCAGAACCTGTCGGTTACCAAGGGCACGCACGCGCTCAAGTTTGGAGCGGAATTCCGAACCATCAAGTTCCCGTTCTTCCAGGTGCCGTATCCCCACGGCGAGTTGTATTTCGGCCCCCAGGAAACCGCCTTGCCAAACACCGCGTACAGCTCGGGGCAGACCGGCGACGCCATGGCCTCGTTCCTGCTCGGCAACATCAATTGGGGTCAGATGTCCACCAACAACTTCATTGCTTCCGAGAAGCTTGGGTACGCGGGTTACGCGCAGGACGACTGGAAGGTCACTCCCAAGCTCACACTGAGTTTAGGCGTGCGCTACGAGCTGTTCTCGCCCATCTCCGAGAAGTTCGGCCGCCAGTCGAACTTCGATTTCCAGACCATGACTCTGTTCATCCCGTCGGGCAAGGACCAGAACACCCCGTTACCGCCCGGCTTCGCCACCACCTTCCCGAACGTCAAGGTCTCCGTGGGGCAAGTCAATAAGTACCTGATCCCGTGGGATAAAACGAACATCGGCCCGCGTATCGGCATAGCTTACAGCTGGAAGCCGAAGACCGTCTTCCGTGTGGGTTACGGAATCTTCTACGGCGGCGAAGAACAACAGGGCGGCAACCCGAACCGCGGAGAATCGGCGCCGTTCAATGTATCTCCGCAGTTGCTGCGCCCGGCAACCGGCGCGGGATCGAACATTTTCGACACCAACCCGTATTTTTCCGGTGGACTGCAGGCGGGATTCCCGATCAACATCTTTTCGTTGCCGGCGCCGATCAGCTTCCGCTCTCTGGCAACTGACTTCCGCAACTCACTGGTGCATAAGTGGAACGTCGCCATCCAGCAGGAACTGCCTCACCAGATGGCTCTCGAAGTCGCTTATGTGGGCAACCACCAGGCGCACGGTCTGCTCCAGCCGGATCAAAACGCCTGTCCGAACCTGGCTACCACGAGTTCCAGCATTAGCTGCGACTCGTTGCGGCCGCAACCCTACATCTACGGCTTGAACGGCACCGCGTCGTTCGGCTGGGGGAACTACGCCGGCTTGACCACCAAGCTGGAGAAGCGCCTCTCCGCCGGCCTGATGTTCATGGCCGCATACACCTACGGGCACGCCCTGGCCAACTCCGGCACCACGCTGAGTGGCTCCAATGGCTTTGGCAACAGGGACAATACGAACTACAACCTGTCGTATTCCTCGGCGGCGTGGGATATTCGCCACAACCTGGTGGGCAACTTCGCGTACGATATCCCGTTCGGCCGCGGTAAGAAGTTCGGCAACAGCCTCAACAAGCCAGCCAGCTCCCTACTGGGGAATTGGCAGGTCAACGGTATTCTCACGCTGCACACCGGGAATCCGTTCACGTTGCGGTCCAACGGTTGCGTGGGCATCTGGGCCGGGTGTTTCCCCAATCTGGTAGCCGGCAAGAACCCCAACGCGGCTCCCGCCGCCGGCCGGTCGCCCGACCACTGGTTTGACACGACCGCCGTGATACCGATCAGCTCCCTGTCGTCGCCCGCCAACCTTACGGAGGGCAACCTGGGACTGCAGAGCAATACTTCGCCGCCGACCAAGACTCTGGATTTCTCGGTTTTCAAGTACTTCCCGATCACCGAGAGGTTCCGGGCCGAATTCCGCTTCGAAGCGCTGAATCTGTTCAACACGCCGCAGTTCGGCACACCCGACAACAATGTGCAAGACACGAATTTCGGCGTCGTCACCAGTACCCAGCCCGGTACCGAGCGGCACATCCAGTTCTCGCTCCGGATGAGGTTCTAGCACTTTCGCTGTTCGCTTCGGCCCCCGTCCTGGCGGCGGGGGCCTTTTGCATTACAATGAGGTGGCATGAGACGGTCCTTGGCGTTCCTGCTGTGCGTTTTGGCGGGGGCGCTGGCAGCCCAGTCCTTCGAGGATGAGTTCCACCGAGGCCTTCTGGCGCTGAGCGGTAATGATCTGCCGCAGGCCCGGCAGTGTTTGGAAAACGCATCGCGGCTTAAGCCGGACAATGCCCTGGTGTGGGCGGCGTTGGCGCAAACCTATCTGCGCAGCAAGGAGACGGCTCTAGCCAAAGAGGCCGCCGGGCGGGCCGCGCGACAGGCGCCCGCGAACTCACCTGCGCAGCACGCGCTCGCCATGTACTATTCGGAAACCGGAGATTTCGCCAAAGCGGCGGCGGCGGAACGGCAGTACGCGTCGAGTCCAGGTGCGGACGCTGGGGCTGCGGCCCGCGCCGCCGATCTGTCATTGCGCGCAGGCGACGCCGAGCAGGCAGTTGCATGGTCCAAGACGGCGCTCCAACACGGCGACACGGCCCAGGCGCATCATCTACTCGGCATGGCGTACGCCGCCGCCAACCAACCCGATGAAGCCGAACGGCAGCTCCGCGCCGCCGTGGAGCGCGATCCTCTCTCCGAACCCTTCGCCTTCGACTTCGGCCAGTTGCAGCTTCGCCGCGGCGACTTCGCCGGCGCCACGGCCACTTTCGAAAAGGCGTGCCGGCGCTTCCCCAAGAGCGCCCAAATGCAGCTCGCCTTTGGCGTGGCCGCCTACGGGCAACGCCGCTTCGCCGATGCCATCGACGCCTTCCTGCGCGTCACCGCCATCGATCCGTCAGTCGAACAGCCCTATGTGTTTATGGCGCGGATTCTCCCCCAGGCCGCTGACCGCCTGCCGCAGGTAGTGGCCGCCTTCGCGGCATGGGAAAAGGCCGAACCCGGCAATTATCTGGCGGTCGGCCTCCACGCCAAGGCGCTCGGCGCGGCTGCGGGCGACGCCGCCGAAATCGAGGCTGAATTGAGGCGGTCGATTCAGCTCAACGACGGCTACTGGGAATCTCACTTCGAACTCGGTGTACTGCTTGCGAAGAACCGCGAATGGAAGCAGGCGGCAGCAGAGTTATCGCGCAGCATCGAGCTGAATCCCGGCGTGGCGGCGGCGCACTTTCAGTTAGCGCGCGCCTACGATAAGCTCGGCGATTCGGCGCGCGCGCAGGCGGAGCGCGACGAGCACCAACGGCTGACCGCCGCCGAAACCGGCGCGGGGCCGGCGCCACCTGTTCTCAAGGGCAAGCCGCTCCCATGAGGCGTCGGGACTTCTTCGCCGCCTGCGCCGCCCCCCTGTTCAGTTCGCGCGGCCATGCCTCCGCCCCGTTCCCCGTCAAGTTCAGGCAGGAGCCGCCCTACGCTTCCGTGATGCAGTTGGCCGAACCTGGGCACGACGAATTCCCCGGCGAGAAAACGGCCATGGAGATCGAATCACGCCTCGCCTCCGCACTGGCCGCCGGCGACACGCCTTTGGCTGCCGGCTGTCGCGGCTCGTCTCCCGCGCCTTCCCGTTATCGCGGCATCGCTCCCGACGTCGCCGCCGCCGTTTTCGATTTCGGTGGCGACCCCATCGCCGGATGGAAACAGTGGCGCGCTTCGCTTGGCGTGGTCCGCCGCGCGGCATTTTACTCTCTGCCGGGCGACCTGGTTCGATATGACGTTCGCAGCCGGAACGCGGGGCGGCTCGAGCACCGCGTCGGCATCTGGAAGCTGGTATGGAATCACGGCGCGGCCACCCTTCTCGAACCCGTCGAAGAGACGCTCACGTTCAGCGATAAACCGTGGTTTCGCGACGTCACCGGCGCCGCGTTCGCCGGCATCCCTTCGTTTCACGACCAGCTCACCAAGGGGACCCCTTACTGGAGAGCGCGTCTCGACCCGGCATGCGGCATCGACGTCTATGGCGAGAACGGAATCGCCGTGGCCGACATCGATGGCGACGGCTTGGACGAGATCTATGTCTGCCAGCCGGGCGGTCTGCCCAACCGTCTTTACCGCCACGATGGAAAGGGCCATTTCCGGGACGTATCGAAGGAATCCGGACTCGATATCCTCGACGATACGGCCAGCGCCCTTTTCGTCGACCTGCGCAATTCGGGGCATCAGGACCTCGTGCTAGTGCGCCCCACCCAGCCGATGCTCTTCCTCAACGACGGCAAAGGGCGATTCAGCGCGCTTCCGCAAGCTTTCCATTTCCGGTCCGCGCCGCAGGGTTCGTTCACCAGCGTCTCGGCCGCGGATTACGATCGCGACGGCCGTCTCGATCTCTACTTCTGTACCTACGTCTACTTCCAGAGCGAAGCGCAGTACCGCTATCCCACGCCCTATCACGATGCGCGCAACGGTCCGCCGAACTTTCTCATGCGCAACTGTCTGGATCGCGATCCGCCCTGCTTCGAAGACGTGACCGCGGCCAGCGGGATGGACCACAACAACGACCGGTTCAGTTTCGCCGGCGCCTGGTGCGACTACGATCTGGACGGTTGGCCCGACCTCTACGTGGCTAACGACTTCGGCCGCAAGAACCTCTACCGCAACGCCAACGGGCACTTCCGCGATGTGGCCGAGCAGGCCGGAGTGGAGGACATCGGTCCCGGCATGAGCGCGGCATGGCTCGATTACGACGGCGACGGGCGCCCCGACCTGCTGGTCTCGAATATGTGGAGCGCCTGCGGGCAGAGGATCGTCAACGATGCGGCGTTCGGTCCGGCGAAGCAGGATCCGTCGCTGAGGGATGTCTACCGCCGGCACGTCAAGGGCAATTCGCTCTTTCACAACCAGGGCGACGGCACGTTCACCTACACCGGCGATACGCAGGGCATCGAGATGGGTCACTGGTCGTGGTCCTGCGACGGCGCCGATTTCGACAACGATGGCACGCCGGAGATCTATATCGCCTGCGGCATGCTGACCAACAACAGCCGCGTGGACTTGATGAGTTACTTTTACCGGCAGGTGGTGGCGAAGTCGCCGGTCAAACAGGTGCGCGCGCCCGCTTATGAGAACGGGTGGAACGCCATCAACCAGTTAATCCGTGGCGAATACAGTTGGGCGGGTCCCGAGCCGAACGTGTTCTATGCGCGGCGCGCCGGCCGTTACTACGATTTTTCCGGCGTCAGCGGAATCGACATGGCGGAAGACAGCCGCGCGTTCGCCTGGATCGATTTCGACGGCGATGGCGACCTCGACCTGGTGGTCAAGAACCGGCTGGGTCCACAGATTCGCACGTTCCAGAACGCGTGCGGCCGGTCGCGGGAGCGCCTCGTGATTTCCTTGCGCGGAATCAGGTCGAACCGCGACGCGGTGGGTGCGCGGGTGGAGGTGGATGGGCAGGTGAAGTGGGTGGTGGCTGGATCGGCCTACCTGTCGCAGCACACCAAGCGGCTGCATTTCGGTCTCGGCGACCGCCAGCGTGCGGAAAAGGTGCGCATCGTCTGGCCGAGCGGTCTCGCACAGGAGTTGCCGCCGCTCGAGGCAGGGATGCTCTACGAAGTTACCGAGGGGGTTGCGGAATTCCGATCCACCCGCCTGCGGCCGCGGACCGAGTTGCCCGCTGGTGGGCCGGTCGGAGTGGACAATGAATCCCGCCTGTTCACGACCTGGCTGCGCGAACCGGTGCCGCTGCCCGAAAAGCGGCCGGGGCCGGCGTTGCTGGTGCTGCACGCGGGCGAACCACTGCCGCGACTTCCGGTCCCCACTGAAACCCTGGACCTGCGGACGGCTCCAGCCGATCTGGTCGCGGCATACGCCATTTTCCGCCGCTATCTCTTCGATTATCGGGTGGACGTGGCGACGCCGCTGTGGATGTTGATCGATTCGGCAAGCCGCGTTCGTCGCATCTATGCGGATGCGCCCGCTCCCTCCGCGGTCCAGGCGGATCTGCGCACCGTGGACGCACCCGTGCCGGACGCGCGCGCGTTGCCATTCGACGGCGCTCTCCACGGCCAACCCACGCGCGACTATTTCAAGATAGGCGGCGCCATGATGATGGCGGGTTACGGCGAGCGGGCACTCCCCTATCTCGAGGAAGCCCTGCGCCGCTTCCCGAATAACCCGCGGACCCTTCTCGCCATTGGCCGTATCCACCTGGAGGCGAACCGCCTCGCGCCTGCGCGACAGGCTCTGGAGCGTGCTACCGCGCTCGACCCTGCCATGCCCGAGGCCTGGAACGATCTCGGGGGCGTCGCCGCCGCCTCCGGCAACCATCGCGAGGCCCTGCGGTTCTATGAGCGGGTGCTCGCGATCGGGCCCGACCTGTCCTACGCCCTGGTGAATGCCGGCGAGATGCAGGAGAAGCTGGACCATGCCCCCGAGGCCGAGCAACTCTATCGGCGGGCACTCGCCGTCGACCCGCCGAGTGGCGACGCCGCCAACAAACTCGGACTGCTGCTCGCCAAGGCAGGACAGACGGAGGAAGCGCGCCGCCTCTTCGAGCAGGCGATTTCCATCCGCCGCGACGACGGCTCCGCCATTAACAATCTCGCCGTGCTCTACATGAATACCGGCCGCACCAGCGACGCCATCGCGGCCTTTCGCTACGGCATACAGGTCGCGCCGGACGAAGATATACTATACCTGAACCTCTCGCGAACGTTGCTTCGCATGGGGGAGCGTGAAAAGGCGCGCGACGTAATGCGGCAGTTGCTGGACCACAAGCCGGGGAGTCCGCTCGCCCTGGGGGCGCTCAAGGAGCTGGAAATACAGTGAATATTCTGATTCTCCTGATGATGGCTGCAAACACGGGCGAGCTCAGCCGGGTGACTAAGGAAGTTGCCGCCTCCGGCCAGGTTCTGGAAATCGGCCAGACGCCGTCCGAGCGCGTTTCGCCGCCCAGATTAATCGCGCCCGGCCCCCCTCCGCTGCTCTCGTTCCGCTATTACGAAGCACAGCAGCGGCATCGATTCTCGAACACGGAGCTGATGCTCGATGATGCCGGCCACTAAGTCTTCGATGGCAAGACCGCTCCCTTACGGTCGCGGCTCGGATGGGAATCGCATTCCGAGCCGCGACCGTAAGGGAGCGTTACTCCTCTGTGCCTGCCTGACGCTGGCGTTCTCCCTGTGCGCCGCCGGCCAGTCGATCACCGAACAGGGGATCTCCGCCTTTCAGCACGGCCGCTATGTCGAGGCGTCCCGGCTGCTCGAGGACGCGGTGAGCCGCGACCGCGGCGACGAACACGCGCGCGCCTTTCTGGCTCTGGCACGAGCCGCCGGCGGGCACTGCGCGGAGGCAATCGGGGATCTCACCGCGCGCTTCAACAGTTCCGGGAATCCCGATCTTGCCCGCCTCGCCGGCCTGGCGCTGGTTCAGTGCCTGGGCGCCGCGGGCAAAACAGACGCGGCGCTTGGCTTCGCGACCCAACTGGAAGCCAGATACCCGGACGACGCCGACGTGCTCTACCAAGCTGCCCGTCTTCACATGAAGGCGTTCAACGATGTCACCCATCGCATGTTCGAGAAGACCCCGGCATCGTACCGCGTGAACCAGTTGTCCGCGGAGATTTTCGAAACGCAGAACAAATTTACCGAAGCCGCGGCGGAATATCGCAAGGCGATTGCCAAGAATCCACAAGCTCTGAATCTGCACTTCCGCCTCGGGCGCGCCATCCTGCTGGAGTCGCACGATCCCGAAGCGCTGGCGCAGGCGCGGAAGGACTTCGATGCCGAACTCGCGCTCAATCCCAGCGACGCCGCGGCCGAGTTTCAAATCGGCCAAATTCTCAACGCTACCGCCAAACCCGCCGAAGCGCTGGCGCACTTTCAGAAGGCTCTCGATCTCAGCCCCGATTTCGCGGAGGCGGCCCTGGCCATCGGCAAGATGCGCGTTCAGGCCAAACAGTACGCCGAGGCCATCCCCCTGCTCGAACACGTCGTGGCAATCCAGCCGGACAATGAAGGCGGACACTACAACCTGATGATGGCCTACCGCAATTCAGGCAATGCGGACAAGGCGCGGGCCGAGCAGCAGGTGCTCGAGAAGTTGCAGCGTCCGCCCGAGGGAGAGTTCACCGACTTCCTGAAGAAACTCGGCGAGAAGACGCCCGGCAAATGAGAGTCGCAGCCGCCGTGGTCCTGGCGTTCACCGTGGCCGCCGCGGAGGCGCCCCGGTTCCGCGACGTCGCGAAAGAATCCGGCCTCACCCACTCCTTTCCCAACGGCGGCGACAAAACCAAGGAATACATCATCGAGACCACCGGAAGCGGCGTCGCCTTTATCGACTACGACAACGACGGCTACGTGGATATCTTCGTCGTCTCGGGGCAGGGCGGAACCAACCGCATGTATCACAACGGCGGCAATGGACACTTCACCGATGTCACCTCTGAACTGGGTCTCACGTCATCCGGCTGGGGGCAGGGCGTCTGCGCCGGCGACTACGACAATGACGGTTACACCGACCTCTTCGTCACCTACTGGGGCCAGAATCGCCTCTACCGCAACGTGGATGGCAAGCGCTTCGAGGACGTCACGGCCAAGACGCATCTTACCCAGGACCGCACGCGCTACAACACGGGTTGTGCCTTCTTCGACTATGACGGCGATGGCCGCCTGGACCTGTTCGTTGCCAATTACCTGAAGTTCGACTTCGAGACCACGCCGAAGCCGGGCGCCAACCCGTACTGCTTCTACCGCGGCATGGCGGTGAATTGCGGTCCCCGCGGCCTACCTTTCGACACCAATCTGCTGTACCACAACCGCGGCGACGGTACTTTCGAAGATGTCTCGGAGCGCTCTGGAATCGCCAAAGTGACCGGCCACTACGCGCTCGGCGTCCTGGCCCAGGATATGAATGACGACGGGCGGCCGGACATCTATGTCGCCTGCGACCAGACTCCCTCCCTGCTGTTCATCAACCAGGGCGACGGAACGTTCGTCGAAGAGGGGGTGCCGCGCGGCGTCGCCTACGACGAAAACGGCCGCTCCCTGTCGGGCATGGGCGTCACCTCGGCGGACTACGACGGAGATGGCCGTCTCGACATCTTCCGCACCAACTTTTCCGACGAACACGAGACCCTGTACCACAACACCGGCGGCGGCCAGTTCGACGACGTCACCATTGCCGCCGGCCTGGGCCAGAACACGCGTTTCGTGAGTTGGGGCTGCGCTTTTTTCGACTTCGACAACGATGGCTGGAAGGATCTGCTGCTGGTCAGCGGCCACGTGTTTCCGGAAATCGACCGCCTGGGCACCGACATCCGTTTCCGCGACCGGGCTGTCCTCTACCACAACACGGGCAAAGGCACGTTTGAAGACATTTCCGCAAATGCCGGCGAGGCGATTGCGAGCCGCCACTCGGCGCGCGGCTTGGCCGTCGGCGATATCGACAATGACGGGACGCTGGAAGTCCTCGTCAATAACCAGAATGAGCCCCCTTCGCTGTGGAAGCAGGCCGGCCGCGCGGCCGGGCACTGGCTGCTGATCAAACTGGCCGGTTCGCGCTCCAATCGGAGCGCTATCGGTGCGCGCGTCATGGTATCCGCCGCGGGCCACGTACAAACCGACGAATTGCGCAGCGGCGGCAGTTACCTGTCGCAGAATGACATGCGGTTGCACTTCGGGCTGGGCGGCGCCACGCGCGCCGATTCGATTACGGTTCGCTGGCCTGCCGGTGAAAAGACGGTTCTGCGGGATGTGGGCGCGGATCGCGTGGTGACCATCCATGAGCAGCCTTGACCTGGTGGGACAGACCATCGCCTTGCGTGGTCTGTCGTAGCCCCCTTGCCGCGCATGACGCGAGTCATATAATTGAGGCTTACATGACCGGGAAAAACATGGCGCGCCTGCTGGCGTTCGGTGCACTGTTTCTCGCCGTTGGATGGCGGCTGGTGCGTTCGCAAACCCCGGCGAGCCCCATACGATTCACTTACCAGCCAATCGACTTCACGCTCGACAGTTGTGAGACCCCCGAGCGCCATGCGCCCGAGACCATGGCCGGCGGTGTCGCAGTGTTCGACTACAACAACGATGGCGCGCCCGATATTTTCTTCACGAACGGAGCCGATATCCGCAGCCTGAAGAAGACCTCGCCGAAATACTCCAATCGTCTTTTCCGCAATGACGGAAAGGGCGGCTTCCAGGATGTGACCGGCGCCGCCGGGCTGGCCGGCACCGGCTTCGATGTGGGCGTGGCCATCGGAGACTATGACAACGATGGCTACGAGGACATCTTCGTGGGCGGAGTGCACCGCAACACGCTCTACCATAACAACGGCAACGGGACATTTACCGATGTAACGACGAAAGCGGGCCTCAACAAGCCAGACCGCGACTATGGCCCGCTGTGGAGTGTAGGCGGCGCCTGGGTGGATATCAACAACGACGGTCTGCTCGATCTGATCGTGGTGAACTACCTGAGCTGGAACATCGACACCGAGCCGGCTTGTCTGGAGGGAAATCACCGCGACTACTGCCACCCTAAAATGTACAAGCCGACCCCGAACCAGGTTTTCCTGAACAACGGGGACGGAACTTTCCGCGATATCTCGGTGGAATCAGGCGTGCGCGCGCATCCCGGAAAAGGCATGGGAATCGGCGTTGCCGATTATGACCTCGACGGCAAAATGGACTTCTTCGTCACTAACGACAAGATGTACAACTCGCTGTTCCACAACAAAGGGGAGGGCAAGTTCGAAGAGGTCGCCTTCGATGCCAACGTTGCGCTGCGGGAGAACGCAGAGCTGATCTCCGGCATGGGCGTGGATTTCCGCGATCTCGACAACGACGGCTATCCCGACATTGCGATGGTCGCCCTGGACGACGAGACGTTTCCGATTTTTAGAAATACCGGGAAGGGCGATTTCGCCGACGTCACCGACACAAGCCGCGTGGCGGCCCTCAGCATGTCCATGTCCGGGTACTCTCCGACGATCTTCGATTTCGACAATGACGGATGGAAGGATATCTTCGTCACTCGCGGACATGTGCAGTCGCTGCAGGCTGCTCCACGGGTTACAGTGGCACAACCGAACACCGTTTTCCGCAATCTGGGTGCGATAAAGGGTGGCATCCGGTTCGACGCCCTCACGGCCGAAGCCGGCCTGGCCGTTAAGCCGGCCCAACGGCATCGTGGCTCCGCAGTGGGCGACTTCAATGGCGATGGCCGGCTCGACGTAGTGGTGACGGCGATTGGCGCACGGGCGGAAGTCTGGATAAACCAGAGTCCGGGCGCCAATCACTGGCTGGAACTGAAGTTAGAGGGGACCAAGAGCAATCGCGATGCGATTGGCGCCAGGGTCAAGGTCGTGACCGGGAACAAGGCGCAATTCAACCACGTCACTACGAGTTGCGGCTACGCCTCATCCAGCGCCGGTCCGATGCACTTCGGGCTGGGCGCCGATGCGTCCGTCGATCTGGTTGAAATCCATTGGCCGTCAGGCCAGGTGCAACAACTCAAAACCGTGATGGCCGACCGGGTGCTTCGCGTAAAGGAACCGCGAAGATAGGTCGAATCCGGTTCCATTGATTTACCAGAAAATCAGAGTCAGGCAGATGAAAACCGCAGCGACGATCGCCGCCCCGAAGATCGGCCGTCGATAAAACCTTACCGCTTCCTCGGATGGCAGCGGCGACAGGCCATATACCAGGCCCTGCAGTTCGGAATCCGGTTTGGGTTTGGTCACGAGGCTGATCAGAAAGGTCACGACAACGCACACCAGCCAGGACCAGATGAACCGGTACAGGTTCTCGGCCATGGGCTTTGCGTGCGAAGAGAAGGCGAGAATCGCCAGCGCGGCCGGGTGGAATTTCACCAACAGGAACAGCAGGATGGACGATACCGTTCCGCAGAGCAGTCCCCAGAACCCTCCGGCGGGAGTGGCTCGCTTCCAGAGCATCCCGATGATCACCGTGCCGAACAAGGGAATAATGAAGAAGCCAAACAATGCCTGGACGTAATCCATGATGCTGGCGAATTGCATGACCAGGTAGGCGGCGCCGATGCTCGCCCCGAGGCCGATGACCGTGCACCAGCGCC